>Ga0172382_10012146_pt1 | contig 11276 bp, 6 predicted proteins | sample Leawel138RmetaG_FD_122245 | JGI IMG/M metagenome (GOLD analysis project Ga0172382, IMG submission 122245) | Leachate microbial communities from a municipal landfill in Southern Ontario, Canada - Leachate well 138R metaG | ecosystem: Engineered > Solid waste > Landfill > Unclassified | place...
TCGTCGATTTTTTTGTAGCCGACAAGATAGGCCAGGTTAATATCATCGACCAGTGCACGCAACCAGGGAGAGTAGGAGAGACTGACTCCCATGTCGCTTTCCATAAATGCATATTTCGCTGGATTCCAGTGTTGTGAACTCAGGTCGGGAGTGGTTCCTACTCCGACATCGCCCATGCCGCCGGCACGGGAATCGGGAGTGATGGAAAGAAAGGGAACCGCTGTGGTGATCGTGTTCGCCCCTGATGTGGTAGACTGCCCTTTTGCGAAATGAGCAGTCGTTAATAAAAGCGCATAAATAAAAAGTAAACAAATGAATCTAATCATAATTTTTAAATATTGACGTTGCAAATATATAAAATGTAACCCATGAAGCAATTTTTCCAAAATCAGAAAACGGATGATTTCAGGAAAAAGTACGCCAGACATGAAAATTTATCGGGCTATGATTAATTTTCCTGCCCTGGAAGTGATGATTCCCTCAGCATTCTGGGCTGTGATCCTGTACAGATAAATACCGCTTCGAAGTTGAATGTTCCTTTCGTCCGGGGCCCACCTTACCGGATTGCTGATTGTTCCGTTCGATCCAGCCTTAACGGGAATATAATCGATTCGTTGTCCGCTTTGATTAAATAGTTCAATGATAACTTCAAGCGAAGCATCTGCCTGATTGTGTTCAAAAGTAAAATAGGTATGGTCATAAACCGGATTGGGATAATTTTTTACCTGGGAGATGATGAAATCTGCAGTGACCACAAAATCAATTTCCACCTCGGTAGAGTTGTTGGCCACATCCCAGGCTTTGAGTTTGAGAGTATGTTTCCCTTCCTGCAGATCTTTCAACGGGAACCTGATGATACCGCTGGTAAAATCGCCTTGATTCGCCTGGTAATAGTTGTTGAGTACCATAACATTTGAATGGTCATCATCAAGAATTGCGGTAATGTCATGTCCAATGCCTGAACCAACTGTGTTTATGCCATTTTCATCGGAAAGGTATGCCAGGAGTAACGGATTTTTGCTTACACGGTCTCCCGGCATAAAGTCTGGTGTATCCAAAAACAGGTCAATGACCGGCCCCTGGTTATCAGTGAAATGGGTGGCTGGTCCGCCAATCATGAACTGGTCAAAGGAGCCATGTGCATCTTCTTCTCCATTATCCGCATAATATACTATTTTCCCCTGCCCTGCATGGTAAGAGATATCTTTTGGTATCACAAAACTGAATGAAAATTCTCCATGGGATACCTCGGCCAGTCCCTTGTAAATAATATTTTCCTGTACCTTAAAATCCATTGGCTTTTCTCCTGCATTTCCCAATGTTTTCATCATGACTTCCTTGTCTAATACAATGGGGATGATTCTACCGGAAAAATCCTGAAGTTTGTTCCCGGATTTATCGGCTATATACCCGGTAATGGTCACTTTTTGCAGTGCACCCATGGTGTCGGACGAGCTGGTGGCATCCTGCCCGTTTATGGTGGAGGTGATGACCTGGTGGCTGGGATAGGACAACTTTAGCGCCGGGTCAGCCAGCAGGGTGAAATTTCTTTTGTTGGTGGTATTGATGGTATTGATCTTTGCCAACCGCATGACATCTCCCATGCGGTAGTGTTCTCCGTTTTTATCTTTTTCAAATACAAACCGGTAAAAATTCCGGCTCAACAAATAGTTGGAATAGGCGAATACCAGACGTGTGGTGGAGAATAATCCGATTCCTCCCCCGTGAGGATTCAGCAGAATATATTCTCCGGCTGAGGTTTCATTTGCATCGAAACGGCTGAATTCGCAGGTAGCAGTAACAAAAATGGGCAAACTGTTTGCATTAGACCAGGAGTTGATATGGCTGATATCCAGTACTTTTTCGTGTGCTAAGAAGCGATCATTTGCATGTCCCATATAATTTAATACCAATACGCCATCTTTCACCTGCCGGTTGATTGCTTCCGTTACCTCCGGATAACTTTCCCCTCCCGGGCCGGAAACCTGTCGATAGGCATCAAAATATATTTTGTTAATTATGAAATCGTTATAGCCTTCGTTTATCTGATTCGCCAGTCGTTCCGAGTCGATCATATGCTGATTTGAATCCTGATCATCGGCAATAAAACAAAGTACATTTCGCCAGTCGCCCAATGCAGGGGCATCGTAATAGTTTTTTACTTTATTGACTACCAGGTTTGCCTCAAACACAGTGGAGGAGGGTATTCGACCAATCCCCAGATCAACAGCACCATCATAAACGCTTTCTCCGGGATCGAGTAATACAAAAAAGTCGTCTGTAACAAAAGAACCAATGGGGTCCAGTGATGTTTCTGTCTGATAGGTGGGGATGAAGGCATTACTCCCCGGGAGAATATTCTTATTGTCATAACAGCCGTCACCAAACAGCAGTACATATTTAAGTCCTTCTTTCCGGTCGTAAAACATTTTTATACAGTTCCGGATACCTGTAGCATCCTTGTTTCCCGAACTGAACTCATTATAAACCTGGGTTGTGGTTACCACTTCGGCTGTCATTTGGTCATATGTTCTGTGAAATTCAGCCAGTTCATTTGCCTCATTCAAAAATTGTGGATGGGTAATGATTAAATACTCTGGTGTGCTTAATCCATGGATGTTTTGATTTGTAATTTCTCCAACCATTTCCGGCTCGGGGAAATTCCAGTTGGGATGAAAGGCTGCATATTCCCTTAATGAATTTGCAGGTCTTACTCCCTGAGCTATATTTCCCTGAAAAATAAGGGGAACTTCTTTTACATCGAAAATATCTGTTACATCCCATACTTTTAATCCGGAAGGAGCTGCTTCTAACCGGAATTCCAACCTGTTGTTTGTGCCTTCTGAATTTTTATCGCGGAAAAACAGTGTTTTGTTGTTGTTTATTTTTAATTTTTGCCGGTAATTCGCCTCCATATAACCCAGCCATGCTTCAGGGCTTGATTCTGCCGCTGAATATCTCAGGCTTAGATTTATGTTTTCCGATAATGAGTTTAACGAGACTGTCGTTGTTTTATCATTGGCATACCAACTGGAATTGTCTGATTTGTTCACTGCCGAAAAGTTCATTTTGCCCAGTGTTGCCTGTCCATCTGTGATCAGCATGGAGGACGCGGCTGATGAGCGCGCTGCAGCCTGGATGGTCAGGGAGATTTGAGAGGAAGGAACAACATCAGTAAATTGAAATGGATAACTTCTGGTTGTTCCGTGAATAAATTTATCGCCAAACCATTGTCTGCCAGAGCTGATCAAATTGTATTGCTCATTTTTATGGAGGATGTATGCATCGAATGATGTGATACTTTGAGTTGGTGGTTCGTTAATCGGGGGAAGTAGTTCAACACTTTTCTGTGTTCCGGCTGTTTCACTTAAGAAGAAATGCCCCTTATAGGTGTATGGATGCAGCCGGTGACTAAATCCCTTGTCGGTTGACTGCCACATGATTGTTCCCGGAGCATAAAAAAAGAGACAGTCGGTTCCGTTGTTTTTTCCGTGCCAGACAGCTACCTGGGGGATATCGTCGTAAGGAATGCTGCCGGGATCTTCAGGAAGGATCATACCCCCTGCTCCGAAAACTTTTACCTGTGAGGGATCAGAAAAGCCCCAACCTGTAAGTTTTGTCCAGGGAATGGCGTAGATGCCCTTACCCGTAGTGCTGATCTTTATCCATTTGCCTTCTTTCAGTAGGGAACCCGGTTTCCAGTCCTGCTCCATGGTTGAAGCCATTTTTAACCGCACGGGAATTTGCCGGAGTTCAAATTTTTTTAGCAACAGAATTTTACCTTCGCGTTGGATCACTGCAGGGATCTGAATTTCTATCAGGTGATTGTTGTTGGAGATGAGCCTTGACTTTTTTATTTCAGCTTGATCAGGTAATTCGGTGAGCAGGATTTGGGGATCATCGATTTGCACCTCTTCAAAATGAGGATTCTCCAGAACAAACTGCATATCATGTCCGGGACCCGACAGGGGGATGGTTTTGAAAAAGTAAGGAATACCGGATGAGGAAGATCCATAACCTGCTTCTGGAAAAGAGAATCCCAGTTTGTTCGAGGAATCATGGATCACATACCAGTTGAGTGTATACCCCTCTTTGGGGACATCCGTTCCGGTAAATCCGGCAAGCAGAATGAAGAGCAGAATGATATATTTGTTCATGAATGTACCTTTAATAATCCTAAAACGCCTGCCGAAAATAATTATTGCAGACGAAACCTATTACAATAAAACAATTATTTTTGCCAAAATATCAGGCTATTGAATGTTTTTCACTCCAGGCAGTTTAAAATTTATAATTTAGCAAACAATAAGAATTCAACAAATCAGTTATATTTGTGACAATTAAAAAGAAATGATAAACTCTAATTTAATGAAGCAGAGAGCGTTTTTTTTGCTGTTTTTAGCTGCGGTCGTTTCAGGATGCGGCACGATTGGCCGTGGGGGAGGAGAATCTTCCCGTACTACCGGCTGGGAGTACAATAATGAGGAGACAGGTAATATTCCCTATCTTTCCGGCTATGAACAGGAAACAGGCCCTGGTTTGGTATTCATTCAGGGGGGAACATTTACCATGGGCAGGGTTGAAGAAGATGTAATGTACCGGTGGGACAATCATCCGCGAAGGGTTACCGTGGCTTCATTCTATATGGATGAAACCGAAGTGTCGAACCAGGATTACCGGGAATATATTTATTGGCTGAACCGTGTATACTCCGGCGATCGGCAGAAAGTGAATGAAGCCCTGCCTGACACAGGGCTCTGGAGAAGTGAACTGGCATACAATGAGCCATATGTTGATAACTATTTCAGGCATCCCGCGTACAGCGACTACCCTGTGGTCGGGGTTACCTGGGAACAGGCCAATGCCTACTGCTCCTGGCGTACCGACCGGGTAAATGAGAAACTTCTGGTGAAACGTGGAGTATTGCAACACGATAACTCGCAGTCAGGAGAAAATGTATTTACCACAGATACTTACCTTGCCGGGTTATACCAGGGAACTGAAGGAGATCGCCCGCAGGAAAATTCTGATGGGACAACACGCCGGGTGAGATGGGAGGATGGTCTTATGCTCCCCAATTACCGGTTGCCCACCGAGGCGGAATGGGAGTACGCTGCATACGGTTTGATTGGAAATACAGATGGCGAATTGCTTACCGATCGCCGGATATATCCCTGGAATGGTGCTTATTTGCGGCAGGATACCCGGCGCGATAAAGGGCGGCTGAGGGCTAACTTCGTGAGAGGACGCGGCGATTTGATGGGGATGGCAGGTGCATTAAATGATAATGCCGATATCACTGCGCCCGTATTCTCCTATGAACCCAACGATTATGGGCTCTATTGCATGGCAGGTAATGTGAATGAATGGGTTGCTGATGTATACCGACCCCTCTCTTTCCTCGATGTCGAGGAATTTCAACCCTTCAGGGGAAATGTCGTTACCGAATACCGAAGGGGACCCGACGGAAGCCTGATGCGTGACCAGTACGGACGATTGATCCAGGATACCATTGCTGACTACCGTAACTTCAGAGATGGTAGTCCTGAATCCCAAATTATGGAAACAGGAAACTGGAATGAGGCAACCGATAGCAATACGGCAGATATGTATATCCAGGACGATGGTACCGGTAGTTTCTCTTCCCTGATCAATGACGAGGTGAGAGTTTACAAGGGAGGATCATGGAAAGACAGACCCTACTGGCTGGTCCCCGGTACGAGAAGATACCTCATGCAGAATACAGCACAAAACGATCTGGGATTCCGTTGCGCCATGAATCGTGTGGGCAGCCCGGAAGGTTTTTGATGAAATTTTATGCATAAATAGAACCTCATTCATTCAAAATGAGGTTTTTTTTTGATCATGACTACAGAACAAATTTATAAGTTGTTTCTAACCTGTACAAAGGTAGAAACCGATAGCCGGAAAATAACGGAAGGATGCCTGTTCATTGCACTTAAAGGTGAGAAATTTAATGGGAATAAATTTGCTGATGAGGCGCTGAAAAAAGGAGCAGCCTTGGCCATAATCGATGAACCGGAGTTCTCCCTTCCTTCAAAAACTATCCTGGTCGAAAATGCACTGGCAACCCTGCAGAAACTGGCTTACATCCATCGAAAAGAACTCGGCATCCCAATCCTTGCTATTACCGGTACCAACGGAAAAACAACTACCAAGGAGCTGGTGGCCACTGTTTTGTCTTCTTCTTTTCAAATTGTTTTTACACCGGGAAATCTGAATAACCATATCGGTGTACCCTTAACCCTGCTGCAAATGAATCGCAATACGCAAATCGGAGTGGTGGAAATGGGGGCTAATCATCCGGGAGAAATTCAGGAACTCTGTTCCATTGCTGATCCCGATCTGGGTATCATCACAAATATTGGCCGTGCACACCTCCAGGGATTTGGATCATTCGAAAATATTGTGAAAACCAAAAGTGCACTCTATGATCACCTGAAACGAAAAAATGGAACCATCTTTTATCATCACGAAAATGCTATGCTTGCCCAACTCGTGGATGGTTTTCAAAAGGTAGTGAACTACGGTGAAAATGATGCCAATTTGACAGGCACCCTCATCACTTCCTCTCCATATATTGAAGCTGAAATTCAGTTTCCGGGAGAGAAGCTGGCAATCCATACCAGACTCACCGGCAGCTATAATTTTGAGAATATTTTAGCTGCCGCCTGTGTCGGGAACTACTTCGGTGTGGAACCCGGAAAAATCCAACAAGCCCTTTCTAACTATCAACCACAAAATAATCGCTCCCAACTGATTGAAAAAGGTGAACTGAAAATTATCCTGGATGCATACAATGCCAATCCTACTAGTATGCAGGCTTCCATAGAGAGTTTCGTGACCGGTTTTTTTGCTCCCCGTTATCTTATTCTGGGAGATATGCTTGAACTGGGAACACAGGCAATAACTGAACACCAGACCATCCTTGAACAAATAAAAAAACACCCCGTTGAAAAGGTGTTTCTTGTGGGACCACTCTTTCATGAAGTTGCCCGGAATTATCCATTTTCTTCCTTTACAGAAACCGGGGAATTAATCCGGTACCTGACACAAAACCCTTTGAGAATTGGAACCGTACTGATCAAGGGTTCCAGGGGTATGCAGCTCGAAAACGTCCTGGAATGTCTTTAATTCACTGACGGTTTTTCCACTTTTAATACATCAGAAATAGCCTTCTCAAAGGTGGGTTTCGGTAAAGCACCCATCGCCATCTGAGGCTGACCATCAACCGGAATAAAAAGCAATGAGGGAATACTCTGAATACCAAACATCCCGGCTAACTCCTGTTCCTGCTCCGTGTTTACCTTGTAAATAATCAGGCTGTCACCATACTCCTTCTGTAACTCTTCCAATACCGGCGCAACCATCTTGCACGGTCCACACCAGTCAGCATAAAAATCAATCATACAGGGTACAGTTCCTGCATATTTCCACTCTTTACCCGTTTCAAAATTGAATACTTTTTCTTTAAAAGTCTCTTTCGTTAAATGTTCTAACATATCTATAAATTTAAGAATTTACATATTTATATCTGTTGATTCAATTTTACAAAGATAATGCCATTTTTTTTATTGCAGAAATTGATGTTTTCACATGGAATGATTTACAGCAGGAAAGTGGGATGGTTATTGTATAACTGGTTGTATAATCGTTTTTTTGATTGTTGTGAGCATGAGCGGTACAATTCTTTCAAATAATTGTAATTTTGTCACAATTTTCTCCGGATTGTCAGGGGATGTAGAATGAGAACTGAATCTTTCAGAGGATGGATAAAAAATTAAGCAACAAAATTTTTCGGTTTATAACAGAGGCTGCTGATCAGATGCAGCAGGAGACATATGTTATTGGTGGATATGTTCGTGATCTATTTTTGAAGCGACCTTCTCAGGACATTGATATTGTCACGCTAGGCAGTGGTATTGCCTTAGCTGAGCAGGTAGCCGGGCTGATGAAATTAAAATCGAAGGTTATCGTTTTTAAAAATTTCGGTACGGCTCAGTTGAAGTACAGGAATTTTGATGTGGAATTTGTAGGAGCACGTAAGGAGTCGTATCGCAGTGATTCGCGTAAACCTGTTGTTGAGAATGGTTCGTTGGAGGATGATCAGAAACGGCGTGATTTTACCATCAATGCCATGGCATTCCGGTTAAATGAGTCAGGTTTTGGACAGCTGATTGATCCGTTCGATGGAATGAATGATCTGAAAATGAAGATTATCCGTACTCCATTGGATCCGGACGTAACGTTTTCGGATGATCCGTTGCGTATGATGCGTGCCGTACGGTTTTCAGCACAGCTGGGTTTTGAAATTGATGTAAAAACCCTGCAGGCCATTGCCCGGAACAGTGATCGTATCCGGATTGTATCAGAGGAGAGAATTGCTGACGAATTGAATAAAATGATGATGTCGCCAACACCTTCTGTCGGGTTTAAGTTACTGGATGAAACAGGACTATTACAAATTATCTTTCCTGAGCTCGTGAAAATGAAAGGCGTTGAGGTTGAGAAGGGCATTGGTCATAAAGACAATTTTTACCACACCCTGGAGGTACTCGATCGGATTTCCCCTAACACGGACAATTTATGGTTACGGTGGTCTGCCTTATTACACGACATTGCCAAACCGGTATCTAAGAGGTTTGTTGACGGACAGGGGTGGACATTCCATGCTCATAACTACTTGGGAGTAAGGATGATACCTAAAATTTTCCGGCGTTTAAAGCTTCCGTTGAATGAGAAAATGAAGTATGTTCAAAAAATGGTGATGTTACACATGCGGCCGATTGTCCTTTCCGAGGATCTGGTGACTGATTCTGCCGTGCGGCGTTTATTATTTGAAGCCGGAGAGGATATTGATGATTTGATGACACTCTGTGAGGCTGACATAACTTCCAAGAATCCGGATAAAGTGAGGCGGTACATGAAAAATTTTAAAATTGTCAGAGAAAAATTAAAGGAGATTGAAGAGAAGGATGCCATCCGGAATTTTCAACCTCCTGTTTCTGGTGGATTGATCATGGAAGTTTTCAGTATCCCTCCCTGTCGGGAAGTCGGCATGATAAAAGATGCCATAAAAGATGCTATTCTGGATGGTGTCATCAGAAATAATTACGATGAAGCATATGCCTTCATGCTAAAGAAAGCAACTGAGCTGGGGCTGACACCTAAAAATGGCCATTCTTCCGTGTAAAATTCCGTGTGATATTTTGTTTATGGAGTGACCCTTAATTTCAGCATGACAGGCAGATGATCGCTGATTCCTCCGTAGTACCGGTATCCGCTATAGGTTCGTTTGGGTCTTTGGCCTCCATATCTTTCATCCATTTCCAGCAGGAAGGGCAGCTGGACAATTTGTGCCCATTCCTGTCTGGTACAGAGGTTGTTCTTTTTTTGTAATAATGAGCCGGAAACGATTATCTGGTCAAATACCGACCATTGGGATCGGTATTTCAGGGTTCCCGGTTCTTTTCCTTCCCAGGGAATGGATAGGTTATACAGGGTGCTAGGATTTACTTCTCCATCAATGGGTATATCCTTTGTGTTTAAAATGGTTGACATGCTTTTATCAGAAGGCTGGTCATTGAAGTCGCCTGTAATAATAATTTTTGGGTCAGGCATTCTGTTTTGTAATTCATGAACCTGGTTGCGCAATGTCTGAGCCGCCAGTTTACGGAGCGGTTGACTTTCCAATAATCCCCCATACCTTGAAGGCCAGTGATTGGCAAAAAAATGGACTGTATCTGCACCCTTTATTATTCCCGAAACATAAAGAATTTCACGGGTTGATAATAGGGAATCTTCCTGTGTTTTAACCGGGAAATATTTATAATTGATGGGGTAAAAGTGTTCTCTATGATAGAGAAATGCCACATCTGTTCCGCGGGTATCAGGTGATTCTTTGTGGATCAATGCGTAGGGGTATGCATTCAAAGGTGTCTCCTGGATCAACCGTTCCAGCAGATTCCTGTTCTCTATTTCGCAAAGGAAGATCATTTGTGCAGGTTCCCAGCCAGCAGCGTTAATCAATACTTTTGAGATGTCAAGCAGTTTTTTGTTGAGTCGCCTGGCTGTCCAGCGCCTGTCGCCGTGGGGCGTAAATTCCTGATCGGCAATACCCGGATCATCCGTAAGATCAAACAGGTTTTCGGTGTTATAAAAGATCATGTGAACTTCTCCGGTGTCGGTTTGGGGGAAAGTCTCAGATACAATGAAAAGAAAGATATAACAAAGAAATGTTTTAATCCTGTTCATTCTTTTTTTCTATACGCTCAAATGCTCCCAGGTCAGGACCTATGTCGGACAACCGGTTCTTATTCAGAATGTCCGTTGGAAATAATTTGCCATATTCAGGATTTCCGGCATCTTTGGCAGGAGATATAGTGTCGAGAGCATAGTTGAATTTTTTATATGGGTCAATAAATTTGGGATCATACTTAATTCCTTTCCAGACATTCTGATAATGATTTTTGTTGGATGTATTAAAGGTATCAGGCATCTGGATGATGCAGTGGTCAAAAAAGTAGTTAAAGGTTTTTTCCTCATCTCTTCCCAGTTCAATCTCTTTTACATTATTGCCATAGATGATACTGTTGCCGAAAAAAGCTCTCTTCATGTCCCCGGAGTATTGGATTTCTGAACCATCTGACTTTTTAACAATCAGCGTATTGGAAAGAACGAGTGAAGAGGTATTGCGTGGCCGGCTGGAATAGCCACCCCAATAGTTGGCAATAGTAGTATGGTAGAACTCATAATCACCTCCTACCAATAAAGCAACAGCATAAAAACCGCAATTGGCGATGACATTATTATACCCTGAAATTTGGGATTTCATGGCAAATAATCCGGCATAAGCCATATTTTCGATCCTTGAGTTTTTAAGTTCCAGGGTAGCATATCCTTCATCTTCAATTGTACCGGCCTGCAGCCCGATGTTTGCATTTTTAATGTTTACGAAGTTAAACACATTCTCGTGACTTCCGGAAAAGAGTATAATCCCGTTCCACTGATCCGGAATATCCTTGTATGTATCCTCAAGCCTGTCGGCCATAAATGTGATGGGTTTTTGAAAAGTTCCTTCAGCTTTTAGGGTACCTTTGATGTACATTCCGGCGCCTTTATGAAAATGAATGCGTGTGCCGGGTTCTATCGTGAGTGTTGAGGTGCTGTCGAGGTAAACAAAATCGTAAACCAAATAAGGCTTCTCCGAGGTCCAGGTAGTCGTTTCCAGGTACTTACTTTTTATTAGTTTGAAA
>Ga0172382_10012148_pt1 | contig 11274 bp, 9 predicted proteins | sample Leawel138RmetaG_FD_122245 | JGI IMG/M metagenome (GOLD analysis project Ga0172382, IMG submission 122245) | Leachate microbial communities from a municipal landfill in Southern Ontario, Canada - Leachate well 138R metaG | ecosystem: Engineered > Solid waste > Landfill > Unclassified | place...
ACGTCTCGATGCGCACCGGGTGGTCGAGGATTTCATGATCGCGGCCAATGTCGCGGCGGCGAAGGCCCTGGAAAGCAAAGTCTCGCCGGTTGTCTATCGGGTGCACGAACCGCCCAGCCGGGAAAAACTGGTATCACTGAAGGATTACCTCGCCACCTTCGATCGCAAGTTGGCTCTGGGGCAGGTGATCACGCCGGGGCTGTTCAACCGGATGCTGAAGGACATCGCCGACGAAGCTGAAAAGGCGCTGATCATGGAAGCCGTCCTGCGCAGCCAGACACAGGCTTATTACGGGCCGACCAATGCGGGGCATTTCGGGCTTGCCCTCGCGTCTTATGCCCATTTCACATCGCCCATCCGCCGATATGCCGACTTGCTGGTGCATCGGGCACTGGTGGACGCATTTCATCTCGAACAACCGGCACCCAAGGGCGACCTGCCGGCCAGATCCGGCCTCTCCGAACGGGACCGCGAGGATCTGGGTCGGGTAAGCGATGCCATCAGCGCCGCCGAACGCCGCGCCATGGAGGCGGAACGCGAGACGATCGATCGCTATGTCGCGGCATGGCTCGCCAGTCGGGTAGGAGAAGTGTTCGAATGCCGGATTACCGGTGTGCAGAAGTTCGGATTCTTTGCCACGATCGTCGGGCTGGGAGGAGATGGGCTCGTACCGGTATCCACCCTGGGCGACGAACGCTTTGGTTTCGACGAGCGCGCCCATGTCCTGACGGGCGAGGAAACGGGCACCCGTTATGCCATCGGAGATTTCCTGCGATTGCGTCTTGCCGAAGCCAATCCGCTGACCGGCGCGCTGAAGTTCGAGCTTGAGGAGAGTTCCGGCGCAATCGAGCCACGCGGCAGGCGCATGGCTCTGAAGCCGAAGGGCAAGCATCTGACCGGAAAGCGCGGACGTCCGGGCAATATCCGGCACCAGGGGCGCAAGCGTTAGGCAGCGGCCTTAGCTCAGCCGGTCGATTTCCTCGCCGCTGAGCGAGCCAGGAACGATGAACACCGGGCACGGCAGTTGCCCGGCGTTCGCCCCGGCAAAGTGGGCGACGAGCGGGCCGGGGCCGCCTTCGCGCGCCGCGCCCAGAACCAGGGCCGAAATCTCGGGATGTTCGGCCAGATACTCGCGAACGACTTTCACGCCTTCGCCGACCTTCACCGAAATCGCGGGCATCTTGCCACTTTCGGAAAGCAGGTTTCCTGCCGCCGCCGTCACCAGTGTTTCGGCCCGTTCACGCGCTTCGCCCTCGATCGTTGCCTGCACGGCGGCAAAGGCATTGAACGGCTGCGGCGGCACGAGCGCGAGCAGATGCAGCGCGCCGTCCGTATTCGACGCACGGCGGGAAGCGAAACGCAGGGCGACGAGCGCTTCCTCGGTTTCGTCAACGATTACCAAGTATACCCGCATGCCCCGCCCCTTCAATCTTGCCCGCATTTATCCGCCACAATGATGTCGAGCGCAAGAACCTTGCCCCGGCGGCACAATTTGGCCAATGAACACAAAGACACTTCCGGCCACAGAAACGGACCAGAACACTCATGTCGATTGCCATCCAGATGCCTGCGCTGTCTCCGACGATGGAAGTCGGAAAGCTTGCCAAGTGGCATGTCAAAGTGGGCGACGAAGTCGCTGCCGGAGACATCCTCGCCGAGATCGAAACCGACAAGGCGACCATGGAATTCGAAACCGTCGACGAAGGGACGATTCTGTCGCTCGACGTCGCCGAAGGCACCGAAGGCGTTGCGGTGGGAACCGTGATCGCCCGCCTTTCAGGCGAGGATGGAGACGAGGGCGAGGACGGTGCCCAAGGTTCCGAGCCTGCCGCCCAGCCCGCCATGGCGGACGCGTCGGCCGCCAAACCCGAAGCGACAAAGCCGGCGCCGACCGAGACCACTACCGTTCGGGATGAGAACGTGATGGAAAACAGGGTGATAGCCTCGCCACTTGCCAGACGGCTTGCGTCCGAAAAAGGTGTCGACCTCGCCAGCGTCACGGGTACCGGTCCCAACGGGCGGATCGTGAAGGCCGATGTCGAAACAGCGCAACCGGGCGCCGTGTCCGCAGTGAAGGGGGTTCCGGACGCGCAGCCGACGGCGCTCCCGGCTGCATCAACGGAAAAACCGGCTTCCGTGTCGATGGCCGACGAAACGCGTGCGCAGTTGGACGATCGCATTCCCCACAGCGTGGTCAAGCTCTCGGGCATGCGCAAGACGATTGCCCGTCGGCTCAGCCAGTCGATGCAGCAGGCACCGCATATCTACCTGACAGTCGATATTCGCCTCGACAAGCTGCTGGCCTTGCGCGGCGAATTGAACGAAGTGCTCGCCAAACGGGGCGTCAAGCTTTCGGTCAACGACATGCTGATCAAGGCGCTTGGCCTTGCCCTGATGGAAGTGCCGGCCTGCAACGTCAGCTTCGCCGGCAACGAGATGATCCAGTATGCGCGGGCCGACATTTCGGTTGCCGTCAGCATTCCCGGCGGCCTGATAACGCCCATCGTCCAGAACGCCAACGGACGAAGCCTGGCCGCGATCGCCACCGACATGAATGATCTCGCGAGCCGCGCCAAGGACGGAAAACTGCTGCCCACCGAATATCAGGGAGGTACCGCAAGCCTCTCGAACATGGGCATGATGGGCATCAAGCAGTTCACCGCGGTCATCAATCCACCGCAAGCCACCATCCTGGCAATTGGCGCCGGCGAAAAGCGTCCCTGGGTCATGCCTGATGGCACCCTGGGCGTGGCAACCGTCATGTCGGCAACCGGCAGCTTCGATCACCGGGCAGTCGACGGCGCGGATGGAGCGCGTCTGATGGCCGTGTTCCGCGAACTGGTGGAAAATCCGCTGGGCCTTGTCAGCTGACGACGCGCATAAACTTTTCCCGCCTGATCTATTTTCGAGGCGACCTGCGCCTCTCGCCCTGCCAAGCAGGGACATATCGTTGATGGAGCTTCATTGTGTCTGACCAATACGACGTCATCGTTCTCGGTTCCGGTCCCGGTGGTTATGTCGCCGCCATTCGTGCTTCGCAGCTTGGCCTCAAGACCGCGATTGTCGAGCGCGAAAATCTGGGTGGCATTTGCCTCAACTGGGGATGCATTCCCACCAAGGCACTGCTGCGCTCGGCCGAGGTCTTTCACCAGATGAAGCATGCCAGCGCCTATGGCCTGGCGGCCGAAAACATCTCGGCCGACCTTCAGGCAATCGTCAAGCGCTCGCGCGGGGTTGCATCGCAACTCAACAAGGGCGTGACCGGCCTGATGAAGAAGAACAAGATCGATGTCCACATGGGGCAAGGCAAGCTGGTGGCCGGCGGCAAGCTGAGCGTGACCGACGCCGATGGCAATACCAAGGAACTTTCCGCCAAACACGTGGTCGTGGCCACCGGCGCGCGCGCGCGCGAATTGCCCAAGCCTAGCGGCAAGGCGGACGGAAAGCGTATCTGGACTTATCGCCATGCCATGACGCCTACCGAACTTCCCACCAAGCTGCTGGTCATAGGTTCGGGCGCGATCGGAATCGAATTCGCCAGCTTCTACAATGATCTGGGTTCGCAAGTTACCGTCGTTGAGATGATGGACCGCATCGTCCCGGTGGAAGATGCCGAAGTTTCGGCGTTCCTTGAAAGATCCCTCAAGAAGCAGGGAATTGAAATCCGTACTTCAGCCAGTCTCGAAAGAATCGAGGCCAGCGAAAGCGGCGTCCGCACCGGCATCAAGGGCAAGGACGGCGCAACCGTCGAAGAAGAATACAGCCATGTCATCGTCGCCATCGGCATCGTGCCGAATGTCGAGAATATCGGCCTCGAAGATCTCGGCGTGGAACCGGACAAGCGCTTCCATATCAAGACCGACGATTACGGACGCACCAACGTCAAGGGCATCTGGGCGATCGGCGACGTGACCGACGGGCCGTGGCTGGCGCACAAGGCGAGCCACGAAGGGGTGACTGCCGCTGAAGCAATCGCGCAGGAACTGGGCAATGCGGAGGTGCACCCGCACCCGCTCGATCGCCGCAACATTCCCGGATGCACATATTGCCATCCGCAGATCGCCTCTGTCGGGCTTACCGAAGCCAAGGCGAAGGAAGCCGGTTACGAACTCAAGGTCGGCACCTTCCCGTTCATCGGCAACGGCAAGGCGATTGCGCTGGGCGAAGCCGAAGGTTTCGTGAAAACGGTCTTCGACGCGAAGACAGGTGAATTGCTCGGTGCCCACATGATCGGCGCCGAAGTGACCGAACTGGTGCAGGGCTTCGTCGTCGGCAAGACGCTCGAAACCACGGAAGCGGAACTGATGCAGACTGTGTTCCCGCATCCGACGCTGAGCGAAATGATGCATGAATCGACGCTTGCCGCCTACGGCCGCGTTTTGCACATGTAAGTGGATGGGCGGGGCCGGCCCAAGGCTGGCCCCGCAATCCTTTCGCAAGCCGCCCCAATAGAGACGTTGCTTGCGCGCACTACTGGGCGTTTAACGGCCTTGTGTCAGAAAAGCTTCGGCTTGGGATGCCGTGACGGGCCGGGCGATCAGATAGCCCTGAATGTGATCACAGCCAAATTCGCGCAGAATGCTGGCCTGCCGTGATGTCTCCACGCCTTCTGCCGTGACCTGCTTTCCCAACCGATGCGCCAGGTCAATGACGCTGGACACAATGGTGCGATCGGCGTCGCTGGATTCGATGGCGCTGATGAACACGCTGTCGATCTTGACGTCGTTCACCGGGACTTCCCGCAAGTGACGCAGCGAGGCGAACCCGTGCCGAAATCGTCGAACGCTATCTGAACCCCGGCCCGATGGAGGCGATCGATCTGTTGGCGCGCGTCGCCCCGTTCGTCGCCCAACAGCACGTTTTCGTTGATCTCGATCTTGAGGTCATTTGTAAGAATTCGCCCCGAACTGATTGCATCTAATACGGTATCCAAGTAAGCGGGTGTCCGCAGATCGGCAACCGTGACATTGACCGCGATTGACTGGAACGGCACCCCGCGCTGGCGCCACGCCTCAATCTGCGCCAGCACTTCATGTAGAACGAAAAGGTCGATCTGGGCGGCAAGGTTCTCTTCCTTGAGCGCCTGGTGGAATTGCCGTGGTCCGATGAGGCCAAGGTGAGGGTGATTCCATCGGATCAGGGCCTCCAGTGCATAGCCCGAAGTCACGTCGATACCCGCGATAGGCTGGTAATAGACTTCGAAGTCGCCATGATGCAGGCTCTGCTGAAACAGGGCGAGCAAGCTCGTGCGTTGCTGGACCTGCGCGTTCATCAGCGGTGTGAAAATCCGGGCAGTGCGCCTGCCTGCTGCCTTGGCGGCATAGAGGGCGATGTCCGCATTCTTGAGAAGTTCGGTACTGTTGCTGCCATTGTCGGGGAATTTGGCAATGCCCAGGCTGGCCGAAACCGTCCGGGTGGCGTCGTCTTCCAGGCGGATGGGATGGCTGAGGACGCCCAGAACGGCCTGCATCCGCGCCATGATATCCGGTTCTCCTTTGACGTCGCGCAGGATCAAGGCAAATTCGTCTCCGCCGAACCGGGCGATATGGTCCGTCGCCGGCAGGATTCCCCGGATGCGTTGGGCCACTTTGCACAGAACGCCATCCCCGGCGAGATGCCCCATGCTGTCATTGATATCCTTGAAGTTGCCGATGTCGAGTAGCCCCACTGCGAGGCGGGCATCCTGTTGCGTCATGGTGTCATCCAGATCACGCATGAATTTCAATCGGTTGGGCAATCCGGTAAGGGCATCGTTATTGGCGAGCCGCCACAATTGCCGTTCGGCGAGTTGTTGCGGCGTGACGTCAAAACGGATTGCGAAGAAGCGTTCGATCCGTCCGTCGCTTCCCCGGCGAGGAACGACCGTGGTTTCGACCCAATAGAGCGAACCATTTTTTGCCCGGTTGCAGATCCGGCCGTGCCACACCTTGCCCTGGCAAATAGTCCGGTAGAACTCCTGGAAAAACGCCCGATCATGCATGCCCGAGCGCAAGATGCGGTGGTTGGCGCCGATCAGTTCGCTTTCGTTATAGCCTGACAATTCGCAGAACTTGCGATTGACGGAAATGATCGTTCCGCGCGGATCGGTCACGGCGACGATCGCGGCCTGGTCGAGCGCTTCCTTGTAGAAGGCGGCAAGATCTTCTGCTGCCAATGCGCGTTCCATTCCCGTCGGGCCATCGGCAAGGCTGGCGTCATCGGTTTCGAATTGGGCCAGCAAGTGGCGGGGGTTGACGTGCTGCATGTCGAACTACGTTCCTCGGGCGAATGCAAAAGCACACCGCCCGTTATCTCGATGAATTTGAGAGGTGTTCTCAGGATGGATGCACAAGTGCATGATCCCGACGCCATTCCTGAAACGGCCGCAAGGCCAAAGGCACGTCGAATTGAACGCCCACGCTGGTGTTCCAATGCCAGCGCAATGTGGACGGCATCGTCCCCATGCCTTCGACGAATACCGAGACGCGGTCCCCGTCATCCAATATGCAGGCTGTGTCCAATGCCAGGGCCACCCCGGCAAGAGACACATTGCGCGTCATCGCCTTGCGGGACCCGTGCCCCGTAGTGATCAACCGGGCGGAAGCCGCGCGCAGGAACCGCGGCGCTCTGGGGTGTTGCCAGTCCGTGCTGTCGGGTTCCCGGTGCAGCAGGCAGTCGACGCCGACTTGTTGGTCGAAGCTGATCGCGACGCGCCCGCCGGCCAGGCGAGTGGCGGTGCCGCGATGATGGGCATCGGACTGGAGGTCGATGCAGGCTCTGTCGCCGTCACGCAAGGGGAGCAGTGTTTCGACGACCGCTCCGGTGGCGGCAATATCCCGGACCAGGCACAAGTCGTCCCCGGACGAACTGTCGAGCCGGGCCATGCGAAAAACGGTCAGATGCGGTTGCGCCGGTCGCTTGCGGAACGAACCACTGGCAGTACATGCGTGCGACTGCGCCATCAGAACTCGCTCCAATCCTGGGCTACGGCAGCGATGGCCGTTTTCGCGGACAGCGGTGCAAGCGGGGCGCCACGCGGCGCGATCCGGGCAACATTATTCGGCAAGCGCCCAGCTACGTGGAAGCGGGCAACCAGTGACGCCAGTTGCTCGGCTTCGCCAGCCAGACTGCGCGAAGCGGCGGTCGATTGTTCGACCATCGCCGCATTGTGCTGGGTCATCTGATCCATCTCGCGAACCGCGCCATTGACCTGTTGCAGATTGGTCGCCTGCTTTTCCGACAGTTCGGAAATGGTGCCCGCCAGCGTCTCGACATATTCGACCTTGGCAGTGATGGCGCTGAATGCCTTGCCAGACTTGCCGACCAGTTCGACCCCGCGCCCGACCTGTTCGACGCTGCTGTTGATCAGGGACTTGATGCTGTTGGCGGCATCGGCCGAACGCTGGGCCAATGCCCGCACTTCATTGGCAACCACGGCGAAGCCCTTGCCGGCATCGCCGGCACGCGCCGCTTCGACGCCAGCATTGAGAGCCAGCAGGTTGGTCTGGAACGCAATGCCGTCGATCACGTCGATGATCTTGCTGATCTCGAACGCCGATCGCTGGATCTGGTCCATCGCGTCGACAGCCTGTGTCACGACATGACCGCCAGCGGCCGCTTCGTTATTGGCTTCGCCGACGGCCTGGGTCATGTGCAGGGCACCATCCGCCGCTTCCCGGACGCCGTTCGTCAATTGCTGCATCGCGGCAGCCGTTTCCTCAAGCGACGCGGCCTGCCGCTCGGTACGGTTGGCCAGATCGTCCGATGCCTGCCGGATTTCCGCAGCGCCGGTATTGATTGTCCCCGCCGATTCCGCAACGGCCTGAAGTGCAGCCTCGATTTCGGTGCGCATGCTCTCGAAATCTTTTTCGATCTGGCGGAAGTTGGCTGGCAGGTCCGTTAGGCGAACGGAGAAATGGCCTTTCGCCACTTCGGCCAGAGCCTGTCCCAAGCGGTCGATCACGGCCTGGCGGGATTTCTCTTCGGCCTTGAAATAGGCCGAAAGCGCCACGTCCATGTCGAGCAGGGCCAGTTTGATCAGCGTGGCGATGGCACGGGCATTGGCGCCGCTGAAGACATGGCGAATGGACGGACGGGCCGCCCGTTTGATGACTTGTTCCAGCACATTCGCATAGCCGCCGATATACCAGGTAGGTTCCAGCCCGATCCGCGCGTGGACGGTACCGATCTGTTCGGCTTTTGCGAAATAGCTGCCATCCACGCGGCCGGAAAACAGGCTGGTCCAATGCGCAAGCTGCCGGGACTTGGCGTGATCGATCACGCTTTGCGTGGGGAAAAAGCTCGCGGTGACGGGGTTGGACATAAGGTGGCGATAGAAATTTTCCAACGCTTCCGGTGCGTAGCTCCGGATGAATTTTGCGATTTTTGGAAAGACTTGGTAATCTTTTTCGCTTATACCAAAAAAATCGACCCTATTTGAATGACCTTCGTTGCGATAAGATTTTTCCATGACCCGTTCTCTTTTGTGAATTATTTTAGGCGTTATTTTAAATGTGAATTTAATATACAATTATTTGAAGTGAATGCGGCGATACTGACAAAGCTACATGCTACAGGCATCCAGAACGGCATCTGCAAGATCGGTGATGCCAAGTTCCCGTATTTCCGGATTGGCTGCGATTGCCGCCGAAGGAGCTTCGGGCACGACCGCACAGTCGCGCCTCTGGGCGAAAGTCCGCGCGCCTGTATCACTCATCAGGCGCAACCCTTTCGCGCCGTCATCGCCGATGCCTGACAGCACCACGCCGACCGACGGGATCGATGCGCGGGCAATGCTGCCGAACAGCAAGTTGGCTGACGGCCTGAAACCTTCCACCGGCTCGCGCTCCAGCAAGCGAACCTTGTGCGGCGGGCCACTTTCGACGACGGCATGATGTTCGGGATCGGCGGCCACGAAAACGTGCCCCTGGGTGAGTTTGTCACCATCCCTGGCGATCCGCACCGAACATTTCAGTTCGGCGTCAAGACGGTTCACCAATGCCTGCGCCACGGCGGGTTCGGTCTGCAGGACGATCAGTGTAGGAGGGCAATTGGCGGGCCATCCTGCCAGCAGGGCCGTCAAAGCCTCGACGCCGCCCATCGATGCGCTCAACGCCACGATGTAGCCATTCCATTCGAACTTGCCGGCATGGCCGCGCGGTTCCGCATGGTGCGGCCTGCGTTCACGAACATTGCTGTTGGCCGCCGCCAGCACGATCTTGCCGAGCTTGCCGACGGTCTTGGCAAACTGTTCCGGCGTTGCCTTCAGCGGTTTGGGGAAACATTCGACCGCGCCCAGTTCGTAAGCCATGAGCGAGATGTCGGTACCTGATTGGGTCAGGCTCGACAGCATGACGACCGGCATCGGCCGGTTTTCCATGATGTCATGAAGCAGCTCGATCCCGCTCATGCCTGGCATTTCGACGTCAAGCGTCAGCACGTTGGGGACCAGCGCCTCGATCTGCTCCAGCGCCTCGCGTGCATTTGCCGCGGTGCCGACGACCCGGACATTCTTCGCCTTGTCCAGAATCTCGGAAAAAAGCGCACGCATGGCAGCGGAGTCGTCAACCACAAGAACCCGTGCTTCTTTCATTTTCGATCTCGCCTTTGCAACTTGAGGGATGCGTCCTGCGCGGTCACCTGCGACGTCATTACATCGACGCGCGATAGCCAAATCTTACCGCTTGCTAAGCTGTTTCACCTAGGTCCGGCGCAACCGATTGTCGGGCAGTTTTCTGCCATAACCGGGGATGGTTCTGTTCACTGCGCCACCCATGCGTTCGTGCGGCAGGGCCTTGTCTTAACCTTAGGTGGCTGATGTTGACTTGGTTTGAGAAATTTGCCCCGATCCGCGTGAAGTTCCGGGTCCTCATCATCCTTCATGGCGTGCTGGCGTCGGTCGGCGTGGTTACGACATGGCTGGCGGGGGGCGGCTGGCTGCTGACGGGTGCGGCAACGGCAGCCATGGCGGCGGCGCTCGTGGCTCTGGCAACGGCATCGCGCCTGATCTGCGCTCCTTATGTCGAAACCGTCGAGCGGATGGAGGCGCTGGCGGATGGCGATCTGCACAGTCCCATGAATTATGCAGACCACGCCGACTGCGTCGGTCGCATGACTGTCGCCATGAAGACGTTCCGCACGAATGCGCTTGAACTGAACAACTCCCGCGCGGATCAGGAAGCCATCATAACAACGATGGGCAGGGCACTGAAATTACTGGCAAACAGTGATCTTAACTCAACCCTCGACCAGCCCTTGCCGGGTCTTTACGACGAACTTCGGCAGAACTTTAATGCGGCGGTACTATCGTTGCGCTCGACCATCGACGCAGTTCGCCAGGCCGCATCCAGCGTCATGGTTTGCGCGTCCGAAATCCGTTCGGCGTCGGACGATCTTTCCGGCCGCAACGAGCGTCAGGCCGCCAGCCTTGAGGAAATCGCAGGCTCGCTCAACCTCCTGACGGACAATTTCCGGCGGACGGCGGATCAGGCAACCGAAATCCAGCGGTCGGTCGTTTGTGCTTTTGACGAGGCAACGGAAGGCGGGAAAGTCGTCCAGCGGGCGGTCGAGGCCATGGCGACGATCGAAAAATCCGCCCAGCAGATCGGCCAGATCATCAACGTGATCGACGGTATCGCGTTCCAGACCAACCTCCTGGCCCTCAATGCCGGCGTCGAGGCGGCGCGTGCCGGTGATGCCGGCAAGGGTTTTGCCGTGGTCGCCAACGAAGTACGCGCACTGGCACAGCGTTCGGCCGATGCCGCCCGGGACATCAAGGAAATCATCAACCAGAGCGCCACCCAGGTCAGCGACGGCGTCGCGCTTGTCGGTAAGACCGGCGAACTGCTGGGCAAGATCGTTACCAGTGTGGGCGGGATCAGCGAGATCATGACCAGCATTTCCCGCAGCGCCAGCAGCCAGGCCAGCAATCTAGAGCAGGTCAATGCCGCGATGGGCGACATGGACCGGATGACGCAGCAGAATGCCGCCATGGTGGAACAGTCCACGGCAGCATCGCGCAGCCTGGCCGACGAAGCGCAAGATCTGACCCTGCTGGTCGGAGCTTTCAACACCGGCCAGCAGGACACGGCGCTCCCTTGCCATGACCACCGCCAGATCAGCCGCCCGTTGGCCGTGGTCATGCCGGTTTCCGGCAATCTGGCCCTCAAGCCTGTCGCCGTTGTCGAAGACGACGACTGGGCGGAATTCTGACGAGGTCGATGACCATGCCCCCCTTTGCGCTTCCCGAACGCTGCGACCGGACGACCGTGATCGCCTTGCAGCGGGAACTCGCGG
>Ga0172382_10012149_pt1 | contig 11273 bp, 10 predicted proteins | sample Leawel138RmetaG_FD_122245 | JGI IMG/M metagenome (GOLD analysis project Ga0172382, IMG submission 122245) | Leachate microbial communities from a municipal landfill in Southern Ontario, Canada - Leachate well 138R metaG | ecosystem: Engineered > Solid waste > Landfill > Unclassified | place...
AAAAAATAGGAGGAGAATTTGTCCGATGACCGCCACCACCGATATGATGGTCTCCTCCTTTAGAAAAGATTGAGAGTAGCACAATAATAACGATAAATATAATAACGATCACGAAAAACGGAATATTGCCTTCTTCTTTTTCGTTATCAGCGTTAAATTCTCCGGAGAGACGTGCTATCATTACGTCAATGGCGGCATTCACCCCACCAAAGTAATCCTCATCCATAAAATAGGGAATCATCTCATTGCGCACGATGCGACCGGCATAAGCGTCATTAATACGCGCTTCCACTCCATATCCGGTGGCAATAAATGCCTGTCCACGGCTATTTCCGATTTTCGGTTTGATAAGGATTATGACACCGTTGTCTTTGCTCTTCTGTCCGACCTCCCATTTTTCGCCAAGCCTGAAAGCGTAATCGGAAACAGGATAACCTCCCAGGTCGGTCACCGAAACGACGTAAATTTGTGTAGATGTGGAGTCGTTATAGGCTCGTAACTTTTGCTCCAGGGCCTGTTCTTCGGCAGATGAGAAAATATTGGCAAAATCGTTTACCAGCCGATAGGGTACCATTGGCTCAGGAATATCTTGCGCTGATAATCCTAATGAAGAAAAGAGTGCAATTATGAGAAGATATTTACTCTTCCGGAATAATTTCATCGCCTAGTTCATTTATATCGTTTTTCCGATATGGGGTGGTGGAACTTGATTGATTTCGTTACTTTACTTACACTTTTGCAGCTATCTGCCGAGGTCTCTCTTTCCCAGTTAACGGAGTATTCCTGTTAAAACTGCACCTGGGGGGCGGTTTGAGCTTCTGGGGTAGCTTCGAAGTAGACTTTCGGTTCAAACTTGAACCATTTCGCATAAATCACCTGTGGAAATTTGCGGATATAGGCGTTATAGTCTTGTACCGACACGTTGAATCGGTTACGTTCCACTGAGATTCGGTTTTCTGTCCCGGCCAACTCATCCTGGAGTGCAAGGAAATTCTGGTTGGCTTTCAGTTCAGGGTAGTTTTCCTGTATCAGCAATAATCTTCCCAATGCCTGGCTCAATTGATCTTGGGCTTGCTGGTATTCTTGCAGGCTCTCTGTTGTGAGATTTTCGGGGCTGATAGTGGTTTGTGTGGCCCTGGCCCGTGCTTCAGTTACCTGAGTAAAGGTCTCCTGCTCGTGCTGCGCGTACCCCTTCACTGTATTTACTAAGTTGGGGATGAGATCGGCACGACGCTGATAAGCATTCTGTACATTTCCCCATTGCGAGGTTACCGCTTCCTGTTTTTCTACCATCCGGTTGTAACCGCGGCATCCGGTGAGCCCCATCGCTCCTATCACAATCAGTAAAACAAAAGATATTTTTTTCATACGACTAAAATTATTTATTTTCAAAGGTGTCGTATGGAACTCGCTTTTAGTCATGTTCTTGTGTGAGAACAATTCTCATGCTCGTTTCATACAATTATATTATAAATTACTGTTTACAACGTTTCATTCTGTCTGACAAAAGTAAGCTAATTTTTCGTTGGTATGTTTATTGAAAGAGATCTTAACAGATATAAATAACAGACAAGTGATGAGAAATGTTTTTCTTCCTTAGTAACTTCTCATCCATAAATAAAACTTTTTCGTATCTTTGCCTGTTGGAAGAAAAAGTAAATTAGTAGACCGATATAAAAAGATAAAATAAATCGTATGAAACGAATTATTCTCCCTTTTTTGATAATAACGCTGTTTTCATCCGGAGTGGTAGCTTCCGGAATTGAGAATAAGTTGGCCGAGAGGCCCGACACCATAGCGGTGGAGGATAGTCTGGGCTTGTTCCGGGATATAACAGATATAAGCAGACAGATTGAACGTCGGACAGCACGTTCCGGAGAGACTGTTAATGACCTGGTTATTCCTCCGGTTCCAGTGCCTGCTTCAGAGGAAACTATTTCGATAATACCGGTAGACTCGACCCTTCTGTTCAGGAATGCGCTCGATTCTATCTATTTCAGGAGTGCGAACGGTACGCTACAACTTCCTATCGATTACGGCAGTTCAGAACTGATGAACGGACTTTCATTCCGGGATACGCTTTTTTATAATCCACTTTTCTTACCGATGATATTCACGGGGCAGATGTTACCCCGGGAACTGTCATTATACTCTGCTGAAAAAGACCAAGGGACAGGTATGCTCATTCCGAAGGAAGAGACTTTTGCTCCCCGACTGAATCATATTGATTTTATACGAAATGTGCGACGTGACTATTATATAAAGTATCCCGACAGGATCAGCTACTCGGTGGCTAGTTTCGATTCAATACCTAACCTGGAGTCTGATGACAAGGCTGTGAAAGAATCGTTCAACCCTTTCCGTGAATTGATAAAAGCCGAAACAACCTATTCGTTAAATGCTCCCGGTGTTGAAGGAGTTACAATTGGCAGAAGATATTGGATGCGTTCGGGTGAGCACTCTTTCCAGTTCGCACAAAACTATTTCTCTGACAACTGGCATAAGGGAGGAACTAATAATTTGAACTTTAACAGTTACCAAGCCTTCAGGGCCAATTATAAAAAAGATAAGGTGCTATTCAATAATACTCTTGAGTGGCGTTTGTCTATTTTTAACGCACCTGATGATTCGCTGAGGAGCTATCGCATAGGTAATGATCTTATTCGTTATTACGGAGACTTTGGTGTTGTTGCCTTTGGTAAGGGATGGTCTTATTCTACCAACCTCGAAGCAAAGTCACAAATACTGAATCTCTATCCCGCCAATTCTAATGATCTACGGTCATCACTCCTCTCCCCGTTATATGTAGTTGCCGGGGTGGGGTTAAAGTATACTTATAATAAACCTTCGACTAAGGTGCGGCATCGTAATTTCAACTTGCAACTTTCTTTGGATCCTATCTCCCTCAATTATAAATATGTCTGGAATGACTCTGTGGATGTGAAACGGTTTGGTATTCCTGAGGACAAGAAAGGGCTTTTGGATATTGGTAGCAATGTGAGGGCAAAAATGAAATATAATATCACCAGATATATTGTTTGGGATTCGGAACTGACATACTTTACCAGTTTCGAAAAAGTAATAGCCGGATTTGAGAACACGCTTGATTTGGCATTTAGCAATGCTTTTTCCACCAAGATATATCTAAATGCAAGATTTGACGATGGGGTGCCTCCCGATCCTAAACTCAAGTATCTTCAGTATACCCATACACTTACCTTCGGATTGAGTTATAAGTGGTGATGGTGATCAACTAAAACGCGCATCGCTCTCAAAGTGGTATCCATTTAGGAAATCGGTAATAGCCATTCGTTTCTTCCCTGTTAATTGAAGTTCTGTAATGCGGAAGATACCATCCTTTGTCGTCACATCGAGATAATTCTTGTTGTTTGTGATAATGCTTCCCGTTGGTAAAACGTGTGTCTTACCTTCGATCGCCTTACCTGCGAACAGTTTGAAACGTAGCTTCTCTTCGTTCTCATCTGTCAGCAGTTCGGTCCAAGCTGCCGGATAGGGTGATAGGCCGCGGATATGATTATATATTTCCCGAACGGGTCTGTTCCAGTCGATCAGACAATCTTCCTTGAAAATTTTTGGAGCACTTTTTAATTCGGAAGCATCTTTGAAAAGACTATCCTGGGGGATTGGTCGCAGATTCTCTTCCAGTATGGCATCGACACTCTTCAACACCAGATGTGCGCCCATGACCATTAGCCTGTCGTGCAGAGTACCTGCATTGTCCGTGTCATCGATTGCTGTCTTTTCCTGAAAGATGATCTTACCGGTATCAATTTCGTGTGAAAGAAAAAAAGTAGTCACACCGGTCTCTTTTTCGCCATTGATAATAGCCCAATTGATAGGGGCGGCACCCCGATACTGGGGTAGAAGGGACGAATGGAGGTTAAATGTACCTTTCGGAGGCATATTCCATAGCACTTCGGGCAACATGCGGAATGCTACTACCACCTGCAGGTCGACTCTCAATTTCTTTAGCTCATTCAAAAACTCCTCATCTTTAAGTCTCTCAGGTTGTAATACTGGAACTCCTTGGAGAAGTGCATATTGTTTTACAGGTGAAGGTTGCAGCTTATATCCCCTGCCTGCAGGCTTATCGGGCATGGTGACAACCCCCACCACATTATATCCGTTTTCTACCAATGATTTTAGCGACTCTACGGCAAAATCGGGAGTACCCATGAAAAGAATACGTAATGATTTTTTATCCATCAATTGAAAAATTTAATCTCATTATTCACATCCCGTCAGACCGGGATCTTTGTTACGCTTTGATTGACGCTACTTTGTCCCGATTTATAGGGATTGGCACATTGGCACATTGGCACATTGGCATATTGGCACATTGGCACATTGGCATATTGGCACATTGGCACATTGGCACATTGGCACATTGGCACATTGGCACATTGGCATATTGGCACATTGGCATATTGGCACATTGGCACATTGGCACATTAATTATTCATCCCTATCGGAATAATTTTCAACCAATACCTCCCTGTAGGAATTGAATACAGATGACTGGGACAAGAGTCCCTGGTAGACTCCTTTTTGATCCACCACCGGTATATTCCACGCTTTGGTGTTTTCAAACTTTTCCATGGCCTCTTCCATGCTACTGTCTATTTTTATTGTGGCAGGAGAGCCCACCATGAATTTCTTCACATTAAACCGTTCGTACAATTCGGGACGAAACATAATATTTCGGATATCATTCATCATTACAACTCCCAAGAGAATGCCCTCTTTATCCACAACAGGAAAGATATTCCGGTTACTGGTGGAAATTACTTTTACCATATCGCCGAGCGTCATTTCGGGTGTTACGGTCGGAATATCTTTTTCGAGCAGATCCTTGATTTTTAGAAAAGTAAGAACGGCTTTGTCTTTATGGTGGGTGATCAACTCACCCCTTTTTGCAAGGCGTATGGCATAGATGCTATGCTTTTCGAATACCATGATTGTTCCATAAGAGAGTAGGGATACGATCATAAGAGGTAAGAACAGGTCATAGCCTCCCGTCAACTCCGCAATAAGGAAGGCACCGGTCAGTGGAGCGTGCATTACGCCAGCCATTACGCCGGCCATACCCATCAGTGCGAAATTTTCCTGCGGAAGATAGATGGTATATCCCAATTGGTTGAGTGTGTATGAATAGACAAACCCAACAATGCAGCCTAAGAACAGGGTGGGAGCGAATACTCCCCCTGTGCCGCCGCCGCCGTTAGTGGCACTGGTGGCAAAGACTTTAAACAGAATGACCAATATAAGAAAAACAACGATGATCCATCTACTCTCCAGTTGGTGGAAAAAACTCTCATTGGTGAGTGAACTGAATAGGTCTCCACCGGCTAGTAAGATATTGATGGTATTGTAACCTTCTCCATAGAGCGGAGGGAAAAAGAAGATAAGCAAGCTCAACATAACCCCTCCAAGCAGAAATCTGTTCCAATATGACAATCGGTGAAAAAGACCCTCTAAGCGACTCATGATGCGAATTACATATAAAGAGAGAAATCCACAAAGTATCCCAAGGAAGATTACATGCGGGATACGGTTAAGCGTGAAAGGTTCAATCAGCGTAAAAGCAAACATGGCGTCCATGCCTGTAAGGATATAAGAGACGGTAGTGGCTGTGACAGCCGTCACCAGAAGAGGGAGTATGGACGACATGGTAAGATCGAGTAGCAAAACCTCTATCACGAACAGAATGCCGGCAATGGGTGCTTTAAAGATACCTGCGATAGCACCGGCCGCGCCACAACCCACAAGGATCATCAGGCTGCGCTGTTCCAGCTTGAAAAATCTTCCAAGATTAGATCCGATGGCAGAGCCTGTCAAGACGATTGGGGCTTCAGCTCCTACCGATCCTCCAAACCCGATGGTAATGGAACTGGCTACCAGTGATGAGTACATATTGTGTGGCTTGATCCTGCTCTTTCGTTGAGAGATCGCAAACAGAATTTTTGTGACACCGTGGCTGATGTCGTCTTTTATCATATACTTCACATACAGTCCCGCAATCAGAATTCCCACAATAGGGTAGAGCAGGTAAGAGAAGTTGAGGTTGGGGCGGCTGAAGTTCTCGGTGAGAAAAATTTGGAAGAAGTGAATCGCAGTTTTCAGGAAAAAAGCTGCCAAAGCGGTAAGAATTCCCACTAAGAAGCATACAAACAGTAGAAAATGACGTTCCTTTATGTGTCGGTCACGCCAAAGAAGAAAATGATTGAATCTTTCAGCCAGTTGCATTCTATCTTCGTGGAAATTGTTTCATATTTATTCGCACAAAGATAGAATTTCCTTCGACAAAAGAAAAATAATTTATAGTGATAAGTGGGCCTCAGTAGGACAAAATCTTCTTCGGAAATTACTTACGGATGATTTTGATGGAACCGTCCCTTTCCAGTTTTACAATTCCTGATGGTTGGGCTTTGCCCTGCTCTTTTTGGCGGTATGTTACAATATAATCCACGCCATTCTTCACTGTCTGTCCGATTTGTGAGAAAGTGGCAGGAGAAGGTTCACCGCTTATATTGGCCGATGTGGAGACAATGGGTTTGCGGAATTGTCGGCACAGTTCCATGGAGAACGTTTCAGCGGTGATGCGTATACCGATGGACCCATCTTCGGCAATAAGATTGGTAGCCAGATTTTTTGCCCCATCGTAGATAATGGTGAGTGGTTTGTCGGTCAGATCTATCAGATCCCATGCAATGTCAGGGACATCCTTTACGTATGTTTGTAGTTTGGCCGGGTTATCCATGAGTACGAGCATCGATTTGTTGTCATCTCGTTGTTTTAGTTCGTAGATGCGTTTTACAGCTTCTTCATTGGCCGCGTCACAGCCAATTCCCCAGATGGTATCGGTGGGATAGAGGATGATCCCTCCTTTCTTTAACGTGTCGCACGCTTTCTTTATATCGTCTTGCATTGTTCCTTCAAAAAATATATCATAGACTTTATGACTTGAGTTTTTGCATTATTAATGCGTGGTGGAATGACTCTCCTGAGGCAAGCCACTCTTCCAATAGCCCTGTTTGCCGATATCCCGCTTTAGTGAACAGACGAATACTATTGTTGTTTTTCTCGGGAATGACTACATAGAGTTGTCGTAAATTGAGAAATTGGAACACGTAATCATCTAATAAAGAGAGTGATTGTAGGGCATAGCCCTTGTGGCGATGGGCATGATCGATAAGTATCCCTACACCAGCCCTGCGGTGAAAGGGATCGAAATCATAGAGATCCACAGTTCCTATACATTCGCCTGTCTCTTTGAGTGTCACCATCAGCCGTAGTTGTTTGTCTGCATATATATCATGTTTGTAGTCAATCAAGTATTGCTCAATGGAGTAACGGGAGAAGGGGACAATAGAGGCTCCGTTTTGCCAAATAGCCGTGTCATTTTCCCAATTATAAAGCAAATCCAAGTCCTCCGGTTCGGGGGCACGCAGGCGGAGGTTATTATTTTCCAGAAGATTACTCATTTCTCCTGCTCCTCCTTAGCAGCCATTTGTTCTTCTTGCTGTTGCTCCGGATAAGATTGTCTTTCTTGCTCCTTGTCAGGTGCTTCGGTAAGATACTCCAACTCAATATATGATGGTTTACAAAAGAAAAAAACAATAAAAAGTACTATCGTAAACCAAAAGAAATTCATATTCCGGGAGATGGCAAACAGTATAATATGCATGAGTGCCACTGCGCTAATACTGTATAGGCGTAAGAAAAAGATATTCTTATACCTCTCCGCAGCTATCGTAGTCTCCAGGGGGCGAGTTGTTTTTTTTAGCTTGTAGGCAAAAAACTTTAATGATACAGGAATGATTATAATGGTAACCATGATGGCATATCTCTCCAGTGTGATGCTGACGGCTCTTCCATCCGTAAAAAGTGGGATCAGATTAAATATAAAGAGCAGAAAAGCAACCGCCAGTGAGATGATATTCCCATAATAATACCTTCTCAAGAGCTTTATGACTTTTTTCATTGTGTTGATATTTTTCATTTCGATACCAGTTTATAGGATTCATCAAATGGTGTCCGGTTCATAATGGAGCGACCCAAGGTTACCTCATCGGCATACTCGATTTCATCCCCAATAGATACCCCCCTGGCTATAATGCTCACCTTCAACCCATAAGACTGAAGTTTGCGGTAAATATAGAAATTAGTAGTATCACCCTCCATGGTTGCGCTGAGGGCAAGGATTACTTCCCGGATTTCGCCCGATTTCACCCTCTCTTCGAGACTGGCAATCTCTAAATCGGATGGACCAATGCCATCGATAGGGGAGATAATACCTCCTAAAACATGATAAAGGCCACGAAATTGCACCGTTTTTTCAACAGCCATCACCTCCTTTACATTTTCCACTACGCAAATTAACGAACTATCCCGGGATTTATCGCTACAGATGCTACAAACTTCAGTGTCGGAAATATTGTGGCAAACAGTGCAATAATTGATCTCCCGTCTCAATTTCAATAGGGCGTCGGTAAAATTAGAGACTTTTTCTTCATCTTGACGCAAGAGATGAAGTACCAGTCGCAACGCCGATTTTCTCCCGATACCGGGAAGATTGGCAAATTCGTTGACTGCGTTTTCGAGCAAAGCAGATGGGTAAGAAGCGTTCATTTGGGTAGCATTTTCGAGTGGCACAAAGATACGATGATTCAATTTATCGCACAAATAACTTTTAATTCATATAAAAAGGGATTATCATGGATTTTTTACTCCGATTTCGTTTTTTGTTAGATATAAGTTTGTAAATTTGCAATTCTTAATTACAAAGTGATAATTTAAAAAGACATATAAAAAGCCCTGATTTGAGGGAATCGGTCGACTATCCGGTGAATTTTATAAATAAAAAATGAATATGAAGGTACTTTTGGCAACGAGTAAACCATTTGCTTTACCTGCCGTACAGGGGATTCAGCATATTATTGAATCTGCAGGTCATAAATTCGTGAAGTTAGAAAAGTATGTGGAGGAAAACCAGTTGCTTGATGCGGTGAAGGATGTAAATGCTTTAATCGTACGGAGTGATATTATCAACAAAAAGATAATGGAAGCAGCTCCCAATCTGAAGATAATTGTCAGAGCCGGTGCCGGTTACGATAATGTGGATTTGGAAGCTGCTACCGATTGTGGTATCTGCGTGATGAATACTCCGGGACAGAATGCCAATGCCGTGGCTGAACTTGTTCTTGGGATGATGATTTTTGCACAGCGCAATCACTTTGATGGTTCGGTAGGACGTGAGATAAGTCGAAGAAGGTTGGGGCTATATGCTTTTGGAAATGTGGCAAAGATGGTAGCCAAGATCGCGAGAGGTTTCGATATGTCGGTGTATGCTTTTTCGCCTACGCTCACACATGACGACTTGCGCAAAGAAGGTGAGTATGGGGTAATCACTGCTTATACAAATAAAGAATTATTCCAGAATAGCGATTTTGTTTCTCTCCATATGCCTTTGCTGGAAGAAACACGATACTGTGTCGATTATTCTCTCTTGTCGCTGATGCCGCAAGATGGGCTTCTTATTAATACAGCGCGTAAGGAGTTGGTGCTTGAAGACGATTTAATCCGTATCATGGAAGAGCGACCCGCCTTCCAATATGTTACTGATGTCAAACCCGACAACCATGAGGAATTTCTGGAAAAATTCCCTAGACGTTATTTTACAACTCCAAAAAAATTGGGAGCACAAACTACCGATGCCAATAAAAATGCGGGATTGGCGGCTGCCAATCAAATTGTGGCATACTTCCGGAATGGAGACGAACGTTTCAGGGTAAATCTGTGAAAATTGATTGGATGATTGGATGATCCCGACAAGTCGGGACAAGTAGTGGTGATTCCGATAAATCGGGACAAGTAGTGATGATTTATTGATTTGACAATTGAATTATACTACTAATCAAATTAGTTTTTAGTTGACTGCGTCCATTTTCTGTCGTTACTCGGCATAATGCAAACAAGTTTATTTCTGCCCTCGTTTCTAAGAAAATTCTCAGTTCTTTACTTTTCTGGTAATTAGTAATTGATAATTAGTAATTTAAATATATTTCTTATGCAAAAGTACAATTTTAATGCCGGACCGTGCGTACTTCCCCGGCCGGCGGTAGAGTCAGCTATTGAGGCGATACGCGATTTCGATAATACCGGGATAGGTATTCTGGAAATATCGCATCGTACTCCCGGATGGGAGCGTATCATGAAAGAGACTGCAGATCTATGGAAAGAATTGCTGAATATCCCTGACAACTATAAGGTACTCTTTCTTGGTGGAGGAGCCAGCACACAGTTTTTTATGGTTCCTGCCAACCTGATGAAAAAAAAGGCGGCCTATCTACAGACTGGCGTATGGGCTAAAAAAGCCATTAAAGAAGCGAAATTTTATGGTGAGGTGGAAGTGGTGGCTTCTTCGGATGACAAAAACTATTCCTATATCCCCAAAGATTACACTATTCCGGCCGATGCCGATTATTTTCATATAACTACCAATAATACTATTTACGGTACTGAATTGCACGAAGATATCGATAGTCCGGTTCCATTGGTAGCCGATATGTCGTCAGATATTATGAGCCGCCCGATAGATATCTCCAAGTATGGCCTTATCTACGGTGGAGCGCAAAAGAATGTGGGGCCGGCAGGGGTGGCTTTCGTGATTGTGCGCGAAGATATCCTCGGCCAGATCGAACGGCCACTACAGACGATGGTTGACTACCGCACACATATCAGCGATTCAGATAAAAACCGTTCTATGTTCAATACCCCTCCGGTATTTCCTGTCTTTGTGATGCATGAAACACTGAAATGGGTGAAGGAGCTGGGAGGTGTGGAAATGATGTATAAACTTAACAAGGAAAAAGCGGCACTTCTCTATGATGAGATCGACCGCAATAAACTTTTCGTGGGAACAGCGGCCAAAGAAGACCGCTCCATTATGAATGTCTGCTTTGTGATGAATGATGAGTACAAAGACAAAGAGGCTGCTTTTCTCGAGTTTGCAAAAGAGAGGGGAATGGTAGGTATCAAGGGGCATCGTTCTGTAGGCGGGTTCCGTGCCTCCATCTATAATGCATGCCCCAAAGAGGCTGTGGAAGCCTTGATTGAGTGCATGCAGGATTTTGAGAAACAAGTATAATCATCTATTACAATAGATTGTTGGAGAGGCTGTCTCAAAATAATTTTTGAGATGGCTTTTTCAGTTTGTTATTCTAGCGATGGAGCGTTTTGAAGATTATGAA
>Ga0172382_10012154_pt1 | contig 11272 bp, 12 predicted proteins | sample Leawel138RmetaG_FD_122245 | JGI IMG/M metagenome (GOLD analysis project Ga0172382, IMG submission 122245) | Leachate microbial communities from a municipal landfill in Southern Ontario, Canada - Leachate well 138R metaG | ecosystem: Engineered > Solid waste > Landfill > Unclassified | place...
ACGACAAGCGTACACGCGACAATGGTCGATGTGTACGGTGTTGGATTACTCGTAACCGGTAAGTCAGGTATCGGAAAGAGCGAAGTTGCACTCGATCTCGTCGAACGTGGGCACCGACTCGTCGCGGACGACGTCGTTATGATCAAACGGAAGCGGGATGTTTTGGTCGGGCAGGCGAGTCCGCTGCTCAAACACCATATGGAAATCCGCGGCGTCGGGATTATCGACATCGAACGGCTGTACGGTGTTCGGGCGATTCGTCGTGCGAAACGTATCGAGATGGAAGTCCGCCTCGTCGAATGGGACAATCTTGAGAACTACGAACGCCTGGGTCTCGACGAAGATCGATCGACGATTCTCGGTATCGACGTTCCTCTGATACGGCTTCCGATCTACCCGGGGAAGAACATTACCGTAATCGCGGAAACCATAGCGATGACCTATCTCTTGAAGCTCCAAGGTTACAGCGCAGCCGCGATACTCGATTCCAAGCTCTCGGAAGCGCTCAACAACTCTCTGAAAAACCCCTCAGTCGGTGATCCGGACGCGACATGATCGGATTGGTACTCATCTGTCACGGCAATCTCGGCGCGGAATTGCTCCGAACCGCGGAAGGCATCGTAGGCTCGATCGATAACGTTCGCACGATCAGCAACGTCGGGCTTGCGCCGGAGGTTGTCACAGAACACCTGCGCGAAGCGATCGACTCGTTCGAAAACCCGTCGGGTGTTCTCCTGATGGTCGACCTGTTCGGGTCGAGTTGCTGGCGCGTCGCTATGTCATGCGCCGTTTCGATGCCTTCCGACGGTGACGTTCCAGTCGCCGTGCTATCCGGCATGAATCTCGGTACGGTTCTGTCGTTCAGCCAGAAACGCCAGACGATGCCTTTCCGTCTACTCGTAGAAGCAATGGCGACCGATGCGCAACGCGGTATCGTTGGACCGAAGTTCTTCGGAGGGAATGCATCGTGATCGTGTTGATTCGCATCGACGAACGGCTCGTGCACGGACAGGTCGCCGTCGGCTGGAACGCTGCGGTCCAACCGACCAACTTCATTGTCATCGATGACGAAATCGCCGCTGTCGACTGGGAGGCCGAACTCGTTCTCGCCGGCGTTCCCGACGGAACCGCCGGCGAAGTCGTCACGTTGTCTGACGCGATCGCGCAATGGGAGTCGTGGCGAACCGACGCGGAGCGACACCTTATTCTCGTCGCAGGACCGGCTCCACTTCTCGCGCTTGTCGCAAGCGGCATCGTAATCCCCGAGGCAAACGTCGGCGGCGTACACCGCCGTACCGGACGCATTGAATACGCGCCTTACGTGCATCTCGACGAGTCGGAGTTCGCTGCGTGTCGCGCTCTGTGCGAAGCGGGAGTCCGCCTTGAAGGGCGCGATGTACCCACGGCTCGCGGGATCGATCTGTGTCGTCGTATCATGCCGAAGGAACGATAGCGCATGCTCTCGCGGGAACGTTTCGAGCTTCAAGTCGGCGTCGTGTTCGTCGTGACGTTGTTTCTCCTGCTCATCGGCGTTCTTTGGGCGAAAAAGTTCAATCCCGCTCCACCCGCAATGACGATATCCGTGCAATTCCCTTCGGTCGGCGGTCTTACTGTCGGCGACGACGTACTCGTAAACGGTGTTCGGTTCGGTCGCGTTAAATCGATTGAACTCCGTCCACGCGATGTCGTCGCGAGCATTCAACTCGATCGCCCAATCCAGCTTTTCGAGGGGTATTCAGTCCACATCGCTATGCGTGATATCACCGGCGGTATGGCGGTGAACATCACACCGGGCGACGGTGAACCGTTTGAACCCCCGTATGGCGTCCTTCGAGGGGATACCTTCGATATTTCGCGAATTGTCGAACCGGCGATTGGAGCGATGTCGTCGATTGCCGCACTCACCGATACACTTCTCGCGGTATTACCACCGATAGCGCGGAATATCGAAAACTCGCTCGACCGACTGGATACCGTCCTTGCGACCGCCGGGTCCGATGTCACGAACGCGCGGGAATCGCTCGATCGCACGCTTACGGACGCGCGCGGCGCAATAGCGTCGACACGAGACGTTCTCAGCACCGTACAATCGCGGTTTGATACGACCGCAGGACACGCCGACGTGATGCTCCGGTCTATCGCCGCGACATCTGACAGTCTGCGCCGCGTCGTCGCCATGGTGGACACATCCAGCGGCACCTTCCGGATGTTACTCAACGACTCGACACTCTACGAACGGATTACTACAGCTACCGCGAGTATCGATTCCGCCGCGTCAAACCTCGATTCGCTTGCGGTCGATGTCAGACGAAACCCGCGGCGCTACATCAAGTTCAGCCTCTTCTAAGCGTATTACGCGGCAAACCCGCATATGCGACGCAGTTTTTTAGTACAAGGAGCGACAGATGTCTCGACCGACCATTGGCGTTGGTATGCTCGGATATGGTTTTATGGGCAAGGTACACTCCGAGTGCTACCGCGCGATACGCACCTACTACGATCCGTGGCCAGCTGATATCCGCTTCGTTGGCGTTGCGACAGCTCACGATGTGACGGCAAACCACGCGAAGGACCAGGTTGGATACGAGTTCGCGACCACGGATTGGCGGAAGGTCGTTGAGCATCCCGATGTCGGCGTCGTAAACATTTGTACACCGAACGACACGCATTACGAGCAGGTGCTCGCGGCAGTCCAAGCCGGAAAACACGTCTACTGTGACAAACCGCTTGCGACGAATGTCGACGAAGCGCGCGAGATGACCGAAGCGGCGGAAGCGGCAGGTATTGTCAACCAGATGGTGCAGAATAACCGGTTTATCCCCGCACTTCGCCGCGCGAAACAGCTTGTCGACGACGGTCTGCTCGGACGGATGTACCAGTTCCGCGTCGCGTTTCTCCACAGCGGCGCAGCCGATCCGACACGCCCATACGGCTGGAAAATGCTTGGCGGCGGCACATTGCACGACCTCGGCGCGCATGTGATTGATCTCGTGCGTTGGCTCGGCGGCGATATCGCGGAAGTGACGGCACGTCGCACGGTATTCACGCCAAAACGTCCTCGATCGGCGACTGATCCGACGCCTGTTCGTATCACCGGTGATGATGCGGCGTGGATGCTTGCTCGACTCGAGAACGGCGCGGTCGGCACGATCGAGACAACGAAAGTAGCGACCGGAGCCGAAGACGAAGTGCGACTCGAGTTTCACGGCGAACTCGGTGCGATTCGGTTCAACCTCATGGATCCGAACTGGCTTGACGTGTATGATGCTCGCCGTTCCGATAGTCCCTTCGGTGGCGACCGTGGCTTCCAACGCATTGCGACCGGAAGCCGACAAGGTCGTGCGAAGCAAGTCATACCGCCGACGAAAAGCACCGCCGGCTGGATGTATTTCCACATGGAGAGTCTGAAGTCGTTCGTCGATAACGTCGTGACGGGCGGCGTCGCTGAGCAGTGGCGAGGTGTCACACCCATGTTTCGTGACGGTTGGGCGTGTCACGAAGTATTCGACGCGGCAGAGCGATCAGACCGAAGCGGACGATGGGAGTCGGTTCGAAACGTATTGCGGCCATGAAACTTACTGATTACCGAGGGTCGTCCAATGAAGCGCGAATCTCGTATTCACCTTACCGATCGACCGGATCGTCGTGTATTCACCGGAGAAGCACTGCGCTGCGTCGCCATGCCGTTAGGGGGTATCGGCACCGGCCAGATCGCACTCGCTGGTGACGGCGGGTGGCGACAGTGGCAGATACTGAATCGTCCGAATCACCTCGGCCACGTGCCGAATAGCTTCTTCGCCGTATATCAACGCCCCGCAGCTACACACGACACCAAACGTAAACGTCCGGAAGACCTTATGGGGCGTGCGCGTATCTTGATGTCCGATGCCCTCTACGACGACGAGGGTTTCGAGCCGTCAGTCACGGTGTCCGACCACATCGTTCCCGAGGAATCGCGTCGGCTCCTGAGCGCATTCCCGGGCGTGGAGCAGATCGCGTATAGTGGCGAATACCCCGTGGCGAAAGTTACCTATTCCGACCCGTCACTCGATCTTCCCGTTACGCTCACCGCATACTCACCATTTGCACCGCTTGATGAGAACCTATCGGGCTTTCCCGCTGTCATTGCGACGTTACGGATAGACAACACCTCATCGGTGAAGCAGTTTGTCGGTGTGGCGGCAACGCTCCAAAATGCCGTCGGGTGGGAGGGTATTGGGAAGATCCGCGACACGCATTTCAGCGGCTTCGGTGGGAACGCGAACCATGTCATTCGCGCCGATGGCATGACAGCGATCGAAATGACATCGAATCGTATTTCACGCGATGACGCACGATACGGCAACATGACGTTGGCCACCCTTCACGCCGACGCGACGTATCACGGACGGTTCGAATCGCTTGATACATTCTGGAGCGATTTTTCGTCTAACGGTGTGCTCGACAACGTCGACGATGCAACGCCAAGCGATTCGGGTACTACTGTATGCGGGGCACTTGCGCGCTCGCGATGGCTCGAACCGGGCGATGTATTTGAGACGACGTTCGTTCTCGCATGGCACTTTCCGAATCACTACGTGAATTGGAGTCAGCGGTGGTTCGGTGTCAACGACGAGAAGTCGAAGTTCTGGATCGGAACACGGTATGGTACGCGGTTCAGCAGCAGTCTCGACGTTATACAGACGATTGCGCAGCGATTTGGAGAGCTTCGCGATATCACCATGTCGTTTCGCGATACGTTTTACGACAGCACACTCCCATACTGGCTCCTCGACGCGGTAACCTCACAGGCATCGATTATTCGCAGTCCGACGTGTTTGTGGCTTGAGGACGGGACGTTCCACGCGTTCGAAGGCTGTCATGGCGCAAGCACCGGATCGCCGGAAGACACCGGCGGATGCTGTCCACTAAATTGTACCCACGTATGGAATTACGAGCAGGCGTTGGCTCGACTGTTTCCTCGGCTCGAGCGAACCATGCGCGACACGGACCTCACGCGTCAGATGACCGAGCAAGGCCGAGTCGTCTTCCGTACGACGCTCCCGCTCTATCTCGAGCGCTGGACGGAAGTGGCGGCGGATGGCCAAGCGGGCACCGTACTCAAAGCGTACCGAGAATGGCGCGCATCGGGTGATCGCGAGTTCCTCGATCGTGCGTATCCAAAAATCAAGCGCGCGATCCAGTTTATGATCGAAAACTGGGATGACGACCGCGACGGACTCCTCACCGGCGAGCAGCACAACACGTACGATATCAACCTCCATGGATGGTCGTCGTTCACCTGTAGCCTGTACCTTGCTGCGCTTCGAGCAGCGGAAGAGATGGCGAAACTCTGTGACGATTCTGCATTCGCCGCCGAGTGTCGCGAGATATTCGATCGTGGCGTGATGAACTTCGACGCCGAACTCTGGAATGGCGAATACTACGTTCAGAAGCCCGATCCGGAGAAGTCGATGGAGTTCCAGTACGGCTCAGGTTGCCATATCGATCAGATTCTGGGACAGTGGTGGGCGCACATATGCGGGCTCGGCTATATCCTTCCCGAGGACCGCGTGAAAACCGCACTCGCCGCGGTCGTGAAACACAACTGGCGTGCTGATTTCGTCGGATTTGAACAGCGACCGCGTATCTACGCATCGGAACGCGACACCGGAACACTGGTCTGCACGTGGCCGCGCGGCGGTGAACCGGATAAACCGACACTCTATAGCCACGAGGTGTGGAGCGGATTGGAGTACCAAATCGCGTCGAGCCTCCTGTTCGAAGGTCTCGTCGAAGACGCGTTCAAAGTCGCTCAAAGCGCACGCAACCGTTACGACGGACGCCAACGGAACCCGTGGAATGAGGTCGAGTGCGGCGACCATTACGCGCGCAGCATGTCAAGTTGGATGTTGCTCGAAGCTGCGAGCGGATATCGGTACGACGCGGCAACGGGTGTCGTTCGATTCGCACCGGTCGTAACGCCTAACGCATTCCGCGCGCCATTTATCGCTGCGGAAGGGTGGGGTACGTTCGATCAGCGCGTGGACGAAACAACGTTCACAGCTTCGATCGGGATCGCGTCTGGCACTTTGCGACTTCAAACATTGGAGCTGGGAAACGACGTCGCTTCGAATACCGTCCAAACGGTGGTTGGAGACACCGTTGTATCCGCTCGTCTCGAAACGCGCGATGATACCGTTCGTGTTGTGTTCGATTCGCCAATCACGTTGACTGTGGGACAGGCGCTGGTCGTTTCACTGTCGGCGTGATTGTCACACTGCATCCGGTACGCATTCGGGCCGTCTCCGCCTTGCTCTCGCGGAGGTCGGCCCGTTTATTTACGGTGACGTTCGTACGCCGAGCTTTCGCTCCGCGTCTTCGCCGTTCACCAGAAATACGGAGTTATACCCGACCATGGGTGACGCACTTGGAATGATCGAAACACGCGGCCTCGTCGCCGCGATTGAAGCCGCCGACGCTGCGGTGAAAGCTGCGAATGTTACACTCGTCGGCGCGGAAAAGGTTGGCGGTGGTCTCGTGACCGTGCTCTTCCGCGGCGATGTTGCCGCCGTGAAGGCTGCAGTCGATGCTGGCGCGTCGGCGGCACAGCGTGTCGGCGAAATGCTCAGCGTGCACGTGATTCCGCGTCCGCACGAGAGCATCGACAAGATCGCCCCGAAAGGGTAATTCGACATGATACTCGGACGTGTCGTCGGGAGTGTTGTCGCGACGCAAAAGGACGAAAAGCTTCGTTCTTCGAAGTTGCTTGTCGTAGAGACGCTTGATCCGTTGACAGGGCAGGGTAGGAAAAACTACGTCGTCGCGGTCGACGCTGTAGGTGCTGGAGACGGAGAGGTCGTACTCTGCGCGAGTGGAAGTTCGGCTCGGCTCACACCGGCTACAGACGGCCGTCCCGTCGATACAGTGATTATGGCGATCGTCGACACATACGATATCGACGGCACCGTGATGTTTCGGAAGAACGAGTAGCACACGCATATCAGCGCGGTGCGTAGACGACCAGCCCGCAGGAGGGCGGTATCGTGAATATTAACGAGGCACAAGTTCGTGCGATCGTCGAGCAGGTGGTAAAGTCCATCGGTTCGACAAACGGCTCGAAAGACCGTCCAGCGGCTCCGTCGGTGGACGGCTCCGGCGTAAAGCCCGCGCCGGTCGGAATCGGTAACGGCGTATTCCGCACCATCGGCGAGTGTATCGCCGCGACGAAAGCGGCGCAGAGGGAATGGATTGCGCTCCCGATTGAAAAGCGGAAGGTCGCTGTGGAAGCGATTCGTCGTGCCGGTGTCGAAAACGCCGAGATGTTCGCGCGCCAGACGGTCGCTGAGACGAACATCGGTCGCGTCGCTGATAAAATCATCAAGCATCATCTCGCCAGCTTGAAAACGCCCGGATTCGAAGATCTCGATACGAAGGCGTGGTCTGGCGACGGTGGCCTCACGATCGAAGAAATGGCACCGTATGGTGTCGTCGGCGCGGTCACTCCGCTGACACATCCCGTGCCCACAATGATCAACAACTCGATCTGCAACCTTGTCGCCGGGAACGGCATCGTTTTCAACGGTCACCCGGGCGCGAAACGCGTGTTTGCGCAGGCTGTTCAGATCGTGAACCAATACATCGTAAAGGCAGGTGGTCCGGCCAACCTCGTTACGACAACACCCGAACCGACGATCGAAAGCGCGAACGAGCTCTTCACGCATCCCGATGTCCGCATGTTGCTCGTAACCGGTGGTGGCGGAGTCGTGAAAGCGGCGATGGGATCTGGAAAGAAGGTTATCGCTGCCGGGCCGGGGAATCCACCCGTCGTCGTTGACGAAACCGCCGATATCGCGAACGCGGCGAAAAGCATCGTTGACGGCGCTTCTTTCGACTGCAACGTGCTCTGTACGGCCGAGAAGGAAATATTCGTTGTCGATCTCGTTGCCGACGAACTCAAACGGCGCATGGTCGAGAACGGTGCGTATGAGTTGACTACTTCGCAGATCGAAAAGCTCGCCGACTACGTCTTCAGCGGCGACGCCGGTTGCGCGCATCCGGTGCTCAATCGTGCCGCGGTCGGGAAAGACGCTGAGACACTCGCGCAGCAGATCGGTGTGTCCGTACCATCGACCACGCGGCTGCTCATCGGTGAGACACCCAATGACAACGCGTTCGTCCAGCATGAGCAGATGACGTCGTTCGTTCCCATCGTACGATGTTCCGATGTCAACCAGGCGATCGATCGCGCCGTGGCGGCAGAGCACGGATTCCGGCACACGTTCATCATGCACTCGACGAATCTCGACAACCTCGACCGTATGGCGCGGCTCTGCGACGCGACGGTTTTTGTGAAAAACGGACCTTCCGGAGCGGGTATAGGTAACGGAGGCGAAGGGACGCTTTCCTTCTCTATTGCGGGACCGACCGGCGAAGGCATTACCACGCCTCGCACGTTCACCAGACGGCGCCGTTGCGCACTCGTCGACTACTTCCGTATCACATAACATTTCGCGGCGAAACATGCTGCGATTAGCGAGGCCCGATGCAGCTCGGTCGTATCAGAGGAAGTATCGTTGCTACCCGGAAGCTCGATCGGTTGAGCGGCGTCCGGCTTGTGATGATGGAACCTCTCGACTCTGAGCTGCGCGTTACCGGGCCGCCGGTCGCCGCGATCGACGTTGTTCACGCGAGGCTGAACGATGTGGTCTACTGGGTCGGTTCGCGTGAAGCTGCGTTTGCGATTCCGGAACCGCATGCCGCAGTCGACGTCGCCATTGTCGGAATCGTGGACAGCGTAAACATCTTACCTGATCGCAATTCGTCATTTCGAAAGGTGACGAAATGACGATCGGGCGGGTTGTTGGAAACATCGTTTCGACGATAAAGCACCCTGCGTACAATCGCACAAAGCTGCTCCTCGTTCAGCCGTTGAATATGGATGGCGAACCGGACGGCGCAACGATGGTTGCAGTCGATACAGTCGGTGCGGGTTCCGGTGAGCTTGTTCTTGTGTGTAAGGAAGGTTCGGCGGCGCGAATGGTGCTCGGACTTCCGAACCCGCCCGTACGGTCGCTGATTATTGGAATCATAGACGAAGTGAAGCTTGCAGAGGGTATCTCGCTCAAAGGATAGCGGAAAATGGCAGCGATTTTTCAGTTGAAGCAGCAGATGGTCGATATTTGCCATCGGATCTACAACAAAGGCTGGGTTGCGTCGAACGACGGTAACCTGAGCTTTCGGATCGACAAAGACCGCGTCCTCTGCACGCCGACGGGTATGAGCAAAGGCCTGATCGCCGCTGACGATCTTGTTGTGATCGATATGAAGGCGAACAAGCTCGAAGGTCGACCAGATCGTCGTCCATCCTCGGAGATGAAGGTTCACCTCATGTGCTACGAGGAACGGAACGACGTCAACGCGGTGATCCATGCGCATCCGCCGTACGCGACGGGATACGCACTCGCCGGAATGGACCTCGGCGAGTGTAAGCTACCCGAAGTCGTGATATCACTCGGCACGATTCCGCTCACGAAATACGGAACGCCCGGAACAGACGAACTCCCGGACAAGATGCGCGAGTGGATTCACCAGTCCGATGCGCTATTGATGGAGCTTCACGGCGTCGTTACGGTCGGCACCGATTTATGGAACGCCTTCTTCAAGATGGAGACCACGGAACATTTCGCGAAGATCGACTTCATCGCGCGGAGCCTTGGTGGAGCGAAGGTCTTCTCGAAGGAGCGTGCCGAAGAGCTTCTCGCCGCGCGTCAACGGTATGGTGTCACGACGCCGAATATCGGGTGTCGCGCCGAGGACGGGTACGCGCTTCCACCGAATATGGCACTCGACGATGTGCCGGCGGAAATCCGTCACGCTGCTGACAGCCCTCGCTCGACTCGCCAACTGAGCGAGGCCGAGCTTGTCGAGGAAGTCACACGCCGGGTTATGCAGGCGCTGCGCACTTCATGAGTCTCTGCGCGGACTCGCTCCGACGTTTGTGATATCCCGACCGACGGCCCTCTCGCCATGAGAGACGCCGGCAACCGATCGTATCCGTCGCGAGGTCGCTCAATATGAATATCCTCATTGTAAATGTCGGTAGCACGTCGTTCAAGTACAAGCTCTTCGATATGCCTTCCGAAAGTACCCTCGCCGAAGGACGACTTGAGCGCATTGGTTCGGATGAGTCGCCGGTTGCGATTCGCATCGGCGACCACGAAGAAACCGGCGTCGCCAAACTCTCAGACTTTTCGACTGCAATCCGCCGGATGATGGCTGATCTCACCTCTGAACATAGCCCACTACGGTCACTCGAAGATGTCGGCGCGGTCGGATTTAAGGCGGTTGTTCTCGAAGGCGAACCCGGCTGCTATCGTATCGACGACGACGTTCTCGCGCGAATGGAGGCGATGAATTCCGTCGCTCCGACGCACAGCCCACCGTACGTGAACGCGATTCGCCAAATGCGCGCCACGTTTCCGGGTCTTCCGTTGGTAGCACTCTTCGAACCACACTTCCATGTCACCATGCCCGATTACGCGCGTACCTACGGCGTTCCGGAGAGGTGGGAACGTGATCACAGCGTACGTAGGTACGGCTTCCACGGAGCCTCGCACCGGTATGTATCGGTACGCGGGCCAGAAGTCGCCGGACTCGATGCGGGGCATTGTCGTATGGTATCGGCGCATCTCGGTGGTTCGTCGTCGCTCTGTGCGATTCGTGACGGGAAGTCGGTCGATACATCCATGGGTATGTCTCCGCAAAGCGGTGTCGAGCATTCGACCCGAAACGGCGAGCTCGACGTTTTCGCTGTTCTGCATGTCATGGACCGTGAAAAGCTGAGCACCGACGATGTTCGGAAAATCCTCTGTAAGTCAGCAGGACTTGCCGGTGTGAGTGGCACATCAGGCGACGTACGTGACCTTGAGGCCGCGGTAAAAGAGGGGAACGATCGAGCACGCCTTGCACTCGGCATGTTCGCGTACAACGTCAAGAAGACGATCGGTGCGTACGCAGCGGCGCTCGGAGGATTGGACCTGATTGCGTTCGCTGGTGGCATCGGTGAACGCGGTGTCGCGATGCGCTCCCGGATTCTTGATGGGTTGGAGTTTCTCGGGGTTCACCTTGATCCGGAACGGAATGCTCAGCACACGGGGCAGGAAGGCGTAATCAGCGCTGCCGATTCAGCTGTTGCCGTCGTTGTCGTGCAGACGAACGAGGAGATCGTTGTCGCGCGCGATACCTACCACCTTATCGACGCCGAATCACACCACTGAGCCAAGCGCACGAT
>Ga0172382_10012155_pt1 | contig 11271 bp, 12 predicted proteins | sample Leawel138RmetaG_FD_122245 | JGI IMG/M metagenome (GOLD analysis project Ga0172382, IMG submission 122245) | Leachate microbial communities from a municipal landfill in Southern Ontario, Canada - Leachate well 138R metaG | ecosystem: Engineered > Solid waste > Landfill > Unclassified | place...
AGCCGGTGTTGAGCTCTGCGGCCAGGTCCTGGACCCCGACATGGTTGATGTCGGCCAGGCTGACCACCGCGCCGTCGGCGACCAGCGCCCGAGCCATGGCCGAGCCCAAGCCCCCCGCCGCGCCCGTGATGAACACCTTCTTGCCTGCGACCCGTCCGGTCATGCGGATAGCTCCCTGGCGCAGTCGTCCATGAAACGTGCGAGCTTTACGTCGAGCTCGGTGACCCCGCCCGCGTCATGGGTAGTCAGCACGACCTCGACGCGGTCGTAGACGTTGAACCACTCGGGATGGTGGTCGAGCTTCTCGGCCATCAGCGCCGCGCGGCTCATGAAGCCGAAGGCGGCGTTGAAATCGGCGAAGCGAAAGGTCCGGGCGATGGCGTCGCGTCCGCCCTCGGCGGCGCGCCATTCGGGCAGCGCCTGCAGCGCCGCCGCAGCCCCGATCTTCGCCGGTCGCGTCATGCCCCCGCCGGCTCCCTGCCTGGAAAGCTCAGGCTGGTCGCGTCGGCCAGTTCGGCCAGGGTCTGGTCGACATCCACCACCTTGATCGCCCGCATCCCGAGCTGGGCGGCCGGCTTGCAGTTGACCCCCAGGTCGTCGAGGTAGACGCAGGCCTTCGGGTCGACCGACAGCAGCTCGCACATCATCAGGTAGATCTTCGGGTCGGGCTTCCTCACGCCGGCCTTCGAGCTTTCGATGATGGCGTCGAACAGCGGCATGATCTCGCCGAACGCCGAGCTCGAGCGGCTGGCCGCCCTGTCGCCGGGCGAATGGCTGGAGGCCATGTTGTTGGTGATGCAGCCGACCTTGAAGTGCTGCTTGCAGATCTTCAGCGCCTCGACCATCCGCGGCCGCACCTGGCCGGACAGCAGCGGCAGCACGTCCCGCCCGGGGATCGGGAAGCCCATGGCGGTGGATTCCTGCAGGAACAGTTCGTCGAAGCGGGCCGCGTCGATCTCGTTGCGCTCGAACAGCGCCCAGGCGTTGTCGTGGTGGTTGGTGGCGTTGACCCGGCGGATGATGTCCTTGGGCGCCCCCTTCTCCTGCTCGTAGCGGGCGAAGGCCTCGAAGGGCGAGGAGGTGAAGACCCCGCCGAAATCCCAGATCACCGCCTCGACCGCCATGGAGCGCTCCGCCTCATTCTCGAACGTCGCGGACGCTAGAGAGCGGCCGCTCAGCGCGCAAGCCGGCCCGATCTGCTAATTGGCGGGGGATGCTCTACCTGTTCCTCAAGGCTGCGCTGTCGGGCGTGATCGTGGCGGCGGTCTCGGAGGTCGCCCGCCGCAACGCCGGCCTGGGCGGCCTGATCGCCTCGTTGCCGCTGATCTCGGTGCTCGGGATGATCTGGCTGTGGCGCGACACCGGCCAGGCCGAACGGCTCGCCGCGCACTCGGAGGCGACCTTCTGGTACGTGCTTCCGTCGCTGCCGATGTTTCTGCTCATCCCGGCGCTGCTGCGGCGGGGAACGCCTTTCTGGGCGGCGCTGGCCGCCGGCTGCGTCCTGACCATGGTCCTCTATGCTCTGATGACGTGGCTCGGACCCAAGGCCGGCCTGAAGCTCTGACCCTGCCGTTGCGCCACGCCCCCTGGGAGGAGCACGCCGACTTCGCCATCGGCCTGGCCCCGGTGGACGAGGCCGGCTGGCTCGAGGGCGGCGAGGCCGATCCGGCCGCCCGCAAGGACCCGCTGCTCGCCGCCCATCCCGACATCGTCTGGGCCGAGACGCCCGCCTCGCGGCCCACCCAGCAGGAGGCCCTGGCGCTGGTCGAGGCGGCCGTTGGGCGTGCGGCGGGACGGCCGGACCTGCCGCCGCTGCTGGCCGCCGCGCGGCTGGTCCCCGACGACCTGGTGCTGATGGAGAAACAGGCGGGCGAGTGGCGGCTGACCGCGCTGAGCCTGTGCGCCCCCACCTTCTTCTCGGCCGCGGAGGTGATCGGCCAGAGCCTGAAGGCCCTGCACGGGCCGGTGACCGGCTTCGAGACCCGCTTCCTGCGCCGGGTGGTGCGCATCTTCGACCGCCTGCGGCCGGGCGTGATACTGCAGCGGCGAAACTGGACCCTCGTCAACTCGGCCGAGCCCTTCGCTCCGGACGCTGCGCCGATCCGCGCGCGCATTGGAACGATCGCGCCCGAGGCGGCCGGCGATGCCCTGCACCTGAGGGTGGAGCGCCAGTCCCTGCGCCGGCTGCCGCAGACCGGCGCGGCGCTGTTCACCATCCGCGTGTGGCTGACGCCGCTGGCCGAGCTCTCGGACGATCCCGCGCGGCTCTCCGCCTTCGCGCAGGCCTGGCGGGGAGCCAGTCCCGAACTTCGGGCGTACAAGAAGCTCCACCTTTACGACGCGCTGGTGGAGACGTTTCTTCGCGCGGCGGGTGAATCCGGCGCCCAGGGGCGGCCGGCTTCGCCAAAGTAGGGCTTCAAAAGGACGAGTCCGAGATGCGCACCAGCTGGTTGATCCCCCTCGCCGCCCTGGCGCTGGCGAGCTGCCAGGCCCGCGAGCCGCAAGCCCCCGGCCGCCCGGGAAGCGACGCCCCGGCCGCGCCGAGCGCCACCGCGCCGACGCCCCCGCCGCCGGCACTGGAGCCCGCGCCGCTGACCGCGGCCGCGCCGGCCTGCCCGCCGGCCGCCGCCCAACCCGCCTGTCCGCCCGCCGCCAGGCCTGCGGCCCGCAAGGTGCGGGTCGCCCGCAAGGCCGAGGCGCGGCCGCGGCAAGCCGTGCAGCGCCGCCAGGTGGTCAGCCGTGAGGTCGACATCCCCCCGTACGGCGGCTACCGCTACGAGGAGCTGCAGGACCGCGAAATCCAGCGCCGCTACGCCGAGCGCCGATACGAGGCCGAGCGCTGGAGCCGCGACGAGCGCGCCGAGCATCGCCACGCACATGCGCCGCCGGCGCCGCGCCATGAACACTTCGCGCACCGCAAGCCCGAGCCGCGCGTCGACGACCGCCGGGCCCCGCCGCGCTACGAGCGGCACGAAGAGTATCGTCGCGAGGACCGGTACGGCCGCCGCAGGGCCGAGGAGCCGCCCTTCGAGGCTCGCATCTACGGCGGCGTCCGGCGCTACGAGGATCGCTCCTACGAGGAACACGGCCGCTTCCGAGAGACCTATCGCGAGAGCTATCGCGAGGGCGGGGTCGCCCACCACGACGGCCACGCCGGCCGTGGGGCCTGCTGCGTGCCGGCCAGCGCCGAGGCGGCGGGCCGCGACGCCAACGGTTTCCTGACCTGGCCCGGCAAGGTGCCGGCCATTCCCTGAAGCGGGGCCGCGCACCGATCCGTGACGCCAAGCGGTCGCATTCGGGGGCTATAAGAAGCGGCGGGGGGCGATCCACGAGGTCTCGAAGACCGGGAGCGCCTGATGACGCAATTGATCACCGTAAAGCCGGTGCAGGGCGGCTGGAGCGTCGAGGCCGGCCTGAACGTCTACCCGCTGGTCTTTCTTTCGGGCGGCCAGGCCGAGCGCAAGGCGCGGCAGATCGCCGAGTTGGTCGCCGCCCAGGGCCACGACGCCGAGGTCAGGATTCACGACCGCCAGAGCGCCCAGGTCGGCGCTTTCCTATATAGGGCCAAGCTCAACCCTGCCGGTCCGGACCACGTCTCGTAATCCCAGCGGGACGGCAACCCGGGGAGGCGTGTAGAGGTTGCTGCTGCGAGACGGCGGACGCGCCGTCACGTGTTTTCATTTCAGCGCATAAGGAGACGGCCGTGGCCATCGAACTCCCCCCTCTGCCCTACGAACCGCACGAGCTGGAGCCGCATGTTTCGGCGGACACCCTGGGCTTCCACCACGGCAAGCACCACAAGGCCTACGTCGACCGCACCAACCAGCTGATCGCCGGCACCGACCTTGAGAACGCCGACCTCGAGACGGTCATCGTGCGGGCGCGGGAGAAGGGTGAACAGACCCTGCTGAACCAATCGGGCCAGGTCTGGAACCACAGCTTCTTCTGGCGCTGCATGACCCCTGAGAAGCTGCAGCCGGAAGGCCAGCTGGCCGAGCTGATCCAGCGCGACTTCGGCGGGCTCGACGCCTTCAAGGACGCTTTCAAGAAGGAGGGCGTCGGCCACTTCGCCTCGGGCTGGGCCTGGCTGGTGCTGAAGGACGGCAAGCTGGCCGTCACCTCCTACCACGACGGCGACAGCCCGGTCGGCCGCGGGGTGACCCCGCTGCTCACCTGCGACGTGTGGGAGCACGCCTACTATCTGGACTACCAGAACGACCGAGGCGGCTTCCTCGACGCCTTCCTCAACAACCTGGTGAACTGGAAGTTCGCCGCCCGTCAGCTCGAGCAGGCTTCCGCCCAGCAGAGCGCCTGACGATTCGACCCTGCCCGGCTCCGGCCGGGCAGGGCCCTACCCCACCCACTCGGCGAGCACCTCGCCGGTCTCCGCCGATACGAAGGCCACCCGCTCGATCACCGCCGCGATCAGGCAAACCGGCGGCGCGCCGTTCGGCGCCTCGCAGCGGATCGCCGGCCCGGCCTCGAAGGGCGTCACCCGACCCGAAAGCACCAGATTGTAGGGCGCCGCGCCGGTCGGGGGCGGCGCCTTGCGCGTCACGCGATAGGGCCGGTCGCGCCGCTGGACGGCCCGCGAGCCGCCGGATTCGAAGAATACCACCAGCCCGACGTTGGGTTGAGGGGCCGCCTCGGTTTCGGCCTCGCCCTCGGACGCCGGCTCATCCGTCCCGCGCTCAGCCGTAGCCTGCTCGGCGTCCAGGTCTGCCGGGGCCGGCGCACGCGCGCAGACCGGCGAGGCGAGCGGCAGCGGGTCGATCCAGAACCCCTCGACCGCCTCGATCTGCCCCCCCTCGGCGGCGGAGGCGACCAGCGGCTCGTCGCGCCAGCTCTGCGGTCTCGCCGTCAGAGTCACTGCGCCCTGGACCGTGTCGTAGTTGTAGGTGAGATGGGCGCCCGACGCCGCGCCCAGCGCCTCGGGGCACCGCACCGGCAGCACGACCTGGAAACGCTGGCCGGCGATGGCCGGCGCGCGCTCGCCCCCGACCGCGCTCAGCGGCGGAAGCAGGGCGGCCTTGGCGGCGGCGGCGAGATCCTCGCGGCTCAGGGCTTCGACGATCGGCGCGGGCGGGGCCGGCGCTGGTACTGGGGCGGGCGGCGGAGCCGCGATGTCGTCGGCATCGCCCGGGCGCGCAAGCCAGATCGCGAGGCCGGCGAGGGCCAGCAGGGCGAATGAGGCGGCGAGCCAGGCGAGACGACGGCGCAGCGCGCTGCGGTCGGGTGAGGCCATCGCCTCACGATAGCAGAGGTTTTCGCGTAGGGGCGCCCCGACATTCAAGCTTGACGCAGGCCGCTTTCGCCGTTCGATGGCGGCATGAACTTCGACCAGGTCGCCGCACTCTCCGTGCTGGTCGCGGTGATCGCGGCCCTGGTCTGGGGCCGCCTGCGCGCGGACGTGGTTGCGCTGACCGGCGCGGCGGCTCTGCTGGCGACCGGCACCATCCGTCCGGTGGAGGTGCAGGCGGCCTTCGCCAGCCCGGCCCTCATCGCCCTCGCCTCGCTGTTCGTGATCGCCTACGCGATGGAGCTGTCGGGTCTGCTCGACTTTTTCATACGCAAGGGCACGGAGCTCGGCCGCCGGCTGGGGGCGCTGGGGGTGTGGCTGGTGATCTTCTTCTGCGGCGCGGCGTCGGCCTTCCTGAACAACACCCCGATCGTGGTGCTCTCCGCCCCGGTGGTCCGGGACGTGGCGACCTCCCTGAAGCTGTCGCCGCGCCGGTTCCTGATCCCGCTGTCCTACGCGGCCGTGCTCGGCGGTTGCTGCACCCTGATCGGCACCTCGACCAATCTGCTGGTCAACGACATGGCGCGGGCGGCGGGCCAGCCGACCTTCAGCATGTTCGAGATCACCGGGGTCGGCGTGGCGGTCGCGCTGAGCGGCGGGGCCTTCATGTTCCTGTTCGGCGGGCGGCTGCTCGACGGCCGCAAACCGTCGGAGGAGCCGGCGCCGACCGTCGACGCAGGACTGATGGAGGCCGCCGACACCGCCACGGTCGGCCATGCCGAGGTGTTCACCCAGCGCCGGCCGCTCAGGCCCCTGAAGGCCTTCGTATCGCTGGCGGTTTTCGTCGGCGTGGTGGTGGCCGCGACGCTCGGCTGGGCGCCGATCGCCGCGGCGGCCTTCGCCGGCGCGGTCGTTCTGATCCTCGCCCGGGTGATCAGCGCCGAGGAGGCCTACGCGGGCCTGCGCCCGGAGATCCTGCTGCTGATCGCCGGCATGGTGGTGGTGGGCCTGTCGCTGGAGGTCACGGGCCTCGCCGCCGTCGCCACCGACGGGCTGCTGGACTGGGTGAGGCCGCTGGGCCCGTTCGGGGCGCTGGTGATCCTCTACGGCGTCACCCTGTTCCTGACCGAGGCGCTGTCCAACGCCACCGTGGCGGTGCTGGTCACGCCCGTGGCCGTGGCGCTCGGCGAGAGCCTGGGCGTGGATCCGCGGCCGTTCATCGTGGCGGTGATGATCGCCGCCAGCGCCGCCTTCGCCACGCCGTTCGGCTACCAGACCAACGTGCTGGTCTACCAACTGGGCGGCTACAACTACACCGACTTCCTGAAGGTCGGGCTGCCTCTGAACCTGGTCACCTGGGCCGCGGCGATGGCGGCAATTCCGGTGTTCTTCCCCTTCTGACCGACGGCCTCACACCTCGGGCTCGGACCGCTCCAGCCACTCGTCCAGCACCCGCAGGATCTGGTCGGCCGGCGCGCAGCCGCGGGTCACGACGCCATAGACGCCGGCCTCGTTGGGCCCGCCCACCAGGGTCGGGAAGCCGGTCACCCCGGCGTTCTGGCTGAGTGCGTAGTCGCCCCAGGTCTCGCGCATCAGCCGCTCGTCGGACAGCGCCTGCTGCACCCCGTCGGCGGGCAGGCCGAACTCGGCGGCGAGCTCGGCAAGCACCGGATAGGAAGTCACGTCCCGCGCCTCCGCGTAGAACGCCCGCTGCACCCGGTGCAGGAAGGCCAGCGCCCGGGAAGGCAGCAGCCGGCGCACCAGCACCACCGCCCGGGCGGCGGGGTCGGTGTCATAGACGAACCGCTCGGTCAGCACCTGCTCGTCGAACGGCTGGCCGGTGGCCTCGCGCACATGTTCCCAGTGGCTCAGCAGCTCGGCGCGGGCCTCGGGGGTCATCGGCCGGTCCGTGCCCGGCCGCAGCCCGCCCATCACCAGCTGGATCGGCAGACGCTCGCCGTAGCGGGCGGCGACCTGGTCCATCACCGGCCCGAATCCGTAGCACCACGAGCACATCGGATCGGCGAAGTAGATGAGATGGCGTCCGTCCATGTCGGCCTCCCTCGGGAGCAGTCTAGCCCGGTTCGCGTTGCACCGCTTGGCATAAGGAGCGAGCGATGGGCCGGTGGGTTCTCATTCTTCTGGCGGTGATGGTCGTGGCGGCGATCGTCGGCTTCGTGGTCGACGCGGTGCGGGTGCTGGCGGGGATCGCCTTCGTCGTCGCGCTGGCCCTGCTGGTCGGTCAGTGGCTCATGCGGCGGCTGGGCAGGTAGCCGGCCATTTTCTATCGTCGGGCGGTTGCGCCGGCCCACCGTGCGCAACAGTTGGTGAGCTTCACCACAGCCTGGAGAGCGGATGGCGCACGCCGACACCCTGATCACCACCCTCGTCGGCGGCTTCGTGCTCGCCTTCATCTTCGGCATGCTGGCCAACCGGCTGAAGCTGTCGCCGCTGGTGGGCTACCTGCTGGCCGGCGTGGCGGTCGGGCCGTTCACGCCGGGATATGTGGCCGACACCGAGCTGGCCCCCCAGCTCGCCGAGATCGGGGTGATCCTGCTGATGTTCGGGGTGGGGCTGCACTTCTCGCCGCAGGACCTGATGCAGGTGCGCCGCCTGGCCCTTCCCGGCGCGCTGGTGCAGATCGGCGCCGCAACTCTGCTGGGCTGGGGCCTGGGGCGGCTGCTGGGCCTGCCGGACGTCGAGGCGGCGCTGCTCGGCTTCGCCCTGTCGGTAGCGTCCACCGTGGTGCTCATCCGTGCGCTCGAGGAGCGCAAGCAGCTCAAGTCCGAGGCCGGCAAGATCGCCATCGGCTGGCTGATCGTCGAGGACCTGGTGATGGTCGTGGCGCTGGTGCTGATGCCGCTGCTGGCCGACGCCGGCCAGGGGCCGAGCGGGATGGGCCTGGCCGCCCAGCTCGGATGGACGCTGCTCAAGGTCGGCGCCTTCGTGGGCCTGATGCTGGTGGTCGGCGGCCGGGTGCTGCCCTGGCTCCTGGTGCGCATCGCCCACGCCCGCTCGCGCGAGCTGTTCACGCTCGGCGTCCTGGCCATCGCGCTCGGCATCGCCTGGATCGCCTACGAGGTGTTCGGCGCCTCTTTCGCGCTCGGGGCCTTCGTGGCCGGCCTGGTGCTGAACGCCTCCCCGCTCGGACACAACGCCGCCGAGCGGGCCCTGCCCCTGCGCGACGCCTTCGCGGTGCTGTTCTTCGTCTCGGTGGGGATGCTGTTCGACCCCACCATCCTGCTGCGCGAGCCGCTGGCGGTGCTGGCGGTGCTGGGCATCGTGCTGCTGGGCAAGTCGGTGGCCGCCCTGGTCATCACCCACGCCTTCCGGCTGGCCCGCCCGGCCAGCCTGACCATCGCCGCGAGCCTCGCCCAGGTCGGCGAGTTCTCCTTCATCCTGGCCGGCCTGTCGGTGTCGCTGGGGGCGATGAGCCGCGAGACCCACGACCTGGTGCTCTCCGCCGCCCTGCTGTCGATCAGCCTCAACCCCCTGGTCTTCGCCATCGCCGACCGCCTCGGCGGCCGTCCGACCGCGCCCGCGGCGGCGTAGGGGGAACACGGCCCTCCCCCTCAGGTGAAGGAAGCTCGAGCCTTCCGCGGCGAGCTAACGCAGGGAAAAGCGCAATCGATAAGCAGGTTGTGAACAAATCCGCGTCAAGACGGGTCCGAACTTGGGGGATTTCGGGGTGACCGCGGAGCGTTCCTGGGTCGATCAGTGGTGGAAGACGGCGGCCGTCGGCGCGCTGATCTTCGCCGTCGCCTACATATGCCTGGCGGTGCCGCGGGAACTCGGGCGAGCCGCGCCGATCTGGCTGTCCAACGGCGTCATGCTGGCCGTTCTTCTGACTTCGCCGCGCGCGAGCTGGTGGCGGCTGATCCCGGCGGGGGCGGCCGGCAACCTGGCGGCCAACCTGGCCATCGGCGACACCCTGCCGGTCTCGATCGGCCTGGCGCTCGCCAACCTCGGCGAATACGGACTGGCCGCCGGCCTGCTGGCCCGCCGCGCGGAGCGCGGCCCGGACGACGGCGACCTCGGCGAGTTCAAGGGCCTCGCAAACTTCGCGCTGATCGCCGCCGCTGGAGCCGGCCTCAGCGCCGCCATCGCCAAGCTGGCGCTCGGCCAGCGGATGGGCCTGGACGCGGCGCTGGTCTGGATAGTGGCCGACTTCGCCGGCCTCGTCATCGTCACCCCCTGCGTGCTGGTGCTGCTGATCGCCAAGCGGCCCCTCAGGCTGTTGGCGAAGCGGCCCTTCTGGCCGCTGGGGATCTTGCTGGTCGTCAGCCTGGCGACCTTCGTGCAGGACCGCTACGCGCTGGCCTACTTCGTGACCGCCGCCCTGATGCTGGTCGCCTGGCGCGCCGGGCTGTTGGGCGCGGCCGTCGGCGTGCTCGGCACGCTGGTGATCGCGCTGTCGGCCACGCTGACCGGCCGCGGCCCGTTCGCGCTCGGGGACGCCCACTCCACCGAACAGGTGCTGGCGCTGCAGGCCTTCCTGGCCGTCTGCTTCTACGTCAGCATACCGATCGCGCTGCAGCGGCGCCGGTCGCTGCAGCTCAGGGAGAGCCTGAAGGAGGCGCTGCACAACACCCAGGAGGCCGAGGCCCGCTACCGGCTGATCGCCGAGCGGATGCACGACCTGGTGGTGCGCTACTATCCGCAGGGGCCGCTGTTCTACGTCTCACCTTCGTCGCTCCGCACGCTCGGCTACCGGCCGGAGGAACTGATCGGCGTCAGGCCGATGGAGCTGGTGCATCCGGACGACGTGGAGCGGCTGCGGGCCGAGGGCCGGCGCATCTTCGATCGTGACGCGGCGCGCGCAGAGGAGGGCGGCCACGCCCACCGCTTCCGCACCAAGGCCGGCGACTACGTCTGGCTGGAGGGCAACCCGACCATCATCCGCGACGCCGAGGGCCGGCCGGTGGAGGTGCTGAACGTCCTGCGCGACATCACCGCCCGCAAGGCGATGGAGGCCGACCTGGAGGCCGCCCGCCTGGAGGCCGAGGCCGCCGCCCGGGTGAAGTCGGAATTCCTGGCCAACATGAGCCACGAGATCCGCACCCCGCTGACCAGCGTCGTCGGCTTCACGCGGCTGGCCCTGGAGCAGCCCGACCTGCCGCCGCTGGCGCGCACCTATGTCGAGCGGGTGGGCGACGCCAGCCGCGCCCTGCTCAGCACCGTCAACGACATCCTGGACTTCTCCAAGCTGGAGGCCGGCCAAGTCAGCTTCGAGCCCGAGCCGACGCCGCTCGAGCCGCTGCTGCGCCAGGCCCTGTCGCTGTTCGAGCCGCAGGCCGGGGCCAAGGACCTGACCCTCAAGCTGGAGGCCGACATCCCCGAGGGGGCGACGGTGCTGGTCGACCCCAACCGGCTGCGTCAGGTGCTGCTCAACCTGGTCGGCAATGCGGTGAAGTTCACCACGCACGGCCAAGTCGTACTGCGCGCGGCCTACGAGCCCGCCGCCGAGCGGCTGTCGGTGGAGATCGAGGACACCGGCCCGGGCATCGCGCCCGAGGCCCAGGTCAAGCTCTTCCAGCGCTTCAGCCAGGTGGACGGGGCGCTGACGCGGGCCCACGGCGGCACCGGGCTGGGCCTGGCCATCTGCAAGGGCATCGTCGAGGCGCTGGGCGGCGAGATCGGGCTGCGCAGCACGCTCGGCGCCGGCTCCACCTTCCACTTCGCCATCCCCGCCCCGGCGGCGGACGGCGACGAGAGCGCCCAGGCGGCGGAGGCGGTCGGCCCGGTCGGCGGCCTGTCCGTGCTGGTGGTCGACGACCATGCGGTGAACCGCGAGCTCGCTGAGCTGTTCCTGGCCGGGGTCGGCGTGACGGTGACGCCGGCGGCCGGCGGGGCCGAGGCGGTGGAGCTGGCCGCCCGCCAGACCTACGACGTCATCCTGATGGACCTCAGGATGCCCGAGGTGGACGGCCAGGCGGCGATGCGGCGGATCCGCAACGGCGGCGGGCCGAACGCCGCGACGCCCATCCTCGCCTTCACCGCCGACGCCGACCCCGACCTGCAGACGCGGCTGG
>Ga0172382_10012156_pt1 | contig 11271 bp, 10 predicted proteins | sample Leawel138RmetaG_FD_122245 | JGI IMG/M metagenome (GOLD analysis project Ga0172382, IMG submission 122245) | Leachate microbial communities from a municipal landfill in Southern Ontario, Canada - Leachate well 138R metaG | ecosystem: Engineered > Solid waste > Landfill > Unclassified | place...
GCGGCCGAAGGTGGTTTCCAGGTCGATCACGTCGCGCAGCAGGATGTCCTCGTTCAGCAACTCCTGCCGCCACATGGTGATGGCCTTGAAGGTCAGCGGGCTCTCGCACAGCCCCGCGATCATGGTGTTGCGCCCGGCCTCGATCCGCTTGGCGATGGCGATCTCGCCTTCGCGCGACAGCAGCTCGACCGAGCCCATCTCGCGCAGATACATGCGCACCGGGTCGTCGGTGCGGTCGAGCTTCTCGGTCGCGGCCCCGGCCAGCGCCACCTCGCGGGCGCCGGCGCCGGCCACCGCGATCTCGCGCGAATCGGCGGGCTGGGCGTCGTCGCCCTCCTCGCCCTCCTCCTCCTCGGTGACCTGGATGCCCATTTCCGAAAGCATCGACATCACGTCCTCGATCTGGTCGGAACTGACCTGGTCGGGGGGCAGGACGGCATTTAGCTGGTCGTAGGTGATGAAGCCGCGTTCCTTCGCCTCGGCGATCATCCGCTTCACCGCCGACTGGCTCACATCGAGCGAGACATCGGTCTCGGTCTCTTCGCCGGGCTGGTCGTCGCTGTCCTTGGCGGCCATGGGGTCTCCTGCAGGTGTAGCCGGGCGAATCACCGATTCGCGGCGGCGGGTCGGGGGCGAATCAAACCGCACGGGCGGTGATTCGCAATCCTCGGGCGGGCGATTGCCGAAGCGCCGTGGCCGTTCAGCGTCCGCCCTTGCGGCGATACTCGATCTCGCCCATCAGCCGGTCGAGCATGTCGCGCTCCTCGCGGTCGATGGCAAGGCCGTTCGGGGCGACATCGACCTCGCGCAGATCCTCCTGTTCCTTCGGCCGCGTCACGTCGATCGCGGCGGCGGCGTCCGAGAGGCGGCGGGTCAGCCATTCGTCGGCCAGGCCGGAAATATCGGCCATCGCCTCCTCGAGTGCCGCCGCATGGCCGCGACGGGCCCGCAGCTTGGCGAATTCCTCCTCGAGCGTCTGGCGCGCGAGTTCGTCGTCACCCGGCCGCGCCACTGCCGGGCACAGCCTCACATGGCGCGCCGAGAACAATCGTTCAAGGGCCGGCCGGCCGGGATTCGCCTCCAGCGCGGCCCGCAGCCCCTCCTGCCCGGCCAGAGCCAGAAGCGCGTCACGCAGGGCCAGATGCCCCTCGCCGCGCCATTCGGTCACCTCGAGCTCGTGGACGAAGCCCGCCACCGTGCCGGGATTGGCGATCAGGGTGGCGAGGATCACCGCCTCGCGCAGCTCCTCCTCGCTCACCGGCGGCGGGATCGGGACGGGTGCGGCCGCGCGGCGCCCGGGGTGACCCCCGTGCCCGCCCCGGTCCCCGCCCTGCCGCAACGTGCGGCGCAGCGCGAACAGCAGGTCGCGCAGGGCGGCGCGATAGTTGCTGCGGATCGCCGGATCGCGGATCCGGCCCTGCACCGCATCGAGCCGGCGCTCGAGCGCGGCCCAGCGTTCGGGGCTGTCGAAGATGCGGCCGGCGGTCTCGCGCTGCCAGATCAGCCCCACCATCGGTTCGGCCGCCTCGACCAGCGCCCGCATCGCCGCCACGCCCTGCGCCCGGATCAGGTCGTCGGGATCCATGCCGCCGGGCAGGCGCACGAAACGCAGCCCCTTGCCGGCCTCGAGCAGCGGCAGCGCCAGATCGACCAGTCGCATCGCCGCCCGCAGCCCGGCGGTATCGCCGTCGAGCGCCACCACCGGCTCGTCGTCGACCCGCCACATGAGGCGGAGCTGCTCCTCGGTGATCGCGGTGCCCAGCGGGGCGACAGCGGCGAGGCCGGCCTCGTCGAGCGCGATCACGTCCATGTAGCCCTCGGCCACCACCAGCGGCCCGGCCTTGCCGGCCAGCGCCCGGGCGCGGTCGAGGTTGAACAGGGTGCGGCCCTTGTCGAAGACCGCGGTTTCCGGCCCGTTGAGATATTTCGCCCGCTCGCCCGGATCGAGCGCCCGCCCCCCGAGCGAGACCACCCGTCCGCGCCCGTCGCGGATCGGGATGATGATCCGGTTGCGGAAGCGGTCGTAGGGGGCGCCGCCGCCCTCGGGCGCGATCACGAGGCCGGCCGCCACCGCCTCGGCCACGGCGATGCCCTTGCCGGCCAGATGCTGCACCAGCAGGTTGCGCCCCGGCGGCGCGAGCCCGATCTGCCAGCGTTCGCGCAGCCCCTCGTCAAGGCCGCGCCGGTCAAGGTAGTCGCGCGCCGCCCGCGCCGCCGCGGTGCGCAGTTGCAGCCGGTAGAAGGCCACCGCCTCCTCGAGAACCTGCCGCAGCCCGCCGCGGCGCTCGGCACGGGCGGCCTCTCCGGGGTCGCGGGCCGGCATCTCCATCCCGGCCTCGCGCGCCAGCGCCTCGACCGCCTCCATGAAGGACAGGTTCTCGCTCTCGCGCAGGAAGGTCAGCACATCGCCCTTCGCGTGGCAGCCGAAGCAGTAGTAGAAGCCCTTGCGGTCCTCGACATGGAAGGAGGCGGTCTTTTCCTGATGGAACGGGCACGGCGCCCACCAGTCGCCCCGCGCCTGGTTCGAGCGGTGCATGTCCCAGACCACCTTGCGGCCGACCACCTGCGCCAGCGAGACGCGGCCGCGCAGTTCGTCCAGGAATGTCGGGGGCAGGGCCATGTCCCAATATCGCCCACCCACCCCCGTCCCGCAAGCGCGGCGACGGGGGGCGGAGCGCACATCGCCGTGGCGCGCCGCCGGCGAGGGACCCCATGCCGGGCGGGTGGAGTGCCGCCCCGCGGGTGGCGGGCGGTGCCGCCGCCCGCTTGCCGCCCCGGGTCCGGCGCGCTAGCCCTGTTGCCGGACAGGGAGACGAGGCGATGACCCAGCCGGTTTTCGACGGACATAACGATTTCCTCCTGCGGCTGCTCGGCCGGCCGGCGAAGGACCGGAAGCTGTGGCGCGAGGGGGACGGCAGCGGCCAGCTCGACGGGCCGCGGGCGCGGGCCGGGGGGCTGGCCGGGGGGCTGTTCGCGATCTTCGTGCCCTCGCCGGGGCCCGAGTCGCAGGCGAGCGTCGATGCGCTGTTCGAGAACCCGCCCTACGAGCTGCCGCTCCCCGAGGCGCTGGCGCTGCATCAGGCGCAGCCGGCGGCGCTGGCGATGGCCGGGCATCTGCGCGGGCTGGCGCGCGAGGTGCCGGGCTTCCGCCTGTGCCGCGATGCCGGTGCGATCGAGGCGGCGATGGCGGCGGGCGAATTCGCCGCGGTCATGCATATGGAGGGCGCCGAGGCGATCGACGAGGGGCTCGATGCGCTGCATGTCTTTCACGCGATGGGGCTGCGCTCGCTCGGGCCGGTCTGGAGCCGGCCGACCGCCTTCGGCCACGGCGTCCCCTTCGCCTTCCCGTCGGGGCCCGACACCGGGCCGGGGCTGACCGAGGCCGGGCGGCGCCTCGTGCGCGAATGCAACCGGCTGAAGATCATGATCGACCTCAGCCACATGAACGAAAAGGGGTTCGACGATGTCGCGGCGCTCTCGGATGCGCCGCTGGTCGCCACCCATTCCAACGCCCATGCGGTGACCCCCTCGAGCCGCAACCTCACCGACCGGCAACTGGCGATGATCCGCGACTCGGGCGGCATGGTCGGGCTGAACTATGCCACCTCGTTCCTGCGCCCGGACGGGCGCCGCGACCCCTCGCTCGGCTGGGAGGTGATCCTGCGCCATCTCGACCATCTGCTCGGGGCGCTGGGCGAGGGCCATGTCGGCCTCGGCTCGGATTTCGACGGGGCGATCACGCCCGATATCCTGCGCGACGTGACCCGGCTGCCCGATCTGGTCGCGGCGATGCGGGCGCATGGCTACGACCAGCCGCTGATCGACCGGATCACCCATCGCAACTGGCTCGACCTGCTGCGCCGGACCTGGGGCGCATGACCATGGAGCGGATCGGGGCCGCCGGGGCGGCCATCACCCGCGCCGCCGGCGAAACCGACCCGGCGCAGTTCGAGGCGCTGGCGCAGGCGATCGCCGCGGCCGGGCGGATCGTCCTGCACGGCGCCGGGCGCGAGGGGCTGATGATGCGGGCGCTGGCGATGCGGCTACATCACCTCGGGCTTGCGGCCCATGTCTGGGGCGACATGGCGATGCCGCCGGTCGGGCCCGGCGACCTCGTGCTGCTGAGCGCCGGGCCGGGCGATCTGGCGACGGTGGAGGTTCTGGCGCGGCTCGCGGCCGGGGCCGGGGCGCGCAGCGCCTGCGTCACCGCGCAGCCGCAGGGGCCCACGCCCCGCGCCTGCGACCAGGTGCTGGCCATTCCGGCGCAGACCATGGCCGACGACCGGGGCGCCGATGCGGCGCTCCTGCCGATGGGATCGGTGTTCGAGGGGGCGATGTTCCTCGTGTTCGAAATGCTGGTTCTGCGCCTTGCGGACCTGCTCGGCGAGGGGCCCGAAACGATCCGGGCGCGGCACGCCAATCTCGAATAGAAACGGCCGCCGGATGACCCGGCGGCCGGTTGCGCTGCGGCCCTGCCGCGGCCCGGGGTCAGTCTTCCTCGGGCTGGATCGATTCGAGATAGGCCCAGATGTCGTGGGCCTGCTGCTCGTCGCGGACCTGATAGGCCATCTTGGCGCGGGCGCGGTTGTTGTCGAGCACCTCGCGCAGGAAGCCGGTCGGGTTCATGACGTAGCCGACGAAGTTCTCCTCGTCCCAGACGGCGCCCGACTCGCCCCATTCGACGATCGAATTACCGAAATTGAAGCCTTCGACCGCGCCGGGAGGCTCGCCCACGATGCCGTAGAGATTGGGGCCGGTATTGGCGTTGCGGCCGGCGATGGTGTTGCCATCGGGGTCCTTGATGACATGGCAGGTGACGCACTGGCGGTTGAACTGGTCCTCGCCCGCGGCCGCGTCGCCATCGGCGAAGGCGGGAGCCGCAAGCAGGACGAGCGCGGCTCCGGCAATCAGGCTTTTCATCAGGTCTTCTCCTTATCAAGGGTCCGGCAGCACCGGGCCGCCGTCGCATTGTCGCTTCCCCGGCGCCGTCAGGCTAGCCAATCCGCGTCCGGTGTCCAAGCATGAATCCGTGATAAGACAAAAGGTCGCGCGGTCGATGCGGGCGCGGGCGCGCTGTCTGCCGGTCTCCGGTCCCGTCATTGCGAGGCGGCAAAGCCGCCGTGGCAATCCACAGTCGGGCATGGATTGCTTCGCTACGCTGGCAATGACGGGCCGGCGGCGGCGGCTTCAGGTCAGCCGGTCCATGGCGACCAGCGCCCCGTGATGCCCGATCACCTGCACCGACAGCGCATGGCCGGCGCGCGCCGCCGCCGCGGGGCCCCGGCCGGCGATCCGGGCCGCGAGATAGCCGCCGTTGAAGGCATCGCCGGCGCCGGTGCTGTCCACCGGGGCGGCGCGGGTGACCTCGAGGCTCTCGCTCTCCCCTGCCCCCGCCACCAGCATCGGCCCGCCGCCGTTCTTGAGCGCGACCTCGCCGGCCCCGGCCGCGCGCCAGCGGGCGGCGCAGGCGGCAAGATCGGCATCGCCGAACCATTCGGCCTCGTCGTCGAACGAGGGCAGGGCGATCGCCGCGGCGCCCGCCGCGTCCATCAGCGCGCGGCGCATCACCGCCGCATCCTGCCACAGCCGCGGCCGGATGTTGGGGTCGAAGGCGGTCAGCGCGCCGCGCGCCCGGGCCGAGGCCGCCGCCGCGATCAGCCGCGCGCGGCCCTCGGGCGGCAGGATCGCCAGGGTGATGCCCGAGAAATACACCACATCGGCCGCACCGATCGCCTTTTCCAGCGCCTGCGCATCATCGGCAAGCGCGCGGGCCGCCGACTGGCCGCGCCAGTAGGCGAAGCTGCGCTCGCCCTCGTGCAGTTCGATGGAATAGAGCCCGATGCTGCGCTGCGGATCGCGGCTGACGAAGCGGGTGGACAGGCCGTTCCCGGCCATGAACGCGATCATGCGCGGCGAGAACGGATCCTGCCCCAGCCGGGTGAAGCAGGCCACCTCCCAGTCCTGCGGCAGCCGGGCGCGGGCATACCAGGCGGTATTGAGCACATCGCCCGCAAAGCCGAGCCGCCACAGCTCGTCCCCGGCCTGCGACAGCTCGACCATGGGCTCGCCGATGGACAGGAACAGGGGCATGGCGGGCTCCTCGGGCTCTCTCAGCGGAAACGGTCCATCCGGTAGGGGGCGGGATCGACGAACGGGGTCTCGCCGGTCATCATTTCCGCCAGCAGCCGCCCGGTGGCCGGGCCGAGGGTCAGGCCGTGATGCGCGTGCCCGGTCGCCACCCAGAGCCCGCGCCGGTGCGCGGGGCCGATCACCGGCTTCATGTCCGGGGTGCAGGGGCGGCTGCCCATCCAGAGGCTGCCGGGAATCTGCTCGCCCAGCGGAAAGGCCGGCCGCGCCACCGCCTCGCAGGCGGCGACCTGCGCCGGATCGGCGGCCGAGTCGCGGTGCCGGAACTGGGCGCCGGTGGTCAGGCGCAGCCCGGCGGCCATCGGCGCCACCACATAGCCGGCCTCGTCGTGGATCGCGTGGCGCAGCCCCTCGCCGTCGCGGGGGCGGTAATGGGCGTGGTAGCCGCGCTTGACGAAGAACGGCAGCCGCCGCCCGAGCCGGCGCAGCAGGTCGCCCGACCACGGCCCCATCGCGACCACCGCCTCGCGCGCCACAAGCGGGCCGGCATCGGTCTGCACCTCCCAGCCGGTGCCGTCCTCGCGCAGGGTCATGCCGTCGCCCTTGCGGAAGCTGCCGCCGAGCGACTTGAACAGCCGCAGATAGGCCTGGGTCAGCGCGAAGGGATCGCGCACCGTCCAGGGCTGGCTCCAGCGGATCGCGCCGGCAAAGACCGGGGCGAGCGCCGGCTCGGCCGCGGCCAGCCCGTCCGGGTCGAGCACCTGATACTCGACCCCCAGCGCGCGATGCGCCTCGGCCGCGGCCTGTTCGCGCTCGAACGCCCGCCGGCTGCGGTAGACGTCGATCCAGCCCTCGCGCGCCACCAGCGCCCCGGCCTGGGCCTCGTCGATCAGGGCCTCGTGCTCGGTCACCGAATGGGCGATGAAGCGCGCGTAGTCCTGCACGATCCGCGCATAGGACGAGGGCCGCGAATGCCACCAGTATTGCGCCAGCGGCGAGGCCAGCGCCGGCAGCGCCCCCCAGGCAAAGCGCATGTCGAGCGCGCGGTTGCGCCCGTAGCGGGCCAGCTGCACCAGCGAGCGGGGGAAGGAATAGGGCGCCACCCCCTCGCGCTGGATCAGGCCGGCATTGCCGAACGAGGTGGCGCCGCCGGCCTCGCCGCGGTCGATGAGGGTGACGGAGCGGCCGCGCTTCGCCAGATGGATCGCCACCCCGACCCCGACGATCCCGGCCCCGAGAACCGCCACATCCGCCCGCATGTCCCGCCTCCGCCTAGAGGTTCTTCACCTCGATGCGGAAATCGTTGCCCTCGGGCAGGATCTGGCCGCCATCGACGATGATCGTCGTGCCGGTGATATAGGAGGCGTCGTCAGAGGCAAGGAACAGAAACGCATTCGCCACATCGCGGGTGCTGCCGAGCCGGCCGAGCGGGATCGACTGCTCCATGTCGGCGATATAGTCGGCGCCGCGATGTTCCCGGATCGCCTCGGTCAGGATGTTGCCCGGCTCGACCCCGTTCACGGTGATGCCCCAGGCCGAATATTCCAGCGCCGCGGCGCGGATCAGGCCGTTGATCCCGGCTTTCGAGGCCGCGTAATGCCCGTGGCCCGGGCCGGTGACGCGCGGGCCCGTGATCGACGAGGTGAACAGGATCCGCCCCCCGCCCTGCGCCTTCATCGGCGCCAGCGCGGCATGGGCGAGGTTGAAGCAGCCCTTCAGGTTCACGCCGAGGACGCGGTCCCAGTCCTCGGGGGTCGTGTCCTCGAGCAACTGCCACGGGTAGATGCCGGCGTTCTGCACCGCGATGTCGAGCCGGCCGTGGCGTTCGAGCGCCAGATCGACCAGCGCCTTCACGTCACCGTAATCAGACACATCGACGGGCAGGAAGTCGCCGCCGATCGCGGCGGCGGTGGCGCGGCCCTCGTCCTCCTTGCCGTCGCCGATCAGGACACGCGCGCCCTCCTCGGCGAACCGCTCGGCCACGCCGCGGCCGATGCCGCCGGCCGCGCCGATGACCACCGCGACCTTGCCTTCCAGACGACCGCTCATGCCAGCCTCTTCCTGATCGTGTGTTTCAATGTGTCGAGCAGCACCGCCGCCAGCACCAGCAGGCCCTGGATGACCTGGGTATATTCCGCCGGCAGGTGCAGCAGGTTGATGGCGGTGTTGATCGATGACAGCAGCAGCACCCCGGCATAGACCCCGGGCACGCCGCCGATCCCGCCCTTGAGGCTGACCCCGCCGATCACCACCGCGGCAAAGGCCTGGAACAGCATCCCGAGCCCAAGGTTGGCGGTCGCGCCCGAGGTGCGGATCGCCAGCAGCCAGCCGGCCAGCGCCGAGATCATGCCCGCCATCACGAAGGCCGTGATCAGCACCTTGTTGACCTTGATCCCGGCGCGGAAGGCCGCGGTCTCGTTGCCGCCGATCAGGGTGAGATGGCGGCCGAAGCGGGTCTTCATCATCATCACCGAAAAGACGACGAAGCACAGGATGGCGATATAGGCCGACAGCGGCAGGCCGAAGACCCGCTGGATCGCGAACCAGCGGATCTCCGAGGCCAGCCCCTGCGCCGAGCGTCCGCCCGACAGCGCGACCACCGTGCCGCGCACCCAGATGAAGCTCGCCAGCGTGACGATGAAGGCGTCGAGCTTCACCTTCACCACCAGCACCCCGTTGAGCAGGCCGATCAGCCCGCCCACGGCAAGGCCGGCGGCCAGCGAGGCCGGCACCTTCAGCCAGCCGGGGCTGAGGGGGATGTCCATGCCGATCCCGGCACTGGCGAACATCATCCCGGTGACCATGGCCGACAGCGCGGCCACCGATTCCACCGAGAGATCCATGTGCCCGGCGATGATGACGATGGCGAGGCCGATCGACATGACCCCGAGCACGGTGGACTGCTCGATGATGTTGATGAAGATCTGCGGCTGGAAATAGTTCGGGACGAAGGCGGAGAAGATCGCCAGCACCACGAACAGGATGAACCAGACGAGATTGTCGAGCACGAATTCGAATAGGCGGCGCTGACCGGGCGACATCGGCGACTCTGTCCTTGGAGAGGGGGAATGTCCCCGCCCGGGACGGGCGGGGACGGGAGGTCTCACTCGACCGGGGTGACCGGATCGGCGGGCGGCTGGAGGTTGCCCCAGAAGGTCGGGTTGTCGACATTCTCGGCATTGATCGCCGCGCCGGGGATCTTGATCGTCGCGCCCCAGGCTTCGTGCGTCACCACCGAGGGCAGGCCGATCACGTCATATTCGCCATCGGCGATTTCCTCGTGGTTCACCACCTTGTCCATGAACATCGCCACCGCGGCGGCCTGCGCATAGAGCGGCTGCTCGACCTCGGACTGCATCCAGCCCTGCCGGATCAGGTCAAGGCCGACCGGCGCGCCGTTCGAGGACATGACATAGACATCGCCCGGCGCCTTGCCGGCCGATTCGAGCGCGGCGACCACCGCCACCGACAGGTGGGCGGCATGGCTGAAGATGATGTCGATGTCGGGGTCGGTCACGATCTGGTTGGCGGCGATCGTGCCGGCGTTCGACGCCTCCCACTGCATGGCCGGGTGGGTGATGATCGTCACCTCGGGGAAGTCGGCCATGACCTCCTCGAAACCCTGCTGGATGTCGAGCGTGTAGGGGTCGCCCGGATCGCCGAGGATCTGCAGCACCTTGCCCTCGACCGCGCCGTTGCGCTCGGTCAGCAGGCGCTGGACCTCGGCGGCGGCGGTATAGCCCATCTCGATGGTGCCAGCGACCGAGGTGAAGTCCGATTCGACCGAATCGATCTGCCGGTCGAAGATGACGACCGGAATCCCGGCCGCCCGGGCCGCCTCGACCCCCGGCGCCAGCGCGTTGAAGTCCACCGCCGCGAGGATGATCGCATCGGGCGCGAGCGCGATGACGTCGTTCATCTGGGTCTGCTGCAGGTCGGTCTTGTTGTCGGCGTTCAGGGTCTCCATGTCGTAGCCGACCTGGCCGAGGAACATCTCGAGCGCGGTGATCGAGCCGGTCTGGAACTCGTCCAGCAGGGTCGGGACCAGATAGTAGACCGTCCCCTTGCTGTCCTGCGCATAGCCCGCCTGGGCGATGGTCATGGCGCCGGCAAGGGCCATGGCGCCGAATGTCAGTGTTCTTTTCATTGGTTCCTTCCTCCTCGTGAACCGGATCTCGTGGTCATGCGTCGACGGCCTGTCCGGTCTCGGCCGCATTCTGGCCCGTGATCATGGCGATCACGGCATCCGCATTCGTATCCCGTGCCCGCACGTCGCCCGCGACGACGCCCTGCCGGATCACCACGATCCGGTCGGCGACCTCGAGCGCCTGCTGCATGATATGGGTGATGATGATGACCCCGATCCCCTGCGCGGCGACCCGGCGGATCATCTCGAGGCCGCGGCGCGTCTGCTCCACCCCGAGCGCGGCGAAGGGCTCGTCCAGAAGCACCAGCTTGCCGCCCCAGTGCACGAAGCGGTTGAGCTCGATCGCCTGGCGCTGGCCGCCGGAGAGATGCTCGACATTGGTGCGCAGCGAGGGGATGCGGGTGCCGGCCTCGCGCAGCGCCCGGGCGGTGTGCTCCTCCATCGCCCGCTCGTCGAGCAGCCGCACCCCGAGGACGTTGCGCGTGAGTTCCCGGCCCATGAAGAAATTGGCGACCACATCGACATTCGTGCACAGCGACAGGTCCTGGTAGACGGTCTCGATCCCCTGCGCCTTGGCCTCGGAGGGCGAGCGCGGCGCATAGGGTGCGCCGTCGAAGGTCATCTCGCCCGAGGTGGCGGTGAGCCCCCCGGAGATGATCTTGACCAGCGTCGACTTGCCGGCGCCGTTGTCGCCCAGAAGCGCGATCACCTCGCCCCTTCCGACCGAGAAGGAAATCCCCTTCAGCGCCTCGACCGCACCGAAGTTCATGCGGATGTCATCGAGTTTCAGCAGTGTCTCGCTCATGCGGCCAGTCCATCGCAAAGGGGATCATGGGGCGAAGTGAGATCGCGGGCCGCGCCGGGTGACAGCACGTCCGCGATCGCCAGCGCGGCGGCACCGCGCAGGACGGAATGGGTATCGGTCGCGGCGATCACGCGCGGCAGCCGCCGCCCGCGCCGCGACGAGACCGAGGCCGGCAGCTGCGCGGCGGTCGCCACCAGCGCATGCAGCAGCGAGGGCGGCGCCAGCCCGCCGA
>Ga0172382_10012157_pt1 | contig 11270 bp, 8 predicted proteins | sample Leawel138RmetaG_FD_122245 | JGI IMG/M metagenome (GOLD analysis project Ga0172382, IMG submission 122245) | Leachate microbial communities from a municipal landfill in Southern Ontario, Canada - Leachate well 138R metaG | ecosystem: Engineered > Solid waste > Landfill > Unclassified | place...
CCTTGATCCACATAAAAAGGGCGCCTGACGGCGCTTCTTTTTGCCTGATTTTGGCCAACAGAGCCGGCAATCCCATGTCATTTTATCCCGGCTATCTCAGGTCATTATGTCCCGGTAGAAGCACCAATCATGTTTTGGATCTTTTATATGTCTTTGCTTATTAGGCTGTCCATCTAAATCTTTTAAAGCTTTATCAATTATTTTTTCTTCCGCTCTAGCTTCAAACCAATCAACAACTTTGTTATATAACCAAGTACCTGCTGCTATTACTGTACCACCTATAATTACTACTCCAGCAGCAGTAATCACTACTTCCCCAACTCCTGGAATCCACCATGTACCTGCAATAAGAACTCCTGTTGCGCTTTGCACACCTACACTTCTTATTGCTCTATTATTCTTAATAGTATCGTTTTTAAATTCAGTTATATCTACTTCTACTGCAGTATTAAGAAGTTTGACAAACTGTTCTTGTGTATAATAAACATCATTAATATATACACCATCATCAGTAATAACAATATTACATTTATTAGTACTTGTATTTTTAGAACTTAATTCAGTTTCACTTGCAAACGCTGAAATACTTATATTACCGAGTCTCCGCATGTAAAAAACAGGCAATTTAATTACATTTATTACCAAAAGGATTATTGAATTTTATGTCGAATATATATCCCCTGTATAAAGATGCAGGGGTGATTGTGAATGGATATAAACGATGTTAAGAGCATTATAGCATACAATGCCTCCAGTATACCAGTATTGTTTGAGATGTGCCGTATTGCAAAGATAGCAGAAACTGTCAACGATATGGTGGAGTGGAAGTCTGATAATTCTAAGATTTCACCAGGATTTCTAATAGAAGTATTGGTAGTAACTATAATGCATAGGAGACAGCCTCTATGGAAGATTGAAGAGTACTGGAGAAAACAAAAGCTTGAATTCATGTTAGAGGGTAGCGGTATTACAGTGGAACAATTAAACGATGATGCATTTGCTCGTGCTTTAGACAAACTGCAGACAGTAAACATGAAAGAACTTATCAGCCGTATATGTCTTAACATGTTAAAGGCCCATAATTTAACTATAGAGAGCCTACATTTGGATACAACATCTATTTCTGTAGAAGGGATGTATGAGGGGGATGAGGGGGATGAGGATGACGACTTTATAATCTGCTACGGTTACAGCAAGGATAATAGGCCTGACCTTAAGCAATTTAAGATAGGGGCAGCGGTTCAGCAGAGTGGACTTCCTGTAATGGGTCAGCTTTTATCTGGCAACAAATCAGACCGTGAATGGAACCCAGAGGCGATAAAGGAAATGAAGGTATTTTTTGAGGGGCAACAATATAGAGATATTATATTTGTGGGGGATTCTGCGACTGTATCTTCATATGAATCGTTAAGGCAGTTAGAGGGTATACGGTTTATATCACGTTTACCTGAGAACTTTTCTTGTGTTTCAGAGTGGAAAGAGAAGGCGTGGCAGGGGGTAAATTGGGAAGAAGTTGGGACATTAAGTGAGTCTTCACGTAAGGGAGCAGCAGAATACAGGATTTATGAATTTGTGGAGGCTATAGATGGGAAGCCATATCGATTTGTATTAGTTCATACAAATTCGTTAAGGGAGCAGAAAACAAAGACATTGCAGAAGCGCTGGGAGAAAGAGAAGCAAGAGTTGGAGAAGGAGGCTAAGCGTATAGGCAAGAGAGCATTTGCATGTGTTGAAGATGCAATGCGGGAGAGCGCGGCTTTTATGGAAAAAGTTAAGTCTTTGCATTATAATGTAGAAGCTCATATAGAAGAGAAGGTTAGCCGTAAATATAGTAGAAGAGGGAGGCCTGGTACGGAAGATAGTTATGAGGAGACAGTAAGCTACTATGTAAAGCATACTATAGGTGAGAGGGACGATATGGCATGTGAGAAAGACTTATTTATGGAATCGACATTTGTTCTTATTACTTCAGTTATGGATAGAGAAAAATATCCTGGATGGAGGATACTGGCAGAATATAAAGGGCAAAGTTCAATAGAGCAGGCATTTAAGTTTTTGAAGAGTCCAGTGTACTTAGGGCCTGTATATTTGAAGAAACCTGAGCGAGTAGAAGCAATGGGGTATGTCTTTATACTTGTTTTGCTAATAGCGTCTTATTTAGAGTATAGAGTAAGGAAAGCTTTGAGGGACAGAGGGGAATATTATATTCAGCCTAATGGGCAAAAATCTACTCGTCCATCAGTTAGGACTATACTTGAGGTATTGGAGACTGTGTTGGTTATATATTTCAATGGCAATCTATATTTACCGAATGATACTTCACCAAAAATATTGAAGATGCTAAAATGGTTGGGATTTAGTCCTGACATTTACACTAAAAAGATAAATGTTATTTTTTGACATACGAAATCTGGGTTTTAAAGCCAAAAATGCAAATTAAAAAGTAATCTTAAATAAAAACCCTGTAAGTTTTTAGGCCTACAAGGTTTTTATTTAAAAATCTTCAATTCGTAATGTTTAACTATAATGTTACTCCAGCACTATTATATTTAATGAATACTATTCCATATTACGAATTGAAATTTAAGTACTAATTAATTATCTGAAGTTGTATTTTGTAACTATCTTTTTTCTGTCTGTAACCTTATCGTTATAATATTCATACAAACAGATACCCAAAAATGACCCTGAAATATTGTAAAGGTTTTTAAATCCCATATTCTGAAGGGCCATTATTGCATAATAACTTCTTTGACTGGAACGACAGTGTAGATATACAGGCACATCTTTAGGTATCTCTGAAACTCTTTCTCTTAGTTCACTTAGTGGAATATTGATTGCATTTATTAAGTGACCAGCCTCATACTCATGTCTTTCTCTTACATCAATTATTACTGCATTGTTTTCTACTAATTCTCTAACTTTATATACTGGAACTTGTTTGAATACTCCATTTAATATGTTCAATCCTACTAAAGCTGCCATATTTACAGGGTCTTTTGCAGTATTAAACGCTGGAGCATAGCACAATTCTAGTTCCTTTAAATCTTCCAATGTACCGCCCATCATAATCATAGTAGCTATTACATCTATTCTCTTAGTTACATTTCCTTTACCTATAGCCTGGGCACCCAGTATTTTCCCTGTAGGAACTTCATATATTAATTTAAAGTGGAAGGGACTGTTATCCGGCATAATTCCTACAATATCTCCAGGAATTATATAAACGAAATCATATTGTATTCCTGCCTTTTTAGCAGCCTTTTCTGTTAATCCTGTTGCTGCTGCATTGATGTCAAATAACTTTACACATAATGATCCTATTACTCCTGTATTTCTATGAGGTATACCATACATATGATCTGCTGCTGCTCTTGCCTGTCTTTGTGCAGGTCCTGCAAGGGGTAGTCTTGTTTTAGTATGAGTTAGTTTATGATAAACTTCTATGGCATCTCCTACTGCGTATATATCTTTATCACTTGTTAAATAATTATGATCAACTTTAATACCGCCAGTTTCTCCTATCTCTAATCCAGCTTCTTCGGCCAATTTCGTTTCAGGTTTTACTCCTATAGCCATTACTACTGCTTGTGCAGGTATTTGTTTTCCAGAAACTAATTCAATATAATCATCTGCAATTTTTGCTATACCATCTCCTACAATTAAATTAATTCCATTATCAATCATTTCCTTGTGAAGTATTTGCGCCATATCATAATCGAAAGAAGTCATTATTTGATCAGCAGCTTCTACCAGAGTTATATTAAAACCAGCGTTTGCCAGCTGCAAATTTTCTGCTACTTCTACTCCAATAAATCCTCCACCAATAACAGCGATATCTTTTACTTTTCCGCTTTTAACATATCTATTTAATTTATCAATATCAACAACATTTCTTATTGTAAATACATGAGGTTTATCACAACCTTCAATGTCGGGTATAATTGGTTTTGCCCCCGGAGACAAGACTAATTTATCATATTTTTCTTCATATTCCTCTCCCATTATTAAATCTCTTACCAAAACGGTCTTCTTGTCTCTATAGATCTTTATAACTTCATGATTTACCCTTACTTCAATGTTATATTGTTTTTTAAACTTCTGAGGATTCATTAAAACTAAATCTTCGCTGTCTTCTATCATTCCACTTAAATGATTTGGCAGACAACAATTTGAAAAGGAAACATGAGGTCCTTTTTCAAACATTATAATCTCCGCTGATTCATCTAGCCTTCTTACTCTCGCAGCTACTGATGCTCCTCCTGCAACTCCACCAACAATTAATATCCTCTTACCCATGTCTTTTACCTCCTGTGTATCTTTTATTTTAATATTTATTTAACAATGTTATTGTATCATTAAACAGGAACTTATAATAACTTCAGTTTTAGAATTTAAATATCTTAAGAATGACATTAAAACTTAAGAAGCGAAATATTTTGCACTATTTTTTTGTTTATATCTATTAGGTGGTATTATATTAATTTTCCCTTCAAATAATTTTAGTGCAGCTATTCCACCCAGACAAAGGGAAGCCATAAATCCCCAGCCTGATAGAGAAAAACTACTAATTGCAGAATACAAAGCACCTATATTACAACCACTTGCTAATCTGGAACCAAAGCCCATAAGAGCTCCACCAAGGGCGTAATATACAGCGTCTTTAAAACTGAAATCAAATTTAAACTTAAATTTTCCTGCTAGAAGCAGACATAGAGCCGATCCTAAAATTATACCTATATTTCTTAGTGTTCCTCCATCATATAATAATCCTGCGTTAACATCTTCTACAATGCTTTCAAAGTGAGGAGAAGTAATTTTAATGCCTAAACTTTGCACTATTCCCACAGCCCATTTTGTGAAGGCTGAAGTAACCCCCCAATTCTTTCCGGTTGTATTTAATACAAATATAAATGCTATGGATAATAATATTCCACCTTTTAAAAAGCTCCATCTTTCAACGAAAAATTTATGATAAGTTTTATAGCTAAAAAATTTAAACTCTTCTTCAACGGGTAATGGCAATTCATCTTTTTCAAATACCGTTTCTTGATAAAATCCTTCTCTTTTTCTAAAAGCTTCATATTTTCTAGTAATTATATATAAAATTAACAATATAAATAAAGATATAATTAAAGCTCCTCCAAATCCAAACACGTCTGGTAAATATACCTGCAGACCTATTTTGCCAGCTGGAGAATCCAGAATTGTATATCTTAAAGCGTGGCCAGGTATTGAAAATAGTACAAAGAATGGCAAAGCAATTGCTGAGCGGATTTCTCCTTCCCCTAAATCAGTTAAAGTACCTGAAGCACAGCCTCCAGCTAAAATCATTCCCATACCAAATAGAAATCCGCCAATTATTTTAGTTATATCTAGCATGTGTACTGAAGCACTACCGGGAATAACCAGATCTGATTCACTTGCTCTAAATGCTGGTACTGCTCCTTTTTCTACAGCAGCCCACTGAATCCCTGCTGAAGCGATCATTGTAATAGCAAACATAAAAAGCAGCGCTTTCGTTAAACTACCATCTCCAGTTACATATATTCTTTTAATTCCTCCTGCAAAACCATATCTGGAACGGGTTAATATATATCCTAATCCAATTCCAGTAAAAAGGTATACAGTGATTATCCCACAAAAAGTATCGGTTCTAAATAAAATTTCTTAAACCTATTGTCGAAAAACAACCAAACCGATGAACACAAATATAAAAATGAATGTAAAAAAGAAGGAGTTAATCTGTTCTTCAGATCCTTCTTTATCCATTTCAGTAAACTCTTGAAATTCATGGCTGCTATCTTAAACCCAAACCACAATTTTGAACGCAATAATCCCCTTACCGGCATAAAGTCCACTTTGTATTTCCTCCTCAGTACTGATGGTATACCCTCTATCCCGGCTCTTTGACTCGCTATTCTTCTGTACTCTTCTGTCCCCATCTTCACTCGCAACAAGCTCAACCGATATGCTTTCTCACTTATCCTTACCACTGCTTTCCGTTCCGTTATCTTTACTCGACACCTATCCTTTAATGGACATCTCTTACATTTTTCTACTTCAAAGTAGGCCTTGTAATTCCCTTTACTGTTATAACTGGCATACGGTTCTTCTCCGCCAGGACATCCTATTATAACATTTCTTGCCTCATCTACCTTGTATTCACTGTAATCCATCTTATCTTCTGACGGCTTCTTACCAGTTAATCCCGTCGGTATCATCTCTATGTTCTTTTCCAATGCCTTCTGGGCTATTTCTTCACTATAATAAGTACCGTCCACAATAACCTTTGTTTCATTACCTGCTTCCCCTTCAGGTAACCGTTCTATCGTATCTTTTGCAAACTGTTGGTCACTATATATGTTCTGCCTTAGGTCATATTGAATAATCACTCCACCTTCTTCGTTAAAACTTTCAACCACATTGGCTACATACCCTATATTGCCTTTGTTATATTTCTTCCGATACGTAGCATCAGGATCTGTCGGATTTTGTAAACTGTCTGATGGTATCTCTTTCGCTCCCTTTATACTAAATTTCCCTTCCAATACCTCCGTCTGCTCCCTGAAAAATCGTTCTAGCATCTTGTATTCTTCCGACTCTATCACTTCTTTTTTGTTACTGGCATAGTAAAGATCTACTGCCTGTGAAATTAAAACCTCTATCTTCTTGTCTGCCTCTGTATCCTTTGTCCTGTATATCACTTCATTCTTGTACCCTGCCTCAAGGTATCCTGCACAACTTTCGGGTATACTCTCAGGATCTATTTCTTGCAATAATTTTACCATCCTCTCATTTAGCGAATAAATAAGCTCCATCCTCGATAATTTCTTGCAAGAGGAGCTCACCATCAAAGAATCTACTCTAATCTTTTTGCCATCTATTTTCATGTATTGTGCTATAACTTCTGCCAAAGCCTCTACTTCTTCCTTTATTAAGTCTCTGCCTGTCTCCTTTTCATATTCCACTACACGCTTCCTGAAATTGCTTAAAGTATTTATAGATACTGGCTGTCTTTCTAAGCTTGTTGTATGCAAGGCGTACTGATATCGAATATCAAAGTGTAGAGATCCTATGAGCTCTTCGTCGCTATCCTGAAATATTTCCTTTATTATCAACAACCCTATTATGACATTCACCGGAGAATTAGGCCTTGTAGCAGGATTATCACTGTACAATACGCTGAATCTCTCTTCATTTATCTTTGGGAAAATATATTCCCTAAAAGCATGACACCAACTATTCTTCAAAATATCTATTAAATACTTTGGCATTCTATTCAGTGGATCAAACATCGATATTTGATAATTTGCATTCCTGCAAAACATTATGGCCTCATCCCTTTTCCTAAGATTTGATACCATTATTATATCATATTTTGCTATATTTGTTTATATTTTCTAGCTTTTTGTGGGACAATCAAAGAATAATTATTACTAATTTGCTGTCATAACAAAATTCATGCTTCAGCCCTGGGACTTGACTTTTCAGCTATTTTTGTATTATAATAATTATATAAGTGGGAAATATTGTTTAAACATAAAATATTCAAATCGTCTTATAATACATTATTAATGTTTTGGGGGGTATACATCCTATGCTTTACAAGTTAATGGTAGTCGATGATGAAAGTGAAACAGCTAGGGCATTATGTAATTACTTCCCTTGGGCAACATTAGGATTTAAAGTCGTTAGTCGGTTACAAAATGGCAAACAAGCCTTCGAGTACATATTAAATAAACCTGTCGATGTAATTTTGTGTGATATAAAGATGCCTATAATGACAGGAATTGACTTAGCTCGTGAAATTTTTAAGCGAAAACTAAAAATCAAAATGGTTTTCCTAAGCGCATACAAAGAATTTGAATATGCTCAGGAAGCAATGTCCTATGGAGTTAGAAACTATATTCTTAAGCCTACTAATTATGATGAACTTGTTAGGGTATTTACAAATTTAAAAAAAGAATTAGATAACGAAGATTTCGATTCAGATGAAGATATACAGAACACTGTAATTAACGGAATCAGTACAAAGGATTTAAGTTACAATGAAAAAATCATTGCTATTATTAAGGAATACATAAATCTGCATTATAGTGACGCTACTTTAGAAAAAGTTGCTTTACAGGTCCATATGAATCCCAATTACCTAAGCCAGTTTTTCAAGAAAAAAACCGGACAGAATTTTTCCGATTACTTAATCTCGGTAAAAATGCAGAAGGCAGCTGAATTTCTGAAAGATATACAATACAAAATTTATGAGATTAGTAGCATGGTCGGATATAGCAATACCCAGAATTTTGCTCGTACCTTCAGGAACTACTTTGGAGTTAGTCCGAGGGAATACCGAAATCTCAATGGTGATAAAACTTAGTGATTTTGTTTTTTGGAGGGTATTATGAAAAGAAAATTTTTTTTAAAGAATCTTGCGATGTTTATAATTCCTCTTTTAATTCCTATTTTTATATTAGGATCTTTTTCTTTTTTTATTACACAAAAATATGTTAAAAATGAAATCAACAAAAATAATATGATTCTCTTAAATCAAATTGCCCAAAATATTGAAATGATGCTGGATGAATTTAATGCTTTGACAATTAGCTTTAACCACGATTATTCCATTGTTGTTAAATTAAGACAAATACTTGATCGGCGTAACAATACTATCGACAATATAGTAGCAATGGATATGTTCAAATCAATGCTTAAGACCCCAGTCAATTCAAAACCCTATATACATTCCATCTATGTTTATTACCAAAATAGCAATCATTATTTTATTTCAACAAGAGATGGTCTGACTAGTCTGGATAGTAGTACTGATACTTCTTGGTACAACAGCTTTATTGAAAATAAGACAGACAAAAATACCTGGTTGGATATCAGAAATATCCGTGAATACTCATTTGAAACTGAACCCTTTAAAGTTATATCAATATATAACAAACTTCTTTCATCTAGTAATAAGCCAACTGGAGTTATTGTTGTGAATATATATCCTGAATATGTCAAAGACACTTTAAAAGGCCTTATTACATATCCCGGGCAGGAAATACTCGTAATGGACGAAAATAACCAGATAATATTTAATAGTACAGGATCACCATCGGATTTAAAGCACATCAAAGATCTGAAAGAAGCAAGTAATAATAATAGCAGCTTTTTTTCAACAACAATATCCGGTAAACCATACGTTATATCAAAATTTAATTCCAATAGATTAGGGTTAAAATATATTTCAATAATACCTCAAGAAGCAATATATAGTGTTCCCAAACAATTAGCCAAGCTTACTTGTTTTTTGCTAATTGTTTCATTTATTCTGGGCCTTGCTATAGCTTATTATATTACCCAGAAAAATTACAATCAGATCTTAAATATTATCTCTATAATCAACTCCGCTGAAACAGGGAATAAACTACCACCTTTACCTAACAGAATTACTGATGAGTACAGCTATATTATTCACAACATATCTGAAAAACAATATAAGATGAAGACAGCACAATTAATTGCATTACAATCTCAAATTAATCCCCATTTTCTTTACAATACGCTGCATGCAATTTATTGGGAAGCTTTTTCTTACACGCGAAAGCCGAATAAATTAACTTCTATGGTTAGCAATCTTTCAGATATTCTTAAATATTCTCTTGATAATCCTTATCAAAAAGTTAAACTGAAAGATGAGATTTCAAATACACAGGCATATATAAAGATTCAACAATCGCGCTATATAGACAAATTTAAAGTAATCTGGTCTTACGATGAATCCCTTGAGGATTTAAGTATTATCAAACTTGTAATGCAGCCTCTAATAGAAAATTGCATATACCACGGATTCACTAATGGAGATAAAAAATATTACATTAAAATAAAAATCTTAAAATTGAATTCCTGCTTAAAGATTTCTGTCATCGATAATGGGTCAGGCATAACGAAAGAAAAACTAAGCGATATACGTAACAATTTAGAAGTAGATAATGATCATTCGGATCGTATTGGTTTATTTAATACCAATAAGCGGTTAAAACTTACATATGGTGAAAAATACGGCCTTAAGATAAGAAGTAAATTAGGTCATGGCACTGTAGTTTACATAAGGATTCCTATCACTTCCAATTGATACAAATACCTTTTTAAATACTTTATCACAGTACCCGCACTTTTTACAATTCTTATCACAATCAGAGACCTTATTAAACCAGTCTTTCGGGAATCTCTTATTGTCAATAATATAAGGAAATAAAAGACTTCCATGACTTGGCTCCATGATATTTAACAAATTACCGTCATAGCTTCTATCTATATATGCCTGAATAGTTTCCGCTGGTCTAGAGGACATTCTTGAAGCAATTTTAATTACTGAAAACAAATCTTTATAGTTATCAATATCCTCAGGTCTTATCCATGATGTATTTCGGATTATTTCCGGCCAATTATCTGGATTACTATAATAATTCCAGCATGTGTATGGGTTAAAATCTTTCATATTTATTACTTGCGAAATTTGTTTTTCATGAGCTACTAAATTGTCATGAAAAATCTGTCCGGAACAATAAGACATACAACCACTGTTTGCGAGGATGTAAAGTTTTTTACCATTATTATCAGCCCATTTTTTTAACGATCTTATAACGCTTAAATTCCTGTTATTTTCCCTGCGTATGTAGAAACCATCAAATAATTCACTAAGGTATTTCATTCCTTCAATGTTACCAATCATCATGTTAATTGAAGCACGTACCTCAATACTTTTATAATGCGTTTTAACAATATATGCAATAGCTGGCGATGTTGTTGTTACTGTATCTGGCAGACCTACCAAACTTTCTATACGGTCAATAACAGAACATACATTTTTCATAAGATATTCTGATATTGACTTTTCACCATAACAGTTGGAGTTCATCAGTAAATTTAATTTAATATTCCTTTTATGAATACCAACCAAATCATATTCTAGTCGCTCTTGTGCACTCCAATCTATATATCCTCCGGTATCATTAAGAGATGATCTGCAAGTTTCAATATTAACCCATGGAAAGTACACCTCTTCAATTTTGTCAATATTTTTATCCAATATATATGAAATCGGGTTTTCATTTTCATCAAAAAAATAATATCCAATACTAAATTTCATAAAAATTTCTCCTCTATACGAAAATACTAATAGTATATTTATGAAAAAAATACTCTACTCGAACATCATTAACCATACATTTTTAAACATAGATTTACTCATTTGAGTATAAGTCAAAGGCATA
>Ga0172382_10012159_pt1 | contig 11268 bp, 7 predicted proteins | sample Leawel138RmetaG_FD_122245 | JGI IMG/M metagenome (GOLD analysis project Ga0172382, IMG submission 122245) | Leachate microbial communities from a municipal landfill in Southern Ontario, Canada - Leachate well 138R metaG | ecosystem: Engineered > Solid waste > Landfill > Unclassified | place...
CTCGCCCAGGTGAACGGTTCATGAGGAGCGAGCTTGATGGCGTGCATGCGCAATGCCGTCTTCGCGATCCTCGGCCCGTATTCCTTCCGTACATCTTCCGTGTTCCTGTTCATCCTGCTCTCCTCACTTCCAAATTTCCTTGAAGGTATGGACAGTACCGCAATAGGCACACGCATACCGGTTGTCGGCAGTCCTCTCGAACCTGGCCGGCACACCCTCCCCGTGCGAGGGATGGGAGATGCATGCCTCATTATTGCACGAGAGGTCGTCAAAGTTATAGATGCGGGGCGGAAGATGGGTCCGGTACTTCTGGACTACCCGACCGCCTTCGATGAGGTTCAAGGTACACCCCGCGGCGACCGCGGCAAGGCGCTTGAGATCCTTCCTCGTGAGCGTCCTCGCTCCCGGGCGGAAGATGATGCCCTTGAAGACCCCCTCATCCTTCTTGCTCGTGGAGATCCACTCCCCGCCCTTCCCATCATCCAAGCCCATGACGCGGATGATCATGGCCATGTGCCTGCGGATGTCGGCTGGTCGGTCGCCGCGGCAGATGTGATCGATCACCAATCCGTCCCTGATGGGACGCACGCCCTCGGAGACCGACTCCTCCTTGGTCGCTGCGGTATGGCTGGAGGGTTCTGCAGCGATGATATACTCTTCGTCATTGCGGCTCGTGCGCTTTTCGTCTCCTGCGAAGTCGTTGCCGATCTTCCCTGCGATCAGCGAGAGGAGGACGATGCGTACGTACATCCCGTTGATCGATTGGCGTTCCCATCCGTTCAACGGGGTATCGTCGAGGAAGGTGGGGATGGTCGGGTGGATCCGGTGCCGCGGGAGCGGGTGATAAAACTTGGTATGCTCGGGCAATCGTTCGATGAACTCCCTGCGGAAGGTGACTTTCGCACGCAGTTCATCCTGTCGCTTCAAGATCTGCTCGCCCATCCGCTCGAGCTGCGGCCTGGTGAAGTACCATTTCGAGGCGATGTCATCCTGGGCGAGATACTCATCTATCGAATCGAACGTACGGACGGTGAAGCCGTTTTCGATCATCCGGTTGCGATACGATTCGGGCATCGCAAGCTCGACAGGGGCGATGAGGTCGATCTTCACCGAATCGAATATCCTCAGGCCGTCGGCCTTCGAGTGGACGGTCCGGCCGTGGTAGAGATCTCCGACCAACGCGAGGTGGAGCGATCCGTCCTCCCACCCGTTGTCTTCGAGGAAGGTGAACTCATCGAGCAGCTCTTGCGTGGGATGTTCGTGCTTGCCATCTCCTGCGTTGATGAAGGCCGGCTTGCGTACGATGCCGTTACGCTGTGCATAGAGCGAGGATTCCTCCTCAAGCCAGCGGCAGACTCCCTCGAGCTTGCTGCGGATGATGAAGACGCTGTTGTGGTAGCCGGCAAGGGTATTGAACGTGTCGGCATAACTCTCTCCTTTGTTGAAGGAGGAGGAATCGGCAGCGAGGTCGCTCACCTTGGACCGGTGGAACTTCGCGGCGTTCCTGAAGGATTCGCGCGTCCTGGTACTGTCCTCCAGGAACACTTCGTAGAGGCCGAAATCGGGATCGTCGATCCTGAAGCGGTCCATCGTCTCCTTGTCATTGGCGATGATGGCTTCCTTGAGTACTCTCGTCTGTGCGAACAGATACCGGCGCTCGGCGATCGTCAGATCATCGATTACCGCCAGCGATCTTCCCGTGAAGATGTTGTCCATGCTTGTTATCTCCCTTGTGTCTTGCCGAAAACCCAAAAAAAATACCGGTGAAACATCACCGGTTTTGGTCGAAAGAATGATCGGGGAAAACACGAGGCCCAAGGTCAGCTGTACATCGCCCGAACCTATTGTGCCTCATGCGTCCCCCCCTCATCCGAATCTGATTGAGCATACCAGATACACAAGCGCCTGTCTACTCTCCTTCGCGTCCCCTTGCACGGGGATCGGTCTCGATCGCCCGCAACGGATCGGACCCGTCTTCTTCGATCGGCATCGGGACCAACGTCTTGCGTGGCATCGCCTGGTTCTCATCGAGGGTGAACGGGTTGCGTTTGTCGATGAACGGCCTGATCGGAGTCAACGTACCGAGGTTCCTCTCCTTCTCACGTCGCTTGAGGTCTCGCAGGAAGTTCTTCCGGTAGCTGTTGCGGACCTTCGTGCTCTGGGTAGCCTTCTTCGATTTGCCCTTGGCAGTGTTATAGCGCTCGCTGTAATAGCGCTTCGCGTAGCCCGAACCTTGGTAGGTGTAGTAGCGGCCCGCAGAGTAATGGCCGCCCATCTTCGATTCGATCACGCCGTTGAAGATGACACCGAGGATATTCACTCCCGCCAACGTGAGGTTGTCCAGCAACTCGCGCAGGCCTCCCTTCGTGGAGATTCCGGCACGCACGTTGATGGCGATTCCGTCGATATGCTTCGCGATGGCCATCAGTTCGCTGGCGAATACCAGCGGCGGGGTATCGATCAGGACATAGTCATAGAGGCTCAACAGGTGTTCGAGCATCTCTACGTAACCGACCGAGTTGAAGATCGCGGAGGGCAACGGCGGCAACATGCCGGGACCCAACAGGTGCAAGGACGGAACATCGGAGAGCGGTTGCACGATGACTTCCTCGACCGGGACATTGTTGCCGACGACATCGACGAGTCCCCTGGCTCCTTTCTTCAGGTTGAAGAAGGTCTCCATCTGAGGCAGACGGAGGTCTCCGTCGATGAGCAGCACTTTCAGGCCGTTCATCGCCATGCTGGTGGCGATGTTCGCGCAGACGATGGTCTTTCCCTCTCCCATGCCGGGACTGGTGATGCTGAAGATCCGTTCATTGCTCCGCATCGTACCGAAGGAGATATTGTTCGCAATCAACTTGTACCGTTCCGATTCGAATGAGAGCGGATCGTTGTAGACTACCAAGGTAGGGATATCGAGGTCCTTGCCGAATGTCATCAAGGGAATCCAACCGAGCAGCGGACGATTCGGACCGGAGAGCTTGCGCAAGACCCCCTCATCCTTGATCGAGACGTCGAGCATCTCGACCAGAAGCGCGAGCAACACACCGAGGGCTGCACCAAGCAGTACGGCGACCGCGAGGATCAGCATCTTGTTCGGGCTGACGGGGATCGGCGTTCCCGACCGACTCATCGAGACGATCGCCGGATCGACGACGGTGACACTCCCGGCAACCGCGGCCTCAGCGATCTTCACCTCCTCCAGCAGTTCCATCAGCCGCATCCTGAGCGCCTCATAGACTTGGACATCACGCTGCAGGTCGAGCAATTGGCGTTCAAGCACCGGCAACTGCCCCAGCTCATCCGTGTAGGTCATCTCGATCGATTCGAGGACCTCGATGTGTGCCGCGGTGATTGCCTTCTGGTGCATCGCCTTCGCCAGTTCCTGTGCGGTGAAGACCATCAGGGGATCCGTGCTCAAGCCACGAGGGGCGACAAGGAGCGTGATCCGGTCCAACAGGGCCTTGTGCATCTGGTTCAAGGAGCTTTGGAGCGTGAAGAGTCTCTCGGTCCCCTCAGGGATGCCCTCCTGGATCGCTTCATACAGGATCAGCTCGCGACTGCGCTCCTTGAACGATTCGAGGGAGGAACGGACATCGATGTCTTCGGCGATTTCGGCATAGGAGGAAGAGGGAATCCCGCTTGCCGCCAGCGACTCTTGGTGGAGGGCTATGGTCATCTCCGCTTCTCTCAGTTGCAGGCCGAGCGGTTCACGCCGGAGTTGGAAATAGGCGATCTTCTCCGAAAGGAGCTTGCTCTTGTCGGAGAGCTGGATGTAGTTGCTTTCCTCCCTGAATCGTCCGAGCGCATCGGCAGCGGACTGCAGTTGCGCATTGTTGACCGGAATCTGGGATTGTATGAATTCCTTCTGGATGGTCTTGTTGTTGCGTGCGATGCTGCCGAGCAGCTCGTTGTAGCTTTCGGCAAGCGCGTTGGCGAAATCACGGGCGAATTGGGGGATCTGGTCGGTCACCGTGATGCGGACGATGTTGGTATCCTTCACCGTCGTGACACTGGTGCGCGCCTTCACGTTCCCCACCGCACCTTCGGTAGCGTAGGAGATGCCGTTCTCGGTCACATAGCGGGATAGATCGAGCTTGTCCAACGCACTTTGTATGTTGGATCGGCTGAGTGTCAGCTCAACCTCGGTGGAAATCTTCGTGGTTCCCTGGCCGAGCAACATGCTCTCGAAGTCAGTCCCTTTCTGCAAGGATTCGACGAGGATGGTCACCTGCGATTCATACATGGGCGTGACGTACTGGAGATAGCCGATCGCCGCTGCGACGACCAGGATGAAAACGATGATGATCCACAACATGCGGACTTTCAGGATGTGCAGCAGCTCCTTGATGCTCATGCCCTCCTGGGAATCCTCGTCGTGAATCTGTTGGGTCAAGTTCATGCTGTCCAACTGGAGCACTCCTTCTTCATGATACGCTAGAGCCGAGAGATTTGTGCCGCCGTCAGCACGATGCCGAGGATCGTGGAGACCAGCCCTACGATCGTGACGGTGGTGGCAAGATTCAAGCCGTTGACAGCTTGGAACGTATTCAGCTTCGCGGTGACTACCGCCTCGGGAGGAACCGGCGCCTCTTCATCAAGCTTGTTTCCCGATTTGTCCACGATCGCATAGGCACCGTTGCGGTTCTTCGCAGGGTCGAATCCTCCGGCAAGATTGATATAATAGGAAGCACCCTTGTCGGGGATATAGGGGAAGGTTCCGGGACGGAGCACCCCTCCGGTCACGTTGACGAACAGTTGGTTGAACGGAATGACGAACCGATCACCCTCCTGCAACTTGAGGCTCGCAACCTCCGAATCCTTTCCGAGGAGGATCGACTGTATGTCGACCGGCACCAAGGTGCCGCTGCGCAGCAGGTATGCGGATGCAAGGTCGCTTACCGACCAGAATCGATGGGCAATGGCCTGCATCATCTGCAGGACCGTCTCGCCGGGAAAGAACTGATAATACAATCTCCCTGAGGAACTGAGCGAGCTCGCGGCGGGAACATCCTGTCCCATGTGGACCGCACCTTCGACCGTGACGGCTCGCGAGAGGGGAACCAAGGGACTGACGTAGATGGTATCCATGTCGCGGATCTCGAACGAGGCAAGCTCATCGGAGGAGACGCGGATCACGTCGATCGCTTGTGAGGCGCTGCTTCCGTAGCGACGCACGAGTACGGCCGCAGCATCGCCGCTCGGAAGTATGCCGTTCCCATACCGCTCGACAATCGTGGACAACCGTTCTCCCGTGAGCGGCTGGTACACCCCGGGACGCCCGATCTCACCAGCCAGCGTCACGATCTTCGTCGCAGGGAGGATCGTCACGACATCCCCGGCACGGACGAAAGGATTCTGTGCCAAGTCTCCCTCGCGCAACGCGGTGAACAGATCATAGGTGACGGCACTGCCATCGGCGCTCACCACACGCACCTGCCTCGTCGAGGCACGGTCGGTGGCACCCGAGACCACCGAAGAGAGTCTCGTAAGGCCCCATGCCGGCACATCCCGTGTGGAACGGACCTCGCCGCGAAGGGTCACCGTGAAGGATCCGGTTCCGATGAGGTTCACCCGAGGCAATGAGAATGGCATGTAGTTCACAACCAACTGCTCTATCTCACGGGCAAACGCCACGAGAGTCTTCCCCCGCCCGTCCACGGTTCCGAACGCAGGGATCACGACACGGTAGGACCCGTCTACCTGCAGTTGCAACGTGACGGTATTCTTGCCTTCGGTATAGACCAATGAGAGCATGTCTCCCGGTGTCACCGGATACAGGGTATTGGAGATCGCGCTGAGCACCCGGCCTTGCTGGTCGGCCATCCGCGCCTCATCCGTGATCAACTCGAGGCCGAGCTGGGCTGCGAACGATCGCTCAAGGGATTCCGCGGCTACCGTCGTCCCGGGTTCCCCATAGTATGGAGAACGGACGATCACCGACTGGTCGGCTCCCGACAGAGGCAAGATGCACACGCACCACAGCGCGATGATAATCCAACGAACGGAACGTCCTGCCATATCCTCTCCCTCTCAGACAAGAATTGAACCGGGGCGATCATGCACGCGATTCCATTGCGGTTGTACACCGACGATGACCTGGTCAAGTGTACCCATGATACGCCAGCTTTGCAATATATGACACAACAAAAACCCCCTCGCATACGAAAAGTCACAATGAATACACATCCGATTGCCCATTTTCTCATCCCACGAGACCTTGCGGTGGTTGCTGACATCCCCGCATTCGTGTGATGCACAGAGGGTAAGGGGACCGTTCACGCACGATTTGCCAAGGGGAATCCCCCTCAGATATCGGTCCATTAATGTGACAACTTTCACATAACAAGTTGCAATATGTTGCGATTTTTATTTGACATCACCAGAGGGCTGGCATACACTTCGGTTGTGGAGCGGTAGGCTCCATCCATATCACACGAAGGAGATTTCTATGAAGAAACTGTCAGTGTTGCTGGTACTTTTGCTCTTGTCCACGACACTCATCTTCGCCCAGGGCGGCAAGGAAGCCGCACCGAAAGCAGATGAGCCGTTCAAGGTCGGTGTCATCTACATCAGTTCACCCGGAGACATGGGGTATTCCTACATGCACGACCAGGGAACCAAGGCTGCCGAAGCCTACTTCGGCGACAAGATCGAAGTGATCCGCATGGAAAACGTTCCTGAGAACGACGGTGCAGCCCGTGCCATGGAACAGCTCGTCGACGCCGGATGCAAGATCGTCTTCGCGAACTCCTACAACTATCAGGACTACATGCTCCAGGTTGCGAAAGAGAATCCCGATGTCTACTTCGAGCACTGCTCCGGATACCTTTCGAACCCGAACATGTCGAACTACTTCGGCAGGATGTACCAGATGCGGTATCTCAGCGGCATGATCGCTGCGAAGATGAGCACCTCCGGGAAACTCGGCTATGTCGGCGCGTTCAACACCCCTGAAGTCGTCCGCGGCATCAACGCGTTCGCACTCGGTGCCCGCGCAATCAACCCGAAGGCAACCGTCACCGTCGTCTGGACCAACACCTGGTACGATCCTTCCCTTGAGCGCCAGGGAGCGATCGCCCTGCTCGACCAGGGAGCCGATGTCATCGCACAGCACCAGGATACCACCGAGCCCGCGAAGGCAGCGATCGAACGCGGCAAGCTTGCCGTCGGTTACAATGCCGATTTCCGTTCCATCGTCGGAAGCGACAGCGTACTGGTCTCCCCGATGTGGAACTGGGGCAACTATATGATCCCCGCCATCGAGAGCGCGATCAACGGTACCTGGAAGCAGCAGTCCTACTGGGGCGGCCTCGAGGACGACATGGTCAAGCTTTCTCCGATCAGCCCGCTGGTACCCAAGGACTTCCAAGCGCAGGTCATGGCCAAGCAGGATGAGATCGCCAAGGGAAGCTGGGACGTATTCTGGGGCGAGCTGAAGGACAACACCGGTGCCGTACGGCAGAAGGCCGGAGAGAAGATGGCTGACGACAAGATGCTGACGATGGATTGGTTCGTCGAAGGCGTCATCGGTTCGGTCAAGTAAGCGTGTGCATACCGCTCAGAGAGGGCAGACTCCGGTCTGCCCTTTTTTGAGATTCGTTTCGACATGAGGGTTTCCTGGGAAACCCGACCTGGATGGGCAAACAATGAACCGACAGACACCTCAGATCCCGATCGTTCGCATGGAACACATCACCAAGCATTTCCCCGGTGTGCTGGCGAACGACGATGTCTCTCTGGAGCTCTACCCCGGACAGGTGCTCGCGCTACTCGGTGAGAACGGAGCCGGCAAGAGCACGTTGATGAACATGTTGGTGGGACTCTACCGACCCGATGGCGGAACCATCCACATCCGTGGAGAATTGGCCGAGATCCACAGTCCGCAGGACTCCATGGCTCTCGGGATCGGCATGATCCACCAAGAGTTCATGCTGGTGGGGAACATGAGCGTAGCCGAGAATATCGTGCTCGGATTGCGCGACCTCCCGCTCGTACCGAAATTGGATGAGATCAAGGCGCGGATCACCGAGCTCTCCAAGCGGTATGGGTTGCAGGTCGACCCCGACGCGATCATCCACGACCTGAGCGTCGGCGAACAGCAACGGGTCGAGATCCTCAAGCTCGTGTACCGCGGTGCCGACATCCTGATCCTCGACGAACCGACCGCGGTGCTCACTCCCGGTGAGTCGCGCGACCTGAACAATATCCTGAAGAAGATGCTCAGCGAAGGCAAGTCGGCCATCTTCATCACCCACAAGATGGATGAAGTGATCGAGTTCAGCCACAAGGTGCAGGTCCTCCGTCGGGGCAAGACGGTGAACACCTGCGATACCAAGGACGTGACACCCCGCGACCTCGCCAACATGATGGTCGGCAGGGACGTGCTCTTCTCACTCGACCGCTGCCCCTTCAATCCCGGTGGCATCAAGCTGAAGGTCGACCATGTGACTGTCGACAATCCGCTCGGATCACGACCGCTTCTGGATGATGTCTCGCTGGAGATCCACCGGGGAGAGATCGTCGGCATCGCAGGAGTGGCAGGAAACGGCCAGACCCAACTTACAGAAGCGATCACCGGATTGCTCCGGTGCAACAAGGGAACGATAGCGATCGACGGACGGGACATGACCAACGCGACGCCGCTTCAGGTGATCAAGGCAGGAGTAAGCCACATACCCGCCGATCGTGGAGCGATGGGTGTGGTAGGTGACATGAGCGTCGGGGAGAACCTCGCGATGAAGAAGTACCGTACCGAGGAGATTTCCAGGGGCGCGGTGATCAAAAAGACCTTCATGCGTGCGTTCGCCGACAAGCTGATCAAGGCCTTCACGATCAAGACACCCGACCAGGATACCTGCGTGAAGTTCCTCTCGGGAGGGAATATCCAGAAGACGATCCTTGCCAGGGAGATCGACTCCTGCGGTGGCGTGCTCATCGCTGTCTACCCCTCCCGCGGACTTGATGTCGGTGCGACCGAGGCGGTCCGGCAGAACCTGATCAGCCAACGGGACAAGGGCAACGCGGTCCTGCTCGTCTCCGAGGAGCTCGAGGAACTGCAGATGGTCGCGGACAAGATCGCCGTGATGTTCGAAGGAAAGATCATGGGCCTCAGGAACGTGAAGGAAACCAACACCGAGGAGCTCGGGATGATGATGGCGGGAGCCGGCTCTGTCAGGAGGGAAGCATGAGGGTGGTAGTCGAGAAACGTGACACAAGATCGAAGCGCATGGCAATCCTCATCCCATTGGTATCATTCATCGTTTCCCTCATGCTCGGAGCGATCGTCCTGATCGCCTCCAAGTCAAATCCCCTGCAAGCATATGGTGCGATGCTCAACGGTGCGTTCGGCAATGCCCGACGGTTCCAATACACGATCGTAGAGTCCTTGCCCCTGCTCATGTGCGGCCTCGGGGTTGGCATCGCGTTCCGCCTGAAGTTCTGGAACATCGGTGCGGAGGGCCAGTATGTCTGGGGAGCGATCGGCATCACCTGGGTCATGCAGTTCTGGCGATTCCTTCCTGTACCGATGCTGCTGCCTGTCGGATTGGCGGTCGGCATGACGCTCGGAGCCCTTTGGGCCGGCGTTCCCGGATTCTTGAAGGCACAATGGTCGGTCGACGAGACGCTGACCACGCTGATGCTCAATTATGTTGCCATCGGATTGGCCGAGTACCTCTACATCAACAAATGGAAGGCTCCTCTGGGGAACATGGGAACCCCGGAATTCCCGCGTGAGGCGTGGCTGCCCCAGATATGGGGGAAAGTGCATGCAGGGATCTTCATCGCGCTTGCGCTGGTGGTCCTGCTCTGGTTCCTCCTCTACAAGACCAGATGGGGATTCGAGCTGAACATGATCGGAAAGAATCCCAAGGCCGCACGGTACCAAGGGGTGTCGATCAAGCGCAACATTGTCCTTGCCATGATCCTCTCCGGAGCCATCTGCGGACTTTCCGGATCGGTGAACACCGCCGCGATCGCACACAGGCTGACCAAGGGTGTCAACGCGGGATATGGGTTCACCGGTATCATCATCGCGTGGATGAGCGGCCTGAATCCCTTTGCCTCGATACTCGTGGCAGTCGTGATGGCAGCCCTCACCACAGGGGCCGACGCGCTGCAGATCGCGATGAAGCTGCCCGAATCGATGGGTGAGGTCCTGCAAGGGCTGGTGCTCATCCCGTTGCTTGCCGGAAGCATCTTCGTCGAACACAAGCTCAAGTTCATCAAGAAGGAGGCCGCATGATGGATTTCATCACCAAGTTGCTTGCAGCGACCATCGCGATGGGAACATCGCTTACCTTCGCCACCATCGGTGAGATCTACACGGAGAAGACCGGTGTGCTGAACCTTGGAATGGAGGGGACGATGCTCATGGGTGCGCTCACCGCGTTCGCAAGCACACTCGCATCGGGAAGCCTCTATGTCGGTCTCGTGGTCGCGATGCTCACCGGGGGAATGCTCTCGCTGATCCACGCATTTTTGTGCGTCACCATGCGGGCAAACCAGGTGGTCAGCGGACTGGCCATCACGATGTTCGGAACCGGATTGGCAAACTTCCTCGGTCAGCGGCTCGGTCCCGTCTCGAACAACTACAACCTGGTCGGCATGAATCTCCCGAAGAAGTTCGACAACATCGCCATTCCCCTGCTGAAGGATATCCCGGTGCTCGGTGCATTCTTCGACGTGAGCATCCTCACCTACCTGCTGTACCTGATCATCCCGTTCGCGTGGTTCTTCATGTACAAGACGAAGCACGGACTGGCGATCAGGGCTGTCGGGGAATCCCCGAAGACCGCCGCGGCGATGGGACTTTCGGTTTCCCGGCTGCGTTACCTCTACACGATCATCGGCGGCATGTTCGCGGGACTCGGCGGCGCATGCCTCTCGCTCTCGTTCACCCCGAGCTGGAATGACGGGATGACCGGTGGGAAGGGATGGATCGTCATCGCGCTCGTGATATTCGCCACCTGGAATCCCGGGAAGGCGGTCATCGGAACCCTTGTCTTCGGCGGAATCACAAGCCTGCAATTCAGCTTGCAAGCCGCGGGAATCAAGATGGTCATCCCGACGCAGTTCCTTGCCTTCGCTCCCTACCTCATCACCTTCTTCACCCTTTCGGTGATGACGATCCTCAACCAGAACCGCAAGGGAGCGTTCGCCTCCCCCTCGGCTCTCGGATCATCCTTCGCGATAGACGACAAATAGTACAGTATACGGAGGGGACGCTCAGCGCCCCTCCAGCTGTGAACCCAACGCTCCCACTGC
>Ga0172382_10012160_pt1 | contig 11268 bp, 11 predicted proteins | sample Leawel138RmetaG_FD_122245 | JGI IMG/M metagenome (GOLD analysis project Ga0172382, IMG submission 122245) | Leachate microbial communities from a municipal landfill in Southern Ontario, Canada - Leachate well 138R metaG | ecosystem: Engineered > Solid waste > Landfill > Unclassified | place...
ACACCGGGGCCGCCGGACAGGCGCAGGCCGGTGTCGATCTTCCAGATCTCGCGGCCGCTGGCGCCATCAAAGGCGAAAAGCTCGCCGCGCGGATCGGCCACGTAGACCTGGCCGCTGTCGACCGCCGGGCCCATGCGCGCGCCCAGGCGACGCTCGCCCTTGCCGATGCTGCGTTCCCAGACCCGATCCACGTTGATGGTCGGCGTCAGCTTTTCCAGTTCGGCCGGAGCTTCGACGTTCTCGCGCTTGTTGGGGCCGCAACCGACGATCAATCCGGCCAGAAGCAGCGGAATCAGGAAGCGCCGCATGTCAGGCCTCCGGCTCGGACGGCGCCAGTCCCATATCGGCCATCTTCATCTCGACGATGAAGCGGTTCGGCGCGCCGGTTTCCAGCGAAGTCAGCGCCTCCTGGTAGGCGTTGCCGGCTTCTGCGCTGCGGCCCAGTGCCACCAGTGCATCGCCGCGCAGTTCAGCCACCAGACCGGCGTAATCACCAGCCGGGATCTTTGCAAGATGCGTCAGGGCTTCCTCAGCCTTGCCGGCGGCCAGTTCGAGACGCGCCAGACGCAGTTGGACCAGGCTGACCAGGGCCGGATCCGGTGACGCGCCAGCGGCTGTGGCATAGGCATCGCGGGCGCCTTCCAGATCGCCTGCCGTCAGCTTGGTGTCGGCAAGTTCCAGCAGTGCAAGGGTCGCATACGGGGTTTTCGAGAACCGCCCACCGAGCTCACCTGCAAGCTGTTCCATCGCGGCGTTGTCGCCGTTCTGGCTGGCCTGTTCGAAAGCCTGGTAGGTCGCGGCGGCATCGTACTTGTGCTGCATCTGGCTGCCCTGCCACCACTGCCAGCCGAGAATGCCGACCAGGCCGATGGCCACGCCACCAATGATCGCAGCGCCGTTCTGACGCAGCCACGAGCGAACGAGTTCGCCCTGTTCGTGTTCGTCCATCCTGGGAAAACTCCGAATTGATTGGGGGATCCGCCGTTGGCAGCCGATCCGGGGTGAACAGTATCGATGGGCGCCGCGCTGCGGGCACGGCCGACCGGTTGTCAGCCGCCGGCGGGAGCCAGCGAACCGTCGGATGATACTGTAAAGCGTGCCACGTTGGCCCGGCGATATTCGCTGATGTCCACTTCGGTGCCATCCAGGTGCACCTTGACCGCCGAGGCATTGCCCAGCAGCACCCGCGCCACGCGGGCTGGATCAACTTGATGGCGCTCACCGCTGCGCATCAGCTCGTGCACCAGACGGGTGCCGTCATGATCCATGACTTCGACCCAGCTCTCGCCCGTTACTGTCAGTACCAGGCCTTCCTGTGTCACCGCTGCGACCGGTGCTGCCGCCGGAGCAGCATTGCGGCTGCTGGGGTAGAACGGCGTCAACGAGGCCATCACCGGCTGCTCGCTGGGAGCCGGCGGCCCCATGTCGTCGCTGCGGCGAGCCAGCTGGCCACGGGGATCCAGCGAAATGGTGCTGCTGTCGCCATCCAGTGCCATCGACTCATCCAGCGGTGCCAGCAATGCCGCTGGATCGGGCAGGTGGTCACGGGTGGCGAGCAGGATCACCGGCACCACGATCGAAGCGGTCAGCGCGACATAGACCAGGCGGCGGGCGTAACGGTCGAGCAGAAAACGGCCGTGGGAAATCCGGTTGCTGCTGCGCAGCGGTGCGGCAGCAACGACTTCTTCGCGAGGATACAGTTCGTCGACGATAGCGGCGGGAAGATCCAACAGGCGGGCATAACTGCCGAGGTAGCCCCGTGCAAAGATCGGCGCGCCCAGTGCCGCCAGATCGCCGCGTTCCATCGCATCCACCAGTGCCGTACGCAACCGCAGCTGTTCGGCGGCTTCGGCTACTGACAGGCCGGCAGCTTCACGCGCCTGACGCAAGCGTGCGCCGGGCGTATTGTCGACGGAGTGGTCTGGAGTCGGGGCGGCATCCTGCACGTGACTGCTCATGGGCGGTATCTGGTCTCAGAGGGGTGCTTCCGGCTGAAAATCCGGAAACTCGTTTTGCAAGCGGTCGCCATAACGGCGCGCGGCAGCGGCGTCGCCCAGGCGGGTTTCGATGCGCCGCCCCAGATCCAGCACGGCGGGATCGGCCGGGGTGACCGATTCGAGCCGTTGCAGGAAAGCGCGGGCGCGCATGTTGTCGTCTTTCTGGTGGTGCAGGCGCGCCAGTTCAAACAGCGCGATCGCATTGTTGGGCTGACTGGTGAGCACCTGGCGGAAATAGCCTTCGGCCTTGCTGCTGTCGCCGGCCTTCAGTGCGCAAACACCGGCGTTGGACAGCGCGGCCGCCGGTGAACGATAGAACGGGTCGTTCAGGGCCTTGAGGAAGTGTGCATCGGCTTCGTGATACTGGCCCTTGCCGCAGAGAAAAGCACCCAAGTTGTTGTTGACATCACCATTGTCGGGCGCCAGGCGCTCGGCGCGGCGGTAATGGGCTTCGGCCTGGGTCGGGCGGTTGATGCGTTCATTCAGCACCGCCAGCATGGTGTGCGCATCGACGCTGCGCGGATCCAGTTCCAGTGCGCGCTGGAGTTTTTCCATCGCGGTTTCGAGCTGGCCCTGTTCCATGTAGCCCTGCCCGAGCTTGACCTGGAGTTCGGCGGCTTCTTTCGCGCTGGCCGAGGCGTCATTGCGCGGCGACGGGCCGCCGGCGCAAGCGCCGAGCAGCAGCGCCAGCACGATGGCTGCGACAGTCAGGCTTGCATCACGCCGTTGCACGGACAGGCTCCTTTTCAGCGGCGGCATCCTGCTGTGCCAGCGTGGCGCGGAACTGCGCCTGACGGCGGGTGCGGTCCATGACCTGGCCCTTGAGCTGGCCGCAGGCAGCGTCGATGTCGTCGCCACGGGTGCGGCGCACCATGGCCAGCACCCTTCCCTTCTGCAGGATTTCCTGGAAGGTACGGATGTCAGCATCGCTGCTGCGGGTGTAGCGCGTGCCGGGGAACGGGTTGAACGGGATCAGGTTGACCTTGGCCGCATCGCTGTCCTGCACCTTGTTGGTAAAGCTGCGCAGCAGCCGGACCAGTTCGTGCGCATGCTCGGGCTGGTCGTTGACCCCTTCCATCAAGGTGTATTCGAAGGTCACCGAGCTGCGTTTGCGGCGCAGCACATAACGCTCGCACGCCGCCATCAGCTGGGCGATGGGGTATTTCTTGTTGATCGGCACCAGCTCGGTTCGCAGCGCATCGTTGGCCGCGTGCAGCGACACCGCCAACGAAACGTCGCTTTCCTCGGAGAGCTTGTCGATCATCGGCACCACGCCGGAGGTGGACAGCGTGACGCGCTTGTTCGCCAGACCGAAGCCGAGATCGTCTCGCATGATGCTCATCGCGGTGACGACATTGTCGAAGTTCAGCAGCGGCTCGCCCATGCCCATCATCACCACGTTGGTGAGCTTGCGGTCGCGGTGCGGCACGTTGCCCAGATGGCGCGCCGCGACCCAGACCTGGCCGATGATCTCGGCGGCGGACAGGTTGCGGTTGAAGCCCTGGGTGGCGGTGGAGCAGAACGAGCAGTTCAGCCCGCAGCCGACCTGGCTGGACACGCACAGCGTGCCGCGGCCCTTGTCGGGGATGTAGACCGTTTCGATGGCATTGGCACCATCCATGCCCAGCAGCCACTTGTGCGTACCATCCACGGACGGCTTGTCGAACAGCACGTTCGGCGGTTCGATGCGGGCATGTTCCTGCACCTTGGCGCGCAAGGCCTTGCCAAGGTCGGTCATCTGCTCGAAATCGGTGACGTGGCGGTGGTACATCCACTTCATCACCTGGTGGGCGCGGAAGCGCTTCTCGCCGAGGGTTTCGGCAAAGAAGCGCTCCAGCCCGATGCGGTCGAGCCCGAAGAGGTTGGTCCTGGCGTCGGCCGTCGGTGTGCTCATCAGCGTGGGCAGAGTTCCGTGGCGGCGAAGAAGTAGGCGATCTCGATCGCGGCGTTCTCGGCGCTGTCCGAACCGTGCACGGCGTTGGCGTCGATGGATTCGGCGAAGTCGGCGCGGATCGTGCCGGCGGCGGCTTCCTTCGGATTGGTGGCACCCATCAGGTCGCGGTTCTTGAGCACCGCGCCCTCGCCTTCCAGCACCTGGATCATGACCGGGCCGGACACCATGAAATCCACCAGCGCGCCGAAGAACGGACGCTCGCGGTGGACCGCGTAGAAGCCTTCGGCCTCGGCGCGGGAGAGCTGCTTCATCTTGGCAGCGATGATCTTGAGCCCGGCGGCTTCAAAACGGGACAGGATCGCGCCGACTGCGTTCTTGGCGACGGCGTCGGGCTTGATGATCGAAAGGGTGCGCTCCAGCGCCATTGACTTCTCCAGAAGGTTCGGTTGCATGTACCCCAAACGGGGACACCAATTGTAACACTATAAACAAGCGCTGAAACACCAAGTTAGACGCATGTCTCAAACCTGGAGGCAGGTCTTTTCAGTGGGCCGGCAGCGGTGCTGGCCACGTGTGGACCAGGTTTGACCGGCACCCCGGGAAGCGACTAGCATCGGAGCCTCAAACAAACGTTTGATCCACCGATGCCGGCAGCCTCCACTCCCCACTTCTCCACCAAGGATCGCATCCTGAGTGCGGCCGAAGCGCTGTTCGCCGAATTCGGCTTTGTCGGCACCTCGCTGCGCCAGGTAACCAGCCGCGCCGATGTCAATCTGGCGGCGGTCAATTACCACTTCGGTTCCAAGGACAACCTGGTGGCCGAGGTGTTCCGTCGCCGCATGGACGAAATGAGCCGGGCCCGGCTGGAACAACTTGAAACCGCCCGGCAGCAATCGCCTGGCGCGCTGGAGCCGGTGCTGCGCGCCTTCATCGAGCCGGCGCTGGCGCTGAGCCTTGAGCGCGATGGCGGTGCCGCGTTCGTGCGCGTGCTGGCGCGCGCCTATGCCGAACGCAACGATCGCCTGCGCAAATTCCTGTCGGACAACTACGGCCATGTGCTACGCGAATTTTCCCGCGCGATTGCCGAATGCCTGCCGCAACTGGAAAAGGAATCGCTGTACTGGCGCCTGGATTTCCTCGCCGGCGCGCTGACCTACGCGATGGCCGATTTCGGCCTGCTGCGGCGCCCTGACGGCGACGAACCGATGCATGCCCAGCGCGCCGCAGATGAGCTGGTTGCGTTCGCCGCCGCCGGCCTGCGCGCCACCTGATACCCCACCCTTCACCCACCGGAGTGTTTGCAATGCCGCAACTTCGAATCCGCAAGGCCGCCGTGCTTGGAGCCGGCGTCATGGGCGCGCAGATCGCCGCGCACCTGGTCAACGCCGGCGTCGACACCGTGCTGTTCGACCTTCCCGCCAAGGACGGCGCGCCCAACGGCATCGTCGACAAGGCGATCGCGAATCTGGGCAAGCTTTCCCCTGCGCCGCTGGCGAGCAAAGCACTGGCCGGTGCGATCACCCCGGCCAACTATGACCAGCATCTGGACTTGCTCAAAGAGTGCGATCTGGTCATCGAGGCCATCGCCGAGCGCATGGACTGGAAGAAGGACCTGTACGACAAGGTCGAAAACCACATCGCGCCGCACGCGATCATCGCCAGCAACACGTCGGGCCTGTCGATCAACAGCCTGGCCGAAGCGCTGCCGGAGTCGCTGCACAGCCGTTTCTGCGGCCTGCATTTCTTCAACCCGCCCCGCTACATGCACCTGGCCGAGTTGATCCCCTGCCGCAAGACATCGCGTGAAGTTCTTGAAGGACTGGAAACTTTCCTGACCACCACGCTGGGCAAGGGCGTGGTCTACGCGAAGGACACGCCGAACTTCATCGGCAACCGCATCGGCGTGTTCTCGATCCTGTCCACGATGCACCACACCCAGCAATTCGGCCTGGGCTTCGATGAGGCCGACGCGCTGACCGGCCCGCTGCTGGGACGGCCAAAGTCCGCGACGTACCGCACCGCCGACGTGGTCGGGCTGGACACTATGGCGCACGTCATCAAGACCATGGCCGACACCCTGCCCGAGGATCCCTGGCACAAGTACTTCGATGCGCCCGCATGGCACAAGGCACTGATCGAAAAGGGCGCGCTCGGCCAGAAGACCGGTGCCGGCATCTTCCGCAAGGTCGGCCGCGACATCCTCGTGCTGGATCTGGACAAGCAGGACTACCGCCTGGCCGATCGCAAGGCCGCCGACGAGGTGGTGCAGATCCTCAAGACAAAGAACCCGGTCGAGAAGTTCGCCCAGCTGCGTGCCAGCGGGCATCCGCAGGCGCAGTTCCTGTGGGCGGTGTTCCGCGACCTGTTCCATTACAGCGCCTTCCATCTGGCCGACATCGCCGAAACCGCGCGCGACGTGGATCTTGCGATCCGCTGGGGCTACGGCTGGAAGCTGGGCCCGTTCGAAACCTGGCAGGCGGCCGACTGGAAGCAGGTTGCGGCGTGGATCGCCGAAGATATCGTCGCCGGCAAGGCGATGAGCAGCGCACCGCTGCCGGACTGGGTGTTCGACGGCCGCAGCGGCGTGCATTCGCCCGAAGGCAGCTACAACCCGGCGCGCAATACCGTGCTGCCGCGCTCCTCGCTGGCGGTCTACCAGCGCCAGCGCTTCCCCGATCCGATCCTGGGCGAAACCTTCGCGCCGGGTGAGACGGTGTTCGAAACCGACGCGGTGCGGATGTGGCACGACGGCGACGGCATCGCGGTGCTGTCGTTCAAGACCAAGATGAACACGGTGTCCGACGGCGTGCTGGAAGGCGTGCTGAAGGCCGTCGATCTGGCCGAGAAGGACTTCCAGGGCCTGGTGCTGTGGCAGCCGTCCGAACCGTTCTCCGCCGGTGCCGACCTGTCCGGCGCACTCGGCCTGCTGCAGGCCGGCGATCTCAAGGGCTTTGAAGCGATGGTGGCCACGTTCCAGCAGGCCAGCCAGCGCATCAAGTACGCACTGGTGCCGGTGGTCGCGGCGGTGCGCGGCATGGCGCTGGGCGGTGGCTGCGAATTCCAGATGCACACGGCACGCACCGTGTTCGCGTTGGAAAGCTATATCGGACTGGTCGAGGCCGGCGTCGGCCTGCTGCCGGCCGGTGGCGGGCTGAAGGAGATCGCCGTGCGTGTAGCGCAGGCCGCAGGTCCCGGTGGCGACGTGTTCGGTGGCCTGAAACCGTATTTTGAAACCATCGCGATGGGCAAGGTCTCCGGCTCCGCATTCGAGGCCAAGGAACTGGGCCTGGGGCGTGCCGACGACGTGGTGGTGTTCAACGCCCACGAGCTGCTGCATGTGGCCCGCGCGCAGGCACGTGCACTGGCCGAATCCGGTTACCGCCCGCCGCTGCCGGCACGTGCGATCCCGGTGGCCGGCAAGGTCGGCATCTCCACCTTCAAGATGATGCTGGTGAACATGCTCGAAGGCCGCTTCATCTCCGAGCACGATTACGAGGTCTCGACCCGCATCGCCACCGTGCTGTGCGGCGGCGAGGTCGAAAAGGGTTCGCTGGTGGACGAGGACTGGCTGCTGCGGCTGGAGCGCGAGCATTTCATCGCACTGGCGCAGATGCCGAAGACGCAGGAGCGTATCGCGCACATGCTCAAGACAGGAAAGCCGTTGCGCAACTGATATTGCGCGGGAATCGGGAATAGAGAATCGGGAATCGCAAAAGATCGCGACACCCCTGCTCGTTCCCTATTCCCGATTCCCTATTCCCCATTCCCGCTTTCGGAGAAAGCACCAATGACCAACCAGATTCAGGACGCCTACATCGTCGCCGCCACCCGCACGCCGGTCGGCAAGGCGCCGCGTGGCGCATTCCGCAACACCCGCCCCGACGAGCTGCTGGCGCATGTGCTGCGCAGCGTCGTGGCACAGGCACCGGGCATCGACCTGTCCCGTATCGATGACGCCATCATCGGCTGCGCCATGCCGGAGGCCGAGCAAGGCATGAACGTGGCGCGCATCGGCGTGCTGCTGGCCGGCCTGCCGAACACCGTCGCGGCGCAGACCATCAACCGCTTCTGCTCCTCCGGCCTGCAGGCCGTGGCGCTGGCGGCCAATGAAATCCGCCTCGGCAATGCCGATCTGATCCTTGCCGGCGGCACCGAGTCGATGAGCATGGTGCCGATGATGGGCCATCGCCCAAGCCTGTCGCCGAGCGTGTTCGAGAACGAGAACATCGCGATCGCCTACGGCATGGGCATCACGGCGGAAAAGGTGTCAGAAGAGTGGAAGGTCAGCCGTGAGGATCAGGACGCCTTTGCACTGGCCTCGCACCAGAAGGCGCTCGCGGCCCAGGCCGCCGGCGAGTTCAAGGACGAGATCACGCCTTACGAGGTCGTGGCCGATACGCCCGACCTTGCCGGTGGATCGGTCAAGCAGCGCAGGATCCTGGTCGAGCATGACGAAGGCCCGCGTGCCGACACCAGCGCCGAAGGTCTGGCGAAGCTGCGCACCGTGTTCCGCGCTGGCGGCACCGTGACCGCCGGCAACAGCTCGCAGATGTCCGATGGCGCCGCCGGCATCCTGCTGGCCTCGGAACAGGCGATCAAGGATTACGGCCTGACCCCACTGGCGCGCTTCGTCAGCTTCTCGGTCGCCGGCGTGCGTCCGGAAGTAATGGGCATCGGCCCGATCGCGGCGATTCCCAAGGCGCTCAAGCAGGGCGGCCTGACCAAGGATCAGCTCGACTGGATCGAACTCAACGAAGCCTTCGCCGCGCAGGCGCTGGCGGTGATCCGCGATTGCGAACTGGATCCGTCCCAGGTCAATCCGCTCGGCGGCGCGATCGCGCTCGGTCACCCGCTCGGCGCCACCGGCGCGGTGCGTACCGCCACGATCACGCACGGCATGCGCCGCCGCAACAACAAATACGGCATGGTGACGATGTGCATCGGCACCGGCATGGGCGCCGCCGGTATTTTCGAAGCGCTCTGATCCACCACGACTGCAACACCGGACGGGGTGGCCCAGTGCCACCCCGTTCCCTATCCGGTCTCCGCCCTGCACCACGTGCAGCCAGTACCCGCAGCAGCATGACCAGACACGACTCCGCCATCGCCAGCACCCTTCCGCACGAACTGGAACTGCGCACCGCAGACGGTTTCCGTCTTGCCGCCACGCGCTATCCGGCGCAGGGCGCGTTGCGCGGGCGCGTCGTGGTGGCGGCTGCGACCGCGGTGCCGCGGGGTTTTTATCGGCGCTTTGCCAACTACGCCAGCGAACGCGGTTTCGACTGCCTGACCTTCGACTATCGCGGCATCGGCGGTTCGCGCCCGGCCAGCCTCAAGGGCTTCCGCATGAACCTGCTGGACTGGGGCCGGCAGGACATGGCTGCCGCTGTGGACGCTATGGCCGATGGAAAGGTTCCGTTGTTCGTGGTCGGCCACTCCTACGCCGGGCACGGTTTTGGCCTGATGCCGAACCACCACAAGGTGAGCGGTTTCCAGGTGTTCGGTACCGGCGCCGCGTGGCATGGCTGGATGCCGCTGGCCGACCGCCTCAAGGTACGGCTGTTCTGGCATTTATTGGGACCGTTGACCTGGCTGCTCGGCTACTGCCCCGGAAAACGCCTCATGCTGGGTGAAGACCTGCCGGCCGACGCGTTCCGCCAATGGCGGCGCTGGGCCGGGATGCGGCATTACTTCTTCGATGACCCGCAACTGCCGGAAGTGCATGATGCTTTCGCGGCCGTCACCACGCCGATCGTCGCGGTCAACGCGCTGGACGATGCCTGGTCACTGCCGGCCTCACGCGATGCACTGATGCGCGGTTACCGCAACGCGCCCATCACGCGACTGGATCCGGATCCGAAGACATTCGGCCGGCCGATCGGCCATATGGGCTACTTCCGCCAGGGCGCCGAACCGCTGTGGGATGACATGCTGACCTGGTTCGCCTCGCTGGCAACACCGGAAGCCTGATCCGATCAGCTTTCATCGGCCGCATTCAGCGCGCTTCAGCCGAACCACGATGCGGGCAGTGAGAAGCCGGGCGCCGCCAGGCAATACGCCGCCGCTCCCAACCTGATCATGCCCACGGCCAGCGCCCACCACCTGCGCCGGATCAGCAGCAAAAAAGCCACCGGCAGGATCAAGGCCAGCGCCATTACCGCCATCGGCGCAACCACCCTGCCCGATTACCAGCCCGCCAGTGCCCAGCGCAGCAGCGCCTGCGTGCCGTAGAAGAACGTCGCCAGTCCCAGCAGCGCAAGCAGCACGGCTTCCGGGTCGAACCGCGCCCATGTGGTGCGTCTGTCCGCTGGCGTCTGGCCCTGTTCTTATTCTTTCATGGCGATCTGCGCGGCTTGCGAGAGGAGCCTCCAGCATACCCATGCGGTAGCAGTATTCCTTCGCCAAACTCGAACGGGTAGTATACTGCCCTACAGTATCCAATCCGTTCAGCGCATGCCCCATTCACCCGAGGAAAAGAAGAAGGTCCTGAGCCGCATCCGCCGCATCCGCGGCCAGTGCGAAGGACTGGAACGCGCGCTGGAAGCCGGCGCCGATTGCGCGCCCGTGCTGCAACAGATCGCGGCAATCCGTGGCGCGGTCAACGGCCTGATGAGCGAGGTGCTGGAATCGCATCTGCGCGAACAGTTCGGCCACGCCGCCCACAGCGATCAGGAACGCGCCGCCCGCGTCGCCGAGATGACCGGGCTGATCCGCTCCTATCTGAAATGACCCGCCACCGTTGAACCACGCCACCGGCGTGCCGCCTTCCCCATTCCCTTCACCCCGCCTTGCAGGAGTACCACCATGAAAACCCGTGCCGCCGTTGCGTTTGAAGCCGGAAAGCCGTTGCAGATCGTCGAACTGGATCTGGAAGGTCCGAAGAAAGGCGAGGTGCTGGTCAAGATCACCCACACCGCGCTGTGCCATACCGATGCCTTCACCCTGTCCGGCGAGGATCCGGAGGGCGTTTTCCCGGCGGTGCTGGGCCATGAAGGCGCGGGCATCGTGGTCGAAGTGGGTGAAGGCGTGACCAGCGTCAAGCCGGGCGACCACGTGATTCCGCTCTACACCGCCGAGTGCGGCGAGTGCCTGTTCTGCAAGAGCGGCAAGACCAACCTCTGCGTGTCGGTGCGCGCCACCCAGGGCAAGGGCGTGATGCCCGACGGCACCACCCGCTTCAGCTACCAAGGCAAGCCGGTGTACCACTACATGGGCTGCTCCACCTTCGCCGAGCACACCGTGGTGGCCGAGGTCTCGCTGGCCAAGGTGAACCCCGAAGCCAATCCGGAACACACCTGCCTGCTCGGCTGCGGGGTGACCACCGGCATCGGCGCGGTGCACAACACGGCCAAGGTCCAGGAAGGCGACAGCGTGGCC
>Ga0172382_10012161_pt1 | contig 11267 bp, 12 predicted proteins | sample Leawel138RmetaG_FD_122245 | JGI IMG/M metagenome (GOLD analysis project Ga0172382, IMG submission 122245) | Leachate microbial communities from a municipal landfill in Southern Ontario, Canada - Leachate well 138R metaG | ecosystem: Engineered > Solid waste > Landfill > Unclassified | place...
GGGTGCGGTAGACATCGCTGGTGCCGATCACCTGCACGTCGCGCTCGTGGATGCCGAGTTCCTCCCAGGTCTCGCGCAGAGCGGCCTCGACGGGGGTTTCGCCCGGATCGATGCCGCCGCCCGGCAAGGCGATCTGGCCGGGATGCGAACGCATGGTCGAGGGACGGTGGAGCAGCAGGATACCCGGCTCGCCCGCGCGGTCGGTAAGGGCGGCGAGCACGGCGGCGGGACGGAACTGCGTCACGTCGTCGAGCCGCTGGTCGCTGAACAGTTCGGGCGGCTTGCCCATGTGCCCTTCGCGGAAGCGCCGGCTGACCTGATCGAACAGCGCACTCATGCCGGCACCAGCGGGAAGACGGCGCCCTGGCTGACCACGGTAAGCCCACCTTCGGAAAGCGCTATATCAATCAGTTGGGCGTAGGTACTGCGATTGAGTCGAGCTTCAGTGCCGTGGCGCACGCCGAGATAAAGCGCGGGCACCTCGGGATCGCCGGCGGCGCGGATCGGATGGTCCGGCCCGGCGACGACGAGGTCGTCGGTGATGAGCCGGAAAGCGAGCGCGTCATCCTCGCGCTTGACGTCGATCGCGACGAAAGCGGCATCCTCGACCTCGATCGAAAGCTTTTCCTGCGGCGTCACCAACCAGTGCCGGCCTTCGTCGTCGCGCCACAGCAGCGAGGCGAAGGCCCGAACCATGGCCGGGCGCGTGATCTCCCCGCCATCGTGGTACCAGCGGCCATCGGCGGCGATCCGCATGCCACTGTCGCCGGTGCGCGCGGGGTTCCACTCACCGACCGGCGGCAACTTGCGCGCCGCGACGAGATCGGCGATCTCGGCTAGCGACAGGCCGGCAAGCTCGGGGGGCGGCTCGTAGGGCATGGCACTCCGATGCCAGATCGGGCGCGGCGCAACAATCCCGGAAGCGTCATTCGTCGTCCCGGGCCTGATCCGGGGCGGCGTCTGCTCAGCCCTGCCACGGGCCCAGCACGCCCTCGGCCGGCAGGACCGCCGGATTGTCGCAGCGTGCCAGCAGGCGGTGCCGCTCGAACGGCCCGGGCAGGTCCCAGCCGCCGGTGTGGGCGTTGGTGAAGCCCCAGAAGCGGCCGTAGTATTCGGGATCGCCGATCATCACCTGCGGCAGCGGCGCGCGCGGGTCGAGCGCGGCGAGGCTGGCCGTCATCAGCGCCTTGCCGAAGCCGCGGCCCTGCTGCTCGGGCAGTACCGCGACGGGGCCGACCATGATCAACGGATGGGCGCGGCCGCCCCGATCGGCGAGCGCCACCGGCCAGCACTGGATCGTGCCCACGAGCAGGTCGTCCTCGTCGAGCGCGGCAAAGCTCAGGCCCGGCAGCCACGCGGTGCCCTCGCGCACCTTGTAGGCCGTGCGCGTGCGGCGCTCGGGCTCGAAGGCGCGGTCGAGCACCTGTTCGATCAGCGCGGGGTCGATGTCGGCGAGGGGGATGATCTTGGCCATGGGCCGCGCGCGGATAGGGGCGGGCGCCGGGAATGTCGACCCCTTACTTCTGGCGGCCGGGCGATAGCCGCAGCAGGCGCCCCGCGCCCGCTTCCTCGCCGTCTTCCAGCAGCCAGACCGAGCCATCGTCGCGTTCGACGATCTCGCGGATGCGGTATCGGGTCGGATGGCGCGCGACTTCGCGCGCCCGGTCGCCCTCGATCGCGACGCGGACGATCCCGGCGGGCTTCATCGCCGCGATCACCGCCTGCCCGCGCCAGGCGGGGAAGGTGTCGCCGCGATAGAAGATGAAGTCGCCCGGCGCGATCACCGGGTTCCAGCTTATCGCCGGCGCGGCGAGGTCCGGCCGCGTGGCGTGGCGGGGGATCGGTTCCCCGCTGTAATGATCGCCGTTCGAGACCAGCGGCCAGCCGTAGTTCCGACCGGGTTCGACCAGGTTCAGTTCGTCGCCGCCGCGCGGGCCGTGCTCGAGATCCCAGAGTCGTCCCTGCGCATCGAACTTGAGCCCGAGTACGTTGCGGTGGCCGAGCGTCCAGATCTGTGCCGCGACGCCGCCTTTGTCGGCGAAGGGATTGCCCGGAGCGGGCGTCCCGTCGGGCAGCAGGCGGACGATCTTGCCGAGGTTTCCGTCCATCGCCTGCGCCGGCGTGAGCTTCTGGCGATCGCCCGAGGAGAGGAACAGGTAGCGGCCGTCGGGCGAGAAGGCGATGCGGTGCGAATAGTGGCCGTCGCCCGTCACCTTGGGCTGCTGGCGCCAGATCACCTGCAGCCCTTCGAGCCGCGGCGCGCCGTCGAGCGCCAGCCGCGCCCGGCCGAGCGCCGCGCCGCGCGTGCCGCCGTCGCCCGGTTCCGCCCAGGTCAGGTACACCGTGCCGCTGGTCGCGAAGTCGGGCGCCGGGGCCACGTCTCCGAGCCCGCCCTGGCCGGCGTAGGCGACCTCGGGCACGCCGTCGACCTCGCGCAGCGGGCCGTCCTCATGCCACAGTTTCAGCCGGCCCTTGCGCTCTGTGACGAGCGCGAAGGGCGTGCCGGGCAGGAAGGCCATGGCCCAGGGCTCGTCGAAGCGGGCGACCGGGGTGACAGTGAAGTCCGCCTCGCTCGCGGTCGGCGCCCCGGGCTTATCCCCGGCCGGCGCGCTGCCGCAGCTTGCGAGCGCGAGCACGACGGGGAATATCGCGGTCATCATCGATGAGAATCGCATGTCCGCTATAACGCACAGTTTCCGCCGAGGTGCCACCGGCCTCGTGATCGGGGTCGACGAGGCCGGGCGTGGGCCGCTGGCCGGGCCCGTGGTCGCCGCCGCCGTTGTCCTGTGCAAGCCGCGGCCCGCCGGGCTCGACGATTCCAAGAAGCTGAGCCGCGAGCGCCGGGCCGAACTGGAAGCGGCGATCAAGCGGCGCTGCCGCTGGGCGGTGGGCGTGGTCGACGTCGCGGAGATCGACCGGCTCAACATCTTCGGCGCGACCATGGCGGCGATGACACTGGCGGTGCAGGCGCTCTGCGCCGAGCTTGGCGAGGACCCGGCCGAAGTGCTGATCGACGGCAACCTGACCCCGGCGGGGCGGCACGACGGCTGGCGCTGGCTGGCGCGGCCGATCGTCGGCGGCGATGCGCTGGAGCCATGCATTTCGGCCGCCTCGATCATCGCCAAGGAACACCGTGACCGGCTGATGCGCACGCTTGCCGGCGATCACCCGCACTACGGCTGGGAAACCAACGTCGGCTACGGCACGCCCGAACATCTCGCGGCGCTGCGCCGGCACGGGCCGACCCCGCACCATCGCCGCAGCTTCGCACCGGTGGCGCAACTGGAGATGCCGCTGTGAGCGGGCGTTGCTCATGGCCTTCGACAAGGGGACCCCATATGCCTTTCACCGCCGCCGACATCCCCGACCAGTCCGGCCGGACGATCATCGTCACCGGCGCCAATACCGGCATCGGCTTCGAGGCGGCGCGGCTGCTGGCGGGCAAGGGCGCGCGCGTGCTTCTGGCCTGCCGCGGCGAGGAAAAGGCCGCGGCCGCCATCGCGCGCATCCGGCAGGAGACGCCGGGGGCCGATCTGGCGTTCCTTCCGCTCGACCAGGCGGACCTCGCCAGCGTGCGCCGCGCCGCCGAGCTGGCTTCGGCCGAGCCGCGCCTCGACGTGCTGCTCAACAACGCCGGCGTCATGTTCCCGCCGCTGACGCGCACGCAGCAGGGCTTCGAGCTGCAGTTCGGCGTCAACCACCTCGGTACTTTCGCGCTGACCGCGCTGCTGCTGCCCAAGCTCGCCGGGACGCCGGGCTCGCGCGTGGTCGTGACCTCAAGCCTGGCGCATCGGCGTGGGAACATCCGCTGGGACGATCTCAACGCGGAAAAGGGTTACGATCGCACCGCCCGCTATTCGGACAGCAAGCTCGCCAACATGCTGTATTTCGCCGAACTCGATCGCCGCCTGCGCGCGGCCGGCTCGCCGGTCAGCGCGCTCGGCTGCCATCCCGGCGTCGCGGCAACCGAGCTGATGCGGCACTCCGGGCCGTTCCGCGTGTTCATGCCGCTGGTCGGGCTGCTGCTCAACACCGCCGAGCAGGGTGCCTGGCCGGCGCTCCAGGCGGCCACCGCGGCCGACGCCGTGGCCGGCGGCTATTATGGCCCGCGGGGGCTGGGCGAGATGCGCGGGGCTTCCGGTCCGGCCAGGCGGACCGCCGCGGCGAGCGACCCGCAGCTTGCCCGGCGGCTGTGGGACGTGTCGGTCGAGATGACCGGAATCGACCCCGGCCTGGCGCCAGCCTGAAAAATTTTTCACCGGTCGCACCCGGTTCGCCCGACCACAACATATCGAGTCCCGTTCGCGCGGCGGGACTCAAGATGATGTGCCGTGCTCGCTCCGTTCCGCTCCCGGTTGACGTGTCGTTAACCATGATTGCCCAGGATGCAGCGCGAGTCGCGGCTTGACGCGGACTCCGCGAGGACTCACCCTAGAGGCAATCAAAGGGGGTTTCGGCAAGCGGTATGGCCCAGCAGGTGGCATTGAAGGAACGGGCGCGCGCGCGCGCCGTGGTGAAGCGTGGATCGCCGCAGGCGCTGCCCCTTGGGCAGATCCTGCCGGGCGACTGTATCGAGGCGATGCGGACGCTGCCGACGGCGTCGGTGGACATGGTCTTCGCCGATCCGCCCTACAACCTGCAACTCGGCGGCGACCTCAATCGTCCCGACGGCAGCCACGTCGACGCGGTCACCAACGACTGGGACAAATTCGACAGCTTCGCCGCCTACGACGCCTTCACCCGCGCCTGGCTGGCCGAGGCGCGGCGCGTGCTCAAGCCCAGCGGGTCGCTCTGGGTGATCGGCAGCTATCACAACATCTTCCGCGTCGGTGCGATCCTGCAGGACATGGGGTTCTGGATCCTCAACGACATCGTCTGGCGCAAGGCCAACCCGATGCCCAACTTCAAGGGCACGCGCTTCACCAACGCGCACGAGACGCTGATCTGGGCGGCGACGGGGGAGAAGGCCAAATACACCTTCAATTACCGCGCAATGAAGACCTTGAATGACGAACTTCAGATGCGTTCTGACTGGGTTCTGCCGATCTGCGGCGGAGCCGAGCGCATCCGCAAGGGCGGCGCCAAGGCGCATCCGACGCAGAAGCCCGAGGCGTTGCTCTACCGCGTCATGCTGGCGACGACCCACAAGGGCGATGTCGTGCTCGACCCCTTTTTCGGCACCGGCACCACCGGCGCCGTGGCCCGGCGGCTGGGGCGCGAGTGGATCGGCTGCGAGCGCGAGACGGCGTACCGCGAAGTGGCGCTGGAGCGGATCGAGCTGGCGCTCCCGCTCGACGAATCCGCGCTGACGACGATGCAGAGCGCCAAGGCCGCGCCCAAGGTCGCCTTCGGCACGCTGGTCGAGACTGGCTGGATCGCGCCCGGCACCATGCTGACCGACAAGAAGGGCCGGCTGAAGGCGACCGTGCGCGCCGACGGCTCGCTCGTGTCCCCGGAGGGAGAGAGCGGTTCGATCCACGGGCTCGGCGCGAAGCTTCAGGGCGCGCCGTCGTGCAACGGCTGGATCTTCTGGTTTATTGAGCACGAGGGCGAGCGGAAGCCGATCGACGCGGTGCGGCAACTCTATCTGTTGGCGACCGAGCCGTGATATTTTTGTTGCCATGACCTTCTACCTTCGCCCCATCGCGCTTGCCGAAAGCCCGCAGAGCGAGGAGGGCGAGGCGCTGCGGCTGGCCGGCGGCATGGCCTATGCCGGCCGCTTTGCGCTGATCGAGCGGCAGGGCGGCGAAATCGTCTCGCGCCGGCTGATTTCGGTCAGTGAACTGAACAGTTTGCCGAGCGAAGTTCAGGAACAGGTTGCGGCCCTGCGCCAGCCGCATCCGCCGCTGCAATGCGGCGCGCGCACCATCCGGCTCGACCAGCCGCAGGTGGTCGGCACTCTCAACGTGACGCCCGACAGCTTCTCTGACGGCGGCGCGTTCCTCGACGATCCCGAAGTCGCCAACGCCCATGCCGCCGCCATGCTGGAAGCGGGCGCGGCGATGATCGACGTGGGCGGCGAATCGACGCGCCCCGGCGCGGCCGCGGTGTGGGAAGGCGACGAACTGAAGCGCGTCGTCCCGGCGGTCGAGCGGCTGGCGGCGATGGGCGCGGCGATCAGCGTCGACACGCGCCGCCCCGCCGTCATGGAGGCGGCGCTGGCGGCGGGCGCGCATGTGATCAACGACGTCTCGGCGCTGCGGCACGATCCGCGCAGCCTGGAATTCGCCGCGCGCTCGGGCGCGCCGGTGATCCTGATGCATGCGCCGGGCGAAGGTGAGGACCTGCACGCGGGCCGCGCCTATCGGGACGTCGTGCTCGATGTGTTCGACTGGCTCGCCGCCCGGCGCGATGCGGCGGTCGCCGCCGGCGTGACGCGCGAGAAGATCGTGCTCGATCCCGGCATCGGTTTCGGAAAGTCGGTCGCTGACAATCTCGCGCTGATGAACGCGCTGCCGCTGTTCCACGCCCTGGGCCAGCCACTGATGGTCGGCGCCAGCCGCAAGCGGATGATCGGCGCGCTTGCCAATGAAGCGCCGGCCCACCGGCGGCTCGGCGGCTCGCTGGTGCTGGGGGCCAGGGCGATGGACGCCGGCGTGCAACTCCTGCGCGTCCACGATGTCTTCGAGACGGTGCAGGCCGTCCGCGTCTGGCGCGGCCTGCGCGACGCGGCGCTCACCGACTTCGGCCAGCTTCCCGGGGATTAGGGGGCTTGCGATCGGGCCGCCCGCATCGGCGTTCCGGTTGACACCCGGTTGATGCAGTTCACCCTGTCCAGGGAAGGAAACCGCCGCCCCGAAACCGGGCGCCAGCCGATGCCTGCGACCGGCCTGCCGCATCAGGAGCCGGCGACATCTACCTGACGGAACATGGGTTTGCGCCATTCCCTACGGATAACCGATCCGCCCGAAGTAGGAAAATCGTGGTCATGCCCCCGGACGAAAGGCGCCGGCGCCCGCCTCAGCTCACCTCGACGCGCAGCCGCGTGATGCGGGTGGTCTTGAGCAGCCACCGGCCGCCGGCTTTTTCGTAGGTGTCGTGGTAGTGGCCATAGCCGACGAGCCGCGCGAAAGGCGCGCCGGGGGGCATGAAGAAGCGGTCGCTGAATACCCAGATGCCGCTGGCGGTGCCGTTGCCGGTCAGTTCGATCTCGTGCTGGTGTCCCTGGTGGACGGTGACGAGGCGCGGCGCATCGAGATTGGCCGTCTGCCAGGAATCGCGGCCGGTCATCACCATGTTCATCATCGGCATGTGGTCGACGCCGGTGGTTGGATCGGTGCAGCAGCCCCGGTAGTCGAGCACGCAGTCCTCGGCCAGGATCGAGCGGACCAGCTCGCCGTCGGTGGTGTCGACGCCGCGCCAGTATTTGGCCTTGAGCTGCCGGATGTCCTCGATGGCGCTCAGCCGTCCGCTTTCATCCATCAACCCTCTCCGCCGCTTCGGCGCGACTTTCGGGTGGATCAGGCGGCGCTGTCAATGCCCAGTTCGCTGAGCTTGCGGTAGAGCGTCGAGCGGCCGATGCCGAGGCGGCGGGCGACTTCGGTCATGCGTCCGCGATAGAGGCCGATGGCGAGGCGGATGACGTCGGCCTCGATCTCCTCGAGCGGGCGCAGGTTGCCGTCTGCCGTATAGAGCATCACGCCCGAGCTTTCGGGAACCTGCGGCGGCGTGCCGGTGCTGGGCGCCGAGCCGAGCATGTTGGAAAGCTGCGGGAAGTCCTCGGCCGTCAGCGCGTCGCCGTCGCAGAACACGGCGGCGCGGAAAAGCACGGCCTGGAGCTGGCGGACGTTGCCCGGCCAGTCATAGGCCGCCAGCAGCGCCAGCGCGCCATCGGTGATGCCGAGCTGGCGCAGCCCGGGCTGCTCGCCGATGCGGGCGAGGAAGTGGCGGCACAGCGCCGCCATGTCGCCGGGGCGCTCGCGCAGCGGCGGCAGCGCGACGGTGACGGCGGCGACCGACTGCAGCAGCTCGGGCAGGAAGTGCCCGCCCGCCACCATGTCCTTGAGCGGCAGGTTGCTCGCGGCGATCAGCCGGACGTCGACCTTGAAGCTGTAGGGCGCGCCGATCGGCTGCACGTCGCCGCGCTTGAGCGATTCGGTCAGCCTTTCCTGTATCTTCAGTGGCAGCCGGTCGATCTCGTCGATCGCCAGGGTGCCGCCGTCGCATTGCTGCAGCGCGCCGATCTGGCGCTCGAAGGCGCCGGCGAAGGCGCCTTTCTCGTGGCCGAACAGCGCCGATTCGACCGAGTTCGCCGGGATCGCGCCGACGTTGACGATCCGCAGGGGAACGCGCGCGCGCGGCGAGGCGGCGTGGATCGCGCGGATCAGCATTTCCTTGCCGGTGCCGCTTTCACCCTCGATCAGCACCGGCTGATGGCCGCGCGCCGCCTTGGCGGCGACGGCGAGGGCCGCGCGGAAGGTGGGCGCGGCGCCGATCATCGCCTCGAAGTCCGGGTTCGACGGCATCTTCTCGGTCAGCGGCGCCAGTTCGTCGCGCGGCGATTCGCGGGTCGTGGCGCTGCGCAGCGCCTCCATCAGCCGCTCGGGCGCGACCGGCTTGATCAGGTAGTCGGTCGCGCCGGCGCGCATCGCCTCCACGGCCAGCAGCGGCGAGGCGCTGGTTGTCAGCATCAGGATCGGTATCGCCGGCCGGCGCGATTTCAACTCGGAGATGAGCGCGCAGGCGTCGTCGCCGGGCACCCACTGGTCCAGGACGATCGCCGAAAGCTGCATGCCCTGGCGGGTGCCCAGCGTGGCGATCGCCGTTTCCGGGTCGCGGGCGATGATCGTGCGCCAGCCCTCGCGCGCGGCAAGCGCGGAGATCAGCCGGCACTGGGCCGGTTCATCGTCAATCAGCATGAGCAGGCGCTGCTCGAACTCAGCCATGATGATCCGTTGCCATCCATCCCACGGTTTCCGGGTGAATAGCGCGATCGGGTAAAGACCCGATTAAGGCTAAAGGCTTGAGCCGGCCGAAAGTCAGCGATAGAGGCTGGGATCAGACTCATTCCAATCGAGGACGGAACGCATGGCATCGGGCAATGACATGAAGGCGGCTAACGAAACCTATTCGGGTTTCACCAGCATGATCAAATGGGGCGCGATCGTCGCCGCCGTCGCCACGTCGGTCGTGGTTGCCCTGCTCGCCGCGAACTGATGACCTTGCGGCTCGCCGTTCTGAAAGAACGGGCGAACGGCGAAACACGGACCGCGGCGACGCCCGAGACGGTGCGCAAGTTCATTGCGCTGGGGGCGACGGTCGCGGTCGAGCAAGGCGCCGGGCTGGGCGCCGCCATTTCCGATGCGGACTATGCGGCGGCGGGGGCCGAGGTGGCCCTCGCCGCCGCTGTCGTGCGCGGGGCCGGGATCATCCTTGCCGTACAGGGGCCCGAACCTGGGCTGCTGGTGGGATCGGCGCCGGGCGCATGGATCGTCGGCGGGCTCGATCCCTTCGGCCGGCGCGAGCGGATCGCCGCCTATGCCGCGGCGGGGCTAGAGGCGCTGGCGATGGAATTCATGCCGCGCATCACCCGCGCGCAGTCGATGGACATCCTCTCGTCGCAGTCGAACCTCGCCGGCTACAAGGCGATGATCGAGGCGGCGAACGCCTATGGCCGCGTGTTCCCGCTGATGATGACCGCGGCCGGCACGGTAAGCGCGGCGCGGGTTTTCGTCATGGGCGTCGGCGTTGCCGGCCTGCAGGCGATCGCCACCGCCCGCCGGCTGGGCGCGCAGGTTTCGGCAACCGACGTACGCTCGGCGACGCGGGAGCAGATCCTCTCGCTCGGTGCCAAGCCGGTCTTTGTCGAGCATGTCGCCGGGATCGAGGGGGAGGGCAGCGGCGGCTACGCTGCGGAGATGTCGGACGAGTACCGGAAGGCCCAGGCCGAACTGGTCTCCGCCCATATCGCGAAACAGGACATCGTCATCACCACCGCGCTGATCCCCGGCCGCCCCGCGCCGCGCCTGATCAGCGACGCGCAGATCGCCACGATGAAGCCGGGCAGCGTGATCTACGACTTGGCGGTCTCCCACGGCGGCAACGTCGAGGGTGCGGTGGCGGACGCGGTGGTGGAGCGCCATGGCGTGAAGATCATGGGCTACGCCAACACCCCCGCGCGCCTCGCCGCCGACGCCTCGGCCCTGTTCGCGCGTAACCTCTACAACTTCCTCTCGGCCCTCTGGGACAAGGACGCCGGCCGCCCGGTGCTCGACGCCGAGATCGGCGATGCGGTGCGCCTGACGCAGAACGGTCAGGTGGTGCACGAAAGGCTGCTGGGGTGAGGGGGGACGCATCCGATCCTTCCCGGCACGGGGAGGGGGCCGCCGCCGCGCTGGCGGAGAGCCCCGTCCACCGTCTTGCGGACGGCCTCCCGCCCCGTACCGGAGAGGATTGGTAAACGCATGGATTTCATCTCGATCCTTTCGATCTTCGTCCTGGCCTGCTTCGTCGGCTATTACGTCGTCTGGTCGGTCACGCCGGCGCTGCACACGCCGCTGATGAGCGTGACCAACGCGATCTCCTCGGTGATCGTCGTGGGCGCGCTGATCGCGGCCGCTTCGGCGGGCGGGCTGGCGTCGAGCCGGCTGGGGCTTGTCGCGATCGTCCTTGCCAGCATCAACATCTTCGGCGGCTTCGCCGTCACCGCCCGCATGCTGGCGATGTTCAAGCGGAAGGATCGTTGACGGCGATGGGGCGCGCGGGACTGCCCGACTGGGCCTTGATCGCCTACCTCGTCGCGGGGGTCCTGTTCATCCTGGCGCTGCGCGGACTGTCGCGACCGACATCGTCGCGTACCGGAAACCGGTTCGGCATGGCGGGGATGGCGCTGGCCGTCGTGACGACGCTGGCCACGCATTTCCCGCAGGCCGGGCTGGAGCCCAGCCCCGGCCCGGCCTGCTTCGGCGATTGCGGACCCTGGCCGGACTGGGCATCCGCGGGACGGATATTCGCCGCCATCGCCATCGGCGCGGCCATCGGCCTCACGGTCGCGCGGCGGATCAAGATGACGGCGATGCCGCAACTCGTCGCCGCGTTCCACAGCCTCGTCGGGCTTGCCGCGGTACTGGTGGGGGCGGCGGCCTATCTCGATCCGGCGGCCTTCGGCATTCTCGGTCCCGGCGGGCTGATCGATCCGCTGAGCCGGCTGGAAATGGCGCTTGGCGTCGCCATCGGCGCGATCACCTTCTCGGGCTCGGTCATCGCCTTCGCCAAGCTGAACGGCAACATGAGCGGCGCGCCGATCCTGCTGCCGGCGCGGCACGTGA
>Ga0172382_10012163_pt1 | contig 11267 bp, 6 predicted proteins | sample Leawel138RmetaG_FD_122245 | JGI IMG/M metagenome (GOLD analysis project Ga0172382, IMG submission 122245) | Leachate microbial communities from a municipal landfill in Southern Ontario, Canada - Leachate well 138R metaG | ecosystem: Engineered > Solid waste > Landfill > Unclassified | place...
ATCGCATAAGCGCGGCTGGTTTTCATTGTGGTTGTTTCTTGGTTTATTCATTTTATCCTTGGGTGCTGAGTTTATTGCCAACGATAAACCGCTGTTGGTGCAGTATGACGGTGCGCTGTATTTTCCGGTGCTCAAACGTTATCCAGAAACCACCTTTGGCGGCGAGTTTCCGCTGCAAGCCAATTACAAAAGCCCCTATATCAAAGAGCTGATTGCTGAAAAAAACGGCTGGATGCTCTGGCCAGTGATTCCATTTAATTACGCCAGTATCAATTACGACTTGCAAGTGCCTGCCCCGGCGCCGCCGTCGTTACAAAACTGGCTGGGCACTGATGATCAAGGCCGTGATGTGATGGCACGAGTGATTTATGGCTTTCGTATTTCCGTGCTGTTCGCTGTAACACTGACACTAATCAGCTCGGTAATTGGCGTATTTGTTGGCGCATTGCAAGGTTTTTATGGCGGCTGGGTGGACTTAATTGGTCAGCGTTTTTTAGAAGTTTGGTCGGGGCTGCCAGTTCTGTATTTACTGATCATTATGGCCAGTTTTATTCAGCCCAACTTTTGGTGGCTGCTAGGCATCATGCTGCTGTTTTCTTGGATGAGCTTGGTGGATTTGGTCCGTGCTGAATTTTTACGCGGCCGCAACCTTGAGTATGTGCGCGCCGCTCGTGCGCTAGGCATGCAAAACAGTGCGATTATGTTTCGCCACATCCTGCCTAACGCCATGGTTTCAACGCTGACCTTCCTGCCGTTTATTTTAACCGGTGCGATCGGCACCTTAACCGCGTTGGATTTTTTAGGCTTTGGTTTGCCGCCCGGCTCGCCCTCGCTAGGTGAGTTGGTGGCGCAGGGCAAATCCAACTTACAAGCGCCATGGCTGGGTATCAGTGCCTTTACCGTCTTGGCATTAATGTTAAGTTTATTAGTATTTATTGGTGAGGCTGCCCGTGATGCATTCGATCCAAGAAAATAACAGCGAGCAATTGCTCAGCATTGAAGACTTATCTGTTGAATTTGTTAGCGGGGACACCATCACCCGCGCGGTGCATAACATCAGTTTCACCATCAACAAAGGTGAAACTTTGGCGCTGGTTGGCGAAAGTGGCTCGGGGAAGTCCGTCACCGCACACTCTATTTTGCGCTTACTGCCCTACCCGTTAGCCCGCCATCCAAACGGCAGGATTATCTACAAGGGTAAAGACTTGCTCAGTGCTGCACCAGAGTATTTACGCACAGTACGCGGCGATCGCATTGCGATGATCTTTCAAGAGCCAATGAGCTCGCTAAACCCGCTGCACACGATTGAAAAACAGATCAATGAAATTTTGATCCTGCACAAAGGCATGTCGGCCAAACAAGCCTCAGCACGCACGCTCGAGCTGTTAACTTTAGTGGAGATCAAGAATCCTGCGCAGCGCATGAGCTCTTACCCACATGAGCTGTCTGGCGGGCAACGCCAGCGCGTGATGATCGCCATGGCTTTGGCCAATGAGCCTGAGTTGCTGATTGCCGATGAGCCGACCACGGCGCTGGATGTGACCGTGCAGCTGACTATTTTAGAATTGCTCAAAGACTTGCAACAACGTCTCGGTATGGCGATCTTGCTGATCAGTCATGATTTAAATTTAGTGCGTCGCGTAGCACACCGTGTCTGCGTGATGCAGAACGGTAACATTGTTGAGCAAGCCCCCTGCGCACAGATTTTTGCAAACCCACAGCACCCCTACACACAAGAGCTGCTCGGCGCTGAACCCAGTGGTACGCCTGTGCCGCACACCGCCAGCGAGACCTTGCTGGAAACTCAAGATTTACGTGTGTGGTTTCCGATCAAAAAAGGTATTTTTCAACGCACTGTTGATCATGTTAAAGCAGTGGATGGCATTAGCTTTACACTGCAGCGCGGGCAAACGCTGGGTGTCGTTGGTGAGAGTGGCTCGGGCAAATCAACCCTTGGTCTAGCCATTTTGCGTTTAATCCACAGCAAAGGTGGTGTTTTTTACGCCGGCAACGCCATTGATGGCTTGACGCAAAAACAAGTACGACCCCTGCGCCGCGACATCCAAGTGGTTTTTCAGGACCCATTTGGTAGCCTGAGCCCAAGAATGAGCGTCTCAGATATCATTGGCGAAGGCTTACTCATTCACAAGATGGGTAATGCGCAAGAACAAGAGCAAACGATCATTGCTGCTTTACAAGAAGTGGGCCTTGATCCAGACACACGACACCGCTATCCCCATGAGTTTTCAGGGGGGCAACGTCAACGTATTGCGATTGCTCGCGCTTTAGTGCTTAAGCCAAAGTTAATTGTGTTGGATGAACCCACCTCGGCACTGGACCGCACAGTACAACGCCAAGTGGTTGAGTTGCTGCGTCACTTGCAGCTCAAATACAATTTGACCTATGTATTTATCAGCCATGATTTGGCGGTGGTCAAAGCGCTCAGTCACCAGTTACTGGTGATGCGCCAAGGGCGTGTCATTGAACAAGGTGCTGCAGACAGTATTTTTGCAGCACCACAACACGATTACACACAGCAGTTGCTAGCAGCCGCCTTTATAAACAGCCCTGCTCAACTGTGACTATAATAATTGACTCAAAAAGAGGAAACACCATGGGTTTTATGACCGGTAAACGCGTTTTAATCGTTGGCGTGGCCAGCAAACTGTCGATTGCCTCAGGTATTGCGGCGGCCATGCACCGCGAAGGCGCAGAATTGGCATTCACCTACCAAAATGAAAAGCTGCAAAAGCGTGTCGAAGGCTTTGCCGAAAGCTGGGGCTCATCGGCTGAACTGTGCTTCCCATGCGATGTGGCTAATGATGAAGATATCGAAAATGTATTTGTTGAACTGTCCAAAAAATGGGACGGATTAGATTGCATCGTGCACTCAGTAGGTTTTGCTCCAGGTGATCAACTGGACGGTGATTTTACTGAAGTCACTACCCGTGACGGCTTTAAAATTGCTCACGACATCAGTGCTTACAGTTTTATTGCCTTAGCTAAAGCAGGCCGCAGCATGATGCAAGGCCGCAACGGTAGCTTGCTGACCCTGACCTACCTCGGCGCAGAGCGTACCATGCCCAACTACAATGTGATGGGTATGGCTAAAGCCAGCTTAGAAGCGGGTGTACGTTACTTGGCAGGCAGCTTGGGTGCAGAAGGCACGCGCGTTAACGCCGTCTCTGCTGGCCCAATTCGCACCTTGGCCGCATCGGGTATTAAGAGCTTCCGTAAAATGCTCGCCGCCAATGAAAAACAAACACCGTTGCGCCGTAACGTAACCATCGACGAAGTGGGTAATGCCGGTGCATTTTTATGCTCAGACTTAGCTTCGGGTATCAGCGGTGAAATTATGTATGTTGACGGTGGTTTCAACACCACGGCAATGGGCAACATCGAAGAAGACTGATTAAGTCCGCTAAAACCACGTCAACTGTAAAGTAGCCCCAATCGTTGTCTCAGCTTTTGGGGCTTTTTTATAGAGCTCAATGTAACCTTCGCTCTAACTCTAAGCTGTGCAAACCAATCGACTCATTTTAATATTTTTGTTATGACTCAGGTAGAATAGCGCCTCACACAATTATGTGCATATGCCATTAAGGATCTTACGTGGAAATACCCTCTCGTCGGGGCAGTTCTATAAATCCACCGGTGTTTTATACCTCTGCCTTTATCATCACTGTTTTAGTTTTATACGCCAGTATTTTTCCAGAAACAGCGCAACATAATTTCAGCCAAATCCAAGGTTGGATCGTAGACCACTTAAGCTGGTTTTATGTGCTTACCGTTGCCATCATTCTTTTATCCACTGTGTATCTAGCCGTCTCACGCTACGGTGATATCAAACTCGGTCCAGACCACAGTAAACCCGACTATAAAAACGGCTCATGGTTCGCCATGCTGTTTTCTGCCGGGATGGGAATTGGCTTGATGTTCTTCGGTGTAGCCGAACCGGTGATGCACTTTGTTTCACCGCCGGTAGGCGACCCCAACACCATCGAAGCTGCTCGAGAAGCAATGAAGTTAACGTTCTTCCACTGGGGCTTACACGCGTGGGCAATTTACGCGATGGTGGCATTGATTCTCGCTTTCTTCGCCTACCGTCACGGTTTACCATTGACCTTACGCTCAGCACTCTACCCTCTAATTGGTGAGCGCATCTACGGACCAATTGGTCATGCTGTTGATATTTTTGCAGTGATCAGCACCATTTTGGGTATTGCTACATCGCTGGGTTATGGTGTTCTACAGATCAACGGTGGTTTTAACTATCTATTTGATCTGCCCATTGGCACCGGTATCCAAGTAATCCTGATTGTCAGTATCACTGCTTTAGCCACTCTCTCGGTTGCCACAGGTCTGGATAAAGGTATCAAGCGCTTATCAGAAGCCAACTTAATCTTGGCCGTTGTATTGTTAGGTTTGATATTGGCCCTCGGCCCTACAGTGTTACTGCTACAAAGCCTTGTGCAAAATACCGGTGGTTACCTCTCGGAAATTGTTAGCAAAACCTTCAACCTCTATGCTTACAAGCCTACCGAGTGGCTCGGTGGTTGGACTATTCTATATTGGGGTTGGTGGATTGCTTGGTCACCGGCAGTGGGCATCTTTATCGCCCGTATTTCCCGTGGCCGTACCATTCGTGAATTTATTACCGGTATCTTATTGGTACCAACCGGTTTCACTTTTTTATGGATGACTGTGTTCGGTAATACCTCAATCCATATGATTATGCAGGAGGGCATTACCAGCTTGGCGGAGACAGTGAGTGCCGACAGCTCATTGGCACTGTTTGCCTTCTTAGAACACTTCCCATTTTCTACACTGCTATCGATGGTCGCGGTGTGTATGGTGATCCTGTTCTTCGTTACCTCAGCTGACTCAGGCTCCCTAGTGATTGATATGTTGGCCTCCGGCGGTAAAACCAATACACCCTTGTGGCAGCGTATTTTTTGGGCCTCATCCACAGGCATCGTCGCCATTGCACTACTGGTCAGCGGCGGCTTAGGTGCACTACAAACCGCGTCTATTGCCAGCGCATTACCCTTTTCCCTGATTCTGCTGACGGCTATTTGGGGCTTATTTAAGGCGCTGCATTTTGACTCCACTAAACGCCTCCTCAAGCAACAAAGTGTAATCCACTACTCTCGTCAGCAGCTCAAGCCGGGGGGCTGGCAGCGCCGTTTACGCAGCATGATGATGTTCCCGCGTCGCTCTCATGTGAATCGCTTTATTGATGAAGTAGTGATGCTGGCATTTGAGCAGGTGGCAGAAGAGATACGCAAACAAGGTTATAGCGCCGAAGTAGAAATCCTCAACGATAAACGCTGTCAGCTCGAAGTTCAGCACAATACGGAGGTGAACTTCGTTTATAAAGTAGAACCGAGTGCGTATATACGCCCTGACTTTATGACCCCAGACGAAACAGGTGATGAAACTGAAGAAGTCGAGGAGCGTGAAAAGCGTAAATACTTCCGCGCGGAAGTGCATTTACTCGAAGGTGGGCAAGATTACGACATCATGGGTTGGTCACGCGAAGAAGTCATTGAAGATATTCTTGATCAATACGAACAACATATGCATTTCTTACACGTTATGCGTTAACCCCCACACGCTTTAATACGCTTTAATAAAAGCCTTCAAGTGTTGCCCTGGCAATCTTGGAGGCTTTTTTATCGCACTAGTTTCCGCCTCTGAGCTAGGCAGAGTAAAAACCAACGGCATCAATAGCTAGCCGGCTCAGACAGTTGGTCGACAAGGTCAGGCAACAATGGATAACTTGTTCTGGATAGCTTAAGGCGAGCAGGTATTACTTCAACAGCGACTTTGGCTCATCACCTGCACCACTGCATTTCACAGGGGACGCCATCATTATTTCCATCCATTTTGGTATTGGGGCAATTTCTTGTAAAATAAGTAGCTTCTGCACAGGATGTCATCTGAGAGCAGTGCGTGCGACCATCGCATCTGTACTGCTGATTTGACACGCTGGGTGTAGAAAAACTTGAGTTTGTAGGTTCAGAAAAACTTGTGCTGTAGAAGTTTGAACTGACAGATGTAACGGATTCTACTCCGCCGTTCATATAAGCAAAGACCGCCATAATTAGACAACCGAACACTTGCATTTTGAACGGTCCCTTCGCATCCTGCCAGTGAACAATTAAATATAGTATGGCGACTGGAGCAATAAATAAAACAGCAAGCCCCCATAAAATACTTGTTCTGAAGGCCGCAATTAGAAATCCAATCCCACCGAGAACAAATATTCCAAAACCAACGTACAAAACAAATTCACTCACTCTGTGTTCCTTTTTGAGTGTCTATCAACTGCTTATGAAGCACCCAACTGTATAGGTGACTTCATAAGCAGTTTTACCTGTTAGTGTTGCCTTTAGTAGCGCTGAATTTTTGCATCCAACTCAAGTTGCTTCATCAGAGCATTAAAATCAACCTGCCCAGCGCGTGACGCTAAGACCTGCTTGTATTGGGCAAGCTCTTCACTGCCTAAAGGCGCAGCAGCCTCATTCACACCGGTTAGCTGTAATAGCACATATTCGCCACTACTTAAGCTTAGCCCTGCAAACTGAGGAGCATCTGTATCAGGTTTGGGCAGCTTAAATAAAGCCTGCAACACTTGCGGGTCAATACTGTTTAGATCGCGCGTAGCGGCCTCAACCGTTTGCCAGCTCGCGTCTTTGCTCGCTTTGCCTTCTTTCAGGCTGGCTAACAACGCCTCGCCTTGGTTTTGAGCGTGCTCAACAGCTCTCTGCGCAATCAACTGACTCTGAATCTGCTCACGCACATCAGCAAAAGGAAGCGGCTCTGGACGATGATGCTCTTTCACCCGAAGCACGACAGTCGTGTCTGGATCAAGCTCAATCGCCATGCTGTTAGCACCTTCTTCAAGCACTTCAGTACTAAAGGCGGCCTCGAGCACATAACGGTTAGAGAATAAGCCCTGCGCACCATCACGACCAAAAGGTTCGCTGACTTTAATCTCTAAATTCAACTCGCTGGCCGGCTGCTGTAAATCTGCTGATTCATAAGCCACAGCTTCTAGATCCTTGACTGCCTCAACAAAACGCTGTTCGACCTGCTGTGCTTTTAAGCTTTGAGTCAACTTCTCTTCAAGGCTGGCAAAACTTGGAATGTCGGCTTCTCTAACATCCATCAGCTTGATTAGATGCCAGCCGTAGGCTGTACGAACCGGCTGTGAAATCTGTTCTTTTTCAAGCGCATATAAAGCCTCTTCAAACTCTGGCTCATATACACCTGGCGTGGCGAAACCAAGATCCCCACCTTGCTGTGCAGAACCAATGTCATCGGATAGCTCTTTCGCTAAGACTGCAAAGTCTTCACCAGCGCTTAAGCGTTCAAACGCTTGCTGAGCTTGTAGCTGAGCCTGCTCATCACTGACTTCATCGCTGATCTCGATCAAAATATGTGCTGCATGGCGTTGTTCAGCAAGGTTCGCTATTTCTGCTTCATAGAGTTCTTTAAGCTGCTCATCATCGACTTCAACTTGATCAAAAAAGGCTGCTTTTTTTAACTCGATATAACTCACTGTAACTTGCTCAGGCGTCATAAACGCAGCGGAATTCTCGTTGTAGTAAGCCTCAGCCTCTTCAGCTGAAACAGTCACCTGATCTAGGTCTGGTGCAATACTGAGCATTGAAAAATCGCGAGTTTGGCGTTCTAGTTGAGCAAATGCTTGTGCTTCTTGTTCTGTAACAAAAGCACTACCGGCAACACCTGCACGCAATTGACCAGTACGCATTTCTTGCGTAATCATCTGCCTAAACTGCATACGGCTGTAACCCATCTGCCGAATAACTTGGTCAAAACGGTCTGCATTAAACTGGCCATCGACCTGAAACTCTGGGGCCAACAAAATAAACTGATCAACTGCGGCACTAGAGAAAGCTAGACCAGACTGGTCTGCTGCTTGCACTAATAACTTGCGCGCAATCAATCCATTGAGGGCTGCTTGTGTGAGCAACGCATCATCAATAAGGTTGGCATCAAAATCTTCGCCAAGCTGCTGCAAGAGCTGTTGACGTTGTAGGTTTTTTGCCTCGGCAAGTTCATTGAGAGTAATCTCTTCGCCATTTACTTTAGCAGCATTATTACTGTTACTGGTTGAGCTTAAAATCGCTTCAAAGCCGGTAAAAGATAACAACACTACAATCAAGCCAATAATTGTTTTAGAGATCCACCCCGTGGAGTTATCTCGAATATTCTGCAGCATGCATCCCCCGGTGGAGCCATTGAAAATAGCTGTGCATATGGGCTGGTCTTACAAAATAAAGGCGCACCAAATGATGCGCCTTAGCATTCAGTGGTACATACAACAAACTATGCTATTCAATCAGCAAGAGTTAATTGATAAATACCGTGCGCGTCAGTGTAATAACTTATGCGCAACACGCACTTAGTTATTGACAGCGTCTTTAAGTGCTTTACCCGCTTTAAAGCCTGGGATTTTTGCTGCTGCGATTTCAATTGGATTACCTGTTTGTGGATTGCGTCCTGTACGTGCAGCGCGATCCTTAACAGCAAATGTACCAAAACCAACCAATACGACTGAATCACCTTCTTGCAGCGCACCCGTGATGCTTTCAATAACTGCGTCTAATGCGCGTCCTGCAACGGCTTTAGGAATATCTGCCGAAGCAGCAACTTTATCAATCAACTCTGACTTGTTCACTCGTAAGTCCCCTTAGGTTTTCAAAAAAAATGATTGCAATTTTTGTGCAAGCAAAATAGCTCTAGTTGAGCAATCAAATGACAATGACATGACACCTTATAGCAAGGTGTCAAAAAACATGTCAACCGCAACTGCTTTAGTGCGTACTGAGACGGTCATTGACCTCAGTATCACGCGACTCATCCTTCATCAATAATTCAGATGCGACATCAGACAAAGGTTCTGGCATGTATTGCAACGCAATTTGCAGCACTTCGTCAATCCATTTTACTGGCTTGATGTCTAAATCGGCCTTTATATTAGCTGGTATTTCTTTCAAGTCACGCACATTTTCTTCAGGGATGATAACTGTTTTAATTCCACCACGGTGTGCTGCCAGCAATTTTTCTTTTAAACCACCAATCGCGAGCACCTGTCCACGCAGCGTAATTTCACCGGTCATCGCCACATCAGCACGCACTGGCACCTTGGTCAGCGCCGAAACTAACGCCGTACACATGCCTACGCCGGCGCTAGGGCCGTCTTTAGGCGTCGCCCCCTCTGGCATATGCAAATGCACATCGCTCTTCTCATAGAAGTCTGGAGCGATGCCTAGCTTCTGCGCGCGGCTGCGTACAACTGTTAATGCGGCTGTCATCGACTCTACCATGACATCACCAAGCGAACCGGTCTTAATCAGCTGACCTTTGCCGGGAACGACCGCTGACTCAATGGTCAGTAGTTCACCACCCACTTGCGTCCAAGCCAATCCTGTCACTTGACCAATTTGATCTTCTAACTCAGCCAAACCGTAGGTAAATTTCTGCACACCCAGGTAATGCTCTAAATCATCCGCTTGCACAGTGATGCGAATGGTTTTTTGTGCTGATTGCTCTTTTACAATTTTGCGGCAGACTTTAGCAATTTGACGCTCGAGTCCACGCACGCCCGCTTCACGAGTGTAGTAACGCACGATATTAAGCAGTGCGCCTTCTTCAAAAATCAACTCCGCATCTTTTAGACCATTGGCCTTAAGTTGCTTGCTGACTAGGTATTTTCGCGCAATGTTGAGTTTTTCATCTTCGGTGTAACCTGGCAAACGAATGACTTCCATACGGTCCAATAACGGCCCCGGAATATTCAAGGAGTTTGCGGTGCAGATAAACATCACATCGGATAAGTCGTAATCCACTTCTAGATAGTGATCGTTAAAACTGTGATTTTGTTCAGGGTCCAACACCTCTAGCAAAGCAGACGCTGGATCACCACGCATATCCGAGCCCATCTTATCGACTTCATCGAGCAAGAATAATGGGTTACGCACACCCACCTTACTTAAACGCTGAATCACGCGGCCTGGCATTGCACCAATATAGGTACGGCGGTGGCCACGGATCTCCGCTTCATCACGTACACCACCTAAGGCCATACGGATGTATTTGCGGTTGACCGAACGGGCTATTGACTCTGCCAGCGAGGTTTTACCCACCCCCGGCGGCCCTACCAAACAAAGAATGGGGCCTTTGAGTTTTTTCACCCGTTTTTGCACTGCGAGGTACTCAAGAATGCGCTCTTTAACCTCTTCTAGGCCAAAGTGATCAGCCTCAAGAATTTCTTCTGCGCGCACCAGATCGGTACGAACTTTACTTTTTGCTTTCCAAGGTGTGCTAAGCATCCAATCAAGGTAGGTACGCACCACTGTTGCTTCAGCTGACATCGGTGACATTTGCTGAAGTTTTTTCAACTCTGTATGGGCTTTCTCTAACGCTTCTTTAGGCATGCCGGATTCATCAATGCGTTTCTTTAACGCATCTGCTTCATTCACACCGTCCTCACCTTCACCCAGCTCTTTTTGAATGGCCTTCATTTGCTCATTCAAAAAGTACTCGCGCTGACTGCGCTCCATTTGCTTCTTAACACGACCACGAATGCGTTTTTCTATATTGAGCAGTTCTAATTCGGTATCTAAAATACCTAACAACAGCTCCACTCGATCGGCAATATTCCAGTCATTGAGCACCGCTTGCTTTTGCTCTAACTTAAGTGTCATTTGCGCAGCGATGGAGTCGGATAAACGCCCTACCTCATCAATATCACTCAATGTTGTTAGCGCTTCAGCGGGTACTTTTTTACTGTGCTGAACGAAATGCTCAAACTGTTCAAACAAAGTACGCAGTAACACTTCATTTTCAGCAGCACTGGCTTCTTCGGTTTCTTGAACCTGCACACGCGCGCTTAAATAAGCGTTATCAGTGCCGCTTGTTTGCTCAATAATTTCACCGCGCTGCTCACCTTCAGCAAGCACCTTAACCGTGCCATCAGGCAGCTTAAGTAACTGTAAAATAGTGGCAACAGTACCGGTTTCATATAAAGCTTCAATTTCAGGGTCGTTATCGGCTGGACTGCGTTGTGCAATCAACAAGATTTTTTTGTCGCCTTGCATGGCTGCTTCAAGCGCAGCGATGGACTTCTCACGCCCTACAAATAGGGGAATAACCATATGCGGATACACTACAACATCTCGCAATGGCAATAACGGCAATTCGATGATTGTCTTCATTGTTTTCTCTCTCATGCG
>Ga0172382_10012165_pt1 | contig 11267 bp, 9 predicted proteins | sample Leawel138RmetaG_FD_122245 | JGI IMG/M metagenome (GOLD analysis project Ga0172382, IMG submission 122245) | Leachate microbial communities from a municipal landfill in Southern Ontario, Canada - Leachate well 138R metaG | ecosystem: Engineered > Solid waste > Landfill > Unclassified | place...
CCCATTTTTATTCATGGAATTCATGCTTTCTATTGGACAATATTTAATAATTTTTAATAAATATTTATCCAATTTGTCATGATTATATTGAGAATCTGTGACCAAAAAATCCCAAAACTCAGGCCATTTTCTACAAATACTTGGAATCAAGAATTCAATGAGTTCCTCCTTTTCCATACAGGAATCAATAAACTTCAGTGATCTTTCACTTTTATTGATGAGCTGCACCACTATCTCATTAAGTTCAGGTTTCCGATCAGACTCAAATTTCGTTAGCCACTCATAATATGATAAATTCAATATTGCCGGTTGCGAATAATCCTGGAAATATATCCGCTTGGAAACCAGTTCAAAATTATCAATCAGAGCAGCAATTTCAAGTGGTTGCCTGTTCATAATACTTAGCACGAATTCCCTATCTTTTTGAGTCATGCTTCCTTCATAAAAATGGGAGATGTATGTAGGATATGATTCATCTATATGTCCATTGCGCACGAAGTAGATAAGTAAAGTTTTATCTTCAAATTTTTGTGGAAATTTAAACGATTCGTTGTTCGCAATAATTTCTGTTAGTGTACTTTTTTCCAATCTATCCCTCAATCCCTTCAGTTCATCAATCTGCTTTTTCATCTTTTCTATCTCATTATCAGCGACAAACTTTATTTGGTTCTTTCTTTCTTCGTATGTGTAATCGGAATTGATTTCACGTTCGATACTTGGAAAATCAATAGCTATATTCTGATTTTGCCAATTGTAATTAACTATTTTAGAGGCGGTTATTGTTGAATTTTGTATCACCTGCGAAATAAAAGAATCACTATTGACATCAATAAATGAAGCTGCTTTGCGATTAAGGCTAATGATATGCTGAGCTGGTACTTTTTCAAGAACTTTCATAATATAAATGGAGCGTAGCTCTTCCAAACTCTTTATATAGATCTGTTCATGCTTCTTGACAATCTCCCCCGATTCCTTAATTTCATTATTAATTCGTTCTGTTTCCTTCTTTACAAAATTTCTTTTAGCATTAAACACTTCATATATTTCACCTTTGGACTTATGAAGCTTTTCAAATTCGGTAGGATAAAGGTTTTTGTATATAATGATTGCTAAAAGTTTTTCCTGAATCAGATTTTGACCAATTAATTTTTTATAAAGTTTAAATTCATTGACAATGTTTATCAATGTCCGCATATCATCTAAATAGAGCGAGACAGCTTGAATAAAATTTTTATCATGAACAGAATCCGTCAGCTTCTGAATTAATTTATCAGCGGAATTCGATGTATTAATGATTGGTATGACCGGGATAATTAAGTCAAAAAATTTGGTCCTACTCTCATCTTGAAATAGATCATCTCTTGTGGCGTAAAGGAATTTTATTTTTCGACCTACCTGGTTGCTATTGTTGATCAGATAATTGATTTCCCGAAGTTTTGTAAAAATCTCTGGGTCTTTTATTCTATCTAAATCTTCTATTACTACCACATCAAAGTGGCAAACCTCAAAGAAATATATGATTTCATCGAGATGCTTATTAAAGATCGATGAATCGTCCTTGTCCGCTAGTTCCATTTCTCCACTCATTACTCCCAGTTTACTAAAACGTAAGTTCTTGAAAACTCGGAATAGTTTATAGAAACCATAAGCAATCCCTATGACTAATATAGTAAATGAAAGATAATAGAGCCAATCAGGGTTGGTTTTTCGGAACTCTTCCCACCAGGAGAATCTTTTAAAAAATTCAGGTTGATATATCAAAAGGAATGAAGCGCCCCAAAGTAACCAACACAATGTTGCAAATAACATTTGCCAAGTGGAGGTCTTGTTTATCTTCTTGAATCTTGAATCAGGAAGCTTTTTGTTTTTAACATGATAGAAGAATTGCTGTAGGATACTCAGCTCTACATCGTTTCTCCAATCAGAATTTTCCTTATATGTTTCATCGAATTTTGCGAGTGAAATATTTAAATATTTATATTCTTTATGATTCTTTTGAAACGTTTTTATGATACTAGTTTTTCCAGAACCATAAGGACCAGTAAGGGCTATGTTTCTTGTTTTTGGATTGCGAATTCCCCATAAAATAAAGGATTCATAAACTTTATCTTTGTCGGCATCTGATATCGCAGCTAAATCTTCTATTCCATCGTCATTGGGATTGTATGCATATTTCGTCAATCTATTGTCAAGATCATTGAGCCACGAAACCAGATTGGTAATCAGCTTGCTGATTATAAGGCTCCTTAATTTAAAAGACCAATTTATCCTATCACTTGGTTTAGTTGTTTGATTTTCCATAATTCAGCTAATATTGGAAATGTAACATATTAGGTAAAAATAGCAATAGTATTTGATTTAGAGGAGATAATCCAAATACAATAATAAAATCCAGGTTTTAAGTAGTGCTTTGATGGAAATAAGGTATTCCTCGTCCTCCCTCCGCATAGGAGGACGCCAATCCAAACAGCCACTATCCAATTCGTGCTCGTTTTCAATCGCATCGGATAGAGGCTGTTTGCCCTTCGGGTGCTGCGCAGATTGGCATCCTCCTTGCCGGTCGGGTCGTCCTCGTCATAGGCGGCTCCAGTGTCTGTCACGGCACTTCGCTCGGTTCCCCTGCATTCCGCTGCGCTCCATTCCGGATCACTCATCGCTCAGTACCGCTCCCTCCAGCGCCGCCTCGTGTCTGGCTCGCCTGCGGGTCGCTTCGGGCTGCGGTGTGTCAGTCGGTGAGGGATGCTTTGCACCCTTCCGCCTGAGCCACCTGGTGTAGTCCCTGCTGGCTGTCATCATTTTTGAATAGGAGATCCGGATATGAAATCAAGAAATTCCGACCATCGAAAATGTCGCCAGCCATCCGGTCCTACATATGCCTTCCCCCGGCACTTCGTGCCTCCCGGTCAGGCACCCTCGCTCCACTCGCAGTCGGCTCGCTTCGCTTGTGAGCTGGGCAGCAAACCGCTTCGCTTATTGCAGCCAGCTCCCAGCCGGTTTTTTGATCTTCTTAACTCAGGAGTCTTTCCGGGAAAAGGGGATCTTATCCTATCCCTACGGTCTATGGCCACCCGTGACGGTTGCGGGTGGGCCATACACCGTAGGGAAGCAGTGGTTCTTCGTTGTTCAGGTGTTTCTCTATCTGATGCAAGCGGTACTCGTTGCACTCGTACCCCTTGCAGATTTATTTGGAATCCCAGTTGAGAAAAAGATCAAAAAAGAAAATAAAATTAAATCGCTCGGGCTAAACAGCAAGTTCAAGCAGGTTTTCAGCGAAATCTCCATGCGGCTGAAGCCGGATTGTATTTCGCTGAAAAAACTTGCTTTATAAGCCCTCACTCATTGAAGTGGCCACTTTCTTTTTTTCTCTTTTTTTTCTTTTGGAAATAATTATTTTGATTGGGAGGGTGGGAGGTTTGATTGGACTGGAAATTATAAAAGCCCGACAGAATCTGCCGAGCTTTTACCCTAAAATAAAGCCACCACAACTTTATTTCTTCCTTTTTTTGACCAGCCTGGCCAGCAATAAAGATACGAAAAAACTGACGATTGCACCTACGATGGCCAGCACTGCGGTGCGGACGATATCACCGATCATCAGTGTAGGATAGATTCCCAGTAATAGCCCTCCACAGGTTCCTGCTCCGATTGCGTTTTTATTCATTGTTGATTTCCTCCGGATCTTTCTTCACACGGTTATCATCTACCGTGACCTGGCTGATGGCGGATAGTACACTGCCGGCCACGGCCAAATATCCGCCTACGGTAACTATCGCTGTGGGAAGGACCACGGGTGCGGTCAGGATTGCTGCGCCAGCTGCTGCCACGATCAGTCCGACGCTTCTCATTACTTTGAAGAATTTCGGGGTGGGTGCCTGTGCTCTGTCTATAATATTCATCTTGCCTCCTTGGTTTTAATTCTTAAATACACTTGTTTTGATTCGTCTATCTGCTGATAGATGCATTGCTTCAGCTTTTCAAAGGCGATTCTGGATTCCGATCCTTTGCCGGGCCCGGTCAGCCTGGTGACCGGAGCGATACATCCCTGTAGTTCCTTTTTGGCGTCATTGGCGGGATGGATCAGGATACTGCTTCTGCCGGGGACGTCCTTGATCAGGATATGCCAGCCGAAGCGTTTACTGTACCGTTTTGATAGGGGATAGCTTCCCTCCGGAATACAGGAAATGTTGCGGGCATTATCCTTCCAGGGCAGCTCAATGGCATAACACATCAATTCACCCTCCATCCGGATCTCACCATTGGTAGCCCGGGTATCATACACCCGCAACAAATCCACATTCACCATCACACACCGGTATCGACCAGTACCAGATTCAGGGCGTTGAATGCACCATTGTTCAGCGCATAGAACGATCCGTTCACTTCCTGCAGGAATTCAATCCCCAATACCAGGAAGAGGGGCTTGGTCGATTCCTCGATCCCGATATCATTGCTCAGTGATATCGCACTGGTGTTGGTATTGTTAAACGCAGTTTCCGTGGAAGCACTCTGAGCGAGTAAAAAGGTCTCGTTTTCGAAGTCCACTTCTACGCCGGCAGATACCAGACGGAAGTGGGTCGTTCCTCCGGGTGCCACAATCTGGCTGTCCGGATTGAAGCTGGGTACATCTACTTCCAGCACTCCATTTTCCCGGTCAATGCTTGCTGAATACGGTGCATAGACCGTGGCGCTCAGCCGGGCATTGCCATTGAAGTCAAAGCCCTGCAGCAGGATCAGTTCTCCGTCCAGCACATTGCGTTCTCCACGATCACTCACTTGGTCCGCTTTGATCACCTGCATCATGGACTTCACCAGGCGGGAGATCATCCGTGGATCCTTGGTTTTGTTCAGTACCGGCCGGATAGCCGTACACAATGCTTTACTGGCTTTCCCTGCACGGCCAAACTCGGCCGCATTTTCCCGGGTACGCTGAAAGTTCGGATCATTCAGAAAACGCTCCTTATCGATACCACCTTTCTGCCTAGCCATGTGGCCATCCTTACTTTTGTAAAAGGTAATATCACCGATCGTACCTTTTAGCTTGATAATCCCTGTTTGTCTTGCCATTTTTCCTCCTCATTTTAATTCAATTACATTATTCATCACGATCCTTGCTGCAGCTTGACAGATCACGGGATGAAAATGGGCATTCCGATTCATGAAAAATAGCCCTGGCATACCAAACGGCACTAATAGATCATTTTGGAAACAAACTACACCTGATTAATTCGTAACTTGCACCATCCTAAATGATTCCACCTCCACTTTTCACAAGTTGAACACAACTTGGGTGATACAATCGTTAGTCAGCGTTATCACTGTTTCGGTCTGGATCCAGCCGGGATGAAGCATAGATAAAGCGTACATACCGTATAGGAGATGAAAAGAATCTGCATTTACCCCAAAGACATTGCCCGCATCACCGGCAAAAGCTACCGGCAGAGCCTGCGGATCCACCACACCATCAAAAAACTCAATGGCAAACAACGGCACCAGGTGGTGACGGTAGAGGAGCTATGCACATATTTGGGGTTGGAGAAGGAAAGGGTGAGGGAGGTGATTTAGGAACTTAACTGGTCAATATTGATCAGTAGATAATTATCATATAACTCCAAACACAGTTGAAAACTATACGCAAAACTACTCCCGTTCATATTATCAATCGAAATTTTTGCTCATAACTTCCGTTATTTTTTCATCCGATAGGCCGATAAATTTGAATAGGCAGCATATCAATAGTTTTCTAAGCGTGATAGTTAACTGATAAAGTTCGTGTCCTTTATATATTTCTCTATCATCTTCTAAATAAAGATGAGAATAATAATGTCTTGAATTGACAGTTATGCAGATTGGGATATCTTTTATTTCGTTAACATAAGAAAACTCAGTAACCAGTTCTTGTAATCTATCTTTCAAACTAATTTTGGAGTGATTTTTAAACCGTGTATGAAATCCTTCCAGTGCCTGGCAAATCACTAAGAAATCCACGCTACGAAAGACTGGATTGTTATTAATACTTTCTATAAGGTGTTGGAGAATAGGAGACATATTCCTGTCAAATCCATACCAATTATTAATAATTTCAGGAAAATCTTGCTTAATTGACTGATAATCAATCAGAAAATCTTTTGCTTTTTTTGTTTCAGGTAGAACTGTTGGCCTTTCTTGTATGTACAATAACTGTATGGGGTTATAAAACATTCTACCATTACGATATTCTTGATAGTAATTCTTGCAAGAAAGCTGCAATTCATCAAAACCAATCTCTGATCGGCAAGCTAATGTAAGGAATTTAGCAAATTTTCTTGCAGCTAAAATAAAAGTCCAAAAATCGACGTTAACTTCAGACTGAATTTCTAAAGTATAATGCTCCTCAATTTCTCTTTTAAATAATTGATTTTCAGGAATGTAACAGTTGTGCTTGAATGCTATGGTAAAATTGTCTTTAATTTTCAAGACAGTGTTCTCATGGTCGTCTGTTCTGAATTTTATATCAAAACCAAGCCTTCGATTATCACTATTTGAGTATTGTGTTGAAAAACTCACCCTTCTTTTGTTTATCCATTTCGTGAAGAGAGGTAATTTTGCCTCTAATTTGAAAAATGCTTTCTCTTCCCAACTATTTATGTGCACACCTATGATCGCATAGTCAATTGTATAATTTATCATAGGAAATTCACTAGAAAGGTTCAATTTTCCATATTTGGCACAATTAACGAGTGTTATTCTCTTCGCATCTTCGTCAATACCCCAAATAATATCATCATAATCCACTTCTTCACTCTCCACATTCATTAAGTAATCCTGCGGAGTATCAAACCCTCCAATAAGTTCCAATTTTAGGGTCTCAAAAGGAACAAAAGAAAGTATTCCAGCAATCTTTTTATCAGGGTCGTTTGGTAAAAACCAATATCCTTTAAATACTCTTGATTCTTGCATCTTTTGTCTAATTGAGTACAAGATAACTAACCTTGTACGACCAATCAACCGAAACTTTATATTTTCTTAAAATTGAACTCTGGAAATAATCCTACTGGTCTTTTCTATTACCATTTATGGTACGATAAGACCCGATTTTTAGGTCTTATCGTAACTCAATTGGTAAAGTAGTATCGGTAGATCCTGTTTGCAATTTGCGAACAGCGAACAAGCAAAGCTAAGTCTTACGTCCTAAACTCTGCCCACAGGGGAAAGTGATCGCTGATCCGCCAGGAAAGTTCGGACTCGGTATAGTTTCTGGAGATCAGCATGGTGTCACGTAAATCATAAATCCCGCCACGGGTATAGGTCATGGAGAGTTCGTCTTCGAACCAGGCGATCTGGTCATAGAAGGAGTAGGATTTTTTGAAGACGGTGCGGTCTATGTCCTGCAGATCTGCCGGCACGTGCAGCCCCCGGGATATAAAGGCCTCATAGGTGGGGTCACCGGCCTTGACAATGTTAAAGTCACCCAGGGTGATCAGGCTATGGTTCCATCCGTGCAACTCGTCCGCCCAATCCCGTATCCAATCTGCGATGGCACGCAACTCAGGGATTCTTTCGGCAGTCGTCCCAAAGAGTACGTGTAGGGTGAGCAAGACGAATGTCCGCCCGCCTACCAGGAAGCTCACCGCATAGGGCGTACGGGCAAATTGCCGCTTCAATGAATCATTATTGAGTGCTTTGTTCCTTTCCAGCACATCGTCCGGAATCACAATTTCACAGGCCAGTCCGGATAAGTTTACTTTTTACCAGTTGTTTATTTTGAAATGATTTATTTTGAATAGCTATCTTCATATAGATTTGGTTTGTTCGTTATTCCAAGTAATATTACTGCATTTGTGTTGAACCCTATGGTTTTTTTGGATAAAATATGGATAAGATATAGATGCTTTGAATATATGCATCTTTATTTTGTTTGTTATTTCAATCAATATGTCTATATTTGTATGAAATATCAATCATTTTAATGATGAACACAAAAAAGCAAATTATTTTTCCCCAGCTGAGTAAGCTGACCGAACGGATGGGAGAAAATATAAAGCTGGCCAGGAAGCGACGCAAACTAACGACAGCCCAAGTTGCAGAGCGTGCAGGCATAGCCCGTTCCACCTTGTACCTGATCGAAAAGGGGGATACCAGTGTGGCTTTGGGTGCCTATCTGAATGTACTTCGGGTATTGGGACTACAGGAGGATGTACTCAAATTGGCCGCAGACGATGATTTGGGAAGAAAGTTGCAAGACTTGGAACTATTAAAGTAAGAAATGGCACGGAATAAGTTTGACATATACGTATATGCGCACTGGAAAGGGATGCCTGATCCTATACTGATGGGCATACTATCTGCCCATTTTGCCAAAGGTAAAAAGGCTTTCAGTTTCGAGTACGACAGGACATGGCTAAAATCCGAACAACGGCACATGCTGGATCCTGATATACAGTTTTTTTCAGGGCCTCAGTTTGCCGTCAAAAAAGAAAACTTTGGGGTTTTTCTGGATAGCATGCCGGATACATGGGGGCGCACATTGATGAAACGCAGGGCTGCGCAACAGGCAAAAGAGCGGGGTGAGCAGGCATCCACATTGTATGATATCGATTATTTACTGGGCGTATATGACGAGAGCCGTATGGGGGCATTGCGTTTCAAAACACACCCGAAAGGACCTTTTCTGGATGATAACAACCACAGGCCGACTCCGCCCTGGTCTTCTGTCCGGGAACTTCAGTACGCTGCCGACCGGTTCGAGAAAGATGAAAACAACGAAGAGATAAAAGACTGGTTAGCTATTTTGATGGCACCTGGTTCTTCCCTGGGGGGTGCCAGGCCCAAGGCAAATATCCTGGATGAAGATAATGAGCTGTGGATCGCCAAATTTCCCTCAAAGAATGACACATTGGATAAGGGAGCCTGGGAGTTCCTGGCGTATCGGTTAGCGATTGGTGCAGGCATACAAATGGCTCCCTGCACAGTACAGAAAATAGCGGGGAACCATCATACTTTTTATACCAAACGATTTGACAGAGCGGAAAAGGAGCGTATTCATTTTGCCTCGGCCATGACCATGACCGGCAACAATGAAGATACCATTCGTGATCACCCTGCAAGTTATCTGGATATTGCTGAATTCATACAAACGTATGGGACAAGCGTAAAAGAAAATCTGCATGAACTGTGGCGAAGAATTGTCTTCAATATTGCCATATCCAACACGGACGATCATTTACGGAATCACGGCTTCATTTTGACAGAAGGAGGTTGGATATTGTCACCTGCTTATGACCTCAACCCCTCAATAGAGAAGAATGGCCTTTCCCTGAATATAGATATGGACAACAATGCACTGGATTTTGAGCTGGCCAGAAGCGTCGGTGAGTTTTTCAGGCTGACCCCTCATCACATGGACGAAATCATCCGGGAGGTATCGGAAAGTGTGAGCCAATGGGAAATTATCGCTGATCATATTGGGATTTCAAGAGCGGAGAAAGAGCTCATGTCCGGAGCATTCAGGGTTTGACATTTCTCTACACCAAGATACAGTTTATACCCGTCCATTTTGTATCTTTGTCTTACGTTCAGGAATAGGGAAGCCGTATGGAAGTTTAGCGAGACCAAATCGAGACCGCAGAAAACGAAGGCTTGTAAAAGATATATAATCAACAGGTTATGAGCAAGGTTCGAATCCCTCGCTCTCCGCCACCGAATGATAAGCCCGACGAAAGTCGGGTTTTTCTGTTTATGGACGAACCAAGTTTACTTGAGTGAAGTCCGTAAACAGAAAAAGCAATGAGCGAAGCGAATGGCTTATCATGCGGTGTAGCCTCCCCCTCAAGGGATGGCTGGGGACTGGAGAGTGGGGAATGTGCGAAGTAGCCAATCCCTCGCTCTCCGCCAAAAGCAAATGAATGCCCCGCAATAGCGGGGTGTTTTTGTTAGTGGCGTTGCCAAACTGGTTTCCACGGATTAGATTCCAAACCTGTGGACTGGCAAAAAAAAAATCAGATACTTGTGCGATCTCAATTTCTTTCTTCCCCAAATTCATGCAAATTTGGGGATTTTGTGTTTTCGCTAAAACAAACTTCCGAGAAATGAATTCATTTCTCGGAAGTAGTGAAAGCTGTGAAAGGAGTGGTTTTAAAAAAATATAAATTAACACAAGATTGGCCAAATTATTTGTTTAGTCCACAGGTTTTGAATCTGATCCGTCTTATTGGTCAATATAGGGCCTGTATTCATAAGAGTCTCCGACGGATGTGCCGCCGAAAGGCAGTACGATGAAAAACACCATGCCTCCCGTTTCTTCGAGGACCAGTAGGTTTCCATCCCTGGTCAGTGCCATCGCCATCGCTGTGGAGGTAATGGCGTTGAACACCACTTGGCTGCAGACGATGATTTGGGAAGAAAGTTACAGGACTTGGAACTATTAAAGTAAGAAACCCATCCATTCCGTATCTTTATCTTACGTTCAGGAATAGGAATAACAGTTCAATGAAATACAAAATCCGAGAAATGAATGCAAAACTCGGGTTTGGTTTTTGGGTGTCACGGAGTTGATTCGTAGATTTTGCTATATTGCATCTGTTTGTGCTTGCGCTGGTCTCGGCATGGTGACCAGCAGCATGATCTATTTGTAAATTATAAAAATTGGTGATGAAAAATAATTTCCTTGTATCTTCTGTGTTTTTTGTACTTATATCGGTCTTTGCACCGGCACCTACCATAGCCTATGCAGCAGCAGGATGCCAGCCAGCTATGACGGAAAGTCAGAAGATGGACGATCTGAACGAGCTTCCGCAGATTTTTTACAAACAGAACGGAGAAGCTGTGATCAAGTGGATCGAAGGAGGAATAGGGCTGGATATTTCGGAGAAGGATACGCCGGATTTTTCCGAAAGGATCACCCAGCTCGCACAGCAGTACCGGATTCCTTTGAAGGAAGCCTTAGGTTATGGCCGGGCCCGGCACCGGCAACCACAAACAGATGTGTTTGAGTATGTCACACGCTGGCTCGCAGTGAGCGATATCCATGGACAGTATGAACTATTCGTCAAGTTGCTGCAAGAACATCAGGTGATCGATGAGGACTTGAACTGGATCTTCGGGGATAGTCACCTTGTCATCAATGGCGATATTATGGATCGGGGGCAGGGAGTGACCGAGGCGCTGTGGCTGGTGTTTAAGTTACAGCAGCAGGCGGCAGCACTGGGAGGCAGGGTGCATTTTAATATGGGTAACCATGAATTAATGGTGTTGGATAATGATCTGCGTTATATTCATAAAAAGTATGCGGC
>Ga0172382_10012169_pt1 | contig 11265 bp, 10 predicted proteins | sample Leawel138RmetaG_FD_122245 | JGI IMG/M metagenome (GOLD analysis project Ga0172382, IMG submission 122245) | Leachate microbial communities from a municipal landfill in Southern Ontario, Canada - Leachate well 138R metaG | ecosystem: Engineered > Solid waste > Landfill > Unclassified | place...
ATTCTTGTCCAGCTATTGTCATCCAGGTACTGTCATCCAGGTACTATCATCCAGGTATGTCGATTGTCGCGGCGGGCAATTCCCGGCGCAGCCTTGCCGCCAGTGCCTGCTTGGCCTCCTCGTCGCCGTGGACGATGCGCACATTCGACGGCCCCTTGCGTATACCCTTCACGAAACGCACCAGGTCACCCTGGTCGGCGTGGGCGGAATATCCACTGAGGGTATGCACACCGGCACGGATATTAACCCGTTCGCCATCCAGTACCACATAACCGCCCTTCGGGCCGTAATGCTGGATATCCCGCCCCGGCGTGCCGCGCGCCTGATAGCCGACGAAAATCACATCGGTGCGCGGGTCCGGCAACAAGGCTTTCAGATAATTGACGATCCGGCCACCGGCGCACATGCCACTGGCGGCGATGACGATGGCCGGCCTCGCCGTCGCCCGGAAATGATTGACCAGGCGCAGGTGATCGTCGTGGCTGTTGACGGTCAGCAGCTGTTCGAAGGACAGCGGATGGCGTCCCGAGCGCGTCCGCCCCAGCGCCTCGGCATCCCACAGGGCGCGCAGTTCGACATAGGCTCGGGTAAAATCGGCGGCCAGCGGCGAATCGACGATCACCGCCACATCCCGCCACGACAATGCTCCGGGCGCGCTGTTGCGGGACTGGCTGTGGATGAGGGTTTCGATCTCGTACAGCAGTTCCTGGGTGCGGCCAATGCTGAAAGCGGGAATCAACACCACGCCTCCATCGCGGTAGCAGTGCTCGATCACCTCGCGCAGCCGTTTGCGCCGCTGGCGGCGCCCCTCGTGCAGGCTGTCGCCATAGGTGCTTTCGATCACCAGGGTGTCGGCCCGCGACGGGGGTTTCGGCGCCGGCAGCAGCGGTGTCCAGGGCGCCCCGAGATCGCCGGAAAACACCACCCTCTCACGCTCGGCGCCACACCGCACATCGCACTCCACGTAGGCCGAGCCAAGGATATGACCCGCCACCTGGAAGCGCCCGCGGACCTCGACGCCCTCCTCGTTCACCAGCTGAAACCAGTGCCGGTAAGGCACGCCGACCAGTTGGCGGGCGAGCCTCGCCAGGACATTGTCGAGCAACGATTGATTGCGGGTAACACCGACCTTGAGAGCATCCTCGAGCACCATCGGCAGCAATCTGGCGGTCGCTTCGGTGGCGTAGATCGGCCCGGTAAATCCGGCGGCCAAGAGCCAGGGGATACGCCCGCAGTGATCGACATGGCAGTGGGTCACCACCAGTGCCCGCACACCGGCGATCGAAAAATCGATCACCGGGGCGCCGTTTTCGGCATCGCTCGACTCCGCGCCCTGGAACAAACCGCAATCGACCAGCAGAGAAGCCTCTCCCGGCAAATGCAACTGGTGGCACGAGCCGGTAACCCCGGTCACCGCGCCGTGATGGCTGATCCTTGCCATGGCAAACTCCTATCGATAGTCACCCAAAGCCTGCGTCCACAAAAACCCGAGTCACCCTCCACCCTGGAGCACCACACCCGCACCCATAGGGTGTGCTGAAGAATGAAGCGCACCGGCGGAATCCCCGAAACATCGGCGGTGCGCCTCCTCCGTCGGCGGCACCCTATGGCACTGCCACACTGGACCGCCGCACCCACCCCATAGGGTGCGCTGAAGAATGAAGCGCACCGGCGGAATCCCCGAAACATCGGCGGTGCGCCTCCTCCGCCGGCGGCCCCCTATGGCACTGCCACACTGGACCGCCGCACCCACCCCCATAGGGTGCGCTGAAGAATGAAGCGCACCGGCGGAATCCCCGAAACATCGACGGTGCGCCTCCTCCGTCGGCACTCTAAGGTACCAGCACGGGAGCCAGCGAGGAATGCACTTAGTCCACGCTACACAGCGGTTGCCTGGCGACCAGCTCGGGGGCAAGCACCGCGCAGACATCGCCCAGCCGATGCAGCCGGCTGGCCAGGTCAAGCAGCTTGCCGCCTTCGCGCTGGTTCTGCGCGACGACACGCCGGGCGGATTCGAGCACCAGCGCGCGCTGGCCACCGTCAAGCTCGTGCCAGGCGGTAAGGCCGATTTCGGCTATGCCGGCGTTGCCGCGCAAGCGCCATGGGCCGAGTTCCGCGGCCTGCCTCAGGGCGCGGTCGAATTCAGCGTCAAATTCCAGCAGGCTCAGTTTGACGAATGCCAGACGCACCCAGCCATAAGGCCATAGCGGGCGCAGTTCCACCGCGTGACGGTAGGCTGACAGCGCCGCGCGGCGGGAACCCTCGGCGGCCGGGTCACCAAAGTAGCTCGCCTGATGACGCCACTCGTGAACGCGGCCCAGGCGATCGTAATTTTCAGCCATCCCAACCGGCGCAGCGGCAACCGCCCGGGTTGCTGCGCTCCCGGCAACCTGCCAGGCCCGCTCTGAGGGCACCACTCCCCTGCGGTGCCAGTCGCTGACAAAAGTGCCGGCCTGGTAGGCGGCAAGATCCGCCACCAGCATCCGCGCGCCAGCGTAGAGACAAAAGAGCCCCGTCAGCAACATTCCCACCAGGAACAGCCCCGGCAGAAAAGCACGGCGGGCAGACATGGCAACACCGTCCGGTGGAACAGCGGGAGAAGTATTCATCGGTTGAACAAGACCTCGGTCATCTGCCAGGGGTTGGTCTGTACCAGTTGCCAGCCCCCGTCATCCCCGATCAACTCGCAAGCGCGGGCGACGCCCTCGCTCAATATCGGTGGACGAAATTCGCAATTATGGGCGTCAGTGGCCATCACTGTCACCAGACCCTCGGTGAGCAGTTCCTCGGCAAGCTGCCTCGCGCCCTGGCCAAAGCGACCGGTCAAGGATGAGGCGGTCAGTTGCAGCAGGCAGCCCTGCTCGAGAAAGGGTTTGAGTTTGGCCGGCTTGGCGATGAAACCCCGATTGCGCTCGGGGTGGGCCAGTAGCGGCAGCACGCCGTTGTCCAGCAGCCAACTGGTCAAGCGCTCGGCGCCGACCGGCACCTCGCCGTGGGGCAGCTCGAGCAGCAATACCTTACGCCCTTGCCACTCGCCGACAAACGGCAGGCTCGACTGTTTCACGCCCACCATCACCTCAAGGCCGAAGTGAACCTCCGCGGCGGCGACCACCTGTAGCGGTATGCCGTGGTCGAGCAGGGCATCGCGGAACATGTCGAGCGCGGCGGCAATGGAGTCGAGATTGTTGTCAAAGCGGCCCGGCTGGACATGGGGCGTGCAAACCAGATGGCGGATACCGTCATCGACGGCTATCCTCGCCATCGCCACTGAGGTGGCGATATCGGGCGCGCCATCGTCGATACCCGGCAGCAGGTGGTTGTGGATGTCGATCATGACATCAGTTCATCCGCCAGCGCCGGTTCAACCGCCAGCACTGCAACCAGCCGTCGAAACGTCCGCTCAGGCCTTGCCCTCTCCGCCATAGCCATAGTAATCGTAGTAGCCACCATAGCTGTAACCGTAACGCTGGGCCTTTTTGATGTCCACCTGATTCAACACCACCCCGGTGATCGCGGCATTCTTCTGCAGCAGTTGGCCAACGCCCTGGCGGGCCACCGGAATCGCGGTGGAGAACGACTTGATCACATAGATTACCGAATCCACCAGCGACGACAATACGATGGAATCGCTGACCGCCAGGGTCGGCGGCGAATCGATCACCACATGGTCGTAGTCTTTCTTCAGCTGTTCGATCAGTTCGGCAAAACGCGGTGAAGACAGCAGTTCCTGGGGATTGGGCGGCACCGAGCCGGCCGCGATCAGATCCATGCCCAGCTCCGACGGCTGGATACATTCCGCCAGGGTTGCGGTGCCGGCGACATAGTTGGCCAGGCCAGGCACGCCCACCGGCATCTCGAAGTTCTTGCGCAAGGTCGGCCGGCGCAGGTCGGCATCGATCAACACCACCTTGCCAAGCTGGGCGAGGGCCGCCGCAAGATTGGCCGACACGGTCGATTTGCCTTCGCCAGGCACCGATGAGGTGACCAGCAACACTTTGCGCGGAGAATCGATCGCCAACAGCACCACCGAGGTGCGAATGGTGCGGATCGACTCGGAAAATGCCTTGTCATCACCGGCACTGAACAGGCTGACGAGATTATCCCTGCCTCTTGTCAGGGGCAGGATACCGAGCACCGGCAGGTTGAGATGGCTTTCGACATCCTCACGGCTCTTGAAGCTGTTGTTCAGCATTTCGAGCAACAGCGACAAGCCGGCGCCAATCATCAGCGCCAGCATGCCGGCAATGGCGACGACCAGGGCTTTACGCGGCTTGACCGGATCCTTGGGCACCACCGCCCGGTCGACGATCCGGGCGTTGACCGCATCGAAATCCTGGGCCACGGTGGTTTCCTTCAACCGCGTCATAAAGGTGTCGTAGAGCTGGCGGTTGGTGTCAACGGCGCGTTGCAGCTCCCTCAACTGGAATTCCTTGCGGGTGATCTCCTGGATTTCGCCCTTGTTCGCCTCAAACGAATGCTGCAGGCTGCGCTCGTTGACCACCGCCAACTGGTACTGGCGTTCGAGACTGGCCACCACCTGCTCCACCTGGGCCTGCAAGCTGAACGTCGCGGATTCGAGCTCGGTCTGGACGGCGATCATCTTCGGGTGCTTCGGGCCGTAGCGGCGCGACAGCTCCTGCATCTTGCCGCGGGCGCGGGCCTCGGCAGTGCGGAACTCCTGGATCAGCGGGTTGCTCAATACCGCGGGCACATCGGCCTGCCGCTGCCAGCCGCTGTTGAGCAGCGCGGCGACCTGCTGGTACTGGCTCTCGGCCTCGGAGCGGGCGCGGCGAGCATCGATCAGGCGCGTGCCGGTCTGCGACAGCTCGCCGGCGGAGATCGTGGTCACCCCTTCGATATCGACCAGCCCTTCCTGTTCGCGAAAGGCCTGCAACTGTTGCTCCGAAGCCTGCAGATTTTCCTTCAGTTCGCTGAGCTGGTCGTTCATCCAGGTCGTGGCCAGCTGGCTCATATTGAGCTTGGCCTCCAGTTGGCTGGTGATATAGGCATTGGCCAGGGCGTTGGCAGCCTCAGTCGCAATTGCAGGGTCAGCGGTTTCCACTTTGATCTTGACCAACTGAGTTTTTGCGACGGGGTTGACCCGGATACGATCCATAAAGCTGTCGACGACAGCGTCGAACCGTTCCTGCTCGGTAAGCTCCTGGGGATCGACATCGCCCGGCGTGGTCATCGCCACCAGGCCGCGAATATCGATAAACGGCTCGGGCTGCTGGCGGGGGTCGAACTCGGGATGTTCCGTCAGCCGCAGCTTGGTGACCACGCGTTCGGCAAGCTCCCGGGACTTGAGCAGCTCAAACTGGGTTTGCAGGTATTCCGAGCCGGAGCTGTCGAGGGAATAGATATCCTCGATGGAGACCGGCTTGGCTGTGCGCTGGTCGATCAACAACGTGGAGGTCGCCTGGTAGATCGGCGTGATATTGAGCACGATCAGCGCCGCCAGCATCGTCACCACGACGGTGAGCGACAAGATGGCCCAGCGGCGACGCCAGATCGGCGTCACCAGTTGTTTCAGATCGATTTCGTCGTCTTCGGCGTGGATTAGGGCTTTGACTTCCTGATTCAGGTTATGAGCATCCATACGTTAAAAAAAGCTCTGTTCGATAGTAATGATGTCACCGGGCTTGATCGGCGAGTCGAGCGATGCCCTGACCGGCATCCGGTCCGGATCGCCTTCGTGGATAATGGTGATCTTGGTCTTGGACGCCCGCTCGGTAAAGCCACCGGCGAGGGCCACGGCCTTGCGCAGTGTCAAGCCGGGCTGGAAGCGGTAGCCTCCGGGGCTGTTCACCTCGCCATTGACGAAAAACTGGCGGTACTCGAGGATACTGATCGACACCTTGGGATCGACCAGGTAATCGCCCTTCAAACCCGCGACGAGAATGGCTTCGAGCTCCGCGGCGGTTTTGCCCCCGGCGCGTATCTCCCCCAGGAACGGAAACGAAAATGTGCCGGCATTGGTGAGTTGCAGTTGCTCGAAGGTGAGATCCTCCTCACCAAACACACGGATAGTGATGACATCCCCGGCGTCCAGCTGATACTGGGCGTCAGCCGCGAGTGCATCAGCCGCCAAGGCATCGAAGGCCAACAGCAGCAGGCAGATGACAAATGTTTTCATTGTGCTCGCGCCAGACATCCTGGCCCCAAGCAACCCAGTGGCTCTTAGCAAATCGGCAAACCTATTCACGCAACGCTTCTCTGAATAACTACAGTTCTGGATAACCACGTCCCTGAATGGCACGATACAACAAAACAGGGATGACAGAACAGGGCGACAACCGCGGTTATCGCCCGCCCTGCGGGTCGGTAAGCAAAAGCTGGATCAGCAATCGTTACCGGTCGCCTATTACAGACTGAAGTTGAAGTTGAGCATATAGATGTTGCGATCGTAGTCGCGAATGGCGAAGTTGGAGTCGCGGTCCTTGAACGTATACCCCAGGCCCACGGTCATCCAGCGCACCACGTCGTAGCTTACTTTCACGCCAAACTGGTTGATCTCGTCTTCACGATTGAGGGAATTTTCGAAATCTTCCTCGGTGTACTGATAGGACAGGTCGGTGTAAACATCGCTGGTCCAGTGGTGGTTCCAGTTGATGCCCGCGCGGGTGGTGTCGACAATATTCGCGCTCACGCTGCCCTCTTCAGTGCCCTTGCTGGTGCTGAAGGTGAAGGTCGAGTAGGTGCGCGGCTGCCAGGTGACATCCGCTTCCCAGGAGACATTATCCTGATCGTCGAAGGGTTTGCGATCGAACTCGCGCTCTTCATAGCCCACCTTGATGGTACCGGTGGTCTTTGCCGTGGCTTCCCAGGTGACACCCAGTAACAAGGCGTTGCGCTCGCTGCTGAGGGGGGAATTGGACACTTCGTAGTCATAATCGTCGAAGCGGTATTCGAGCAGGGCACGGGTCTTGGGCGCGACACGGTAGTAGACCACGGCGTTGAAACCCAGCTTGTCGTACTCGCGGTTGTCGTTGATGGTTCCCGAATTGTGGCTGCGCCGCCAGTCGTGGTGCACACCGACATCGAAATTCATGATGGCGGAGGGCAGGCCAAAACCGTAGACACCGCCGACACGGGTGGTCGACAGTTTGTCGTTGACACCGGGAACCCAGCTGCCGGTCACGCTTTCGGTGCGATCGTAGCTGGTGGTCAGGTCGAGGCGGTTGCGGCTGTTAAACTCGAGATGGGCCAGGCCGCTGAGATGATGGTCGGTATTGTCGTCATCGTGGCTGGAGTGAAAGATATCGTGCCTGGCGGAGTACTTGAGCTGGTACAGGTTGAGCCGGTCGAGGGCCTCGATCAGCACGCCGGGGGTGATACTGGTGACCCAGCTGGTCTCGTCATTGATGCCCACTTCACGAATATTGTCATCATAGGCGGTCGACAGATCGAGGGTCGGCGTAATGGTCACGCCGCCGGCCTGGATGCTGGCAGGCTCCACAGCCAGGGCCTGGGCGGCGACGACGGAGGCGATTGCCGCGGCAAGTGAGCAAGAAAAGGCTTGTTTTTTCATAAATAGGTCCATCCTGGTTAATAGCTCTGCCCCAAAGTCGCCGGCACGGCGACCTGTACATCTGGCAAGGGGCATTGAAGTCGAATACCCGATCAGTTGGGGCTGGGAACGCCGATATCGCTGGTTTCTTCAGGCTGGGCGGTGTCGAGCGCCGAACCTGCCGCATTGGTGATCGCGTCGCGCTGATCAGGCGAGGAAATGATGGCCTGTTCGATGATCGACGCAGCCTGCGAGGGCACCATGGACACCGCGGCCGCGGTAATCGCCGCGGCTTGCTCGGGGGCGGCCTTGATGGCGGCGCCGGCGACGATGGCGGCAGCACTCGGCACGGCGGCGGAGACACTGGAAACAATCGCCACGGCGTGGTCCGGGGCGGCCCTTACCGCGGCCTCGATCAGCGTGCGGATGGTGGCGCCATCATTGCCCAGCGCACTTACGATCTCGGCCAGCACGGCGGCGATATCCTCGCCCTGAGCAGCACTGACCTTGGCGGCCTGCTCGGAAGTCAGCGTCACACCCGCCTGCTGGATAGCGGCAAGCGTTGCGGCGTCGGCAAATACCGCGGAGGACGACAAGCCCATGGCGGCAATCAGGGGAAGCATCAGGAAGGTTTTACGCATAGGAACATCCTCATTGTTGTGCGAGCTCAATTGTTGTTCAAGATCATCGACTGGAGTACTCGACCCTCGGCAGCTTCAGCAAAGCGCAACTGAAGCCATCAGTGGTGGGCAACATCACATCGCCCGCTTGCTCGATCTGTCTATCTATCTAGTAGCCGCTGGGCTCAAACGACGCCCTACCCCGGCGACCTGTCAAGAATTTTAACAACTAAAGCCATAACAGCAAGTCCAATTTGCTTTTTTTTATCATTATTGATTGACTTAAATGTGACTTAACGCACTATTTTTAAGAGATCAGCCCCCATTCCTCCGAATATCGCACACCTGTCGGGCCGCTGGCCCCCGCCCTCAGCGGCCGACAGAACAGCGCCAACCGCCCCAAAACCCGATTGTGCGCAGCGACCCGTGCGCTTACCATACGCGGCCGGCCAGCCACAAGAATAGATGCACAGTGCCATCACTGCACCGACAACCAATCACCGCCACCACCATTCTCAGCTACACCGTCCTGATACTGCTCGCCTGGCTGCCCCTCCCGCTCGGCAGCAACCGCGGCTGGTCCAGCAGCCTGCTGGTAATCGCCATCGCCGCGATTACCGTGGCCTGGGTTGCCGCCCAGTGGCTGTCGCGGCCGCCGGTGTCCACTGGAGGAGTCTCGCAAGATGTGGCATCGACCCGCGCCGCGCTGCCGAAACCCGCCCAACTGCTGCTGGCGCTGCTGGCCATCACCCAGCTGTGGGTGCTGGCGCAGTGGGCCCTCGGCATCAGTGCTGACCCAGGGCAAACCTTTCGTTATGCACTGCTCGGCTGTGCCTATGCCCTGCTCTTTGCCCTGGTCATCGTGCTGTTCAACAACCGCAAGCGGCTGACCCTGCTGCTCGCCACCCTGGTGCTGGGCGGCACCTTTCAGGCCTTTTATGGCGCCTGGATGACGCTGTCCGGCACCGAATGGCTGCTGTTCGGCCCCAAGGAGCACTATCGCGGCGTGGTAACCGGCACTTTCGTCAACCGCAACCACCTCGCCGGCTATCTGGAAATGACCATCGCCTGCGGCATCGGCCTGATGCTGGCCCTGCGGGATGGCAAGCCCTTCAGTTGGCGCAGCCTGATGGAACTGCTGCTCAGCGCCAAGCTACGCCTACGCCTGGCGCTGGTGATCATGGTGATCGCCCTGGTGATGAGCCAATCGCGCATGGGCAATACCGGGTTTTTCTCCGCTCTGCTGGTGATCGGCGGGCTGTATATCCTGATCAACAGGAAACATCGGCTGCGCAACGGCCTGATACTGGCCAGCCTTATCGTCATCGACGTACTGATCATCAGCCAATACTTCGGCCTCGAAAACCTCAAGGACCGCATTGTCCAGACCCAGTTGGCAGATGTAGTGGTGGATAACGAAGTGGTACAACGCGGCAATGTCGACAGGGACGACATTGCCCGCTACCTGATACCGCAAATCGCCGAGCGGCCATTCACCGGCTTCGGCGCCGGAAGTTTCAAAACCAGCTTTGCCCGCTATCCCGGGCAAGACATCCAGGGGGACTTCGACCACGCCCACAACGACTACCTGCAATTTATGGTCGAGTTCGGCCTGGCCGGCAGCCTGCCCCTCGCCTTGTTCGTACTGATCTCGCTGCAGCAGGCACTCAGGGCGTTATGGCGGCGGGATTCACTCTACCGCAGCGGTGTGGGCTTTGGCGCCGCCATGGGCATACTGTCCCTGCTGATCCACTCCTTTACCGACTTCAATCTGCAGATACCTGCCAACGCCGCCACTTTCGTGGTGTTGTGCGCCATCGCCGTACTGGCCAATCACCACCCGGCGCCAAATGGCAATGGCAAAAAAAGAAGGCGACCCCGTATCCATACACCGGGCAATGGCGAGCGTATTATTATTGGGGAGCTCCGCAGCAGAGCAGGCCCCTAACCGAGCGGGCCCGCCGGAAAATTGTCGCGGCTCAGTGCCGCGAGGGCATTACCCGCGCCCTCCCCTGCCACAAGCTCAGCAGATTCAGCAGCACCATGGCCAACAGCACGCCGCCAAGGTTAGCCAGCACATCGCCATAACTGAAGTAACGCAGCGGCCGAACCAGGTGCTGCAGCCATTCCAGCAACGGCGCAAGGGCCACAAAAGCCAGCCAGAACGGCGCCGCCGGGATCGACGGAAACGCCAGCCGGCCACTGACGCACAATGCGAGAAAGGCGGCGATATGCCCCCATTTATCGGACTGGCTGAACAGCTCCGGCGGTGGCTCTGGGCGGAAGATTGCATAGATCACCACGCACAGGCAGATAGCAAAAAATGCTATCGGCAATGCGCGCTTTGCCGGGGAAAAAGGAATATCGATCATGGCTTGCCCCCGGCAATCGGGCCCGCAACGCAGCACCGAGAGCCGTCAGGCCAGCTACAGCGCAAACTCATCCCGGTCGCGCCCCTGCATCCACTTCGGCTCGCGACCCCTGCCAGACCAGGTTTTGCCAGTCTCCGGATCGCGGTATTTAGGCTCGACCGGCGACTTGGCGGCAACCTTTGCCCTTGGCCTTTTACCACCTGTTGCGGTCGCCCTCTCGGCAAACAGCTCATCCTCGGTGAGGTCGAACCTGGCGATATCCGCACGAATAGCGGCAATACGCTCCTTGCGCTGCTGCTTGATCAGTTGGTCGATTTCCTTTTCGAGCCTGTCGCGCTCGGCTAGTTTTTGATCGAGTATATCCATGTTGTAACTTATCACTCCTGACATTTGAGATGTATCAATGAATTGGCCGATCGGCATGGTGGGCACTCAACAACAGCAATGCCTCGCGTAAGGCCCGACAGCGATCAGCAGCGCGGATCATACCACCCTCTCAACATCCACTCATTACCAGACCGCGCCATCCCTCTTCCCGCTTTCAGACGCCAGCACCTTCTTCTCGGTCCAACACTACGCGCTGCCCATGTATTTTCCCGAAGTCCGGCTTGCAGTGTTCAAGGCGACGTCCCACACTCACCTGCCCGTGATAGCGTAACGACGTAGACCCATGAGCAAGGAGGCTCGATGGTATGGACCACGATACCGGCTACAAACTGTTGTTCTCCCACCCCGAGATGATCCGCGACCTGCTGCTCGGCTA
>Ga0172382_10012173_pt1 | contig 11264 bp, 7 predicted proteins | sample Leawel138RmetaG_FD_122245 | JGI IMG/M metagenome (GOLD analysis project Ga0172382, IMG submission 122245) | Leachate microbial communities from a municipal landfill in Southern Ontario, Canada - Leachate well 138R metaG | ecosystem: Engineered > Solid waste > Landfill > Unclassified | place...
CAGGTGCGGCCCCACTCGAGCCTGGGCTATCGTACGCCGGTCGAGTTCGTCGACAATCTCCATTCCATCAACCAGGGGGCCGTTCTCTAGGAACTTCTGGTCCGAAATTGCACGGGCACGTCAAGACCATGCCGTTTCACCGCGATCTTCGGCGACAAGCGGCACCCGTACTACGAGCACCGCATTGTGGCGCAGCCGTTACGGTTTCACCGTCTTTCGTTCAGCGAAGCCCCACTATGCGCTGAAACTGCAGGTCCAATGTTCCTCGGACACGATTGCCAGGGGATGGCCGTCGCTACGAAACTCAACGGTTCGCTGGATCTTCCTGCCGGCGCTGCTCGTGATCCAATCGCGAGATCCGAGTTCCCCTATAACGAATGCCGGAACCCCTCGTCTTCGCACCGTTCTCCGATATCTCGAAGCCGCTTCCAGTCCCTCTTTGTTGCCAACCGGGCTGCGGTCAACGGTGAGGCTGCTTTTCGGAGCAGTTCGAGCTCGGGTCCGAATACATGTTCGTTGAGCTTGTCCCACTCCAGAAGTGCCTGCCAGTACCCGTTCTCGGACTTGCTCCAGATCTGCTGCTGCAGGGATATTCCGTCATCCTGGGCCCCTTGTTTTCGATCCTGCTTTCTTTCAGAGTCACGCTCCTCTTTGCCGATCGACCACTCCAGAGCGGCATTATCCAGTTGGAAATCGATCGCCTTGACCTTCTCCCAACACGCCTCCTTTTTGCTCCACTCGCCGACGTTGGCCGACCCGACCGGAGGATTCAGAATAGTCTGCTGCGCGGGAATCGCAGCGCGGGTGAAGACCTGCATCAGCCGCTCATCAGCCTCCTGACGCTCCCATATCTTCATCAGATCCGGTTCACGGCCATGTCGACGGATGGCATGGAATAGCAATGCCCACCCGTAGGCAACGATCTGGGGGCGATAGGCACCTTCGTACCATCCTCCACGCGCCGCTGAGACGGTGGTTTCGCCGGCCTTCCAGAGGATCGCCATCGCCGCAATACGCTGGTAGTACGCGTCTCCGTAACTCGGACTCAACGCCTCCCACTGCTCTGTTTCCGACCTTGTTCCCTTGGCGGAGAACTTCGCCGCAAACTTGATGAAGTTCTTCTGCGCACCGAGGCTGACCGAGTGCGGCATCTCACTCAGCGTGCTGTCGTACTTCGCCAGATCCGTCTTGTTGATCACCTGCCGAGGCGGATACGCGAGATCAAAGGCGTCCTTCTTCGCCTTGGTGAGATAAAGGCGTTCATTTTGATACTGACCGCGTGACCGCTCATAGAACCACTTGCTTTGGACACGCTCGCCAGCCCTGGCGGGAACCATGAGGCGCCTTGAGATCTCCTCCATCTTCCGATGAAACGGATGATTGGCAAAGAAGTCTGCGATCGCGACCTTGTTTTGCGTGTTGGCATACTCGGCGATCTTGGGCACCAGGTCGTTTGCTCGGTCACTCGACACCACGGTGAGCTTCATCGGAACGCTGACGCGATCCAAGGCTAACTTGTCCTGTTTGCGTGCCCGAAGAATGCTCGCAGTAGTCTGACCGCCGTTGACGATCTGGAGGTCGGTGAGCCTGACGATGCAGGCCCCCTCCGAGGTCTCCACAGAGACGTCCGCCGCAGTCGCCGCAATTCCGTTGTTGTAAGCAAAGAACAACTCGGGTGAATCCTGGATGGTGGCCCGGATCCCTTTGTTCACCCCTCCCCGCATGCCCAGGAATGACCGAACGTTGCCTTCCAGTAGGCGGCTTCCGTAATGTTCGTAGAGGTCCGCGAGCAGATTTCCTGCGATTACGCACAGGTAGGACTGGAGGCCATCTCCACTCGACGCATCGATGCACTGGATGCCCGTCGAACCAAACTCCTGGAGATCGATCTCCACCGCTTCGCGCTCACGCGCCGACTCGTATAGCGCTTTCAGTCGTTGCAGATCCCAGATATGGGTCTCCGTAGGTGTGCCGGCCACCTCTCCCCTGAATTCACGCTTGTACGACCGGCTGAGCGCCTGGTTCGAGAAGATGTGGAACCGGATGCAGGAGATCGTGGCCCGCTTCCTTCGGAGGATGGTCGCCAGTTCATAGGCGGGACTGGACTCGGTGATCCTTTCGTCCAGGTCGGCTTGGAGCGCTTCGCCGGCGAAGTTCTCGAGCCAGCCCCTCATCTGATCGACGTCGGAGGTCGAAAGGGTCGAGGGCGTTTCATCGTCCTCCCAGCGGCCGATGACCATCGACAGAGCGCCGTCGGCGTCGTCCAGCTCGGTGAATCCATGCAGCTTCAGTTGTCGCCCATGCGCGCCCCGTCGGGAGTCCTCCGCGAGGACAAATTCTCCGAACACCGGGTCCTCTTCCAAACGCTCGGCGACTTCACTGACGAACGCGATCGTATCCACAAGATTTGCGGATTCGCTCCGACGCACCACCATCTGACGCAGCTCACCCAGGAATTCGTTGTCGTCCATGGCCTTTCGCTATCGTGACCTCAGGGAATCGAGTGACAGCACATAGGTCGCCGACGTAATGCCCACCGGCACGGTCGCCGTAGTCAATCGAGGGAACCCTTCTTCGACCATGAATTGCTCTGTCTGCAATGGCTCGAATGCCATTTCATCGTAATGCGGATGCTCAACGTAGCCGACTTCGAGCAGGGACTCCCGGAACGTGGCAAGCGCGACCGGGTCCGAAGTAAACCGCTGCTCAAGGCTCGCCGTCAGCCTGTTCAAGGTGACAGCGCCCTTCTCGTCACTCGAGGCCGGCCGCATGGTCCACACGCTCAGTAAGACGGGAAGCACACCGTCCAACTGACGCAACGAGCTGATGGTGACGCCCCTTGCGCCCGGGCCAATCGCCTTCACCTCCACGGCCTCGGAGGAAAAGCGGAAATCCTGGTCGTCCCCGGATGGCCCCACCCAGGCTGCAGCGGTCTCCGATACGGTCCGCTGTTCGGCGGACAAGACCGAATCCATGTACAGGAGCTCCGCCAGTAGCCCCATGACCTGATGGGATTCGAGAAGACCCGCTCCACTTTGATCGAACAGTCGCTGCCACAAGGCAAGGCGCCGATGCACGAGGCGGATGAGCGTCTCCTCGTCATCCGTGTTCCCGATCTCATCTATCAGGTCCTGGCACAATCGGCCGAAGACTGGGGAGAGCTCGGGCCTGCGTAGACGCAGGACCATCAGCCAAGTGTCGAACCCTTCTCTTCGATGCCTGAAGTAGTCCAGTGCTGCCGATTTCAGGATCGCCGCTGCCGGCTTCGCGTTGACCTCTATCGCAAGAACGACGTTGTGCTCGGCATCTACTCCGCCGTACACCTTGTTGTCGGCCGTGTCGTCCAATAGGAAGAAGAGGTAGCCCTCGGCCTTGGGAGGAGCGCTGCGCGCCTTCTCAATGGCTGAATCCCACGCCTGCTCAATCGAGGTCTTCATCCGCCTCGTCCTCCTCGTCCGCCAATAAGCCGACGTTCTTCAGGTAGACCTTGTTGAGCCTGTATTTCACCGATGAGGTGCTTGTCTCTTCGAAATCCGGGAAGGACAGGCTGATCGCCACCAGGAGATCTGTCCTTATATCAACTGCGGGCATGATCCGGGACGCGTTCTTTGAATCCTCGTCCGCATCCGTAGGTTCAATCAGGTGAATCGTGAGCAGCGGCCGCTTCCGAACGTACCGGTACGCTTCTCCGGGCACCCGCTTCCTGGCCCGATCCACCGGATCCAGGGATCGCCACTTCTCCTCGGCTCTGCTGATATCGGCTTTGGCCAGGTCGACCATTTCGTCGCTGATATCTCCAACACGCTGTTTGTTGATTTTCAGATAGGGGACATCCTTCGAACGCGACTTCTCGAACCGCCGCTGCCGCTTCGCCACGGACAGCTTCTCTCCGTCGGGGCCGACGACCGCCACGCCTACCGCCGACTCCCCCTTTCCTTGGGCCACGCACACATCCCATTGCAGGAGGTCGGGAATTTCAGTTTCCGCAATGAATGTCAGCAGCGGTTGATCCTTGGTCTTCCCGTCAGGCATGAAAGCCTGGTTTACGGGAGGGATCTCAAGCGCATTGAGATATCCGGCCACTTGGCTGGCGGGAACCTCCCGCCAGATGTACCGGGATCCCAGCAACTCCGACCGACCGAGGGACCGGAGAAACTTCCCGGTAACATCCACGTTCCTTTCGTTCGCATCGGGATCCTTGGGAAGCAAGGCAGTCTCGATCCCGCGCCGGGCGAAGGAAGCTTCAACCTCCACCTCGTCGGAGTGTTGCATCTTGTTCCGGGCCGTCACCAGCAGAAGATCCGGGTGCGACCTGACACGGATTCCGAACCGTTGCGGCGGGAGCCGGTTGAGGTGCATGTGGCGGATATCCGCCCGCAACTCGTTCACCACCTCCGCGATATGCGCAAACCAGTCCTGGGCGTCCGGTGCCATCCAGATCCTGAATAGGTCGTCGTAGCCGGGCCGGTATCCGAACCAACGACCCATCTGGAGAAGCGTGTCGTAAGCCTTGGAGTTCCGGTAGAAGTAGCTTACGCAAAGGCCTTCCAAGGTCAGCCCCCTGGACAAGGTCAGCCCACCGATCGCGATAACTCGACGGCCTTTTTCAGTCCCCCGGTAATGCCGATAATTGAGCTTGTCTTCCGCCTCTGTCTTCTGGTTGATGGTTAGAACCCTCACCGAAGCGACGGAGTCGTACAGCCTTTTGCGTACGTCTGTCCACGATACATCGCTCTCGGCGTAGTGCTCTTCAAACAACTCATTGAGCCGCTGCAGCGGGGCATGACGGGGCCAGAGGTCATCGTCTGCCAAGTATTGCTTGATCTCGTTCACCAGATGAAACAGATAGCCGTTGACCACTTCCGCCAGCCGGGCTTGCACATCCGTGAAACGGGTGACGTTGACCAGCATTGACCGGTGCCGGAGCGCTTCGTCACGAAGATCCCGGATGGCACATGACAGGAGGAACACGCCTACGGCGTCCTCCAAGGATGGCGGAATCTCTTCGACGAGATGGGTCTTCTTATGCTTCGCCGGGAAGTACTTCTCCACGTCGTCGATATCGATCAATTGCTCATGGTGCCGCCCCTCGTCGAGAAAAATCGAGTGCGCACCAATGTAGGTATTTGGAGCCTTCAGGCTGTAGATGAAGTTGCCCGGGAAGAGATCCTTTCGCTTTTCGTCGGGGTTGATGAACACGTTGGCAAACGGCGTAGCTGTATAGCCGACATAGGCCGCCCTTCGGAACTGCTCCAGGAGTGCACGTATCAGGCTGTTGATCTTGGCAGGGTCCTCATCCTTCTTCGCATTGACCGACGCATTGTCCGACTCGTCGTCCACAAGGAACAAGGGAATATCAAGCTGTCCTTGGCCGGGCTGACTCTTGAGGAACTTGATCAGCCTGGTCAGCGGCGTGGTGTTCTTCTTGAGCACCAGCAGCAGCGGCTCACCAAGGTTCTGAAGCGGGATACCGCGGAGCGCGCGTTGATTCGCGGTCAGGAAGTCCGAGTCAACCGAAGTAAGCACATTGGGTACGTTGTCGCGGAATCTACCTGCACCAACCAGGCGGCCATGAATGCCATCGATCAACTCGCCGCTGTCCCTTCCGACAAATCCCTCGTCCATGCGCTCCTGGGTTTGCGACCTGAGTTCCTCGATCATTCCTGTGAGCAGGACAATCACCCTGTATCCCGCATCCGCCGCCTTGCTGATCAAGCCGCAGTAGTTCGCTGTCTTTCCCGACTGGACGTCACCCATGACAAGGCCTTGGGTCCGCCAACTGCCGGGATTTGCGGGATTTCCACACTCCCTCAGGATGTTGTCGGTATCCTCTTCAATGGTCCGTAGTACCGGACCTGAAAACCCTTGCGACTGCAGCTGGCGGACATAGGAATCCCAGTAGGTCCATTCGATTCGCGCCTTGACGTCATCCAACCATGGTTCGACCTCACCGCTGGTCAGCCCTTCACCGGCGCTCATGCTGACTCCGATCATCGCTTCCAGCCGGCGCCGCGTCGGCTCCAGGTCCATTCCTCCAAAGATCGACGACAAGACACCCATCGTCCCGAGAAGCAGCTCGTCCGTCAGCTCCCGTTTGCCAATTATTCCCATGGCGGTAAGAAACGGATCAGACATCTTTGATTCTCTCGGTAAGGGCCCCATGCAGAGCCGGGAAACGGGCCAGAGGGTCGATCCTCAGGACTGCCGGAAGCTCCAGGTCCGTGAGTTCAAGCAGGCTGCGGGCGATCTCCTCCAGACGATCAAGATCATCGTTCGGATCACGTGGCCGATCCCCACACATGTCGGCGTAGATCTGGTCGTAGGGAAGCGACGATCCCAAGTACTCGAGGATCGTCTGCATGTGCCGCTGTTGATCCGCATTGAGCGACTGGCTGAAACTGGCAACCAGGGGATGATCGACATTCACCTGGTAGCTGAAGCTGCCATGCTTGGGTTCAAGCCTGTCCCAGAGCGGCGCTATCGCCGCATTCGGCCCGCCCGGCCGCCCGGGGTAGACGATCGCAGTTCTACTCTTGTCCGCGAAGTGGGGAATCAGCTGTTTCAGTCGATTGCGGATCGCATCGGGGGGATACGCGGCCGACTTCTTGATGTCCAATGCCCACAGCTCGTCGAACGAGTTGGGGATGTCGACCCTGACACGCGTGAGCTTGTAGGCCTCATGCTTGGGTACAAGGCGGAACCATGTTCCCCAGATGACCAGTCGACGCGCCCGATAGATGTAGAAGCCCTGCGTACCACGAAGGCCGTCACGCCCGCCGGCGGTTTCGATTTCCTCTTCTGTCAGCCGGCTGATGGGTGGAAGGACGAATGGCTGAACGTCAACCACCCCCCGTTCGTGGCGAATCGGCTGCCCTTCCAGTACTTGGCGGAAATCGTTGTCGGCCAGGAACGGGTCCCTGGGCGGCAAGGACAGGCCATTCACAGTGATACGGACGGAGGGATGAGCGCCTTCCTTCTTCGCGAACCTGTGGAAGACGAGCGCCAAGTGCTCAAGCAACGGATCCATCCGTGCCGTCATCTCCGCTTGCACATCCTTGGCTCCTGCAGTCAGCCTGTCCAGATCCTGCCAGACCACCAGGGTGCCTGAAGCCTGCGCCCTCAGGCGCTTGATCAAAGGCAGGGCTGCGATCGCGGACTCATCTGGAACAACGACGAGCCACCGACTGGTTTGCCGGACCACATCAAGATCCCAGCACCTGGCGCTGAGGATTCCGGCCTTGCTGCTGACCACTGTCAGCTTGCTACACTGCGACAACGACGCGGTCTTGAGCCCCAGGCCGAACCGGCCCAGGTCCGTGGCTCCACGCTGATCCGTCGGGTTGGAGCTCCCGTGCCTCATGGCATGGGTCAGCTCATCCGGCGCCATTCCGTAGCCGTCGTCCAGGATGGCCACGAAGGGACTTCCCGCGGCAGCGTCGTATTGCACCTGCACCGTGCGGGCTTCCGCCGAGAGGCTGTTGTCCACAATGTCGGCCACAGCGGCCTCCACCGTGTAGCCGACGGCTCGCATGGACTCGATCAACGACACCGGATCCGGAACGACTTCCAACGTCTGGGCCTGATTCATCTTCCCCCCTTGTCCCACCAACATCTGAGCTTATGAGCCCCGAAGCACTCCATACACTACCTTGGCGATCTGGGCGGCCAAGGCCGGAGGAACCGCGTTCCCAACCTGGACGCGCTGGTGGGTCGGGGGCCCGACGAAGTAGTAGTCATCAGGAAACGTCTGCAGGCGAGCTGCTTCACGGACCGTGAGGCAGCGGCACTGGGCAGCGTCCCAATGGATGAATGCATGGCCATCCTTGGACAAATGGCTCGTGATGGTGCTTGACGGGACACCGCGTCTTTGGACCCGAAAGCGGTCGGCGAAGTCACCCGTTTCCCAGTTCTCATGGTCTGGCGCAAGCTCTTCGGGAAAGTCCCCGCTGGTCGGCGAATGTCCGTATTCCTGCGTGAACGCCGCACAGAACATGTAGCGGCCCAGGTCGCTTTCCATGTGCCCCCTGGTCTCATGATTGAACACGATACCGGGATTGGACCCACGAAGTATTGCCCCCAGTGAACTCGTCCGCCCTGGCGCGTACTTGGTCGAGTTGCGGGGAAGCTCCAGCGCAGGAACCAGGTCGGTTAGCGCTTCTGCAACTTCGGGGAAGGATCTGCGGACGGCCGTGATGACCTTGTGCCGCTCACGCTCCATTGCATCGAACCACTCGTCAACATCGTCGGCGCGTCTGCTCAGCCCACTGCGGAGTCGAGGAAGGCCGGAGAGGGCTTCTTCGACGCTCGCCGCGGGTGCTGTGTCCAGCCCGGCAATCGCGGCAACACCGGGCCCCATGCAGTCTTCCCTGACTCCCATGATGATCACCCGGTGTCGGGCTTGTGGCAGGCCGTGCTCCTCACTGCGTAAGAGAAAGGCGTCGGGGTTGTCGGCGACAAGCTCCTGCGTGCGCGCTGTTCCCGGCGGCACATGAATCGGAAGCAGCACGTAACGGGACGATTCGTCTGCCTTTCCACTGGACTTGCCCAAGGCGTCCGAAGGATTGGCCAAGTCCCGCTGGATGGACTTGAACATTTCCTGGCTGCCGACCTTCGATGACAAGATTCCTTTGACGTTCTCCATGATGAAGACAGCCGGCCTGTAGTCGGCGAGGATGGTCAGGTACTGCTTGTAAAGGAAATGGCGCGGGTCTCCCTTCCGGGAGAATTCGACGACTTTGCTCTGACGAGCCCTGCCGACAAGTGAGTAGGCCTGACAGGGTGGACCCCCGATGAGAATCATCTCGTCGTACCGGGCACGGACCGCATCGATCCGGTCATACAGCGGCTGGTTGGCCGCCGGGTCGGGACCCAGGGTCAGGTTCAGCGCCTCGGCCTCCGCTTCTGCCCAAAACGCCCTCCACGGACCTTGGCTGAAAAAGTCAGCCGCGGCCCATGGTTTCATCCGCGGAGTGGCCGTGAGAAATTCCCAGTATTGGGAAGGAGCCTTTCCCTCCCGTCGAAGAAGCAGCCTGTAGAACGCACGCAGGCGGAGAGTCGCGTGCGCGTTCACCTCCATTTCGGCAGACGCCGCCAATTCGAATGGATGGTGACCGGAGCCCGCGCGGGCTTCAAACCCGCTGAACCCCTCGCCCAGTCCGCCCGGACCAGCGAAGATGTCGATTACGCCTATTCTGCTTTGATTGCTGTTGGGAACTGCGGTCAAGACTGGACTCTACGAGATGGTTGATGTGATGAGCGCCGAAGAGCGGTCGCGCCTGATGTCCCGCATCGGAGGCAAGAACACCTCGCCGGAGCTGAAGGTCAGGAAGGCCCTGTGGGGCGCCGGGTTCAGGTACCGACTTCATGCCAACAGACTTCCAGGGAAGCCGGATCTGGTGTTCTCCAAACGGCGGGCAGCGATCTTCGTGCACGGATGCTTCTGGCACAGGCACGATGGCTGTCCCTTCTTCCGGCTGCCCAAGACGCGCCCACAGTTCTGGGATGAAAAGCTGGGGCAAAACCAGGATAGGGACACACGCGCCATAGCTGCACTGGGCGCAGCCGGTTGGCGGGTTGCTGTCGTTTGGGAGTGCAGCGTGCGCTTGGATATCTCCCAAGTCGGACAGTATCTTGGCACTTGGTTGGAACGTGGCACCGGCAGCATCGAACTTGCTGCACGGACTGGTTCGATCCGATGCAGTCCTCTTGTATTGCAAACCCAATCCCCTTGAAAATCGTCATTCCTGCCTACACCCGGACCGCAGAACCTCCTCATTGAGTTGTCGGCATCTCATGGCGCGATATCCGGATGGTCGGTGACTCCGTCCCGTAGGTGCTCAACCGGATCCTCGATCCGGCCGCCGAAGTAGGTTCACATCTTGTCGAGTACGTCCGTCTGGACGTTCGCTCCGTTCTGACTGGGCAGCTTCGCAGGCGTCGTTCGACTCGAATCCATGGCTGCCGCGATCCCCTGCAGCTGCACCCGCCTGCGCTCGCGGAACTCGAGTTCGCCGATCCGCTCCTTGAGTTGAAATTCAACACAGACTGAATATCGAAAGCGGAAATGATCAAATGCCCTTGATGCTGATCAACCGATGACCACCATAATCATCGCATGATTATCCGTGTGATCACACGATGGCAAGCATGGGCACACGAGGGCCAAAGTGAGCGCGGAGCACCTTGTCACTGAACAGCTGTCCGACGGAGTTTCGATGGCGAATCAGCGTGGCGATGCGCTGCCGACCTTGGCTTCCCAAGCCTTGCGGGGTCTTTGACCCTCGTCGGCATCAGTCTCTCGTTGCACAGGATCGCCCTGTCCGCTAGGGTTGCGCAGGGGCTGAGAGAACCTGCGGTCGCGCGTATCGGGGGCGTGAGATAGATGAACAGAAATTACGCATCGATAAACGATCAGCCGATCGATGGCGCGTCGCGCGACCTGCTCAAGAACGAGCGCTATGCAACGGGCTTGTATGACTTCATTCGTCGTGCCGATACGCCGTTGACCATCGGCATTCAGGGCGGCTGGGGTAGCGGAAAAACCAGCCTGATCAATCTTCTCCGGTCAAAGCTGGGCTCCAATCCCGCACCGATGCAAGCTGTCGAGGATGGTTCGATCTGCCTCGTGATCAACGCTTGGGAACACTCACTGTTCCAAGAAGACAATCGAGCCGCGGTTGCCTTTGCATTGTTGGACGGGATCGTGCGCTCGATGATGCGTGCGATTCGGGAGTCGGAGCTCTTTGATACGGCGACAAAGGACCGCATCCTCGATACACGAATCCCAGAAACACTGCGAAAGGTCGGAAAACTTGTCACCGGCCTGGCGGTTTTCGGAACCAATATGGTGACCAACGGACTCGTCAAGGAGGTTGCCGAAGCCACGGTCGGCAGTTCTTCGGCTCCGCAGAATGAGTCAATCGCTGAACAGGTTCGGGAGCTTCGCCAGAACGTGAATTGCCTGGTGGCGAAGGCAACTCGTGACGGCCTTGCTGCCAGGAGGTTCGTGATCTTCGTCGACGATCTTGACCGGGTTCACCCGGAGACGGCTGTCGAGATCCTGGACGTTCTTAAGAACATTCTCGATATTCCGAGGTGCGTGTTTGTACTGGCGATCGACTATGACGTGGTGACCAAAGGTCTGAACCGCCCCGGGTTTGAAGGAGGCGGATTGGTTTTAGTCAGGCCGCAAGCGGCTGACCGACGAGATTGCGATAGTAGTGGTCTTCAGCTTCCTCTGGGGTGATGTAACCGATGGGCTCGAG
>Ga0172382_10012174_pt1 | contig 11264 bp, 11 predicted proteins | sample Leawel138RmetaG_FD_122245 | JGI IMG/M metagenome (GOLD analysis project Ga0172382, IMG submission 122245) | Leachate microbial communities from a municipal landfill in Southern Ontario, Canada - Leachate well 138R metaG | ecosystem: Engineered > Solid waste > Landfill > Unclassified | place...
CACCCGCTCATCCCGGGCGACAGGCCCGATCCGATGATCGATATGCACCTCGACACATACTTCAACGTCGCAGGAAGCGGGGTGGTGCTCGGTTCGCCCCTCCTCCTCCAGAGGGCGCATCTCGAGGTCTACCATCGGTCGGACGGGGGTTATGAGCCATCCGGCGAGGCGACGACCCTCTATGACTATATCCGGTCAAAGGGATTCTCCGTGATCGATCTCTCGATCCTGGAGCAGCTCTCCTACGCTGCAAACGTCCTCTGCATCCGTGATGGAACCGTCCTTGCGGTTGAGGGGGAAGATGTGATGCGGATGGTGCTCCTGAACCTGAAACGGAAGGCGGAGCGCGATCCGGAGCGTTACGGGCGGCTTTTGCAGCACGCTGAGGAGGATTATCGCCGAATCAATGTGGATGGATGTGTCTTTCCCCATGGGCCGGAGTTCTCCCGGTATGGCATCGAGGTCTGCCCGCTGCATATCGAGAACCTGACGGGGGGGTACGGTGGTCCCCATTGCATGACCTGTGCGCTGGAGCGGGGGTGATGGTATGCCGGAACGAACCGTAGCGATCGCACTTGGGGGCAACGCCATCCTGCAACATCGGGAGAAGGGAACGGCTGAAGAACAGTTCGCGAACGTCAGGAAGGCGGCACGGCACATCGCACAGATCGTGAGCAGCGGTTACACCGTCATCGTCACCCACGGAAACGGGCCGCAGGTGGGGAGCATACTTCTCAGAAACGAACTCATGGAAGAAACCCTCCCGCCGATGCCGCTCGATATCTGCGGTGCGGAGAGCCAGGGGATGATCGGGTATATGCTCCAGCAATCGATACAGGCGGCGCTCCGTGAGGCCGGGGTCGACTGCCCGGTCGCAACGGTGCTCACTCAGACACTGGTTGACAGCAATGATCCGGCGTTTGAGAACCCTGAAAAGCCCATCGGCCCGTTCTACGATCCTGTACAGGCGAAACGGCTCCAGGAGGAGAAAGGCTGGCGGATGGTGCAGATTCCGGGGCGCGGGTACCGGCGGGTTGTTCCTTCCCCGCGCCCGGTTGCACTCGTGGAGGAGCAGGCGATCGCCCGCCTTGTCTCGGCCGGGGTGGTCGTGATCGCTGCGGGCGGAGGCGGCATCCCGGTCGTCATGGATGGCAGGGGCGTCCTCCGGGGCGTCGAAGGGGTTGTGGATAAGGATCATACCGCGGCGATCCTCGCCCGGATTGTCGGCGCCGAGGTTCTCTTGATCCTGACCGACGTCAGCCGTGTCACCCTGAACTACGGGAGACAGGATCAGCAAGAGATCGGCGAGATGACGGTTCGTGAAGCGCGGGATCACCTTGCGGCAGGGCACTTTCCTCCCGGGAGCATGGGACCGAAGGTCGAGGCTGCTGTCAGGTTCATCGAGAACGGAGGCAAGCGGGCAACCATTGCATCACTCGAAGAGGCCTCCCTGGCTCTTGCCGGGCGGGTTGGAACCCGGATCACCCCGTGACCGGCTACCCGCCCAACACTTATATACTACGTCCCCCGATTCCCGGCGGTGATGGAAGATCATGGCAGATAACTTCTGGACCGGGGTCATCGTTGGGTGGCTCGTCGGGCTTATTCTTGGTTTCTTACTCCCTGTCTTGGGACCGTTGATCGGCGGGTTCGTTGCCGGCTGGATCGTCCGGGGTGGGATAGGGCACGGGGCAAAGGCCGGATTGTTTGCCGGTATCCTCGGTGCCATCGTCATCGCGATACTCCTCATCCTCGGCGGCACGGTTTTTCTCGGGGCGCTCGGGTTCATCGTGGGTGTCGGGACATCGCTCATCATCATCGTATCGGCGTTCATCTACCAGGGAGTCCTCTCCCTGATCGGCGGCGCCATCGCCGGGGCGATCCGGCGGTAGGCGATCCTGATCCCTCGGATGCGGGAACACAGGGGAGGACGTGGGGATCGCCTTCCTCACGCCTCTGTTCCCCCTCCACGTGAAGATCCCGTATCTTCAGGTATGAAGTGGTCGTCCCCTGCACCATAACGCCGACCTCTTGCGGTGGTCGTCGGCGTAGTTCCCCCCGATATCGACATCCTTATGCAATGAGCACGGATACCCACATAACGAAGAATCCAGGCGGGGGATGGAGATGGAGCAGGGAAAAGAGCAGTCGTATTCGCGAAGATTCATTCTCATACTGATCACCATCGCCACGTTCTTAAACCCCTTCACCGGCACCGCGGTCAACCTTGCCCTCCCCGCCATCGGGGCGGAGTTCTCCGCCGATGCCGCCACGCTTGCCTGGGTCACGAGCGCCTACCTCCTTGCATCGGTCATCTTCCTCCTCCCGGCGGGGAGGCTCGGCGATTCCCGGGGACGGGTCACCGTCTTCATGGTGGGGGTTATCGTCTACACCGCCGGTTCCCTCCTCTCCATCTTCACGCCAACGATCGGCATGCTCCTCCTCTTCCGGTTCGTGCAGGGGGTCGGCGGAGCCATGATCTATGCGAACAGCATCGCCTTGATCACCTACCTTTACCCACCCGGCGAGCGGGGCTACGCGATCGGGCTCAACACGACCGCGGTCTACGCCGGCCTCTCGCTCGGCCCGTTCCTCGGGGGCGCCCTGACCCAGTTCTTCGGCTGGAGGAGCATCTTTGTCGTGACCGTTCTCATCGCCATCCCTGCTCTCGCCTACGCCGGGAGATTCCCGGCGTTCCTGAACGAACGTCGCCCGGAAGACTTCGATGTTCCCGGGCTGGTCCTCTCCTCCGCCCTGATCTTCTGCCTCTTCCTGGGGCTCGCACGGGCGACCACCCCGGACGGCATGCTCCTCCTCGTAGCGGCGCTCGTTCTCGGGGTGGTCTTTTACGTGGTGGAGAAGCGGTGCCTGAACCCACTCTTCCCGGTCTCGCTGCTCACGTCGAACCGGGTCTTTGCCGCATCAAACGTCGCCGCGCTGATCAACTACAGCGCCACCTACGCGGTCGGGTTCCTCCTCTCCCTCTACCTCCAGTATATCCGGGGATATGAACCCGTTGCTGCGGGCACCCTCCTCCTCGTGCAGCCGATAGTCCAGGTCTTCGTCGCCCCGGTCTCGGGCCGCCTCGCCGACCGGGTGCAGCCCGGGCATGTCGCTTCGGTCGGGATGGCGCTCTCGGCCGTCTGTCTCTTTGGCCTTGCCGCGATATCGGATACAACGCCGGTTACGGTGATCGTCGCGCTCCTGGCCGTCCTGGGTCTCGGGCTCGGGATCTTCTCATCCCCGAACACCACCGCCATCATGGGCTGCGTGGAGGCGAGGTTTTACGGGAGCGCATCGGCGATGACGGCGATGATGCGCTCGCTCGGGATGATGTTGAGTATGGGGGCGGTTCTTGTGGTATTTGCGCTCATCATGGGGTCGACTGCCGTCACGCCTGCGATATTCCCGGAGTTCCAGAGGAGCCTGCACCTGATCTTCCTCGCATTCGGCATACTCTCGGCCATCGGGACACTGCTATCACTCATCCGGGGAAGAAAATGAAAATTTCTCCTCCGATCCCGAAATCTCCCTCTCTGGAACCGAAGCTAATCATTAAAAATCCTGCCGCCCTGTGATCATCTGATCGGATGGATCTCGTCATCGGGAATGCAGGCGACCGTGAGATCGCCATCGATGCGCAGGAACTGGTCACGGGACGGACCTGTATCATCGCACAGTCAGGCGCCGGGAAGAGCTGGGGGATTGCGGTCCTCTGCGAGCGGCTCCTCGAGGCGAGGGTCGGGTTCTGCCTCATCGATACCGAGGGCGAGTACTTCTCGCTCCGGGACCGGTTTCCCCTTCTCTGGATCGGTTCGAGCGAAGGCTGCGATGTGGAGATCGGGAAGGCGGATGTCCGGAGCCTGATGCATGATGCGATCTGCTCCAGGACTGCGGTGATCTTCGATGTCTCGGAGATCGATATGCGTGAGGAGGTGACGAAGTTTGCCGAGATCCTCTACGATCTGGAAAGCGCCCTGAAACAACCCTACCTCCTGATCGTGGAGGAGGCGGACAAGTTCATCCCCCAGGTAGGGACATCCATCAAGAAGATCGAGGAGATCTCCCGCCGGGGGCGCAAACGCGGTCTCGGGCTGTTGGTCGCGACCCAGCGCCCATCTCTTGTCGCAAAGAATGTTCTCTCGCAGTGCAACAACCAGATCATCGGGAAGCTCTCGATCGAGAACGACCTGAAAGCGGTCGCCCTCTTCTTCTCATCCCGTCAGGAGGTGGCGGAACTCGCGGAACTCGAACCCGGAGAGTTTTTCGTTATGGGAGGCCTCTCACGGGCGAAGGTGAAGATGCGGTTCGGTGCCCGGGTTACGGAGCACCGGGGGTTGACACCCCGTCTCGTGCCTGCGCAATCGCGCGAGGCGAAGCGGGCCGGACCGTGCGCCGATGACTGCCGTGAAGAGCCGGCGCCCTCTCCCCCCCCTCCCGCGGATGCGGTGATCCCGGTCCTCCTCCGCGAGGAAGCGCTTGATATTGCGAAAAGCATGAGAAAACGCCGGTTCCGGATCCTGGAGCCTGAAGAGCGGATCGTCTCGGGAGAGCGGGTCTATCGGCCGCTCTACCGGGTGGATATCCGGTACATCGGGGGGATTTTCCGGAAGGCGACGAAGGCGGTGTCGTTCGTCCTCGATGGGCAGACCGGGTGCATCGTCGAGATCGGCCGGGGATTGAAGATCCGCCCGGGGTTCTCGGAGCTCCTGGGGCTTGATGAGGCCGCGGTCAGGATTGTTGCCGGGCTTGCGAACGGTGGCTCGACGCTGACCGAGATCGAGGCCGATACCCATCTGCCGCCGGCTGTGGTGAAGAAGGCGATGAAGAGCCTTTCCGGTGCAAAACTCATCACGGAAGTCCGGACTGCGGGTGAGACGAAGGTCTATGTCCCTCTGCTTAAGGAAGAAGTCCCGGCGTTCTCTCTCCTCCGGCCGGGTGCCGCCCTCCCTATGGAGCCGCTCCCGGAAGAGCCTGCTGATGTGAAAGTTATGGAGCCCACACTCCGGACCGTCCTGAAGGGGCTTGAACCGACGGCGGAGATCGTCGGGTTCGATACGATCTACTATCCCGTCTATGTGGTCAGGTTTGCGTCGGAGCGGGGTGAGCGCTCGATCATCCTCGACGGCTGCACGGGAAAAGAGCTTATTTTTCCCGTTTCCTGATCGGAATACTTATCCACGCACAGGGTGCAGGAGATCATATACCCTGCCGCCCTTGCAGCCGGCCGGGACGGAGAGGAGAACTCGTTATGGATTCATATCGATGTAGTGTCTGCGGGTATGTCTATGATCCCGCTGTCGGTGATACTGAGCACGGCATTGAGGCCGGAACGGCGTTTGAAGATCTGCCTGACACCTGGAAATGTCCCTGGTGTGGTGTGGGGAAGAACCGGTTTAAGAAAATCTGAACGTACCGGACTCTTCTCATCCTGCTACCTTCTTTCTGCTCCAATAGCAAGGTTATCCTGTCAAGCTCTCCTGGCCGAGTTTTCTGTTATATGGGCGTATATCCTTGAAAACGGCGAGGGATACCCTTAATATTCCGATGGGCGTCCCTTCCGGGGGTACTGCCTGCTTTTTTTCTGATCGGAGTACTTATCTTCCCGGGGATACATGGGGTGCCGTATCCCCGCCGATGGTGCAATCGGCCGGGGTGGTGAGTGAAGAGATGATGGATTCATACCGGTGCGGGCTCTGTGGGTACATCTACAACCCCAGGGCGGGTGAACCGGACCTTGGTATCAAGCCCCGCACGACCTTTGAGGATCTGCCCGATCTCTGGGCATGCTCCCGGTGCGGTGCTGAGAAAGGCCTGTTCCGGAAGGTGTAAGGGCAGGCACCCTGTAAAATCTGAAATCTGAGAGAATCAAAGATTCTCCGGAGCGTGAGGCCGAAGGGAGCGGGTTACCTATCACCTTCCCTGTCGGTCTCGCGCCCGGTGAGATCTCTCTTCCTGCGAATCGCTTTTGCAAGCGGTGGAGCGTGCAGGTACTCTCTTTCCTCACGCGGGAGCCGGATGAACCCTATCGCTTGAAGACATGGACGGCCGAGGCCTTGAACGTGATATAGGCAGGACCGCCCTCAGTGAGGTGCAGGCGGGCGACGCTCTGCCGGGTCAGGACCGCGACGAAGGGCAGGCCTGTATCCACGATGACCCTGGAGAACATACCGTTCTCCCGGATCTCCGTCACCGTGCCCGGGAAGACGTTTACAGCGCTCGACTCAAACGATTCCCGGGAGACGATCACCTCTTCGGGCCGGATGCCGGCGCAGACATCGCCCGGGGCGCAGGCGCCCGCACGGATGGTGATGGCGCCGAGATCGATCGCTCCCTCTCCGTCCAGGATTTTTGACACCCCGCAGAAGACGTTCTCCATCCCGGTGAAGGCTGCGACGAACTCCGTGGCCGGTCTCCGGAAGACCTCGTCGGGTGTTCCCGCCTGAACGATCGTACCGTCCTGCATCACCGCTACCCGATCGGCAAGGGCGAATATATCCTCGAAGTGATGGGTGATATGAACTACCGTCGTCCCGGTCGCCTGGTGGATCGCCCTGAGTTCCCGCCGGAGCCGGTCCCGGGTGATGGTATCGAGCGCCGAGAGCGGCTCGTCGAGGAGGAGAACGCGGGGCTGGAGGACGAGTGCCCGGGCGATCGCCGCCCGCTGCTGTTCGCCGCCCGAGAGTGTTCCCGGGGTGCGTTCGAGGAGGTGGCCGATCCCGAGGAGTTCTGCAGTCTCCGCAACCTGTTCCCGAATCCGGCCGGGTTCGACCTTCTGCTGCCGGAGGCCGAACCCGATGTTCTCCTCGACGGTGAGGTGAGGGAAGAGCATGAAGTCCTGGTAGACCATACCGATCCCCCGATCCTTTGGATCGGTGCGGGTGATCTCGCGCCCGTCGAGGATGATCGTCCCTGTTTTTGGTGTGTATATCCCGGCGATCGTCTCAAGGAGGATGGTCTTTCCCGCACCGGTCGGCCCGAGAACGATGAAGTACTCCCCGTCGCCGACGGTCATATCCACACCGTCGAGGGAGAACTCTCCGAGGGTCAGGGAGAGTCCCCTTATGTCGAGCATCAGAAGACCCCCCGCCCGCCGCCATAGCGCTCGAATATCGTGAGCGACGCTATCGATATGACGATCAGGATGACGGATGCAGCGATGGCGAGGTCGAGATCCCCCGTCGACATATTCAGGAAGAGGGCGATGGGCAGCGTCTCGGTCTTCATCTGGGTGGCTCCCGCAAGCATCAGGACCGCACCGAACTCGCCGATGGACTTCGACCAGGTGATGACGAGACCGGCGGCGATACCGCTCCGTGCCAGGGGGAGGGTGACCTGGCGGAACGTCCCCCACTCGGTGCACCCGAGCGTCCGCGCAACATACTCGTAGCGGGGGTTGATCGTCTCAAAGGCCGACCGCGTGACCCTGACCATGTAGGGGAGGTTGACGAAGAACTGGGCGATGATGATCCCGACCGGGGTATAGATGATGTCGAGCCCCGTGGCCGCGAGCATCTGCCCGAACTTTGAGGGGCCGTAGAAGATGAGCAGCGCCACGCCTGCAACGAGGGGCGGGAGGGCGAGCGGTATATCGAAGATGGTGTTCGCGATCTTCCTGCCGGGAAACGAGAACCGGGCGAGGGAGTAGGCGATCGGCACGGCGGTGACGGCGCAGAGGGCGGTCGAGATCGCCGACGTGATGAGCGAGAGTCTGACGGCGAAGAGGATCTCGGGTGATGTGAGGCTCGCGATGAGGGCAGGGAGCGGCGGGTAGAGTACAAGGCCGACGATGACGACGACCATGTAGGCGATCAGACCGAATGCTATGGCCAGAAACACCGCTTTAAAAGCGGAGGGACGGGGGAGCGTACTCCGGTTCAGGGCCACGGTCGACCCGCCTAGAACGATCCGCTCTGTCGCCTGATCGCTTCGACGTGCCCCGGTGTTACCCACCCCGGCTTTGCATCGGGGATGCTGTCGAACGCCGGGATGTAGGGCTTGATATCGAGGATGGGCGTCCCATCCAGGAGATCGACGCCCTCGACGGTGATCAGCCCACCCTCAATCCCGACGATCCTGACGACCGATATCCCGAGCAGGTTCGGGCGGTTGAAGTGCCGGGTCGCGAATATTCCGTGTGGTTCTGCGCCGTCAATGAGCGGGCGCTCGGCGAGTTCTTCACCGGCAGCGCGGTGGAACCGGTAGGTGAGGATGATGTGGGAGAACCCTGCTAGTGCCGGGAGCCCGGCCTCGAACTCCGGATAGACCTCCACGGTTCCGCGGGCGGTGGCAAACACGCTCTGGATCGGGGTTGCGGTCGGGTCCGAAAATGGTGTGTGGGCAATCCCGATAGCCCTGCAGGAGTATCCCTCACTTCCTTTCATGGTTCGATCCCTGCGTACTTCGGGTCGGGGTAGGTCGGGAACCCATGCTTTGCAAAGAAGGCCTTCCCTTCATCGGAGGTGACGAACTCGACGAACTGCTTCGCGGCATCCGGTTGTTTCGTGAAGGTTGTCACGCCCACCGGGACAACGAGGGTGAGGCCGTCTTCCTGTGGGAGGTCGAGGGTGTCCATCGTCTCGGGGTTGATGCTGTCGAGCGTGAGGAGAGCGACATCGGCGGTGCCCATGTTCATCGCGACCACGACCTCGTTGATCGTCGGTGCCCTGAGAACGACGTTCTCCTCGACGGCATCGCGGATACCGTGTTTTTCGAAGAGTTTATCGCCGGCTTTGCCGATCGCGGTCGATTCCACGCCGCCGAGAGCGACTTTCAGCCCCGGCCGGGCGAAATCATCGATTGAGGTGATATTTTTCGGGTTCCCTTTCTGGAAAGCTATGATCGGGACGTGGTAGGCAACGTACCCGGGCTCTCCGACCAGCCCCTTGTCCTGGGCAACATGGTAATCGGGCGTTCCGCCGGAGATGAAGACGTCGCCCTTCCGGGAGAGTTCCATCTGGCTGACGAGTGTGCCCGCACCGGCGAAGGTATACTCGACGTCGATGCCGGTTTTTTCGGTGAACGCCTTACCGATCTCACTCATCGGCTTCTTGAGGCCCGCGCCGGAGTAGACGAAGAGCGATGTATCGGTTGTAGTATTGTCCGGCTGCCCGGTTAGGCATCCTGCCGTGCAGAGGAAGACTGCGAGGATGATGGAGGCAACCAGCACTATGGCTTTTTTCGTCATGGATACCCTCCAGTATCCGCATCTACGATATTAAAGGTCTGGCATTTACTTTCAAGTTATGTAAATGCTATTGACTTAACATCCTCGTATATTAACAGAACCGATCGTCCGAACGCATGGTGCGGGCATCCCCTGAGGCCGTGGTCAGCCATCCGGCGCGTTCGTCGGGGTAGGCGTCGAAGGCCGGGACGTAGGGCTTGATGTCGATGACCGGTGTTCCGTTCAGGATATCCACGTCCTCAACGGTGAGCGTTGCGCCGTCGACGGCAACCAGGGTGAGCATCGATATCCCGATGGCGTTCGGGCGGCGGGGTGCCCGGGTCGAGAAGACTCCGCGGGTCGCTGTGTCGAGGAACGGCGTCACCTCAAGTGCGTAGCCGTCTGAGCGGTGGAAGTGGTAGAGAACGATGATCCGTGAGAATCCTGCGAGGTCTTTCAGTCCGGCGGCGTAGGCCGGATCGATCTCGATCGTGCCGCGGATGCCCCGTGCACCGACAGGCTGGATGGGCATTTCCCGGGGGTTGTTGAACGGGGAATGGATGATGCCGATTGGGGTGAATACGATCTCGGTCATGGCTGTCAACTCTTCAGGACGTTGCACGGCGGGAATGAAGAGGGTTTGCGTCCGGGCAGGCGGTTACTGGGGATCAGAGGTGCCGATCAACGGCTTTTCACCTTCGCACCCGCGATCCGGCCCCGGAGATCCCGTGCGGCGGCCGTGACGTCGGCCTTTCCGACGACCGCCGATATCACCGCGACGCCATCTGCTCCCGCGGCGATGACGTCGCCGACGTTTTCTGTGGTGATCCCGCCGATGGCGACGAGGGGGACGGAGATCGCCTGCCGAATCTCCGCGAGCACGGTAAGTCCATAGCCCGGCCCCGCATCATCCTTCGATCCGGTCGTGAACGTCGGGCTGAGCGCCACGTAATCGGCACCCGCGGCGGCGGCCAGGACGGCCGTGGCGACGGAACTCACCGATGCCCCGATGATGAACCCCGGTGGGGCAAGCCGCCGCGCTTCTTCTATGGGGAGGTCGCTTTCACCAAGGTGAACGCCGTCGGCGCCCGCTGCAAGAGCCACGTCCAGACGGTCGTTCACGATGAAGAGCGCCCCGGCATCCCGGGTGACCCTGCGCACGGCGACGGCTGCCCGGTAGAGGTCGAGGCCTGAGAGCCTCTTGTCACGGAGCTGGACCGCATCCGCGCCCCCGGCGACGGCGAGGCGGGCGAGTTCCGCGTGGGATCGCCCCCGACCGATCTCCTCGTCGGTGATCACATAGAGATCGAACGCCATTACCGTTCCTCGATCCGCGCCCCCCGGGTAAGATCGTCGGGGGTGAGGGCGGCGAGCTCATCAACGAGCGCCGTCCGGAAGGAGTAGGGACCGCGCGCACAGGCCGCCGCCCGCTCCCCGGCGAGGCCGAATGCCGCGAGCGCCGAGGCAGATGCCACCATAGGGTCATCCGCGACTGCGACGAACGCCGCAACGACCGATGCCGCCATGCACCCCGTCCCCGAGAGGCGGTCCATCACCGGGTCGCCGTTCCTGACGAGGAAGACCCTCTTTTCGTCGGTGACGACGTCGACCGCCCCCGTCATCGCGACAACGGTCCCGGTCGCGCGGGCACACTCCCGCGCCGTCTCGACAGGATCGCCCGCGACCCCGCCGGAGTCCACACCCCGGACACTTCCGCCGGTTCCGGCAAGGACACCGATCTCCCCGGCGTTCCCCTTCAAGACGGCTATATCGAGGGCATCGAGGAGTCTTTCCACCGTCTCCGTCCGGAACGCCGTCGCCCCTGCGCCGACCGGGTCGAGGATGACCGGGATACCGAGTTCGTTCGCCCGACGGCCGGCAATCAGCATCGCCTCGACCTGTACGGCGGAGAGCGTCCCGATGTTCAGGACGAGGGCGCCTGCGGCGGCTACCATGTCGGCAACCTCTTCTGCGGCTTCTGCCATCACCGGGGCGGCTCCCGCGGCGATCGTTATGTTCGCACAGTCGTTGATCGTGACGCTGTTCGTGATGTGGTGGATGAGCGGCCGCTCCGACCGCACGGCGGAGAGGAGGCCGG
>Ga0172382_10012177_pt1 | contig 11263 bp, 8 predicted proteins | sample Leawel138RmetaG_FD_122245 | JGI IMG/M metagenome (GOLD analysis project Ga0172382, IMG submission 122245) | Leachate microbial communities from a municipal landfill in Southern Ontario, Canada - Leachate well 138R metaG | ecosystem: Engineered > Solid waste > Landfill > Unclassified | place...
CTCGATGGGTGGCACGGGAAATAGCAGAACCCGAACTGGCCCATGCCGCTGGCGTCATGGTGCCCGGAAATACTTCTATTGTGCCAAGGCGGGTATGGACTGGGAAACGGGGGTCGATCTCAGAGCACACAGGGTAGACGTCGTCGGCAAGCTGGCGCGCCTCAGCCACGATAGCCACAACCTCATCACTGGGAGACTCAGTAGGTTTATTGTCGATATGCATGGTCAAACCCTCCTGTTCCCGATAGGAGCGCCGTTCTCCAGGATGTCACTGTATTCGGCCCAGGCCGGCATACCACTGCCTTTGACACGGCAGGCGAACTCCAGAATGCGGCTTGTGCGTCCGTCCTTTTGATAGCGTAACGGCAGGACAGCGCCCGTCTCCAGCACCACATTGATATCACCTTTGTCCGACCCCAGCACGAAATGGCACTCCTTCACGTACTGATCCGCATCCTTGGCGTAGCGCGAGGTCAAGGCGGCGCTGCGCGCAACTTCTCCCACCCCATCACGAATGATGATACCGGCTGCAAAATCCTCTTTATCAGTACCAGTAAACCAGCCCATGCAACTGGTAGTTGCGTCGACCTGTACCCACAGCCAGCGGTGAAACAAGATCTTCGTCATATCGCGCACGCCCCACGAATGATCGCGAAACCCTTGCGTGTTCACTTTACGGCGAGTATCACCCACTACAACCTCGCCCGCGCAGTAGATACTTGACTCATAGTGTCTTCCAGATAGGAACCGATCCCCCCCCCGGAATGGTGCCGTTAGGCCCCGGCGCAAAGAGCGGGCCCTGGTCTTCAAACATCAGATCGAAAGATGCATCGCGAACGGCGGCTGTCTTCAGAGCGATCCCCGGATTCTCAGCGAACTGGCGGGCATCCGGAATATGGCGAAGTTTCCCCTCATAACTTACCCGCCATCGCTTGAGGGGCTCAACCAGACCAAAGGCCAGGCCAGCCGCAGATGATGAGTTGCCAGCGTCAGAGACCGCCTCCTCAATGGGCCGTTTAGCAAATGCCACGTCGAGGGAACCCTCAGGGTTGAGTTGGGCCACGGTTACTTCGATATGGCCCTCATTGGGGCGCCGGCCATGGCGGACAAAAATGGCGGCACCGTTGGCTGCGATCGCACAAAATGCCAGTGACTCATTCCACGCCGGTTCCGGCCCGGGCGGGTGAAGCCGCTCATCGTCGGCGCTAAAACAAAAATAGTCAGTGGGGTTCATTATTATCCTCCGGTGTGTCCGGCTTCTCTCGGCCAGTGCCGCGGGCTAGTTAAGCCATTTCTTTAACCTTTATTCGCCAGGTGAAATAGGCCGCAATGACGATGGTGATGACAAACCAGGCAAGCACATCGGCAGAATTCATTCCCCAACCGATCATGACACCAGCCAGTGCAGGACTAATGATGGCACCGGCCCTACCAAGTCCATAGCACCAGCCAATGCCGGTAATACGCACTTGAGGCGGGTAAATTGCCAACGCGATGGAATAGAGATTTGCGAATGCCCCATGAACCATCACCCCGACCAGAAATGATACCGCCCACACCATAGGCACCGTATATTCGCCAGTTTGACGCAGGACAAGGCTCAACAAGAGTGTCAGCACAGTGCCAATGGCAAATGCCGAAGCGATCAGATAATTAAGACTGATACGCTTGGATAACCAACCGATGGTCATAGCACCGAGGATAGACCCGAAGGTGAGAATGACCACTGCGTGGATACTTTGCTCTTCCGGAATCCCTGAATCGACGAAGATTTTCGGCATCCAGTTGGTCATGAAATACATGCCAGCGAAGCCCATCCCAAATGCCCCCCAAGCTAAGAAGGTCATTTTGCGCCGACCTGGGGTCAGCAAGGATTTTACGCTCGCCGACTCCTTGATTCCCGGATGTACGAATTCAGGGAGCGCGCCAAGCGTCGGCTGGCCAATGTACTTGAGCGTGTGATTGACGCGATCCAGCGCATTGACGCCCCGCGTCATCACGTGCTGGAGAGATTCAGGCACGACTACATAAAATGCCACGCCTGTCAGCGCGATCACGATACCGGTATAAAAATAAAGTGTACGCCAACCAACTTCAGGGATGGCCCACGCCGAAATAATTCCACCCAGAACCGAGCCCACAGAAGTACCAGAAACCATGATCGACAGGATGAAATTCCGGTGCAGCTGCGGACTGAATTCTCCACCCATGGCGGGCAATACCGCCATCAGTGCACCCATCCCCAGCCCGGCAACGAAGCGCAGTGCAATGAGTTGGCCCACCGAGTCGGCGTAAAATACGGCTGTAGTAGCGACACCCGTTGCCAACAGCGCCGCACTCACGAGCGTGCGACGGCCGTAGAGGTCAGCGATGGACGACAGAAACATAGCGCCAATGGTCATCCCCACCAGCCCAGAACTGAACACTACACCCAGTTGCTCCGGACTCACCGACCATTCCCGAGCAATGCCGGGGGCGGTAAAGGAAATAATGACGATGTCGAAACCATCGAGCATCATGCCGAAAAAACAGAGAGAAATGATACAGAACTGAACGAATGTGATCTTGCTGATGTGCAGAACTTCTAAGTTGCCTTGCGAGGCCGGTGTAATTGCCATACCACTTTACTTCTATATCTCTATGATTTTTTGGCATCCGATATCATATCGGACGGATTTCTATTCCCCTCGAATTCGATCTCATCACTGAGCAGTGACAGGATCGTATCGTCACACCCCCACCTGCTCAGCGACCGCACCTGCCCACCGCATTCGCCTGGTGAATGCCTGTCCAGCAAAATGGAGGGGCCACAGTGTCGCTAGGAATGCAGGGACTGTCGTCAGACAGTAGCGCAGCGCGACGAGTTCCAGTCTCTACAAAATGCTAATGACGGTCAAGAAATATCCCTCTCCCTTAATAGCGGCGCGTCGCGTAAACACGCACCGAGGCAGCGGAGATACACAGTTATTTACCACCGATACCGAACACCGTAATATGACAATGCTAGGACTGGTCATCCCACCGCGGACAAGAGGCTTGCCATGCCAGAAGCGCTTCCCGATCAAAAGGTTGCGGAGTTTCGTCAGAAAATCTGTGAAGTAGCGATGCGCCAGTTTCGCGAGCGCGGTGCAGAATGCGTCTCCATGCGAAGCCTAGCCCGCGAACTGGGTTACAGCGCCACGGCGCTGTATAGCTACTATAAAAATAAAGACGAAATTCTTGCGGCGGTGCGTGTCATCTACATCCAGAATCTAACAGCAGGCTTGCACAAGGCGCTCGACAGCGCCAGCCCGGAAGATCGAGTCGAAGCGTTTATCGACAGCTACATGAGGTTCGCACATGCGGATCAGGCCGCCTACAAACTGACATTTTCACTCGAACAGCCCGCCCCAGCGCACTATCCCGCGCTTGCCCAAGCTTTTCTGGACTTGGAACGCGCCTTCCGCCGCCTAATTCAAGCCACAAGCGAGCGGAGATCTCAAGCCCAGATAGAGCAAACAGCTCAGCTCACCTTGGCTGCGTTTCACGGCGCAGCGGCACTGAGCGTTGCAGGCATTGGCTCAACAAGTCGGATATCCGCTCGCACGCTTCGAAATTTACTTCTCGCCTCGCTCCTAAAAGCTATGGACGCGAATGGAGAACTGGAGAGAGCAGGTAGACGCGCCGAACAGATGGCATTTGATCTATAGAGGATCGCCTTGTTTATATAGAGGGTGGACTGCACAGTGGCTTAATGTAAGTTGCCACAGCCAGCGGCCCCGCCACTGACGCTGTATCTCTGTTTCCTCAGCGTTCTAAAAAATCGCCCACTACTCCAATGACTCCAGACTGGTGATCAAATCATAGAATTCGGATGCCAGACTGGGATTGAGCTGAATCAGCAACTTGTGCGCTTCCAGCACATGCTTGCGCAGCGTTTCTTCATCGAGATCGGCGGGCACGATTTCCCTCGGAGACATATGCGGACCGTCGGAGATCCCAACGATGTCAAACAGTCCCGCAATGTCCATAGCATCCAACATTCGCAGAATATCCGTGTTCGTACACAAGATTCGCGTGCGTATAAGAAAACGTTCTTGCGTGTGAAGAGCGAGCTTGGCAAGTAGGCCTAAAGTGGTACTGTCGATGCCCTCCGCCTCGAGCAAGTCTACGTAGACCTCTCGCACCCTGTCTCCTGAGAAAATCTTCTCGATGTAGTCAGAAATCGAAGCGCAAAGTGTGACCCGAATATCACCGCTCAGCTTGAGTAGATAAATGCCCTTGTTCTCGGCAACGAGAATCCGCCCCTCAGTCACACGCTACTCCCGCGACATATGGTGAGAATGGAGACGTCATCGGCAGCCTCCGTCACTTTATCTAAGGCGAGGGCGCGGCACATGGCCTGATGATTAGCCGGAGTAGCCGCCAATGTCTCCTGCAAGTAGCGCTCCTGGGCATGAAGCCCGTTGACGGGCAAGGTTTCCAGCAAGCCGTCCGACACCATGACGAGGCGAAATTTGTCGGGCAGAACCATCTCTTCGACAGGCCAGGTTGCATCCTCGAAAAGTCCGATAATTTTGCCTTTACCCGGGAGGAAGCGGGCTCCATCTTCAGTAATGAATAGGGGCATGGGCACCTGTGCCGCCACCGAGTAACGCAATATATTGGTATCAGTATCAATGGCACCGGCGAACATGGCAACCTGCTTCTCCAGTCCCGTCGCCATGACCTGACGATTGACATGCTCAATGAAGCCTTCGGGCGCTCGAGCCAATGCCTTAATGTCATTGCTGATCATATGCCGACGCAGGATACGCTTGAGGATGAAGCGCAAGAGAATGGTGACAAAGGCCGACGACGCCCCGTGGCCGGAAACATCCGCTATATAGAAGAGAATATACCGATCAAAAACCAAGTTATAGGCGACAAAATCGCCCGACAGGTACAGAGAGGGAATGATCTCGTGGTCGACGATGTAATCCTTGAAGACTAAAGGTTCCAAGGGCAATAAGTTTTTCTGCACCTGACGACCGGCAATCTGGTCCATTTTTAGAATATCGAGACTTTCCCTGAGCTCCTTATTGATTTTTTCCAGACGACTGCTATAGGAATCGTTTTCCTGGTAGAGGGCACGGTGTCGGGCCACGCGCTCGACCGCTTCTACAAGCTCTGTCTCATCGAACGGCTCTAGCAGAATATCGCCGACTCCCAGGCGAACCAGCTCGATTACTTCCTTCGGTGAGGCTTGCGACAGCACCGGTAAAAACGCGGCGGCATCTCGCTCTGAGCATCTTTCCAGCAGCGAAACAATGTCGCTCTTCCCGCCAGACAACACCACAATGATAACTTGGTAATCCTGACAAAGATCCAGCGCACCGCTGCGCGTCGTGGCCAGGTACTCTATATCCCAACCGGCCTCTTCGAGAGGTCTGGACCAGGTCTCGGCTTGCTCGGGGTTCGCCCCCAATACCAGACCTTTGAGCTCGTATTTCACGCGTGCGCCTCAAAATGGAGGAGGACAGATGAGCACATGGCTCTCGGCTTCCTCAGTAGTCGTCCAGGTCGTCATAGTCATCGAAGTCGTCGTCCAGTTCGCCATCGTTAACCAGATAGGCTCTGCGCTGTAAATAAACATCGCGGATGAAGACGTACCTGTCGCCGCTGATTAATTTTTCCGCATCCAGCAATTCCGCACGCCCGGATACCACATCAACACCGTAGATACTATTGCGCGTCGGCACATGGTCGACTGTATTAATCGGATTGGCGTAGCCGTCAACGAGACGCGCCGGCGCATCGCGTAGCGTACTCGGACCCAAAAAAGGCAGAACCAAGTAAGGGCCTGAGCTCACGCCCCAAGCACCGAGAGTCTGCCCAAAGTCCTCTCGCTCATTCTTGTACAAACCGAATTCACTGGCAACATCAAAGAAACCCAATACACCCACTGTGCTATTGATAAGGAAACGACCGGTGTCATGGCCCGCCTGACGAAACTTCCCTTGCAACAAGCTGTTGCCGACACTGACAATCTCGCCCAAATTGGCAAACATCCGGCCGACTCCCTGTTCAACTGGGTCGGGCGTAACAGCTTTGTATCCCTTAGCCACAGGTCTGAGGACATACGTGTCCGCCTTGTCGTTGAACGTGAACACAGCCCGGTTGAAGCCTTCCCAAGGATCCTGGGGGTTTTGTTCTCCGAGAGCAGGCAGGCAAGTCAGGCAGAGCACCGCTGACAGCAATGCCGAGCGGCGAACGAAGTCTCCAAACATTGTTATTCCATGGGGACGGCCAGATTTAACGCGGTATTGTAGCTAAGTCTCAAACTAGATGGTACTGAATCCCATCTCATTCTCACAGCTGTCATGGTTCGCTCTCAGCCCCCTGCTATTTCAGTTTCGATGACCTTTAGGCGAGCAGTCAATCGCTTGGCAGACACGGTTTGCACCGTCTTGAGAGTCTGCGCAAACACGGACACTCGGTACTCCTCCACAAGGTAGCGGAACGCGTCGAGTTCGGAAAGCTGCTTTTGCGCTATCCCTTGCGCACGCTCTCGAAGCACTTGCCACGCCTTTAGGAATCCATCCACCTCACGGCAGAATGCTTCGTCTTTCTCTACCTGCCCGGGCAACTTTTCAAGCCGTGCAAGCAGTGCCTTCAGGTAGCGGGGATACTGGCGGAGCCAGAAATCTTCTGTTTCAAACAAGAAGTCATCGCGAAACAGGAAAGCCAGCTGCCGCTGTGACTCCACCACAGAGCGGGCGTAACGGTCTTTGTAGCGCGCCTGAAGCCGACGCACTTCCTTGAGGTCGGGCAGCAACTCGCTAACAACGCCTTCCAGGCGTTGCGCAACGCTAACAACTTGAGCGCGTCCTTGGGCCAAACAGGCATTGAACTCTTCTTCTGTAGAGGGCAACGTTTTCTCGGGCACACAAGCAATCTTTACTGCGGCAAAAATCACCTCTTCCTTGAGCTGTTCATAGGCCTGCAGGCCCGCCGCCACCACGGCCAATTCCTGCCCGCGGAACAATTGCTTGCGCAGATACTTCACCGTGTCTGCGACCTGCAGCATCAGCAGCCTCACCACACCGCGGAGGGACTCCCGGTCCGCCTGCTCCTGATCGTCGAGTAATTTCAATGCAACCTTGTCGCCCTCGTCTACTAAGGCAGGATACACTTCGATCTCTAGCTTCCCCTTGCGCAACCGTTGGGACTTCTTTAAATGCCCGAATGACCAACGGGTAATGTCGCGAATCTCCGCCGCTTGGCCGGCAACGTCATCAATAGTCTCCTGCACCCGGTCGCGAAACCGCTGACGTAACTCGGTTAAATCCTTACTGCGGGTAAGCAACGTGCCCCTTTCGTCCACCAGACGAAACCCGGCGCGATAAAAACTTTCTAGCTCTGTCTCGCGCCACGCGTCCACAGGTATTTCAACACCCGTCAGACGCTTGAGCTGCGCGCCCAACGCCTGAGCGAGGGGCTGGTTATCTGGCGTCATATTCACCAGCGCCCGATCGACGCAATCCGGTACAGGGACGAACTGTCGGCGCAGGTTTTTAGGCAGGGTTTTCACCAGTGCGATGCACTTGTCCCGCAGCAAACCGGGCACCAGCCACTCGAACAGATACGCCGGCGCTTGGTTGAGATGGGCAATAGGAACCGTCACAGTGACCCCGTCCTCTTCATGGCCCGGCTCGAAGCGATAGCTAATGGCGTAGTCCACCTCCCGCCAACTAATGGATTTGGGAAACTGTGCGCCGGCCTCAGCGGCATGAGCGCGCGCGACCAACACATCTCTGTCGAGAAATAGCAGTCGAGGATTATCGATTTCGGCTTCCTTGCGCCAGGCGTCAAAGCTTCTCAAGCTACAAACGTGGCGGGGAACGCGGGAGGCATAAAAAGCGAACAGCGATTCGTCGTCCAGCGCTATGTCGCGGCGGCGCAAACGGTCCTCAAGCTCGTCCAGCTCATCAAGCACGGTCTTGTTATGGCGTGCAAAGGAGGCCTTGCCGCGATAGCCACCTCCCACCAACGCCCCCATGAGGAAAACCTTGTGGGCTTCCTCAGGATCAATGTGCGCGTAGGCCACCGCTTTGCGCTCTACTATTGTCAAGCCGAATAGTGTTTGACGCTCAAAGGCCATGACTTGGCCGCGACGGCTATCGTAGTAGGGCTCGCTATGACTCTTGCGTATCAAATGCCCTGCCAATGGCGGAATCCACTCCGGCTCGATACGCGCGACCTGATGCGCGAACAGACGGGACGTCTCTATCATCTCAGCGGCCACCACCCAGCGCGGTGCTTTCTTGGCCACGCCAGAGCCGGGAAAAATGTGGAACTTGCGGTTCCTGACGCCCAGATATTCTCGCTCTTCCTGACGCGCCCCGACGTGACTCAACAGCCCGGAGAGCACGGCCCGGTGAATGGCGTCATAACCCGCCGCTTGGCGATTTTCAGTAAGCCCCAAGTCGCGGCATGCCAAATGGAGTTGATGATGGAGATCTCGCCACTCGCGCATGCGCAGATAGGACACGAAATTGCGGTGGCAATAGTCGGCAAACTTCTTGCGCGTCAGATTCTGGCGCTGCTCTTCAAAGTGCTGCCAGAGTAGAAGTATGGACGAAAAGTCAGACTCCTTGTCCTGCCACTGGCGATGCTTCTCGTCGGCGGCTTGACGCTTGTCGGCCGGCCGTTCGCGGGGATCTTGCAAGCTCAGCATGGCCGCTATCACCAACACCTCCCGCAGCGCGCCAAAGCGCGCAGCGCTGACAAGCATCTTGCCGATGCGCGGATCCACCGGCAAACGGCTAAGGGCCCTGCCGGTGTCGGTCAACGCGCCCTGCTCATCGACTGCCTGCAGCTCCGTCAAAAGCTGAAAACCGTCGCTGATCAGGCGGCTGTCAGGCGCATCGACAAATGGGAAATCGCGCACGTCGCCGAGGCGCATCTGCAGCATTTGCAGAATCACCGCTGCAAGGTTAGTCCGGACGATTTCCGGATCGGTAAACTGCGGACGACCGTTGAAGTCCTCTTCGCTGTAAAGGCGGATGCATACGCCATTACTTAACCGCCCACAACGCCCGGCGCGCTGGTTGGCACTCGCTTGCGAGATTGGCTCTATCGGCAGCCGCTGTACCTTAGTGCGATAGCTATAGCGACTAATACGCGCCAGCCCGCTATCGACCACATAGCGAATACCCGGTACGGTGATCGAGGTCTCCGCCACATTTGTGGCCAGTACCACACGCGTACCGCGATGCGGCATGAAAATGCGCGACTGGTCCGCAAGACTCAAGCGAGCGTAAAGAGGAACGACCTCAACATGAGGGAGCGCCGCCTTTTTCAATACCGCGGACGCCTCGCGAATTTCCCGCTCGCCGCTGAGAAACACCAGGATATCGCCCTGCTGCGGCAGCGAAAGTAATTCCTCGACAGCATCAACAATGCTGCCATACAAATCGTCATCATTTTCCAATGGCGGTCGGTAGCGGATCTCGACCGGATAGGTACGACCGGAGACGTTGATGATGGGCGCGTCGTCAAAATGGCGGGAAAAGCGCTCCACGTCGATGGTTGCCGACGTGATGATGACCTTCAAGTCAGGACGCTTAGGGAGAATCTGCTTGATGTAACCCAGTAAAAAATCGATATTAAGGCTGCGCTCGTGAGCCTCGTCGATGATCAGGGTGTCGTAATTGTGCAAATAACGATCGTGTTGAATTTCGGCCAAAAGTATGCCGTCAGTCATGAGCTTGACGCGGGTATTCTCACCGCACTGATCATTGAAGCGGACTTGATAACCGACCACGCCACCCAGCGGCGTATGTAACTCCTCGGCAATGCGCCCAGCAACGGTGCGTGCTGCAATACGCCGCGGCTGCGTATGGCCGATCATCCCCTTTACGCCGCGCCCGAGTTCGAGACATATCTTTGGCAGCTGTGTGGTTTTTCCCGAACCTGTCTCCCCTGCAATGACTACCACTTGATGTTCGCTGACGATCTCGCGTATTTCCTCGCGGCGCGCCGCAATCGGCAGGGAATCAGAATACTCGATGTGCTGAGGGAACTGGCGACGCGCGCTTACGCGCGCGCATGATGCGGCAACATCAGCCGTCAGCTTTTCCAAACTCTTATCACAGGGTTTGCCTTGCTTGCGACGCTCTTTGATCTGGCGTAAACGACGAATGAACTGGCTCCGGTCGCGAAGCAGACAATCATCGATAGGTAGAGTGAAATCGTTCACGGTTGAGTATTCTTGCGTCGAAGGATCCAGGTTTCACGTCGCATGTAAACACGAAAGCGGCCAGAGGCCGCTTGGGCGACAGTGCGCTGTCGTTACGTCTATGGCTTGCCCGCACGCAGGCATAGGCGAACCCGCCAACGCGGTCTGTCAAGCTCCGCAAGTCCGCACAGAAGCATCAGCGCGAAAGATACCCCATCGCCTCTTCAAGACCGGCAAGTGTGAGCGGATACATACGATCCGACACCAACTGTTTGACGATGCGAATAGAAGAGGTGTACTCCCAGTGATCCTCGCGCACAGGATTTAACCACAGGAGCTTGTCGTAGGTGTCCGTGAGACGCTTCATCCACAGGGCACCCGGCTCCTCATTGTAGTAGTCGACGGCCCCACCCTGATGGGTAATTTCGTAGGGCGACATGGACGCATCACCCACCAGGATCACCTTATAATCGGATGCATAGGTGTGCAAAACATCCCAAGTGCTCCTGCGCTCTGTGCTGCGCATGCGGTTATCCTTCCACACATACTCGTAAAGCATGTTGTGAAAGTAAAAATATTCCAAATGTTTAAACTCAGTTTTTACCGCCGAAAACAGCTCTTCGCAAGTTTTCACGTAGGAGTCCATCGAGCCGCCAACATCGAAGAAAATTAACACTTTCACCGCGTTGTGGCGTTCTGGCACCATCTTGATATCGAGATAGCCAGCATTGCGCGCAGTAGACGAAATAGTGTCTTCCAAGTCGAGCTCTTCTTGAGCGCCACTTCGTGCGAACTTGCGCAAGCGACGCAACGCAATTTTGATGTTACGTGTTCCCAGCTCCACGCTGTCGTCAAGGTTCTTGTATTCTCGCTTTTCCCAAACCTTGGTGGCGCGCTTATTCTTACTCTCTCCACCGACCCGAATTCCCTCGGGATTGTAGCCGTTGTTTCCAAACGGCGACGTGCCGTCGGTGCCGATCCACTTGTTACCGCCGGCGTGCTTTTCCTTCTGCTCCTCAAGGCGCTTCTTGAACTCTTCTATAAGAGCTTCCAAACCACCGA
>Ga0172382_10012178_pt1 | contig 11262 bp, 6 predicted proteins | sample Leawel138RmetaG_FD_122245 | JGI IMG/M metagenome (GOLD analysis project Ga0172382, IMG submission 122245) | Leachate microbial communities from a municipal landfill in Southern Ontario, Canada - Leachate well 138R metaG | ecosystem: Engineered > Solid waste > Landfill > Unclassified | place...
AATATGTAACATCTTAAATATTTTATAAGTATTAATGTTTGAAGAGGAGGCTTTAACTTATGAAAAGTCGAGTGTTTATTTATGTACTTATTATTCTGACAGTGCTCAATTTAACTCTGGCGGCTCAAACACAGAGAAAACTGATTGCCGGGAGAGTTAATCTGGCATATCTTATAATGTTTCATCCTGAGATGAGAGATTATATGCCTGAATATGAAAGATTTACTGCAACTCAATATCAGTTTGAAGGTACTGAACAACAGAGAATTACCAAAAGACTTGAACAAGCGGAACTTACAAAACAGGAATTTGAAAAAATTGAAAGAGAATCACAGAGAAAAAGAGAAGAACTTTCCAAAAAAAATGATGAACTTACAGAAGTCACAGCTAAACTGAATTCTGAGTTATTTCAAACCAATGCAAAATTTCGTGAAGAGATGAGAAACCTTGAATTTACAGAAGTTGCAAAAAAAGAAAGGGAAAGAGAAGCTGAGATTCAGAAAATCGAGCTTAAATATCAGGCGCAGATTACAAAATTAAATAATGAAATTGCTAAAATAAATCAGGAACTTGACAATGATGATATGGTAAAAAGACAGCAGGCAGCGGCTGTTCAAATGGAATCAGGAGAACTTTTTCTTGATTTTGAGTCATCAGTTGCAAAAGCTTCAAAAATTATTGAGTCTATTCAGGCATCTGTTAATGAAGTAATAGCAAAAAAGAAATATGACATAGTTTTTAACTCCTCCCTTTACTCTCCACTTGGGAAAATTAAAAACCTTCTTACTTATGAAAGAGTTTTTAAAAGTGAAGCTCATGGTCCAGTAGGTGGAGCACTTGAATCTCTTGATTTTGGTGATGAAAATATGACTGATGAATTCAATACACCGCTTCACAGTTTGCTTGACAGTGATAAGGAAGAAGATATTTTCTCATTTTATGCACAAAGGTATAACAATATTGAAAATATCTCACGAGTGTTTTTTGTTCCAATTCTTGACAGTCTTGTTGCCTATGGACCGGCGGTTGAAATGAGAGAAGATATAACAAAAGAGGTTTTAACGCTCATCTTCGATAAATATAAAGTAAGAGAATTTGAAAGACAGGTTACTATGAAAGTTTTTGATATGATTCAGGAAGAAGATTAAGAAGATGAAATATAAAAAAAAGGGGGGATTATTATGTTCAGAAAAAATATGATTTTTATTCTGACAATATTCCTTGTTTCAATAGCCAGTTTTGCAAATGCTGACTATACTGATAATGTCGAAACAGCATATGTTTTTATAAACTCTGTTGTTTTCGATCAGAAAGGGGCAAAAGTACTTGATTTTACGAATCTTTATGATTTGGAAAATCAGTTTCCGACAAGTTATAAAAATGCAGTAAACGTATCAAGTCCTGCCAATGCTGTGGGGTGTAATTTTAATAATTATGCCACAGTGCATGATGGTGGTTCTATTGTTATGGTGCTGCCATACTATCCTTTTGATGCTCAGCAGATAAATGTTTATTTTGGTTACAGACGAAGAGTAAAAAAAGGTAAAGGTAAATCTACAAAATGGGAATATGTATGGGATGTTGAAAGAATAACACCTTCAAAAGAAGGGGTTCAGATTCATACATTTAAAAACCAGAATAAACGTGGTAATCAGGAAATTGTTCTTGAAGTCCGCGGTAGAGAAGTTGTAATAAGAAATCATGGTCAGGCGGTAACAGGTGGTTTCTTATGGTGGAAGAAAAAAAGTGAACTGCCTATGTATCTTCAGGTAGTTGAGATGAAAAATGTTAAAATACCGAGATCTTTTCCAAAAATCGCTGTTGATGGTAATCATAATATATATAATGTTTTAAGAAAAAAAGGTAATTACAAAGCCAAAGGTAATAATCTTTTTGGAAGAGAACTTTTTCTTGAAGTATATAAGAATGGTTCTTCTAAAATGTTTGAGGTAAGTGTTGGTGAAGAAATTTTCAGACAGACCGGGGCAAATGTTTATGAACCAGCTGGCGAAAGACTTAACCCAGTTGTGTCATTATCAATAAATCCTCAGGCTGACAGAATTTATCTTCACAGTAATTTACCAAGCTCACTTCTTTACACTTATGATATTGCAAACAGACAACTTAAAGAACAGAAACTTGGTTTTACGCCAAAACACATGAGAGTTTCAACAAAAAATAGAGAAGAAGACTGGATTCATTATTCAATGGCCGAAGGATTGTCTGTTGCAGAAACATGGGGACCAGAGCAGGCAATAGAGGATAATGAAAGATTTGAATTATACAGAAACAAAGTATATAAAACAAGAACTATGAATGATATTTTCAACAATCAGGCTCAGGATGGTGGATATGTAAATATTTCAAAAAAAGATGTTTATGGTGAAACTTTATTAACATACGCTCCAGGTGAAGGATTTGCTTATTCAAATACTGGTGCAAACACTTCAGCAGAATTTGCACTTGGAAACACTCCTGATTCATGGACTGCTATGGGTAGAAGAGCAAACATGAGTATGTCAATGGGTGTGGATATTTCCAAAGGTAAAGAAATAATAGTATATGAACGTTCCAACTTTAAAGTAGATAATTATAAATTCCCTGCTGATTCTGTAAATATGAGATTTACCACAAAAGAAGGTGAAGATTACAGAATAACAAGAGATGGAAAATCTCTTCATATTGTGGATGTAGGAAAAACTCCTATGAAACAGGTTCAAAAAAGAAAGAAAAAATGGATTATCTGGCCTATATGGTATAAATGGGAGTATTATACTGAATGGGTAGTTGACCCAGTTCTTAACGATCCAACCAATTTTGGCCTTACTGCATTTTACAATATTGCTATGGTCAAAGTTACAGAAGTACCTTTTGAAGATATACAGTATTTTGCAGCGGATGGTTATGGTAATAAATACACTGTAAGAAGAAAATTCGGTGATTATGAAAACTGGAAATCAACAGGTTCTATTGTCAGACACGGAACAATGGTTAAATATTACAAAAGAAAAACATATTTTACATTGTATAAACTTGATATAAACAACAATGAGACTGAGTTGTTTACCTCACCAAATATTGGTGAAAGTTATTATTACAGAACTGGTGCACCATGGCCTCCGGGCTCCTGTGGATGTCAGGGTGTAAGATGGTCGGATTATATACCTATTTATGAGGCAGCAGCTGAAGCTGACCTTGCAACTAATAACTATTCAATGCCTCCAAGGGTGGTAGGTGTTCCAATAGTTGATATAAAAGTTACACCAACAGATGCTCCAAGACTTCAGATGCTTGGTGTAACTGGTGAACTATTCATGGATATCAGTGAAAATCAGCTTATTTCTGATGTTGTTGCTCCTTCGAATAATGTTACATTTGAAAATTATGATGGTGTTGAATGGGGTCATAAGTTTCTTGGTTCAAACCCAGTTCCTGCTGGTAAAAGAGCAGCTCCGGCAGGTGTTATAAATACACATAATCCATATATGTTTACTCCAAACGAATATTATTTCAGAGCAAATGTTGTTGAAATAGTGAATAAAGATATTGATGGTGATGCTAACTTCCCAGACGGTCCAATTGAACCAGGTCACAAATATTCAAACCTTGACTGGGCTGTTTCTGGTGGTGGCTTCCCATCTGATGTTGTGCTTGGACGTCATAAATACTTCTCTGGTGCAGGTGATATTAATGATCCTCGAGTTGATTCAAGATACTATGTATGGTCAATAAGAAGACTGGCAATTTACAATGAAACAATGCCTGAAGGTCAGAATCTTCTTAATGCTGAAACTCCATGGACAGTTATAAATCACGGTGCACGAGATTATACTAATAATGCCTATGCTAAAAAAATTCTTTCAGATACTGGTATGGGATTTGTACCTAATGAAGAATTTTTAAACAAAGGTCGTTCGGTTGAAGGTTTCAGATTCCAGCCAGGTGGATACAGATTTGATGATGGTGGTGTTTATGAGATAATGCTTGCAGCAGGTTACAGATATATTGACTGGGATGCAATGAGAGCTGAATCAGATGCTGGAAGACTCAAATTCTGGTGGGATGAACCTGAATACATTAAAGAAGCAGCTCCAATGAAACCAGATATTGAAAGAGTAATTGTCAGAGCTTATCAGCCCGAAGACAGACCTAATCTGTTACATGTAGTAATAGATGGTGATACAACAGATGCTCCTGATTATGATCAGAATAAAATGATGTCTTACTGGCAGTATTATGACCACGATGGCGATGGTATTCCAAATAGCGCAGTTGTTGAATTAAACGAAGATTTTGATCATAGATGGACAATGAAAATTATACAGAAAGACAGATATGGTAATATTGTAAGCGATAATCAGGATATTCTTTTTGTTCCAAACAGAATGGGTCAGCAGGAAGTAAGAGATATTATTGAACCTGATGATCCTTATAAAGAAGAAAATCTTGAAATTGCCGACAAATTCAGTGGTGTTGCTTTTGAAAGTTCCGGCGGCGTTAAAATGAATTATGAATGGAAAGTTGAAACAATAGTTGACGGTCAGGTATTTGATTATAACTATTATAATCATACAAAAGCTGGTAATTTCAAAATAGATAATCCTGCACTTGATGGTCATAACAGAACAGGTGCTCATTATCAGCCAGATCGTTCAAGAGTTCAGGAAGAAGAAGCTGAAGGATTTATTCTTGGACAGGACTCTCAGAGAAGACCTTCATACTTTAACACTTATTTTGATACACCGCTTGTTCCTAACCATTACAGAATTACGTTTACAATGTATTATACAAGAATTGACTATTTTGATGATAATGGCAACTTTGCTTATCCTTTAACTGATGAACATGGCGAGGTTATAGGTTACGACTGCAAAGAAACAATAGAAAAAACCTCTTTCTTCGTTGATGTTTATGTTAAAGATATTACTTTGCCATATGTCAGAGTAGAAATGCCTATAATGGATGGTGGTACAACAGGTGACCCATATCCGAGAGAAATAAGAGCATTTATAACTGATAACAATCCATTTGACGGTATTACTGAAAATGAGTATAACAATCTTCTTGGAACACTTGGCAATGATGATTATACTATGATACCTCCTGGAACACGTTCACATTTAATATATCCAAGAAGAATTGATCCCGAAAGAACTCCGGTTGATTTATTCAACTTTGAAGAAGCGTTTGATTTTGGTGCTGCAAGACCGGATAATTCTGATGGATGGAAATGGGAAAGACCTTCTATGACTAATGAAGATGCTAATTCTTTCCTTAAAGTTAGAGATGTGTTGACAGCTTATGAAGCACCTGGCGTAAGAACCTCTTCTTATGAAGTTGTGCTTCCTATAACAGAAGAAAACCTTAAACTTATTATGCCGTTTGATGCTATGACAGATGATGTTTATGGTAGTTTCAAATATGTTGTTATAGCAGAAGATGGTATGAGAAACTATTATGAAAATGCAAGAAATACTATCAGAGTTTATACTGGTGCAGGACATCTTACAACTACATTCAGATATCCTGGTGATACTAATGCACACAGACAGCTTAGAAACTATGTTCATTTTGAAGAAGATACTGAGTATATAGAACGACATGCAACTGGTGTACCTTATACTATGCCTGAACCTGGAATGTTGACAAGAAGCATGGGAGAAGCTGGAAGTTTCATAGCCGATATTGAACTGAATCCAATATTCCCAAGAGAAAATGCTGGAACCTATTTTGCTGATGATGATGGTGAATTCTTAGTTTACAAACAGGCAGGTGGACCAGCTGAGAGTGGTTATTATGGTATGGCCGAAGGTGAAATTGTAATAGAAGATAATGACCCACCTGAGGTTTATATCAGGGTTACAAATCCAAAACGTAACATAACAATTGGGTACTACCTGTATGACCATAACCATATTAATGGTGTAAGTGGTAATGATGACAGACTGGCATATCCTTTCAGAGACGAAACTGAATATGATGAAAATATTCCAGGACTTATAGCTCTTGAAAGAGAGGAAAGTCGAGGTAAGCTTGCACTTGCAGTTGGTGGTGGTGATTACCTTGTTTATGCAGATCCTGAAATAATTGAGCTTCCAAAAGGATATCCAGAGGAACCTGGTCATATGATTACAGGTATTTTACCATGGTTTGGTGAAGGATTTGCTCCTGGTGGTGGATTACTTGGTGGCGTAAAAGACAGCAATGACTTCAATAATATGCTTATAGACTTTGAACGCGATTACAATATGAATACACTGTTTATTGAAGAAGACATGAGAATAAAAATTGAAATTGCTGCTGTTGATAATATTAACAATCCATACAAAGCTGGCGGGGAAACTCCATTGATGATGAGTCTTGCTGGTGAGTGGATAGATGGAATGCTTCATTATGCTTCTGAAGGTGCTAATTCAGCAGTTTATATAACAAACCTTGAAGATGGCACTGGTGCAACACCTAATGTTAACTGGGATAGAGTGTCCACAAGAGCGGAAAGTGGAAGAATATCAGACTACTGTATTTTCAGAGAATCAACAAGAGATGATGCACCTGACGAATTGATGTATGTAAGAGTTAAAGACCATTCAGATAATGAAGTGTTATTTGCTATACCAATAAGAATACTTAACGTAAGAGTACTTGAAAGAAAGATTTACGAATTACGACAGGAACATGGATTAGGTCAGTAAAAAAACGTAAGTAATTTTAAAATACAGGGGGCAGGTCATTTGGAAGACCTGCTCTCTTTTTTTTATGCCGTGATAAATTGTTTTCAAGTTTCAGCAAAAAAAAATTTGACTTTTAGAGATTTTATGTTTAAAATTACCATTATTAAATAATGAAGGTGGTGAAACAGAATGCCAGTAGTAGAAGTAGGCGAAAACGAACCTTTAGAAAAAGCCCTTAAAAGATTTAGAAAAGTTTGTGAACAGTCTGGTGTACTTTCTGAATTTAAAAAAAGAGAAAGATACGAAAAGCCAAGTGAAACAAAAAAGAAAAAAATGGCTGAAGCTAAAAGAAAAATGAGAAAACTCATGGCTAAAAAGAGATAATTTTTGTTTAAATTCAAGAGGGATTACTTTTGAATAATTTAAAAAAATTATGAATAGTAAATATAAACAGGGGAGTAGTAAAAACTCTCCTGTTTTTTAATTGTGTTAAATCAAGTTATGAAGAGGTTTAGATGAAAAAATTAATTTCAATATCAGGTATATTTTCCTTGTTAGTCGTTTTACTAGTGCTTTCTGCAAAAATTTATGAATTGTTTGATAAAAATTCCGATATAGAATAGATGTCTATAAAACAAAAATAAAAATAAAATTTGGAGGTTTGATGATGGATTGGACTATTGGTGTGGTATTGACCGGTGTTCTGGGTATTGTTTTTGCAATATGGAAAGCAATGTTTATTAAAAAACAGGAACCTGGAAACGAAAAAATGGTCAAAATTGGAAAAGCGATTTCCGAAGGTGCGATGGCTTTTCTTAAAAGAGAATATTATTATCTCGGTATTTTCGTAGTATTAATTGCAGTGTTGATTGGAATATTTATAAGCCACTTCACAGCAATAGCTTTTGTTTTTGGAGCACTTTTTTCTGCAATTGCTGGTTTTGTCGGAATGAAAATTTCTGTTCTTGCTAATTTGAGAACAGCAAATGCAGCAAGAGAGGGACTTACAAAAGCTCTTACAATTGCTTTTTCAAGTGGAAATGTAATGGGATTTACAGTTGCAAGTTTGGGTTTGATAGGTCTTGCAGTACTTTTTAGAATGTTTGGAAATGCTGATCAGATTGATATTCTATCCGGGTTTGCAATGGGGGCTTCCTCAATCGCACTTTTTGCGCGTGTTGGTGGTGGTATTTATACTAAAGGCGCTGATGTTGGGGCTGACCTTGTTGGTAAAGTTGAGCAGGGAATACCTGAAGATGATCCTCGTAACCCAGCTGTTATAGCTGATAACGTTGGTGACAATGTTGGTGATATAGCGGGCATGGGAGCTGATTTATATGAATCTTATGTAGGTTCAATGGTTGCAACAATGACACTTGCATTTTTTTCACCTGAACTTTTTAAAACAGAAGCAGCTGTATATAATGCAGCACTTCTTCCTCTTATAATTGCAGCAGCTGGACTTATTTCATCTCTGGTCTCAACATTTTTTGTTAAAACCTCAGACCCAAAAAAAGTTCATTCTACATTATCAAACGGTTTGATGATTTCATCAGTAATTTCAATAGTGGCTTTTTATTTTATTTTAAACAATATGTTTGACAAAGATGTTGCGTGGAAATTATTTTTCTCTGTAATTTCTGGTTTGATTGCTGGTTTTATGATTGGCAAAATTACAGAATATTATACTGATTCACATTATGGACCTACCCAGAGTATAGCTAAATCATCTCAGACTGGAGCAGCTACAAACATTATAAGTGGTCTTGCAAACGGAATGTATTCATGTGGTTTCCCAGTAATTATAGTTTGTGGTGTTATTTATGTAGCTTATTCAAATGCAGGTCTTTATGGTATAGCACTTTCAGCTATCGGAATGCTTGCTACAACAGCTATGACAGTATCAGTCGATGCTTACGGTCCAGTAGCTGACAATGCTGGTGGAATAGCTGAAATGTCTGGACTTCCTTCTGATGTAAGAAAAATTACAGATAAACTTGATTCAGTTGGTAACACAACTGCTGCAATCGGTAAAGGGTTTGCAATCAGTTCAGCAGCGGTAACTGCTCTCGCTCTGTTTTCTTCTTATACACAGAAAGTTGAAATAACAGCACTGGATATTTCACAGCCAAATGTACTAATCGGATTATTCATAGGTGCGATGCTCCCATTCATTTTCTGTGCAATTACAATGAAAGCAGTTGGAAAAACAGCTGAATCAATGATAATTGAAGTTAGAAGACAGTTCAAAGAAATAACCGGAATTATGGAAGGAAAAGCTGATCCTCAATATGGAAAATGTGTTGACATTGCAACTAAAGAATCTCTTAAACTGATGATTCTACCTGGTGTTGCAGCTGTTGTTATCCCTGTTTTAGTTGGAATGTGGGATAAATATACTCTTGGTGGTTTGCTTGTTGGAACAATGGTATCAAGTTTTCTTCTTGCAATTTTCATGGCTAATGCTGGCGGTTCATGGGATAATGCAAAGAAATTCATCGAAGAAGGAAATCATGGTGGAAAAGGTTCTGAAGCACACAAAGCAGCAGTTGTTGGTGACACAGTAGGTGATCCATTTAAAGACACATCTGGACCATCACTTAATATACTTATGAAGTTGATGAGCATTGTTGCTCTCGTTTTTGCAGCACTGTTCAAATAGTTAAAATATAAGGTCAGGTTTTTTAATAAGATAATTAAATCTTAAATAAATGCCTGACCTTGTTTTATAAAAAAATATGAAAATAAAAAAAGATTTTATTGACAAGTTAATACAGAATGTAAGCATTGTAGATTTAATATCTTCGTATTCGAAATTATCAAAAAATGGCAAAAACTATACCGGATTATGTCCTTTTCATAATGAAGATACTCCTTCATTTTATGTTGATTCTGAAAAAAAGCTTTTTCATTGCTTCGGATGTAAAAAATCAGGAAATCCGATTCAGTTTGTTCAGGAAAAAGAAAATCTTGGATTTGTTGAAGCTTGTGAATTTCTTGCCGAAAGAATAGGACTTGAAATTGAATATGATGGAGTAATTACTGAAAAAGAACTTAGAAAAAAGAAATATTTTGAACTAGCTTCAAAAGCTGCACAAATTTTCACATCAAAGCTGAAAAAAAATCATAAAGCTTTAAATTATCTTAAAGCAAGGAAAATTAATTCTGAAATGATTAAAAAGTTTGAAATTGGGTTTTCTGATGGGTCTCTTGGTGATAATTTCAGCGATGAAGAAAAAAAATTATTATCAGAAATTGGACTTCTTAAAGAAAAAAACTCTGACTTTACTGAAAGTTTTTATTTGCGAATTATTTTTCCACTTAAAGATAAATATGGCAGAGTGTGTGGGTTTGCCGGTAGAGCTATAGATGAAAATGATAAAGTGAAATATTTAAATTCCCCTAACAGCATTTTATATGATAAAAGCAAAATGATTTACGGAATAGAGAAAGCAAAAAAATTCATTAACAGCAATGATTTTTCTATTCTCACCGAAGGATATTTTGATTGTATAAGACTTCACGAACAGGGGTTTTCAAATGCAGTTGCAGTAAGCGGAACAAAAGTTTCTGATTATCAGTTAAATGATTTGAAATCTTTTTCTCCAAACATTGTACTTCTTTTTGATGGTGATAATGCTGGGCGAGAAGCCAATATGCTTTTGTGTGAAAAAGCTGCCAGAAAAGATTTGAATATCAGAGTTGCAACTCTCCCTGAAAATATGGATCCAGATTCTTTTTTTAAGGAAAAAAAACATGGTGATTTTGTTGAACTTTTAAAGAAAGCACCTTTTTATATAGATTATGTAATTAATGAATATTATAAGAATTCTGATAATCTTTACAGAAAAGGTGAAAATTTTAAAAAAGCAGAATTGTTTGGTGAAAATATAATCAATCCAGTAATAAAAAAAGAATATTATGAAAAAATTGAAGAAAAATTCGGGATTAAAGTAAATTATGTTGAAAAAATTAAAAAAAAAGAAAATAAACCTGATAAAAAATTTGTTAATGAAAAACCTTTAGAAACTGACATTTTTACTCATTTAAATAGTAAATTATTAAAAATTTCATTAAATAGTTATGAAATTGTTGATTTTATTTATAAAAACTATTATAAATTTATTGACGATTTATTTTTAAAGAATATAATATTTAATCTGCATTTAAAAAAAAGTGCAGCTGATTTATTGTCTCTTGATATTTCTTCAGATTATCGAAATATCATAGCAAGGCATAATTTTGAAGAAAACAGTGATTTTGAAAACTCTGTTGATTTAAAACATGAGGTTGAACATATTTTTAAAATCATACAAAGTGAAAAAATTAAAAACGAAATAAGTGAACTTGAAGAACTTTTAAAAACAATTAAAGATGACGATAAAGATTATGAAAAAATTTCATATAAATATTTTAACCTTATTAAGGATTTTAAAAAACTGTCTTAAGGAGAGCGCATAGTGTCTGATATTAATTATGAAATACTGAAAAAATATATTGATAAAGGTAAAACAGAAAATACAAAAACAACAAAGAAAAAGAAAAAATCTCCTAAAGCTATTGAAATTGATATGAGTGAAATAGATGATGT
>Ga0172382_10012179_pt1 | contig 11262 bp, 10 predicted proteins | sample Leawel138RmetaG_FD_122245 | JGI IMG/M metagenome (GOLD analysis project Ga0172382, IMG submission 122245) | Leachate microbial communities from a municipal landfill in Southern Ontario, Canada - Leachate well 138R metaG | ecosystem: Engineered > Solid waste > Landfill > Unclassified | place...
CAAGCTTTTGTCGCCGTAGAGCGTCTACTCGCGCGGCAAACCCAGCAGCGCCTAGAAGCCGGTAAAATAAAAGGCCGCAGCTTAAAAATACGCGTGCTATAAGTAGAAGCATTAAAACGCTGGGTAAATTTGATTTCACTATTCCCTCGCGAAAAGGGATTTGGTGAGATCAATCACATCGGTCTTTGCTTTACTGAGATAACCATGTGTTCAGTCGTTAGTTAAGCCGTTAACGTGTGTTACGCAGCGGGGTTAGTAAGTCGCTGAGGCCATTGTGGTCAATTTCATGCATGAGCTCTAGCAGGCGACCTAAATCGCTTTTGGGAAATCCTTCGCGGGCAAACCAATTGAGGTATTGACCGGGTAAGTCGGCGATGAGCCGGCCTTGGTATTTGCCAAAGGGCATCTGGGTGGTGACGAGGCGTTGTAAGTCTTTGGGTTGCATGGGCTTTGTTTCAAGATGGTGGCAAGGGCTGCTATAGTCGCAAATATTGCTGCGTTGTGCATGTTGGTAATGCAGTTGATGAAAATTCAGTAAGCTCATCACTTATTTTTATTGTTAAAGAGAATTCAAATGATTGTAAAAGGTTTGCGTAACGGCTTGGGCCAATTGATTATTTTTGCAGACTGGCTGACGCGTCCTAAAGGACAAAAACGCACAGCAGAAAAACAAGCAGAAGTGGATGCTGCAACTGCGCAGTTAGCCTTGTACCAGTTTAATGCTTGCCCATTTTGCGTGAAAGTACGCCGTGCAATGCATGCTTTAAATCTTAAAGTTGAACTGCGTGATGCGAAAAATAATCAGCAGTTTCGTCAAGAACTCGAGCAGCAGGGCGGGCGGATTAAAGTACCGTGCTTGCGTATTGAGGAAGAGGGTGAAGTGCGTTGGATGTATGAGTCCAATGATATTATTGCCTATCTGAAAGAGCGTTTTGCTTAAGATTGTGTTTGCTGTTTTTGATTGCTGGCTGACTTGGGTGTGTGGAGTCTGTCGTACTTCAGAGTGGGTGTTTTTCCGTCGGTGAACCATCCTGGTTCAACTCCGGCGCTGCGCCATCCATGGCTTCGCTTGTCACACCCACCCCGAAATACTCGTTGATCAGCGGCGCTGCTAACACTATTTAAATAAGGCTCGTCTGTTTCTGAAAACTTTATGTCTGGGTTAGGCTTTGGCAGACAGTGTTTTGACCTGCGAGGCTCTGGATTTTGAGAGCTGATGTTTTTAGAAGACTAGCAAAGCCTACCGATGATCAACGAGTACCGTGCGGGTGTCGTGGCAAGCGCGCCAGGGATGGTGCGCGCCCGAGTCGGGTCAGGAAGACCCGTCGAGGGAAGAGCGGCACTTGCACGGTGCGGCATACGTAGATAATGCTCGACGCTTTTCATTGTACCTAGACTGCTAAATTCGCTGCGGCAGACACAAATAAAGCTCAATTTTAAAGAAGCGTGGCTAGATTAATTTGATCACTGCGTTGTATGTTCTCTGTCAGCGTCCGGCACAAGCTTAAAAATTCACTCATGGCATCGCTTTGAAACTTATGTTTATGCCAGATAAAGGTAAATTGGCGGGTCAGGTTCAGCTCTGGGGTTTCAATCGCCACTAAGCTGCCACGTTTGAAAGCATCACGCAGAGCCAAGCGAGAAATACAACCAATCCCTAAACCTGACTCCACTGCGCGTTTAATTGCTTCGGTGTGTTCGAGTTCTAAACGAATACGAGTTGGCCGCTGATGGCGCTGAAAGGCTTGCTCGAAGGCCAGGCGTGTCCCCGAGCCTTGCTCACGAACTATCCATGCTTCATCGGCCAGCTCGTTTAAGTTGGCCTGCCCCTGCTGAGCTAAAGGGTGTTGTGGTGCGCAAAAAACCACTAACTCATCGGCAATCCAGGGTTCGGCAATAATATTACTGTCTTGCTGGTAGCCCTCAATGAGGCCTAAATCCAGCTGGTAATTAGCAACTTGCTGAACGATTTGCGCGGTATTTTGCACATGTAAGCGAACTTTGCAGCTGGGATGCTGCTGCATAAAGTGACCGATCAATAGCGTCGCTAAATAGTTACCAATGGTCATGGTTGCGCCAACGGAGAGTGAGCCAAAACCATGGCTGTCGGACAGTAAGCCCTCTAAGGCTTGCGCTTGCTCAAGCAGAGCTAGCGCACGTGGCAATAGTTGTAAGCCTAATGCATTGATAATTAAGCGCTTTCCTGCACGATCAAAGAGCAAGCAATCGTAGCTACGCTCAAGTTCTTTTAATGCTGTGCTGGCAGCTGATTGCGACATAGCCAACTGCTCAGCTGCTTTAGAAACGCTTTGATGTTGCGCGATACAGGTAAACACCTGCAGCTGGCGAAGACTAAATCGCATATCTGTATTCCTGATATAATTTATACATATTATCAATTTAACAGATTAGAGTTTTAAACTTACACTCTAGTTAGACAATTTTACGCTGGAGCGTGTTATGAGCAATTTGAATGTTGAACAGGTGTTAAGTGTTCATCACTGGAATGACAGCCTATTTAGTTTTAAAACCACACGTAATCCAGGGTTACGTTTTGAGAACGGGCAGTTTGTGATGATTGGCCTTGAGGTGGAAGGCCGCCCTTTAATGCGTGCCTATTCAATTGCCAGCCCCAATTATGAAGATCATTTAGAGTTTTTTAGCATTAAAGTGCCTGATGGTCCGCTAACTTCGCGTCTGCAGCACCTTAAAGCTGGGGATCAACTGAAAATCAGTAAAAAGCCTACCGGCACTTTGTTGCTGGGTGATTTACTGCCGGGTAAAAATTTGTACTTGCTTAGCACCGGTACCGGGTTGGCTCCTTTTATCAGTGTGATACAAGATCCTGAAACCTATGAACGTTTTGAAAAAGTGATTTTGGTACACGGTGTGCGCCATGTCAGTGATGTTGCCTATAGCGATTTTATTACTGAAAACTTACCGCGCAATGAGTTTTTTGGAGAGCAGTTGCGCGATCAGCTGATCTATTACCCAACTGTGACGCGTGAGCCGTTTCGCAATCAAGGGCGCATTACTGAACTGATGCGCAGCGGTAAATTATTTACAGATATTGGTTTGCCAGCGATTAACCCAGAGCATGATCGTGTGATGATTTGCGGTGGTCCAGAGATGCTTGATGACACCAGCAGTCTGCTCAATGAGTTTGGTTTTAAAGTATCACCACGCTTAGGTACTGCTGGTGATTATGTGATTGAGCGTGCATTTGTTGAGAAATAGTCAGACTTAAACATTGCGCGTTAAGTCATAAGCAACCGCATACAAAAACACCGCCAACTGCTAAGCAGAGGCGGTGTTTTTGTAGGGCTCGAGCTATGTTGCAGATTTAGCGCAGCAGATCGAATACTTTTTTCGCGACATCACTGGCTGCTTGTGCAGGGTTTTGACGGATTGAGGCTTCTTGCTCAGCAATGATTGCAAATAATCCATCCAATGCTTGCTCGGTCACATAGTTCTCGATCGAAGCATCCTTAGCATCGATCATGCCAAAACTAGCGGCTTGGCCGGCAAAGTTATTGTATTGTTGTGCCAGTCCAGAGGACTGGGTGACTTGTTCAATCATCGGTAAAAAGCGAGTGCGTAATTGCTCACGACTACTTTTGTCGAGATAGGCTGTCGCGGAGTTTTCTGGGCCGCTCAAAATACCTTTGGCATCACTAATGGTCATTTTTTTCACTGCATCAAGAAGCAATTCTTGTGCCTGAGGCACGGCGGCTTCAGCGGCACGGTTCATGCTGTCTTCTAAGGCTGTGACGTGTTGGCCTTGTCCGAACATTTTCATGGTGCGGGCTACTTTGCCAAGGTTACCAGGTAATTCGATACGTACGTCGGGATTATCATTAAAGCCACCGGGTTTGCTTAGTTGCTCAACAGCGATGCGTGTGCCCTGCTCAAGCATGGCTTTCATGCCGTCACCGGCCTGGTTTTGGCTTAGGTCATTGAGAGAGAAGGCGCAGGCTTGGGCTGCAAATAGTAGTCCGATAAATCCAGTAATATAGGCTCGCATAAGGTTTATCCTTTATTGATGAACGCTTAGATAGCGTTTTTTAATGCCTGCTCAGGAAGCAACGCTGCTGCTTCACGGTCCAGTACAATGGTTAGATTTTTATGTTTTTTAAGGGCTGATGCGGGCAGCGCTTCATCAATTTCACTGTCGAAGAGTTGCGCCATAATGTCGGTTTTATTGTGACCTGTGGCAACCAGTATAATTTCATTGGCCTCTAAAATATCCAAGATGCCCATGGTGATTGCGTGGGTTGGCATCTCGCTTTGCTCAGTAAAGAAACGGCCGTTATCAATACGGGTTTGCTCAGAGAGTTCGACCACATGGGTGCGACTGCTAAAGCAGGTGTTGGGTTCGTTAAAACCGATATGGCCGTTTGTACCAATGCCCAATAGTTGTAAATCCAGTCCGCCGAGGGCTTGAATAGCATTCGAGTATGCACTGCAGACCGCTTCAATATCAGAGGTTAAACCGTCGGGTAGATGAATCTGCTGAGCGGGTATATTGAGCTGATTGAATAAGTGCTCATACATAAAATAATTGTAACTTTGCGGATGCTGGGGGGCTAAGCCCATGTACTCATCCAAGTTAAAAGTCGTCAGTTGCGATACATTTAAAGGTGTCTGTTGCATGTGCTCTAAAAGTTTTGCATAGACAGGCTTCATAGTACTGCCGGTGGCGAGGCCTAGAATTGCAGTAGGTTTTGCTGTGATTTTTGCAATAAGACGCTGTGCAGTGTAGTGGGAAACGTCGTCGACTGTGTCGAAAATTTTATACATAAATAAAGGTCATCAAAAGAAAAATTGGCAAAACACGTAGCTATAATGAATTATAGCGGTGGTTACTTTGCTGTATATAGGCATTATATAGGTATTCTATATTTCTGCTCTGAGTGATCATTAGCAAAGTGCTGACACTAAGTGAGTGTTAAACGTTTAAAATTGATTGTCTGCGCGTTACGACCCTCTATTGCTGCGGCAGCATTGTTGTAATATTTCTTAACGACGCGCTATGGCATTTCGAAACTGACCTGGTGTTTGTTGTGCCCAACGCTTAAACGCCCGCTGAAATGCTTCGGGTGATGAAAAGCCCAGCAACCAAGAAATCTCTCCGAAGGTTAACTCTGTATCGCGGATATAGCTGCTGGCCAAGTCGAAGCGGGTTTGGTTGACCAGTAGGCGAAATTGCGTGCCTTGTGCGGCTAGTTTACGGCGTAATGTCCATTCTGGCAGGTGCAGTTTTTGTGCGATCTGTTTAATGTTGGGTTCGCCATTTTTTAATACAGGTGCGATGAGCTGGCTTACTTGTTCAATTAAGCTGTGGCTGCGGGTCTTTAAGGCTAATTGCTCTTCACATAGCTGCTGCAAAATATGCCAAGTGCTGGGGCAGTGCTGTGGGTTATTCAGGGTAAGGCTTTTTTGACTTAAGCGAATTCGATTATGTTTGGCATTAAATTCAATTGGGCAATTGAGCTGCTCAGCGTAAGCCGCAGCGTAGGGAGGCTCAGGAAATTCAATCTGCAGTAACTCAATGTCAATATCGCACTGACAGACTTGACGCAAATGATTAATCCAGCCCAATAAAACCGACTCAATCACAAAGTAATTGTAGGCATTGTAGGGGGCAATGGAATAAAAACTAAACCAAGCCCCGTCGTTATCTTCAAGCAGCTGGCTGGTGCCGCGATAGTTTTGTGCATACAAGGGTTCAAAGCGACTGATACAGCGTGCGGCCGCACGAACAGTAGGTGCTTGCGCTGCTGTGACGCCTGCTAAGCCTAGGTGGGTGAGCATACTCTGTTCGCCCATGACTAAGCCCAGTGCAGGGTTGCCGGTCAGCTCAATGGCCGCATGTCCGAGGCGCATATAGCGTGGAATAGACAGTCGAGCATGTGCTTGTGCCAAGCGTTCAGGGGTGAGCTCAAAGCGCTCAAATAACGCAATAGAGCAATAACCCTGTTGCGCAATAGCAGAGGCGATGCTGTGGGTAAAGGCAACAGACAAATCACCAAGGCGCGTATTGGGACGTGTTGTGTTCATTGCTGAGTCTCAATGTGCTTTAAGCTGAATGTTCATTATAGTCATGATTCTGTTGAAAGAGGTCATTGAGAAGCCTTGGTGAGCTGTCTATTGTATGAATCATTAATTGACTGATTTGTGTGCCTAGTGTGCCGCAGCAAAATCAGCACTCTGTGTTTGTCTGTTTTGGAGAGTCTCGATGTCGAATCCACATTACCCACACTTACTGGCCCCGCTTGACTTGGGTTTTACCACGCTAAAAAACCGCGTGCTGATGGGCTCAATGCACACAGGACTGGAAGAGCGTCCCAACGGTTTTGAGCGCATGGCGGCTTATTTTGCAGAACGTGCGCGTGGCGGTGTTGGCTTGATGGTCACCGGTGGTATCGGCCCGAACGAAGAAGGCAGTGTGTATGCCGGTGCTGCCAAGTTGAGCACGCCGGAAGAAGCTGAAAAACACAAAATTGTTACCCAAGCGGTGCATGACGCTGGCAGTAAGATTTGTATGCAGATTCTGCATGCGGGTCGCTATGCCTACAGTCCAAAATCAGTTGGACCGAGTGCGATTCAAGCACCGATTAACCCGTTTAAGCCGACTGAGTTGGATGAAGAGGGTATCGAGAAGCAGATTAAAGACTTTGTTAATTGTGCAGTGTTAGCGCAGTCAGCTAACTATGATGGTGTGGAAATCATGGGTTCTGAAGGTTACTTCATTAACCAGTTTCTTGCTGCACACACCAACCACCGCACCGATCGCTGGGGTGGCAGTTACGAAAACCGTATGCGTTTAGCAATAGAAATTGTTCGCCGTGTGCGTGAAGCGGTCGGCACTGATTTTATTATTATTTACCGTTTGTCGATGCTCGACCTGATGGAGAAAGGCAGCAGCTGGGAAGAAGTCGTACAACTGGCCAAGGCCATTGAAGCGGCTGGCGCAACCATTATCAATACTGGTATTGGCTGGCATGAAGCGCGCATTCCAACCATCGCCACTAAAGTGCCGCGCGGTGCCTTTACTAAAGTTACCGCCAAGTTGCGCGGCGAAGTGTCGATTCCATTAGTGGCGACCAACCGTATCAATACACCAGAAGTGGCTGAGCGTGCTTTAGCAGAAAATGACGCAGATATGATTTCTATGGCGCGTCCGTTCTTAGCCGACCCTGATTTTGTCAATAAAGCCGCGGCTGGTAAAGCGGATGAAATCAATACTTGTATTGGTTGTAACCAAGCCTGCCTGGATCATACCTTTAGCGGCAAACTGACGTCGTGCTTGGTCAATCCACGTGCTTGTCATGAAACTGAACTTAACTATATTCCCACTGCAGCAGTGAAAAAGATTGCTGTGGTGGGTGCGGGGCCTGCAGGTTTAGCAGCAGCGACTGTAGCAGCTGAGCGCGGTCATGCGGTGACATTGTTCGATTCCGCCAGTGAAATTGGTGGGCAGTTTAATGTGGCTAAACTCATTCCAGGCAAAGAAGAGTTTTTCGAAACCTTGCGTTATTTTCAACAGAAACTACAGTCTACCCAAGTTGATGTGCAGCTGAATAAACGTGTGAATGCCCAAGAGTTGCTGGCAGGCGGTTTTGATGAGGTTGTTTTGGCGACAGGGATTGTGCCGCGCGTGCCAGAAATTCCAGGCATTGATCACCCTAAAGTGCTGAGCTACTTAGATGCGATTTTAGGGCGCAAACCAGTCGGAAAAGCAGTGGCTGTGATAGGTGCTGGCGGTATTGGTTTTGATGTGTCAGAGCTGATTACCCATAGCGGTGAGTCAAGCAGTTTGGATCGTGAAGCGTTCTGGAGAGAGTGGGGCATTGATCTGGGTTTAGAGGCGCGCGGTGGTGTTAAAGGGATTGAGCCGCAAGTTGAGGCGGCTGCGCGTCAAGTGTATTTGCTGCAGCGTAAAAAGAGCAAAGTCGGCGCTGGTTTGGGTAAAACCACTGGCTGGATTCACCGTGCAGGCCTGAAGAACAAAAACGTACAAATGATTCCGGGCGTTGAGTATTTAGGCGTGGATGATGCAGGCTTGCATGTCAGCATCGACGGCGCTGAAGCGCAGGTATTAGCTGTTGATAATGTTATTTTATGTGCGGGACAAACACCTTTGCGTGAGCTGCAAGCAGAGCTTGAAAACGCAGGAGTTGTTGTGCATTTAGTCGGTGGTGCTGATGTAGCTGCAGAGCTGGATGCTAAGCGCGCAATTGATCAAGGTTCTCGCGTGGCAGCTGCTGTGTAAGCGAGTGTATTAGAGTTGAATTGATAGCGCTGCAGACGAAAGTTTGCGGCGTTTTTTTTATTTTTTCCACAGCCTTTCGTTATGTCTGGTGATTGAGTTTAAGTGCATGGGTGGGAGAAATTCTGCTTTAAAAGCTCAAACTGTAGGTTGGATCGGGTAAACTCTCTTGTCTGAATAATAAAGAAGAACCATTCTCGCTTGTTAAGGTTTACCGGGCCGCTGGCTCGGAGAGAGCTAGCATCAGGCTTGACGATGTGCCGAATGAGCAGTAGGAGAACAGCATGCATAGCACGCAACTGATTTATATTTTAGACCCCATGTGCTCGTGGTGCTGGGGCTTTAACCCTGTGCTGCAGCAAGTGCTTAAGCAAGCCCAAGCTGCAGGCGTTAAGGTAACCTTGCGCGTCGGCGGCCTACGTACCGGTCAGCAAGCAGTGCTTGACGAGACTAAGCGTGCCTATATCCTGCAACACTGGCGTACGGTAGCCGAAACCACAGGCCAGTCTTTTGATTTTGATAAAGCACTGCCCAGCGGCTTTCTGTATGACACTGAGCCAGCTTGCCGAGCATTGGTCGTTGCTCGTGAGCTGGATGCAAGCCTTGTGTTTGCTTTTCTAGACAGTCTGCAGCACGCTTTTTATCAGGGCGCACAAGATATTACCCAGCCAGGTATTTTGCGCGATCTCGCTGTACAGGCGGGTTATGCTCAAGAAGCATTCAGTGATGGGTTTGATAGTGAAGAGAGTCGAGTTGCGACTCAGGCGGATTTTGCTTGGGTGCGTAGTTTAGCTATCAGTGGCTTTCCCAGCGTGCTTGCTGTGCATCAACAACAATACGCTTTAATCACCAATGGTTATCAGCCTTATGCGGCGATTGAACCCCTGTTAAGACGTTGGATCTCAATTAATGCCAGTGCCTGACCACATAAACTGGGGGCAGATTCGCCGCTTAGCTGTACAGCATAAACGTAGTTTGATTTTTGCCAATATCCTTGCCGTATTAGCTACCCTGTGTAGCGTGCCTATTCCTTTATTGTTGCCATTATTGGTGGATGAGGTTTTGCTCGGGCAGGGTGGTCAAGCCTTGCAGATGATGGATCGTTGGTTGCCGAATATGTGGCAGCAGGCGGTAGGTTATATTGGCTTTATGCTGGTGTTGACCTTTGTCTTGCGCATGGCCTCACTGTTGTTTAACGTCGGTCAGAGTAAGATGTTTACCCATCTCTCCAAAGACGTGGTGTACCAGATTCGTGAGCGCTTGCTGGCACGTCTTAAGCGAATCTCACTGAGTGAATATGAGAGCTTGGGCAGCGGCACAGTCACCACTTATTTGGTCACTGATTTAGAAACCTTAGATAAGTTTATTGGCGAAACCTTAAGTCGTTTTTTAGTCTCGATGCTGACTTTAATAGGCACCGCGACAGTGTTGATGTGGATGCACTGGCAGTTGGCGCTGCTGATCTTATTGCTTAACCCGATTGTTGTTTTTTTTACAATTAAGTTGGGTAAGCGCGTTAAACACCTTAAAAAACTTGAAAATGACAGTACTGCACTATTTACCCAGGCATTGAATGAAACCTTGGATGCGATTCAAGAGGTGCGGGCGGGTAATCATCAAAGTTTCTTTTTTCAGCGTTTATCAGATCGTGCAAAACATGTGCGTGATCGAGCAATTAACTCGCAGTGGAAAACAGATATTTCCTCGCGTGCCAGTGGTTTGCTGTTCCAGTACGGCATTGATATTTTCCGTGCGGTGGCAATGCTAACCGTATTGTTCTCTGACTTGTCGATCGGGCAAATGCTAGCGGTGTTTAGTTACCTGTGGTTTATGATTGGGCCTATCGAGCAATTGCTTAATTTGCAATATGCATTTTATGCTGCGGATGGCGCAATGGTGCGTATCAACCAGTTGCTTGAGCGCGAAGATGAACTGGATTATTCCGTGACTAAAAATCCTTTTGCAGGCACTAAAACGGTACCTGTTAGCGTTGAGGGGCTGCGGTTTGCTTATGCTGAAGAGCAGGTGTTGGATAATTTAAGCTTTACTATTGCAGCGGGTGAAAAAGTAGCGATTGTCGGCGCCAGTGGTGGCGGAAAAAGCACCCTAGTGCAGCTGTTATTGGGTTTATACAGTGCTCAGTCAGGGCTGATTCGTTATGCTGGTGCAACATTGCAAGAAACGGGTCTGTCTTGTGTGCGTGAGCATGTTGCCGTGGTTTTACAAGCGCCGGCGCTGTTTAACGATACTTTGCGGGCTAATTTATGCATGGGCCGCGAACACACTGATGAGGCGTGCTGGCAAGCCTTAAGTGTTGCTCAGTTGGCAGAGACGGTGAGTACCTTGCCGAAAGGTCTAGATAGCATCATAGGTCGAGCAGGGCTGCGTTTATCTGGCGGACAAAGACAGCGCTTAGCCATTGCTCGGATGGTTCTCAGTGATCCACATGTGGTGATTTTAGATGAAGCAACTTCAGCCCTCGATAGTGCTACTGAGTTTGCTGTGCATCAAGCGTTGAGCACGTTTTTAGAGGGACGAACCACTCTAATTATTGCGCATCGCTTAAGTGCAGTAAGGCAAGCTGATCGTATCTTGGTGCTTGCCGATGGGCGTGTTGCAGAGCAAGGCACACACCAGCAGTTGTTAAATGAAGATGGCTTGTATGCGCAGTTATATGGCACGTTGCAGTGCTGAATCTTGGTTAGCTCAGTATTTAGGCTGAGCATTTGTCATTTAAATGCAGTTCAGTGTTTTAATCGTACAATTGTGTTGACAAAAATAAGGAATGGGCCTAATCTACGCCCCGTCCACGAAATGGGGCTATAGCTCAGCTGGGAGAGCGCTTGCATGGCATGCAAGAGGTCAACGGTTCGATCCCGTTTAGCTCCACCACTTTTTAATTAGCATGAAAAGTGGCATAACATGAATGTGTTATGTTTTAGAAGGTTTTGTCCCCTTCGTCTAGTGGCCTAGGACACCGCCCTTTCACG
>Ga0172382_10012181_pt1 | contig 11261 bp, 10 predicted proteins | sample Leawel138RmetaG_FD_122245 | JGI IMG/M metagenome (GOLD analysis project Ga0172382, IMG submission 122245) | Leachate microbial communities from a municipal landfill in Southern Ontario, Canada - Leachate well 138R metaG | ecosystem: Engineered > Solid waste > Landfill > Unclassified | place...
AATATTTATTTTATTTTTAGCGGGAGTTATTATCGCTAATTTTAGTATTTCTAATTTAAACAACAAAAAAGTTATAGAATCTGAAGAAAAAGCTTTTGTTAGTTTAGAACCAGAAATAATGACTACCACACAAAATACATTTATTGAAAATGGAATTGTTTTAACTTCTAACAATTCCCCTCTTTTTATAAATAACATGAGTTTTGGTGCTAAATTTAGCGAAAAAGACGAAGATAAATTAAAAAAAGATATAATCTACCACTCAGTAAAAGAAGGAGAAACTTTATCAAGCATTGCTGAAAAATATAATATATCACTTGAAACAATACTACTTGCTAATGAAATCAGCAAAACTACTAAAATTAGACCAAATCAAAAGCTTATCATTCTTCCAACTGAAGGGCTCTTACATATGGTTGAAAGAGGAGAAACAGTTTCCTCTATTGCTAAAAAATTCAAATCAACTTCAGATGAAATTATCGCATTTAACGAACTTATAGATGTTAATGATATATATATAGGAGATATCTTATTTATTCCAAATGGTAAAATGCCCCAAATAATAACCCCTGCTCCTTCTACTAATGGATCTGTCAATGTTGCTTCCAATTATTTCATATGTCCTACAAAAGGAATTATTACAAATGGGCTACATTATTATAATGCGATAGATATTGCTAGCGCAAAAGGAACTGCTATCGTTGCAGCAGCATCTGGTATTGTACAAAAATCTAAATATGCTTGGCCATCTGGTAATTATGTAACTATTCTACACCCAAATGGAGTTGTAACTTATTATGGGCATTTATCATATTCAACTGTAGTTCCAGGAGAACAAGTTGCTCAGGGAGAAATTATTGGATACATGGGAAATACTGGACTTGTTATTTCAATGGGAGGAGACGGTTCTCACTTGCATTTTGATGTAAGAGGGGCAACAAATCCTTTAGCAAAATATAGGATTGGAACAAAAGTTTCTTATTAAAAAACAGCCTATAAAAAGGCTGTTTAAATTATAACCCCATACATTCCTTGCATTTCTTAGCAGAAGGATTTACCTCAAGTCTTTCTTTTGATATTGGTCTTTCGCAGTTTTCACAAAATCCATAAGTACTTTTCTTTATTTTATCCAAAGCCTCATTAACATTTTTTAACTTAACTTCTAATGTATATTCTTGAGGAAGAAGATCAACATACTCTTCAACTTCATCCACACTATCCTCTGGATCACGCTCATCAGGAGCTATATCAGGATAATTAGTTCGCCAATTATGCTTACTATCTGCATCTTTAGAAGCAAAATCAGAAAGAAGTCTTTCAAGTTCTTCTTTTTGTTTTTCTAATTTGTTTTTTTGTTTTTCTATAAATTCTTTATCAAACATACTTTTATAAAATTATTAATCTAACTAATGAAGCAACAGCCAATATGAAAGCAATAAAAACAATAAACCAAAATAATCGTATTAAAATTTTAGAAAATAGAGAAGGTTTTTTCATATAATTTGTGCTTCTATTCCCTTTATCTTTTCTTCTAATTTTTGTTTTTCATCAGTCATTTTTCTATAGTTCCCCTTTACCTCCTCTCTTCTTTCTTTAGTCATCTTTATTTTATCTTCTAGTTCCCATCTTTGTTTTTCAATTGTTCTTCTTTTAACTTCCCACTCTCTTCTTTCCTCTTCAATTATTCTCTTTTGAATAACATCGTCGATTTCCTGATTTCTTTTTTCAAGAATTTCTATTTCTTGCTCTATAATTCTTTCTTGTTTAATTATTTCTTCTTGCTCCTTATTCAAAACCTCTTTTTCCTCATTATTCTTAAACAAGTTTTCTCTTGTTTTCTCGTATAAACTATTTAAATTATCAAGTTCTTCAATTAAAGCTTCTTTTTCTTTTAGAAGAAAAATGATTTGTTTCTGTTTTTTTAATTCATTTTTTTTCTCCTCTAAATCTGAAAATTCCTTGCTTAGCTCTTCTTTTTTTAGTTCAATTTCTTTGACCTGCAACTTAACAGATTTAAATTCATCTTCTTTTGAATACCTTTTTTGCTCCAAAAGATCCCTTTCTTTTTCCAGTTCCCATCTTTGTTTTTCAACGAACCTTCTCTCATTTTCTTCTACGCTTTTTTCTTTTATTTCAATTTCCTCCTTTTTTTTATTAATATCTCTTTCCTCTTTCTTTATCCCCCTTATTTCTTCTTTTATATTTTCTATCTGAATAAGAGCTCTTTCAATATTTTTTTCAAAAGGTTTAATCCTTTCTTTAGCAACTAGCTGCTGATTTTCTATATCCTTAATTTTATTCTCAATATTCGTTATTTTTTCCTCTTCGCTGATTTCTTTTTTAATTTCTATTTGAGGAACTTCTTTGTCTAATATCTCCTCATCTTTTATTGATAAATCCTTGAGTTCCTTAAATATTTCTTTGTCCTCATTTTTCTTAAGGATAACAGGTTGTTCATCGGCTTTAATTTGAGCTACCTCGTCCTTTATTTTTTCTTCTTTTTTAAGAACAAGTAGCGATTCTTTAATGCTTAATCCTTGATTTTCATCTTTAACGCTTTCTACATTGTCAGTTTTTATTAAAACTTCTTCGTTCTTGATATTCTCCTGCACATTTTCATTGAACTTTTTCTTAGGAGTAAGTAAAAGTGATTCTTTAATACTTAATTCTTGCTTTTCTTCTTCAATACTTTCCATGCCATCAGTTTTTACTAAAACCGCATCATCCTCAATCTTCTCTTCTATTACATTAATTTCATTCCTTAAAATATCATCGTCTTTTTTTTGTGAAACTAAATCCAAAGACTTAATAATGTTTTCTAGTTTTTGTTTTTCTTTTAACACTTTTTCACTCTCCTTTTCTTCTTTAAAATCAAAGTTAGCTTTTTCAATCTTTTTTTCAGATTCTATACCCAAAAACACCTCCTTTTTCTGAGAAGTGCGTGCTTCTTGAAGAGATATTATATCTTTCGCCATTGTTCTTACGGCATTTCTATCAAATAAAATTTCTTCCTCTTGTTTAGTTTGAGTTTGTGATACTGGACTGTCCATTTTTTACTTGTTTTAGTGAAAGACTAATCTTCCCATTATTACCTAGAGAAATTACTTTAACTTTCACTCTATCTCCTATTTTAACAACATCTGAAACTTTTGCAACTCTTTTATTGTCCAGTTCAGAGATATGAATCATTCCTTCTTGTCCAGGAAGAACCTCTACGATTGCTCCGAAATCTAATATTTTTTTAACAGTTCCCGTGTATAATTTTCCAACCTGCGCTTCTTCCGTTAAATCTTCTATCCATTTAATTGCTTTATCCATTCCTTGTTTATCTTTCGAAGTAATGTAAACCTTTCCATCATCCTCAATCTCGATTTCAACATCACATTCCTCAATGATTTTATTTATCACCTTTCCTTGCGATCCAATTACATCACCTATCTTTTCAGGATTTATAGCTATCATCGTAACTCTTGGTGCATAAGGATTTAAATCGGCTCTAGGTTCCGAAATAACAGCCTTCATTACATCTAATATCTTCAACCTTGCAATTCTTGCCTTTTCAAGACCAAATGCTAACATTTCTTCTGTTATACCATCAAACTTAACATCCATTTGAAGAGCGGTAACTCCATTTTTTGTTCCGGCAACTTTAAAATCCATGTCTCCATAATGATCTTCAGGTCCCTGAATATCCGTTAAAATCTTGTATTTTCTTTCCTTTACTGGCTTGCTGTTATCTAAATCAACAATAATTCCCATAGCTATACCAGCTACCATATCTTTAATAGGAACTCCTCCATCCATAAGAGCTAAACAAGCAGCACAAGTTGATGCCATTGATGATGATCCATTAGAAGATAAAACCTCAGACACAATTCTAATTGTATAAGGAAAACTATCAAAATCAGGAATAATCGGCTCCAGCGCTTTTTCACCTAGTCTTCCATGACCTATTTCTCTTCTACCAGGACCTCTACTTGGTCTTGGATCACCCACTGAAAAAGGAGGAAAGTTATAATGATGCATAAACCTTTTTTTACCATCAAGTTCAACGCTTTCAAGTATTTTTTCTTCTCCCGGGCCTCCTAATGTTAAAACTGACAAAGCTTTAGTTTGTCCTCGCACAAAAACACCTGATCCATGCACTCTTGGTAAATAATTTACATCAGCGAACAAATTCCTTATTTCATCAAATCCTCTATTGTCAGGTCTTTTCTCTTTTTTAAGAACAAGATCGTGAAGAGCTTTTTCTAAAACATTTTCAACAAAATTCATACCATAATTTACCGATTGAGAGTCCTCGTATTTTTCTTTAAGATAAGTTTTAATTTCATTTGCTAAATCATGGCTATCAATCTCCTTTTCAAACCTATCATCAAAAGTATCTATTATATCTTTTTCTATTTCCTCTTTTCTTTCCTTTGCTTTTAAAATTTTCTTTTCTTTTCCAACCTGCTTTTGTATTTCTAATTGAAAATTTAAAAGTTTTTCAATATATTCTTTTGCAAAAGAGACTGCTTTTGAAATTGTTTCTTCTTTTTTTTCGGAAAGCTTAGCCTCAAACATATTAAATATAATAGAGTTATCCTTATCTTTTAATCCTGAAACAACTAAATCAATCTCCTCTCTTTTTTCATAATCAGGAAAGGCAATTAAATTTTGTTCATTCTGACCTATTCTAACCCCTGCAACTGGACCATTCCAAGGTATGTCTGATATAAGTAGACAAAGCGAAGCCGCAAATATTCCAATAATTGCTGGATCTAGCTTTCCATCAAAAGAAAGCAATGTAACAGTAATACTTACTTCTTTTTTAATATCTTTATCAAAAAGAGGCCTTAGCGTTCTATCTATTAATCTTGATATTAAAACTGACTCATCAGAAGGTTTCCCCTCCCTTCTCGTAAATCTTGAACCAAATATTCTTCCCCCTGCATAAAATTTTTCCTCATAATTTACGCTTAAAGGAAAATAATCAATTCCATCTACATCATTTTCACCCATCACGCATGTTGCAAGCACTGTAGTTTCTCCAAATCTCACAAAAACAGAGCCATTCGCTCTTTCTGCAAAATCATTTACTGTGACTGTTAGCGGTTTACCATCTATTTCTAAATTAAAAATTTTACTTTCCATATTAAAAGATAAAAAAGGTCTTTATGTTATAGACCTAATTTTTTAACAAGTTCTTTATGTTTCTTTTCGTCCTTATTTTCTAAGTATTTTAAGAGTTTTCTTCTCTTAGAAACCATTTTTAGAAGTCCTCTTCTTGAATGTTGATCTTTTTTGTTCTCCTTTAGATGTTCTAATAGCCTTTGAATTTCTTCTGTTAAAAGCGCAACTTGAACTTCTGCAGAACCTGTATCGGTTTCATGAATATTATATTTCTTAATAATTTCTAATTTTTCTTCTGTTGTTAACATATGTTTTTTTCTTTATTTTTCTGTGCCCCGTGAGGGACTTGAACCCACGACCTTGAAGTTAAGAGCTTCCTGCTCTACCGACTGAGCTAACGGGGCTCATTCATTATTTTTTAAAATATTTTCTGTTTTTTGCTCGAACCAATCGGTATTCCCTCCTAGTCCTTTAACAAAACTTGTTACTAAAAATTTTGCTCCATAAATGATTATAATACCTACTGCAACTGCAAGTATTATCTTTTTTCCCTTATCAAATTTACTCGCATCATCTCCTGCTGTGATCATGTGGATACCTCCCCAAACTATCAAACCAAATGCAAGAGCGTTGATTATCGGGACAGCCACTTTAGCAAAATTATCAATTAAAGCATAAAAGTGATCAAAAGTACAATTAACGCCAGTACATGGCACAATCCCCGTACCCTCCGCAAATGCAATTGAAGTAATAAAAATAAGAATAAAAATTCCTATGAAAAATATTGATATTTTTTTACTATTCAATGACACAGGCATTGTGTTATAATATAAAGCAAAAACTTAAAAAAATCAAGAGCTTGTCGAAACATTCGATATTTATGCATTTTTTCTTAATCTTTCTTGAATTAATTTTGGCTATAAATAATAGATTGATAATTTTTAAGCAAAAAATTTGTGTATCTAATTCTTAAATTTTTTAGTCTTACTTTTTTTAAAGAAACAGCATAATTAATTTATCAAATTAAATGGTAATATTTTTACCTTTACGCTGTATATTATTAAACAATGGCTACTCATCATCTAAAATAAAATCAAGAAAGTTATTGTGATTAATGATTTGATAATGTGAATCTTTATATACTTCTTTAAAAAGTCTAGAAGAACTCCTTTTTTTATCATTAAACTTAAATTCATAGCCATAAAGAATATTATCTACCTCCTCTAAATAATCAATTTCTTTTTGTGTGTGCGTCCTCCAAAAATAATTATCAATATGCCTATTTTGATTATAATTTCTTTTAAATCTTTCGCTTATTAAAAAGTTTTCCCATAATGCCCCTTTATCATTTCTTAAATCCAAACTATTAAAATTATTTATAATAGCATTTCTTATACCAGTATCATAAAAATATATTTTCCTTAATTTTCTTAATTCTGTTCTCAAATTTCTGCTATATGGTTTTAATCTAAAAATAATAAAAGCTTTCTCAAGAATATCAATATAATTTTTTACAGTAATCTTATCAACCCCCACTAATCGTGAAAGTTCATTATATGAAACTTCACTTCCGATCTGCAGAGCCAAAGCCTTTAATATTTTTTCAAGAATTTCAGGTTTTTTAATATTTTCATATTTTAAAACATCTTTATATAAATAATTCTTTGCAATATTTCTTAAAAGATCTTCGTCATTTTTTAAAACAACCTCAGGGTACATTCCAAAAATAATTCTTTTTTCTACAATCCTTTTAAGTTCAATAAGTGAATATTTTTGAAAAAGTTCTTGCATGGAAAATGGAGTTAAAAAGAATTCATAGGATCTGCCCGTTAAAGGCTCTTCAATCTCGTCTGCAAGCTCAAAACTTGAAGATCCTGTGGCAATAATCTGAACGTCCTTAAAATTATCATTTAATAATTTTAAAGTTAAACCGATATTAGAAACTCTTTGAGCCTCGTCAATAAATACTATTTTATGATCTTTTATAACAAACTTAAGCTCTGTTGAAGTTTTATTACTTAAAGCTTCCCTTATATCTGGTTCATCGCAATTCAAAAAAAGATAGTCGGGGTAATTTTTTACAATTTCTTTTATCAAAGTTGTTTTACCTGCTTGTCTAGGCCCGTAAACAATAATAACTTTACCCCTAAAAAGCTTTTTCTCTATTTGTTTTTGTAATTTTCTTTTTAAAATCTCCATATTTTATTAAATTAGGTGATTATACTCTCCTAATTTATCAAAATTAGGTGATTTTGTCAATAACTTTTCTCTATTGTCAAAGCAAATTAATATCTAAGTATTTTTCCTAATCTTTCTTGAATTAATTTTGGCTATCAAATAATAGACTTATAATTTTTAGGCGAGACCATATATAGTAAAATATCGCAAGTATTCTACGGCTAGTTAATGCAGCAAACTTGCTTGCAAAAAGATAATCCTTTTTAGTAACTAATATAGAAATACCGAGATATTTCTTAAGTTCATAATGTTCTTTAAGATTTGGCATCAATCTTCTTAAGCTTATTTCGATTTTAATATTCTGATCAGCGTCACCATAAGAAAAGCAAAAAGAGAATAATATTTTTTTAATATATTAATCCTTTACATCTTCATGCGCCTTAAATAACTCATCAATCTTTTCATATAATCCTTTTTCTGCATCTTTATTAAAAGAATCTAGCACCGTATAATGGAAAATACTGAAATGAAGGAAATTAAATTAATTAGTTAATGTAGGGATAATTTTTTCTTTGTTCTTAACGAATTCATTTATGCCTTCAACCACTAGCAAACCTTTTGGCATATTAGACTCAAATAACGAAGCATTGCATAAATTATTTGTTTTGATGAGAATTCTCATCTTAAACCCATTCTTATTTGATGCTTGCAATAATAATTGTCTCGCTTTTTCTAAAGTTTCATTAAATCGTTGAACTTTTACAGGTATCGGCTTTACTGAATCATTAATTCTAAGAAAACCATCAATCCCTTTATTTCTTTGCACAGGGATTGCGTCTATCTCGTTTAATATTTGCAAAATCTCCGGGTCTTGATTCAAATACGAATTTTTTCCATTTTTTAATAAATTTGAATCTGTTCGTATTGGATTATTAACTCTATCCCTTGCAAGCCGTACTGCATCTTCTGATATATCAATTCCAAGATATTTTCGATTAAGAAGTTTTGCTGCCACAAGAGTAGTGCCGCTTCCACAAAATGGATCCAAAACAATATCACCTTCATCTGTTACGAGTTGAATTACTTTTTCTAGCAATAGAATTGGCTTTTGGGTTGGATAGCCTACACGTTCATTAGCTTTAGGATTTAGATATGGAATATTCCAAACATCAGAAAGCGGAACTCCTTTTTTACCTTGAATCAGCTCACATTCCCCTACAGCATTTCTCTTATACTTTGTCTTCCCATTCTCATCTCTTATTCTTTTCTGAAAAATTTGGTCAATATTCGTTGTTGGAGAATAATCTTCAAAAATATGATTAAACTTAAAATTAGCGGTTTTACTATAAAAGTAAATCACTTGATGAGCATTTAATAAACCCTTCTTTGCATTTGACCATCGTTTGTATGTCCAAATAATTTCACTTTGAAAATTATTTGATCCAAATACATCATCTAAAGCCATTCTTAAATAATGTGACGCTGTTCTGTCACAATGCAAAAAGATACTTCCCGTATTTTTTAAAACACGCTTGCACTCCAACAACCTCTCCTCAATATAGGTTTTGTAGGTTTCAATATTTTTCCAACTATCATCAAAAAAATATTCTTTAGTATTATCTCTCGTCTTTTGAAACTGTTTTTTTTGTGTAAAAAAGGGTGGATCAAGATAAATTAAATCTATAACATTAGATTCAATTTTCTTTAATTCAATTTTACAATCACCTTGTTTTATCATAACTTCAACAATTAATCATTAACTTTTTGGTCAGCAATTTTTTCAAGTATAGATAGCAAATCAACATCAGTTTTCTTTTTAATCGCCACCCAAGCTTCTTTACCAAAAAAATACTCACCACCAACACCAGCATAAATAGTTTTTAATGTTTCTTGTATCCGTATAGCTTGTGTTCGATTAGGGTAATAAAACATTATACGAATAGGCGTATATCCTGCACTTTGAATATTTCTTACCCTAGTATGTTCTTTTGTAATATGATCACCATCGGTTGTTGCGTCTCTCCATTTAATTTCGTAAGCATCTTTGCCAACCAGGCAATCAATCTCAAAAGTTACAGGCCTTAATCCCAATTTATTTGGTATACGAAGTTTTCTTTGAGTCTGAGGAAATTTTTCTTCAAAACATAAAATTGCCACTTCTTCTAAAAAAGAACCAGCATATTTATACAGAAAACGCCCCATGTTTTGATATTCATCAATCAACTTTCCCTCTTTTGTTGCAATTCCCAAAACTCTGTATATCAAATAATCTGAATTATCATCTTCCTCCATTTCTTTAACTCTATTTGTCATTTTTAACCGAAGAGTTTTAGAATATTTTTCTGAGAGCACTGATATTTTTTCTTCAATAGTTTTCATAATTATATTTCATTAAAATATCATAAATTTAGTAACATATCCTATTTAAACCTTTGTAAATATATTAACAAATTTTATAGAATCAATCAAGTAAAGTTTAATCTGTGTAAATGCTATTTAGAAATGTCCTAGCGCGAACTATTTAGAAATGTCCTACTTGCTAATTATTTCTTCTTTAATTTTACGGTTTCTCCAAGGGTGATTTTTAGGAGGTTTCCATCCCGATTTCGTTCTTGTTAGGGCTGGAACCATTGTTTCTATCTCACGCTTAGGCTTTTCTTTAAGAACAAAGAAGTTTAAATACTTTCCCTTATGCTTTATCTTTATCTCTCCGTTTATTCTTGTTTCAATTGTTACCTTGTCTTTTTTAAATATGGTAACAGGCTGTACTTATTCTAATTGATAATACTTGGTTTCATATCTAATTACATAATCATTGCCAACAACTCTTTTTTTCTTTATTGAAAATACTTCATCTAAATCAATGTTATTGCCTTTATGAAGATTGCTTTTCTTTTTAGGAACAACTGCAAATTTCTTATTGAACCATGGGATAAATCTGTCTTGTAAAAAAATATTAGCTTCGTCTACTGTTTCAATGTTATGGTACCTCATTTCAATCATCAGTCTTTTTTGAAGAGTTCTCCATAATCTCTCTACTCTTCCTTTGGCTTGAGGACTGTTTGCTTTGATTGTTTCAATGTTTAATTCTTTCATTGCTCTTTCAAACTGGGTAATTAAATCTTTGTTATCTTCTGCGTTCTTGTGATTAACTTTGTATGTGCTAAATCTGTCTAGATAGATTGATAATGGTTTTCCATTCTTTTCAATGTATCCCTTCCAAAATTTAAATACTGCTATTACTCCTTCGTTCTTTTCAAACTGGGCACACGTTATCTTTCCTGTTGCATCGTCAATTGAGGCTAGAAGGCATTGTTCTTCATCTTTGCCGTAAATCCATTTGTCATAACAACCGTCAAACTGTTGCATTTCTCCAAAATTGTCTTTTCTTTCTCTTTGAGACCTATGGTCTTCTTTCTTTCTTCTTTTTTTAGGTTCCCATAGTTCTTCCTTAATCATTAATTGCCTTACTTTCTCTATAGACAGTTTCATTCCATGTTCTGTTAAAAGATGTTCCTGAGCCATTGTGGGAGTAAAGTAATAATACTCTGTTTTTAAAATTGATTTAATCTTATCCAAGAACTCTTTACTGTAACTTCTGTTTCCTTTTCCTCCTCTGCTCTGATGGATAATTCCTCTTGGTCCAAGCTTAATTACTCTTTGCTTTAATCTTCTTACTTGCCTTGTACTTACTCCCATTTGTTTTGAAGCTCCTGTTCCATCAATGATTCCATTGATTAGGCTATTGATAATATTAAGTCTTTCTGATTCTTTTTTTGTCATAGTAATTAATTCTTTTTGAGGCATAGTTTTATAATTATTTTTAATAATTATTTTATACCTTAAAAAGCGTTACTAGGATATTTTAAAATGGTTCAACTAGGACATTATCATATTGGAGCAACAGTGTTTTCTAAAATAAAAACTGACGAGAAACTCATCAGATTTTTACCCACAACAATTCAATA
>Ga0172382_10012182_pt1 | contig 11260 bp, 10 predicted proteins | sample Leawel138RmetaG_FD_122245 | JGI IMG/M metagenome (GOLD analysis project Ga0172382, IMG submission 122245) | Leachate microbial communities from a municipal landfill in Southern Ontario, Canada - Leachate well 138R metaG | ecosystem: Engineered > Solid waste > Landfill > Unclassified | place...
AAGCTTCGCTGCACAGATGCCAAGCGTTAACGTTGTGGCTATTTACGGTGGCGCGCCGATGGGCCCGCAACTTAAAGCAATCCGTAATGGCGCACAAGTTATTGTGGCGACTCCAGGTCGTTTAGTTGATCACCTGAGCCGTAACGGTGGCTTGCTATCGACAATTAAATTCTTAGTTCTTGATGAAGCCGATGAGATGTTGAAACTCGGCTTCATGGATGACTTAGAAGTGATTTTCAATGCGATGCCTGATGACCGTCAGACAGTGTTGTTCTCTGCAACCTTGCCTGCATCCATTCGTGGCATTGCTGAAAAACACTTACGCAATCCTCAGCAAGTTAAAATTGCGAGCAAAACACAAACTGTTGCACGTATTGATCAAGCTCACCTAATGGTGCATGCGGATCAAAAAGTGAATGCTATTTTGCGTTTGCTTGAAGTGGAAGACTTTGATGCAATGATCGGCTTTGTACGTACAAAGCAAGCCACTTTAGATATCGCAGCAGCACTGGAAGCTAAAGGCTACAAAGTTGCCGCTCTTAATGGTGATATTGCGCAGAATCAACGTGAGCGCGTGATTGACTCATTGAAAGATGGTCGTTTAAATATTGTGATTGCAACTGACGTTGCGGCACGTGGTCTTGATGTACCGCGTATCACTCACGTATTTAACATTGATATGCCGTACGATCCAGAATCCTATGTACACCGTATTGGTCGTACCGGCCGTGCCGGTCGTGATGGTCGTGCTTTATTGCTAGTGACTCCGCGTGAGCGTCGTATGTTGCAGGTGATTGAGCGTGTTACTGGTCAGAAAGTTGCTGAGATTTTACTACCAGATGCAAAAGTTATTCTGCAAGCGCGTATTCGTCGTTTGACTCAAGACTTAACACCACGTGTTAAAGACAAAGAGAACCAGAACGTCGAGTTGTTAGCGCATCTGACCACTGAGCTTAACTGCAGTGTTGAAGAATTAGCGTTAGGCTTATTGGCGAAAATGACTGAAGGCCAAGCCTTTACTTTGGAAGGTGTTGAGCGTGAGCAGCCAGTAATGACTTCACGTAGTCGTGATGATCGCGGTCAGCGCAGCTCACGTGACGGTGGTGGTCGCGGTGAAGGCGGTGGCCGTAGCGAAAGCCGTGGTGATCGCGGTGATCGTGGCGAGCGCAGTGGTGATGGTGCTGCTCGTGAGCGTCGTGCGCCATTGGCACTCAGTGAAGGTAAAGTACGCTGCCGTACCGCATTAGGTATTCGTGATGGCGTTGCTGCACGTAACCTGTTGGGCGCTATCTTAAATGAAGGCGGCTTATCGCGTGAAGCGATTGGTCGTATCCAAATTCGCGAAAGCTTCAGTTTGGTTGAATTGCCAGAAGAAGGCTTAGAGCGTTTACTGGGTAAATTGAAAGATACTCGTGTTGCCGGTAAAGCACTGAAGCTGCGTCGTTATCGCGAAGATTAATACCTGAGCTATATGCTTTAGCATTGATAGCTTAAAGAAACCGATTCAACTGCAAAGTTGAGTCGGTTTTTTGCTTTAAAAGACGCTGTAATGATTAGCTACTCTGCTGTGCTGCTCGATTTAGCTGTATAGGCTTTTCCCGATGTCATCTATACTGTGTGTTTGATCAGTGGTTTTGAGGTGCATGCATGACCTTACGAATATGTGTTTTAGAAGCGGATGATTTGCATCCGGCGATGCAGGATGCTTTTATTGGCTTTGGCCAGATGTTTAAACAACTATTTGCTACGCAAGATCTCCAAGTCGATTGTCAGGTATTCAATGTTGTAAGGGGGGAATACCCCCAGTTTGGTCAGCAGTTTGATGCCTATCTGGTAACTGGCAGTAAAGCCGACTCATTTGCCAATGATCCCTGGATTGTTACCTTGCGGGATTATTTGCGTGAACGTTTTGTGCAGGGTGATGTGTTGTTAGGGATTTGTTTTGGTCATCAAGTTCTTGCATTAGTCTTGGGTGGTGATACACAACGCTCCAGTAAAGGCTGGGGTCTTGGTGTGCATCGTTACCGTTTAGAGCATAAGCCTGAATGGTTGCCTGAAACGGCTGATGAATTTCAGTTGTTGATCAGTCATCGTGATCAAGTCACTGCTCTGCCGGCAGGTGCTTCATTATTAGCCAGCAGTGATTTTTGTGAAAACGCAGCTTTTATTTTGGGTAAACAGGTGCTGTGCTTTCAGGGACACCCAGAGTTTACTCAAGACTTTTCTAGAGGCCTGTTGCAGTTGCGTCAGTCTATATACTGTCCAGAAGAATATCAGAGTGCTTGCCAGAGCTTGGTGCATGACCACGATGGTCAAACTGTCGCGCAATGGATGTTGTGCTTTATCCGAGCGGCCCAAGAGACGCAAGGTCAAGCTGTAGAGAATGAGCAGCCTGTAAGCGCGTTAAGAGATCGCTTATGTTCGGCTTAACTGTACCAGAGCTCGGCCAGTACGCTGTGCCGTTACTTGTGGCGGCGGTTATGTTAGGCGTCTCGTTACAGCAGTTTATTCGTGCGCAACGCCTGCAACAGCAGCTTGTGGATAAGCAGGCTATGGTGACTGCAGCTCAAGAGCAGTTACATCAACAGGATGTTGATCTGCAAGTGCTGGCGAGTCAGCAAGATCAACTGCATGCGCAGTTGCAGCAACGTCAAGCCGACTATCAGCAGTTAAAAGTCGAGAATAGCGCCTTACACGAACAGTTATTGCAGGGACGAGGTGTGGCTGATGCTGCGCGCGCGGGTTATCGTGAGCTTAAAGAACAGCAGTTGCTACGTGAAAAAGCCTTGATAGAGCAGCAAGCAGCCCATTTTGAATTGCAGCAAGCGCATCAGCAGTTACAACAAGATTTTTCTTCATTGCGCGGTTTAAGTGCGCAAAAAGAGCAGCATCTGCTTGAGCAGCAGCAATTGCTTAAAGACAGTCGTGAGCAGCTAAAATTAGAATTTGAGCAGTTGGCAACACAGATTTTTGACGCCCGTGGGCAGTCATTGACGCAAAGCAGTCAGCAATCCTTAGAAGCGATGCTAAAACCTTTTCGTGAGCAAATTGCTGGCTTTCGGCAAAAGGTTGAAGACATTCATCACAAAGATGTGCAACAGCAAGCCTCTTTACAGCAACAACTATTGCAGTTAAAAGAGCTTAATCAGCAAATTACCCAAGAAGCCCATGAGCTGAGTCGTGCTTTACGAGGCCAGAAAAAAACACAGGGTAACTGGGGAGAGCTGATTTTAGAAAACGTACTTGAGCGTGCAGGCTTGCAGTTGGGTAAGGATTTTGCTCGCGAAGTGAGCTTTACTACCAGTGAAGGGCGTAAACGTCCCGACGCCATCATTTATTTGCCGCAAAATAAACACTTAGTCATTGATGCTAAGGTTTCACTCAATGCCTATTTACGTTACGTCAATGCTGAGGATGAGACGTTACGTGCACAAGCGTTGATTGAGCATGTCAGTGCATTTTCGGCGCGTGTTGCTGAGCTGGCTGAGCGTGATTATGCCGCGATACCTGGTCTGAATGCGCCGGATATGGTGTTTATGTTTGTGCCGATAGAGTCAGCTTTTGCTGATGCGATGCGGGCTGATGAAGGCTTATTGCAGCGTGCTATAGAGCAAAATATTTTAATTGCTACACCCAGTACATTGCTGGCCAGTTTAACCATTGTCCGCCAGCTATGGCGTTTTGAAGAGCAGAGTCGCAGTACTGCTGAGTTGGCTGAGCGTGCCGGTAAAGTGTACGACAAGTTGCGTATCTTTTTGGGCAGCATGGATGGCATTGGTAATAGCTTGGATAGAGCGCAAGAGGCTTACCGCAAAGCATGTGATCAACTGGTGAGCGGGCGCGGTAACTTGATTAAGCAAGCCAGTGATTTTAAGCAGTTGGGTGTCGCGGTCAAAACTGAGATTGCTGAGCAATGGCAAGACCGCGCACGTCTAGAGTTGACCCATAACAGCGATGCTGAAACTGCTGATTAAGCGCGCAGGTGATTGAGCAGTTGTTGCACAACTTTTATTGAGTCGTGTTTGTGTTGCTGTTCAAGTTCGTTGAGCAGTTGCATGAATGCCTGCTTGTCTGCGCTGCTGAGTTCGCGCCAGGCATCATGCGTAGGGATATGCTCGGTTGCGCTAAAAACGCTCTGCAGGACTTGGTAATCTGGGTGCATGGCCATCTCAGAATCATAATGATCGAGAATCACTTTGATGCGAATGCAGCCTTCAGCCCAGGGCATTTGCCCGCTTAAAAAACCGTTAGCCAAAACAATTAAATCATCATGGCGCTGCCGTTTTTGTTCAGCGCGTTGTTGCTTGCGTTGTTGCTCTGCTTGTCCAACTCGGCGCCACAATACAGTCGCGTAGACGGCCAGTCCGAGAATACAAACAACAGCAGCAATCAGCCAGATACTTGAGAGTGTCTGCACATTAAGCACCGTGGCATTTTTTGTATTTTTTACCGCTGTTGCATGGACATGGATCGTTGCGACCAATTTCTTTTAGCGGGTTACGCACAGGCTCTTGCTGTGCATGGCCGCAGTGTGGGCCGTGTACATGCGCAGTTGGCACGTGCTCTTGATGATCATGTTGGCAGTCAGGGCCGTGAACGTGTTCTGTAGAAGACATAACAATTACTCGCGAATATAGTCACCGGGAATGATATCACCGTGACGCAGGATATTGATTGTTTTGCTGAATAAAAGTCCGGTTTTCACATCAGCATGCAGTGCATAATGGATCGGCTGATCAGGCTTTTCTAGCATACGGACAATAACTTTCATGTGTCGCCATAGATTAGTGTGTACCGGTATTTTAAAGTACGAATAACTATTGGCAGGCACTGTTAACCATTGGTTATTGCTACCTGTGGCTAGAGGTGTGTCGTTTAGTAAGATACGGTAGTTAATACTGCGCATTGGCAAACTTTGTGAGTTTGGGTTATCTACACGAAAGTGTAAAATAAATTGCTGCTCCAATAATTTAGCGTGTACCAGTTCAACATCGACCAGTTGTATATCAGGTTTTTGAAAGCCGCTGCTGAACCAAGTAGAGCAGCCACCCAGCGAACTTAATAAAGCTAATAATACTAAGAGTGCCGGTGTTTTTTTTATAGTTGCCAAATAATCCATTGATTAACTCCAAATCTCACGGCAGTGTAGCAAGCAAATGTTATGCAGAGTAAATAAAACACAGACAGTGCCTGTTTACTTAAGAGATATCAATTACATTGCTACGTGAATCATGAATCATAGAGGGTTGGGTATGCAACAGTTCGAAATTGCTTTTTCTGGGCAAATACTGCCCGGCGCTGAACTTGAGCAGGTTAAGGCAGCAATTGCTCGCGTGTTTCAAGCCGATGCTGCGTTGCTCGCGCGTCTTTTTTCAGGTCAGCGTGTAGTGATTAAAAAGGGTGTGGATGCCGTGGGCTTGGCTAAGTACCAGTCAGCCTTTGAACGTGCAGGCGCAGTGCTTGAGGTGCGTGATCTGTATGAGCAAAGCATAGAAGAGATTACTCCAGGCTTACCCGCAGAAGACCCGACCACAGAGTCTGAGAGCACGGAAGGCTTTGCCATGCTGCAGGTGACGCCGCGTGATGAGTATATGGCCGCTTTTGCTAATGTGCAGGCGCCAGATTTTGGTATCGCTCCTTTGGGTGATGACTTGCAGCCTGCACCTGTAGAAACACCTGCGCCGCAGTTAGATTTGTCAGCCATTAGCCTCGCGCCAGTGGGCAGTGATATGGGGCAACTGTCTCGTGTGAAAACTGAGAGAGCGCCGGATACCACACATTTTGAGTTGTTGGATGAATAAATAAGCTTTACGCGTCTGCAACTGTTTTGTCATATTCAAATGTAAGGCGCGCAGCATTTTTTGAATTTTAAGCCGCTGCTGCACGGGCATGGTGCATTGCGTTCTGCGCGTAATGGCACATTGGGGTCGTAAAAATACCAGCGCTCAGCAGGTTTGATAAATAATGATGTTTCTTGATGCTGATGGCGGCCTTCTGCATCTTGCCAGTGTGCAATAAATTCAACAGTGGCATGCCGCTGATCCTCTGCCACTCTTTCTGCGATAACGTTCAAGCCTAACCACTGACTGTTTTGGCTCCACTCTGCGATTGACTGCATATCGAGTTGTGCTTGCTGGATCGGTAAGCAGGTGCTTTTTATAAACTCAATATGGTGTTGTGCATACGCGCTGTAGCGCGCTCGCATTAAGCTGTGTGCCGAAGTTGCAAGCGCTCCGTTATGGTAGCGGCCGCAACACTCTTGATAGGCGATATTAGAGGTGCAAGGGCAGGACAAAATAGCAGTCATAGGTAATCCGTAGAGCATAAAGCGTATAAACAGACTATTATACGTTTTTAGGTGGGTACTGAACAAACATACAGTTCGAGAAAGTGGATGCAGCATGCTCAGCGACGAATTAAAAAATACTATTCAAAGCGCTTACACGCGCTTTTTGGATCAGAAAGGACTTAAGGCGCGCTATGGTCAGCGCCTAATGATTGCTGAAGTTGCGAAAGCTTTGGGCAATATTGCGGTGGACGAAGAGGGTAAGCGCTCTGGAGATCCAGCCGTGGTAGCGATTGAGGCTGGGACCGGTACTGGTAAAACAGTCGCCTATAGTTTGGCGGCAATTCCCGCAGCGCGAGCAGCAGGTAAGCGCTTAGTGATTGCTACGGCGACCGTTGCCTTGCAAGAACAAATTGTCGATAAAGACTTACCCGATATTATTAAAAACAGCGGTTTGAATTTTACCTATGCCTTAGCTAAAGGCCGTGGGCGCTATTTGTGTTTATCTAAACTGGATGCATTATCTCAGCACGGTGAGGCTGAGCACGCTACCGCGCAGTTATTTGCGGATGATGGTTTTCATATCGAAGTGGATAGTGACAGTGAAAAACTCTTCACTGAGATGATTAATAAGCTCGCCAGCAACCGCTGGGACGGTGATCGGGATAGCTGGCCACAAGTGCTTGAGGATGTCACGTGGTCACGGGTGACCACCGATCATACTCAGTGCACGGGTCGACATTGTGGCAACTTTCAGCAGTGCTCTTTTTATAAAGCTCGCGAAGGCATGACCAAAGTCGATGTGATTGTCACCAACCACGATATGGTCTTAGCCGATTTGGCCCTTGGCGGGGGGGCGGTGCTGCCTGATCCTCGCGAAACTATTTATGTCTTTGACGAAGGCCATCACTTACCTGATAAGGCCATTGGTCACTTCGCTCATTTTACCCGCTTACGTTCCACTGCTGACTGGTTGTCGCAAGTGGATAAAAACCTAACCCGCTTATTGGCGCAGAACCCTTTGCCAGGTGAGTTTGGTCGTTTATTAGAAGCGGTTCCAGAATTGGCGAAAAACTTGCGCACGCAAATGCAGTTTATGTTTACGTTGTGTGAGCAGTTGGCTGATTTTCGCCCTAATCATGATCCCGATAGCTATGAGAAGCCACGCTACCGTTTTGTTGGTGGCGTGATTCCTACAGAGTTGGCTGAATTGGGCGTTGAGCTGAAAAAAGAATTTGTTAAATTAACTGACATTTTCAGTCGTGTGACTGAACTATTAAAGAAAGCGATGGATGGTGAGCCAGGGTTGGGTGTACCCAGTCATCAGGCCGAAGAATGGTATCCGCTCTTTGGTAGTCTCTTGGCGCGCGCGGAAAATAACCAAGAGTTATGGACCGCTTTCACTGCCGAAGATCCGGAAAAAAGCCCGCCAATGGCGCGCTGGTTATCTTTAGCCGATGCCGGAGGGGCCTTTGATATTGAAGTCAATGCCAGTCCTATTCTTGCTGCTGAAACCTTGCGTCGGCATTTATGGAATGTCGCGCATGGTGCACTGGTCACCTCAGCAACTTTAACAGCGCTAGGTAAATTTGACCGTTTTAATATGCGTGCTGGCTTACCTTTTGATTCGAAAAAAACTGTGGTGCCCAGTCCGTTTAACTATGCAGAGGCGGGTGTATTGCGGGTGCCTGATTTACGCGCAGATCCACGTGACTCTGAGGCGCATACGCAGGCGATTATTCGCGAAATAGCCGCTATATTAGACGGTGCACAAGGTAGCTTGGTGTTGTTTTCCTCACGGCGACAAATGCAAGACGTGTTTTCTGGCGTCGATGCTGAGTGGCGTAAACGTGTGTTGATTCAGGGAGGCTTGTCACGTCAGGAAACCCTAGCAAAGCATAAAGCGCAGATTGATAAAGGCCATGTCAGCGTGTTGTTTGGTTTGGCCAGTTTTGCCGAGGGTATCGATTTGCCTGGCGCCTATTGTCAGCATGTGGTGATTGCTAAGATCCCCTTTGCCGTGCCGGATGATCCGGTTGAGGCTGCACTCTCTGAGTGGATTGAGGCGCGTGGCGGTAATCCATTTATGGAAATTGCCGTGCCTGATGCTTCGTTGCGCTTAATCCAAGCGTGCGGGCGTTTACTGCGCAATGAGCAAGATACGGGTAGCGTTACCTTATTAGACCGCCGTTTAGTGACTCAGCGTTATGGCAAGGCGATTCTAAATTCATTACCGCCGTTTCGACGCGAAATAGACTAAGTATTCACTGTTATAAATAGAGGTCAGTATGCATATTGATGGCAGCAGCGACAGTGCATTTTCAAATGTTCTTGATGTGTTTACGCAGCTATTGGAAGAGCCGGAGCAGCGCGGTGCTGCTTTATGTGTGCAGATTGCTGGAGAGACCGTGTTGGATGTGTGGGGCGGGGTGCTTGATCGCCATTCTGAGCAGCTGTGGCAGCGTGATACCTTAATCAATATTTTTTCCAGTGGAAAACCGGTTGCCGCAGTGGTGTTATTGCAGTTGGTGGCTGAGGGTCGTTTGCAGTTGGATATGCCGCTGGCTGAATATTGGCCAGAGTTTGCGATGCAGGGTAAACGGCGAATTACTCTGCGTCATGTGCTCAGTCATCAAGCGGGAGTGCCTGCGCTACTTGAGCCACTTGCGTCTGAAGCGCTTTACGACTGGGAGCAGATGATTAGCGCTGTGCAGAATACGCCGCCGTGGTGGACACCTGGTAGTGCCCATGGCTATGCGCCGATGACCTATGGTTGGCTGGTAGGTGAACTGATTCGTCGCATTGAAGGGTGTGAGCCGGGTGAGGCGATTGCTCGACGTATTGCTGAGCCGTTGCAGTTAGAGCTTTATCTGGGGTTGACGGATCAGCAATTGCCACAGGTTGGCGATGTGATGCGCATGAAGGGTGCTTTCGGCGATGCTGCTTCGTTGCGGCTTATGCAAAACATCGGCAGTAACCCGCAAGGTATGACGGCAAAGGCTTTTGCCAATCCACCATCGATGATGACCAGTACTAATAAGCTTGAGTGGCGGCAGATGCAACAGCCGGCAGCGAATGCGCACAGTACTGCACGTGGTTTAGCTGGCTTTTATACTGGATTGTTGCAAGGTCAATTACTGGACAATGAGATGCTTAGTGAAATGCTCAAAGAGCAGAGTGCGGGTATGGATTTAACCTTATTGACGAAAACGCGTTTTGGTTTGGGTTGTATGCTGGAGCAGGCTGATGAGCTACCAGCCAGCTATGCTTTAGGTCAGCGCAGCTTTGGTCATCCTGGGGCGGGCGGTACTTTGGGCTGCGCTGATCCAGAACGTGAAGTGAGTGTGGCCTTCGTTACCAATAGCTTAGGTGCTAGCGTATTGATGGATCCGCGTGTGCAAAAAATTAATGCGATGCTGAAAAAATGCTTATGAGAGTTACTTTATCTGTCGTTATAAAAACTGGCTGATAAAGTAGCTGCGCTGATCTGTAGCGCAGCTAGAGGGTACAACACTTACTTACTGTTGCTCGGCTTGTTCGCAGGCCTGCAAGGTGTTTTCCAGTAAGCAGGCGCGGGTCATTGGGCCTACACCACCTGGAACAGGTGTGATCCAAGACGCGCGTTTAATTGCCTCATCAAAACCCACGTCACCCACGAGCTTACCATCGGCTTGGCGGTTAATGCCGACGTCAATCACCACCGCGCCAGGTTTGATCCACTCGCCTTTAACAAGGTTTGGAATGCCGACTGCCACGACCACGAGGTCTGCACGACGTACATGGCTTTCTAAGTCTTTAGTGAAGCGGTGAGTAATCGTTGTGGTGCAGCCTGCTAGCAGCAACTCCATCGCCATTGGGCGGCCAACAATATTAGACGCTCCAACAATGACTGCATCTAAGCCGTGTAAGTCCACACCTGTGTGCTCAAGCAGGGTCATGATGCCTTTTGGCGTGCATGAGCGTAGTAAAGGAATACGTTGGGCTAAACGACCCACATTGTAGGGGTGAAAACCATCAACATCTTTGCTGGGGTTGATGCGTTCAAGCAGTAGAGATGAGTCGAGATGCGCCGGCAGGGGTAACTGCACCAGAATCCCATCAACCGAAGTGTCAGCATTCAGTGTATCGATTAAGTTCAGTAGTTCTTCTTGTGTAGTAGTGGCGGGTAGGTCGTAGGCTTGTGATTGAAAGCCAACTTGTTCACAGTCCTTACGTTTATGTGCGACATACACCTCAGAGGCGGGATCGTTACCGACTAGAATCACCGCTAGGCCCGGGGCACGCAAACCTTGGTTAAGGCGAGCTTGTACTTGTTGGGCGATAGTGTCTCGAATATCTGCGGCGATCTGTTTGCCGTCAATCAATTGTGCTGTCATGAGGTTATTAGCCATACTAATTTTAGTAAAAAAGATGGGGCTATTCTCGCATGACCTACGGCATGGGGCAAAGATGCGAGAGAAGTATTTTATCCTTTATCACTATCTAATTGATTCTTTTGAAAATAATGGTTGACGACATGCAGTCTGCTCTGTAATATTTGCCCCGCTTACCCAGTACAGCCTGAAGCTGGATACGAAAGCTGAACAAGTTATATTGGACAGCAATCGAGCCTTGAGTCAGTTACTTTTAAAAGTAATGACTGCAAGCGCCCGTAGCTCAGTCGGATAGAGCACCCGCCTTCTAAGCGGGTGGTCGCAGGTTCGAATCCTGCCGGGCGCGCCATTAAGGCGAAGCTGGTAAGTGAGACAACTTACATGTAGTATGCACAACGCAATATGGTGGGCGTAGCTCAGTTGGTAGAGCACGGGATTGTGATTCCCGGTGTCGTGGGTTCGAAACCCATCGTCCACCCCATATTTGGAAAACTTAATGCTGTTACAGTATTAAGCGTGAGCAACAAGCGGACGTGGTGGAATTGGTAGACACACCAGATTTAGGTTCTGGCGCCGCGAGGTGTGAGAGTTCGAGTCTCTC
>Ga0172382_10012183_pt1 | contig 11258 bp, 9 predicted proteins | sample Leawel138RmetaG_FD_122245 | JGI IMG/M metagenome (GOLD analysis project Ga0172382, IMG submission 122245) | Leachate microbial communities from a municipal landfill in Southern Ontario, Canada - Leachate well 138R metaG | ecosystem: Engineered > Solid waste > Landfill > Unclassified | place...
AGATGTTAGTTTAGAAAAGTATAAAGGAAAAGTGTTACTGATTTTTAATTCAGCAACAAAATGTGGATTTACCCCACAATATGAAGGTATTCAAAAACTTTACGAGAAGTATCGTGAAAAAGGATTTGAAATTATCGACTTGCCTTGTAACCAATTTTTGCATCAAGCTCCCGGGTCAGATCAAGAACTAGCAAGTTTCTGTCAAGCTAATTATAACACTACTTTTGAAACATTTGCTAAGATTGATGTTAACGGAAGTAAGGCTATAGATCTTTACAAGTATCTAAAAGAAGTAAAACCTGTTGATGAGAATCCTGGAGAAGAAGTTAAAGATTACTCAGATATCAAAGTAAAAGGCAGTTCAAAGATTAAATGGAATTTCACAAAATTTATTGTTGATAAAGACGGAAATGTCTTTGGTAGATATTCGTCTAAAACAAAACCTGAAGAACTAGATGAAGTAATCGGTAGTTTAATTTAAAAAAAATAAATGTCAATTCGTAAGAATTGACATTTTTTTATATTAGATATTTAAGTTTGTGATTATTCAAGAATCGCTCTAAATTCATTAAGGTTAATTCGAATAGCCTATCTTTCATATAGGGACTACTTGAAGCGTTATGGGGAGTTATATATACATTGTCTAAACTCCATAATTCACTATCCTTTGGCAATGGTTCGGGAGTTGTAACATCTAAGCCGGCTCCTCTTATTTGCTTTTGTTTTAGACATTTTATCAGTGCTTCTTGATCGATTATTTCACCTCTAGCAACATTTACTATTAAAGCATTTGGTTTTAATAACTGTAATCTTTCACTATTGATTAAATTTTTTGTATCCTTTGTTAAAGGTAAAGCAATAATTATATAATCAGAACTCTTCAAGATTGTTTCTAAGCCTTCTTCATCGTTAAATATTTGATCAAAGTTTTCCGGTTTATCTTTGGATTTTTTATAACCAAAAATTTGTTCTACTCCAAATGCTTTAAACCTTTTAGCAAGTTCTTTACCAATTGAACCAGAACCCAATATACCAACAGTAGAATTAAAAATCTCCGGTTCTTTGCTAATCGGATTCCAAACTTTATCATTCATACAATCTTGGTAATATTTCATGTTACGATTGAAATACAATATCTTTGATATTACATCTTCAGCTATTGAAATAGAAAACACATCTCTAGCGTTTGTAATAAGGATTCTTTTAGATTTGATATAATTGATATCAACATTATCATAACCAGCCATCAATAATTGAATCCATCTAAGTCTTATAAATTTATCTAAATCAAGCTTATTCAAAGTTGAATTCATGATGATTAAAGCTTCAACATCCTCGTGTCCATCCAAATTGTCAACAAATTCAACCTTAGGAAACTTCTCAATTAATTTAGGATAGTTGACTCTTCCCATCATTCTTTTTTCAACAAATATTTTCATAGATTTTTCACCTCATCATTACTATTATACCACACAAAGCTAAAACATATAAAAAATGCATGGTTTTACCCATACATCTTCTTAATTATGAACAGAACAAATCGTTTCGGTAAAACCCGATTCAAAAATACAAACACTTTATATTTAAAACCTATTGTTTTAGCGATTGGTAGGTGTTTTTTGCCTGAAATTTTATAAATCTTTTTAGCAACTATAATAGGGTCCATACCATTTTGCTCATCTTTTTCCATTCTTGCAATTGAATCTTTGATTCGCGAACCATATACATCATTTTCAACAGTTAGTGGTTGTTGACGATTGCTTGTAAAATTAGTTTTTATATCTCCTAATAATAAAGTCATAGCTTCAATATTATAAGGAGACAACTCTATTCTTAACCCTTCAGTGAATGACTTAAAGGCTGCTTTAGTCATTGAATAAAAGGTTTGAAACGGTATTGTTAATTCACCTGCCACTGAACCAATATTAATAATTTTAGAATTTCGTGATTTTCTTAATAAATCAATGCTGTGTTTAGTTAATAAAAACTGACCAGTAATATTTATTGAAATGATTTTTTCTACTTCTTCTAAACTACTATATTCAATCGCACCTGAAACTCCCATACCCGCACAATTTATTAAAGTATCAATTTTCCCATATTCTAAAGTTATTTTCGAAATCAAATCATTAACTTGATCTTCTTTAGTAATATCGCAAGAATAATGTTTGAACTTTATTTTCGTTTTCGGAAATGAACGAGATATACCTATTACTTTAAACCCTTTTTCAGCTAAATAATTAGCTGTTATTAAGCCAATACCGCTTGATGCTCCACTAATTAAAAATATTTTATCCATTTTTATCTTCCAGAAGCGACATTAACTTAGTTTCGTCTTCAGGTAGATTGTTAAGTACATCTGCAATTATTGATATCGCTTCATCCATAAGTTCTTTGGTGTGAGTTGATGTGTAAGAAGTTCTGATTAAGCACTCACCTTCAGGGGTTGCTGGAGGCAATACAGGATTAACATAAACACCTCTTTCGTAAAGAACCTTACATGCTATTATCGTTCTAAGCATAGAATAAGTATATATCGGTATAATTGGTACAATTGAATTTTCAATAATGTTTAATCCTTTTGCTTTAAGGCCTTTTCTAACATATTGAGCAATTTCTAAAAGAGCTTTAGGCCTTTCAGGTTCGGATTTTAAAATTCTTAAAGCTTCTAATGCTGTAGCGGCGTTAGCAGGAGTTATTGCGGCACAGAAAATGAATGGTCTTGACTTATGTTTGACATATTCAACAACCTTTCTATCCGCAACCATATATCCGCCTAGACTAGCTAAAGATTTTGAGAATGTACCCATGATGATATCTACATCATCTTCTAAATCGAAATACTCTGCAGTTCCTCTTCCGTGTTTACCTAAAACTCCAAAGCCATGGGCATCATCAACCATTACTCTAGCGTTATATTTCTTTGCTAGTTTAACTATATTCGGTAGATCACAGATGTCTCCACTCATAGAAAAGACACCATCTGTTACAATTAATTTTCCTTTACTCGGATCTGCTTTTGCTAACTTCTTTTCCAAGTCTTCCATATCATTATGATGGTAACGAACCATATCAGCATAAGATAATCTTGCGCCATCGTATATTGAAGCATGATTTTCTCGATCGCAGAAAATAAGATCATTTCTACCGGCAATTGCAGAAATAATACCTAAGTTTGATTGAAAGCCAGTTGAAAAAGTGACGCAAGCTTCTTTATTCAAAAACTCAGCCAACTCTTTTTCTAAGGTTATATGAGTGGTTAAAGTACCGTTTAAAAATCTTGAACCAGAAACACCAGACCCAAAATTTTGAAGAGCTTTAACACCCGCATCAATTACTCGCTCATCTCCGGTTAGTCCTAAATAATTATTAGAACCTATCATTATTCTTCGTTTGCCTTCCATTAAAACTTCAATATCTTGTTTAGTTTCTAAGGCATGAAAGTAAGGATAAATTCCTAATTCTTTATATTCATCCGCAAGAGTGAAATCATCGCACTTCTTAAATAAATCCATATTTTCCTCCAAGTTTCAAAAAGCTTTATCTAAAAAATTATAACACAAGTGAACATCTTTGTATACAAAAAACAAGATTTTTAGCCGTTTTCAATTTCGTTAAATTATAATAGTAAAAATTAATAGTAAATACTTTTGCTACTTGTAATTTTTATATATAAAAAGATATAAACCAAGCAATTATTATTTCTTATCCTAGAATCATTTATAACTTTTTATTATTGACAATCAAAATAATCACCAATATAAACAGCCTTGTCGATTTAACAACAAAGATTAACTTATATCTCTATTTTTGGGTATTTAATTGATTAATAAAAAAATAGTTTTTTTATATTTAATAATTATTAAACAACGCAAAACTAAAAGTCATTCAGATTTTAATTTTTATAGTTATCATTATTACATTCATTTACAATTAACAGCGACAAGATTAAAATCAGAATTTGTTCACTAATGTTTAATTACATAAAAAAAGAGGCTTCGGTGTGTGCCTCTTTGTTTTTATAATTTGTAGATTTTTTCTAGTTCGAGCATGCAATATTTTTTATCTGTATCTTTTTTTATAGTCAAAACAACTGCTTCGGCTTTCTTCGCCATTAAATCTCGATGTTTGAAGTCTTTTAATAAATGATATACTCTAACATTAGCTTCATAAGCAAAGAACAAATCAAAGTCCTGAAGATTAAGTTTTAAAGTATCATCTAAAACGCTTTTTGCATAGTATAAAGATGCCTCAAGCATGTTTGCTTCCGCAAAAACTCTTGAGACTTGCCAATTACTTCTAATAAAATTTACTTGATTACCTACAAGAGACCAATAATACTTTGATTTAAAGGTCAAATCAATCATCCTTAAGGTTTCTTCAACCGTGCGGTTGTCTTTTTCAATAAAATCCCATGTTTGGTTAAAACATTGCTTCGCTAAATTTCTAATTTCATCACTTAACATTTTATCTTCTCGCAGCCTCTCTGAATATTTCTAAACCTTTATCTGTTAGTTCGTGCTGTACCATTTGCTTTAAAACATTATAAGGCACAGTCGCAATATCAGCTCCAGCTTTAACACTTTGATCGATGTGATTTAGATGCCTGATTGACGCTGCGATGATTTGGGTTTTAAAATTATATGTCTTAAACATATCTTTAATTTCTTTAACTAGTTTATAACCTGCATCATCAGTTTTTGTTAAATCATCAAGTCTTCCTAAGAATGGTGATACATAGGTAGCTCCTGCAGTAGCTGCCATTAAAGCTTGTGAAACCGAAAAGACTAAGGTTACATTAGTTTTTATACCTAAAGAACTCAACTCTTTTATAGCCTTTATACCTTCGGTAGTCATGGGAATTTTAATCACAATGTTCTTGTGCATTTTAGCATACTCTTTTGCTTCTTCAACCATCTCTTTAGAGTTTCCTTCTTGAACTTCAGCACTGATTGGTCCGTCAATTAAATCAACAATTTTTTGGATTGCTTGAACCAAAGTAATACCTGACTTAGCAATTAATGAAGGATTGGTTGTTACCCCAGAAATAATACCCCATTTTGAAACTTCTTCAATTTCCTTAATGATAGCCGTATCTGCAAATAATTTCATTCTAGCCTCCTAGTATAATAGTTTTTTTATTTTATCTAAAGACTTTTCTTTGATTTTGCTCGCTTCTTCAATAAAGTTGTTAACTAACTCTAAATACTGATTTTTTAAATCTTTGGAATCAATACCCGGAAGATTAATCAAAACATTCATAGCCGCTCCTTCTGCGGCTGAGTATAACATTAGAATTGCTACTCCTTGATCTGATAAAGTGTTCTTATTAGAATATTCTATCATATTTTCAATTATTCTTAAAGATTTGACACTGTTTTCAAGTACTTTTTTCGGTACGTCCATGCATAAAATTGTAGATTTATATATGGCTTCTTTTCTTTTTTCTATTTCTTCATCAGTATTTTTCGGAAGTTTAAACGCCTTCATTAAGATATTCAAAGCTTCCGTATCTAAGTCAATAAGTTTTTTAAATTCACTTAAATAAATATTTATCTGATTAATTCCGTCTACATAAGATTTTTGGATTTTTAAATCTAAAGTCTTGAACTTCTTTTTTTCAACCGACAACTTACTAACCATAATCATTAATCCGCAGCCATTACAAGCTGCCAAAGCACTGACACTGCCGCCGCCTGGTGCTGGTGAGTCTGAGCTCAACTCAGTTAAAAAATCCGCTACTGTGTAATCAATTAGTTTCATATTAATCCTCCTTGATAATCATACGATTATTCACTATTAATTTACCATTCTTAAATACTGCATGTGTATGGTTGATCCCGTAATGATAAATGAAATAATCCAAATTTTTTGCTTTTAACAAAACTACATCTGCAAATTTCCCAGGTTCTAAACTGCCACGGTCATTACTTATATCCAGACTAAAAGCGGGATTAATTGTTGCAGCTGTAAGAATTTCGCTAGGCAACATTTTTAGTTTATTCCCAGATATTTGCATTGTGAGTTGAAAGTTTTCAGAAGGTGTAGAACCAGGGTTGTAATCACTGGAAACACTTACTGCTGCACCTGAGTCAATTAACTTTCTAGCAGGAGCATAATCCTTGTTTAGGAAAAATGATGTTGATGGTAAAAGATTTGCAATAGTATCAGTTTTAGCGATATTTAGAATATCATCTTCTTTTATAGCCATTAAATGGTCAACGGTTTTAGAACCCAATTTTAAAGCGACTTGTGTTCCTCCGATTGATTCGATTTCATCAGTGTGAACCCGTAATTTAAATCCTAAACTCTTTGCCTTCTCAAGAATTGTTTTAGTTTCTAAAGCTGTAAATACATCTTTCTCACAAAAGACATCAGCATACTCTGCTAAATTTTCTTTCTTGATGATTTCTAGGTCGCCTAATATTTTTTGAATAAATTTACTTCGATTATTTTTATACTCTGGAGGTAAAGCGTGAGCTCCAAGATAAGTAGACTTAATATCAATAGGATGTGTTTCGTTTAGATGTTTAATTACTTTTAATGTTTTTAGTTCAGTATCTAAATCTAAACCATATCCAGATTTTGCTTCTAGAGAAGTAACTCCGAATAAAAGCATTTCATCAAGAGATGATCTGGCTTGCGAGACTAATTCTGAAAAACTTGCTGTTTTAGTCATTTCTACAGTTGAAAGTATTCCTCCGCCTGCTTTAAGAATATCCAAATAATCTACCCCAGCAATTTTCTTTGTGAATTCATGTTCTCTAGATCCCCCGAATACTAAATGAGTGTGTGAGTCGATTAACCCAGGTATAGCTATGAGCCCACTTCCATCATATAGTTTCGTATCTTTATCAAAGTGTTTTTGATAATCGCCTTGTCCAACCTCAATTATCTTTTCACCTTCAATAATAATGAAGGCATTATCAAGGGTAAGTATTTCTCTCATCGCTTTTCCTTTTACGGGAGGTATCTTAACACTAGTATAAAGATGATTGATATTGTGAATAATTAATCTATTCATATTAGACACCTATAAAAAAGATTCAATAATTTTGTCAGCTGAAAAATCTCTCAGCTTAAGAAATTTCTGTGATGCCTCTGTTATATCAGTCAGGGATATATCTTTTGGAAAATCCAAATGATTAACAGCGTAATAATACTTTAAAGAATCGATTAAAGCAGCCTTAGGTATCAGTCCAACTATCTCAGCGCTTGGAACTTCTAGAGAATACCTTCTAGCTTCCATTTTAACGGTCTCAAAAATTCTATAGATAGGATTTTTCTTAAAATTTAAAATGTTCATTGTGACCTGAGTATGGCCTCTTTTTTCCAAAAAAACTGGTCCAGCTTGGATATATTGAAACCCTCCACTAGAAGCTCTGATTGCTCGGGCAAATTTCGCTGTAATCTTTTCGTCAGTAGTTAAAACATCGATATTATAAGCTATTAAGAAGTCTCTAACTCCTACTCCAATCACACCAAAAGTAGGATGCACTTCTTGTTTACCGTAATCAGGTTTCCATTCAGGTAACTTGATTTTTTCTTTCATACCTTCAAACTCGCCCTTCCTAATATTTGGTAATGATACTCTTTTTTCTTCATTAGCGGCTTCAGCGTACATAAAGCACGGAATATTATATTTTTCTGATATCGATTTGGCTAAAACATTAGCATATTCAACACATTCTTTGATAGTGATGTTATCAACCGGAATAAAAGGGATAACATCTATAGCGCCCATTCTTGAATGTTCTCCAGAATGATTATTTAAATCAATTTCCTTTTCACAAACTTCAACCATTTTTAGAATTGCTTCTATCATTGCTTCAGGTTCTCCTAGTAAAGTTACCACAGTTCGATTATAGTCAGCATCAGCTTCATAATTTACTAGTTTTACTTCCGGAAAAAGACCGAAAACACTAATGATTCGTTCTATTTTTTGCTTATCTTTTCCTTCGGAAAAATTAGGAACACATTCAATTATTTTTTTCATTACATATCACCCTTTTTAAATTTATCTGATAATAATTTAGTTAATTTTTTTTCATCAGCAAGATTGGGAATTGTTATATAAGAATTGTTATCAATTTTATTATATTCTTGTACGGTTTCAATTGAATTAGGGTTTCTAGCCCATGATCTTCTTGATACTCCTGCCATTACATCAAACAGCATTGACGTTTTCAAAATGTCATCAACTCTTTTAGATCCATCTAAAACCATTCCATATCCACCATTAATGACTTTTCCAATGCCGACGCCACCACCATTATGTAAAGTAACTAATGACATTCCTCTTGCGCTGTTACCTAAAGCAACATGTGTTGCCATATCAGCCATAATATTAGAACCATCTTTAATGTTGGAAGTTTCTCTAAATGGCGAATCTGTTCCGCCGGTATCGTGGTGATCTCGTCCAAGCATTACCGGACCAATCTCTTTATTCCTTACCATTTCATTAAACTTAAGCGCTATTTTCAACCTTCCATATGCATCTTGATAGAGAATTCTTGCTTTAGTCCCAACGACTAGATTGTTCTTTTTTGCATCTCTTATCCAATTATAGTTGTCCAAATCTTGAAATCTTCGTTCTTTATCTATGCATTCCATAGCTGCTAAATCGGTCTTGTCTAAATCGCTTTGATCACGGCTTAAACAAACCCATCTAAATGGTCCATATCCATAGTCAAACAATACTGGACCCATTATGTCCTCTACATAAGATGGCCAAATAAATCCATCTAAATCATTGATGCCGTTTTTACACACTTCTTTAATCCCACTATCACTTATCGCTTTTAAGAATGAATTACCGTAATCAAAGAAATATGTTCCTCTACTGGTAATAATCTTAATTGCTTCAAAATGTCTTTTTAAAGTATCGTTAACTAGCCTTCTAAATGTATCCTTATTATTATTTAGTAAATCAGTTCTTTCTTCAAAACTAATATCTACTGGGCAGTATCCGCCATCATAAACTGCGTGACAACTAGTTTGATCGCTTAACAAATCAATATGATTTCTCTCTTTAACAGCTGTTTCTAACAAATCAACTATGTTTCCTAAATAAGCAATTGCCCGAGGTTTACCTTCATTTTGGTATTTTTTGGCCAAAACGAATGCGTTTTTAGGATCTTCTTCTACATCATCAACCCATCCTTGTTGCTTTCTAGTTTCAATTCTTGACTTATCAACTTCAGCTATTATCGCAACTCCGCCAGCTATAACAGTGGCTTTTCCTTGAGCTCCACTCATTCCTCCTAGTCCAGAAGAAACGAAAAGTTTTCCAGCTAGATTTTGATCTTGCGGTATATTAAGTTTCATTCTTCCGGCATTCAATAACGTTGAGTAAGTTCCGTGAACAATTCCTTGTGGACCGATATACATCCAACCACCTGCAGTCATTTGTCCATAATTAGCAACACCTAGAGAACTTGCACGATTAAAACTATCTAAATTATCAAACTCACCAATCATCAATCCATTTGTTATTATTACTCTCGGTGAAGTTTTACTTGATGCAAATAGACCTAGAGGATGACCAGACATTATAACTAATGTTTGTTCATTGTTCAATTCTTCTAAGTAGCGTTTTACAATCCAATATTGCATCCAATTTTGGAACACACTGCCTGTCTCACCATAAGTTACTAATTCATAAGGATAAAGCGCAATATCAAAATCTAAATTATTATCAATCATTACTTGAAAAGCTTTTCCTTCAATACAATTGCCCTTATATTCATTAATTGGTTTTCCATAAATGTTTCCTTCAGGCCTAAACCTATAGCCATATATTTTTCCTCTAGTCAAAAGTTCCTCCAAGAACTCATCAGCTAGTTCATCGTGCCAAGATTCAGGAATATATCTTAGCGCGTTATTTAAAGCTAATTCCATCTCTTTTCTAGTGAGATTAAGCTCTCTTTTTGGCGCTCTTCTTATTCCTGAAATAAATGACTTTTTCTTTGGTAACTCTGGAAATATCGCCTTGATTGACAAATTATCATTCATTAATATCACTCCTTAATAATTTTCTAAATTCACCAGTATTGATTAAACGAATTATTTTATGAATTTCTTTATACATCATTGTATCTTCTTTAATAAACGGTATTTCTTTTCGAATAAAATCGTAGATCCTTCTCGTGGCTTTACTCATAGAGCTTTTATCTCTAAAATCAATTGCCTGTAAAGCAGTCAATAACTCCATAGCTAAAACATCGCTTGTATTTCTTATTATATCTTTTGCTTTTCTTGCCGCTATTGTGCCCATTGAAACATGGTCTTCTTGGTTAGCTGATGACGGTATTGAATCGACACTTGCAGGGTGTGATAATACTTTATTTTCACTAACAAGTGAAGCTGCACTATATTGAACAATCATAAATCCAGAATTGATTCCGGGATTTTTCACTAAAAAAGGTGGTAACCCATTACTAAGATTAGCATTGACCATTCTTTCTAAACGCCGTTCAGATATATTTGCTAATTCACTAATAGCGATTCCGAGAAAGTCCATTGCTAAAGCTATTGGTTGCCCATGAAAGTTACCCGCACTGATAACTTGATTATCTTCAACAAAAACTAAAGGATTATCAGTTGCAGCATTCATTTCTCTTTCTAGAATTGTCTTTACATAATTAATCGCATCTAAACTCGCTCCAATAACCTGGGGTGAGCAACGCAAAGAATACGCATCTTGAACTCTCTTTTCTCCTTGCCTTGTTGTAAGACGTGAGTCTTCGAGAATTTTTCTTAACGATTTGGATACTTCAATTTGACCAATCTGATTTCTAACTAAATGAATCTTTTCATCGAATACATCTGTAATACCTTCTAAGGCTTCCAGTGTGATTGCCAAGTTATATTTGGACAAATCTAATAGACTCTCTGCTTCTAATAACGCTAAAACACCAACAGATGTCATAGCTTGAGTACCATTAATAAGCGATAGACCTTCTTTTGCAGCAAGAGCTTTTATCGGTTTGATATTCGCTGTATTCAAAGCCTCTTTAGCCGGATAGACTTTTCCTTCAATTTGCATTTCGCCAAGTCCAATCAGTGGTAAAGCCATGTGGCTTAATGGTGCTAAATCACCACTAGCTCCTAAGCTCCCCTTTGAATAAACAACGGGAATTACATCTTTATTTAAAAATTCAACCATCTTTTCCAAAACTTCTAGTCTAATACCGCTATAGCCTTTGATAAGAGCGTTTATTCTCAGCAAGAGCATGCCTCTTACTATTTCCGAACTA
>Ga0172382_10012184_pt1 | contig 11258 bp, 12 predicted proteins | sample Leawel138RmetaG_FD_122245 | JGI IMG/M metagenome (GOLD analysis project Ga0172382, IMG submission 122245) | Leachate microbial communities from a municipal landfill in Southern Ontario, Canada - Leachate well 138R metaG | ecosystem: Engineered > Solid waste > Landfill > Unclassified | place...
AATAAATAGAGGCTGCTTCCTTAAGCCTGAAATAGTAAGGAGGTTGAGTGGTTCTGAGCACCTCGAGACTTAAACGAAAGCTGTCGTTCCTGCGTAGGCAGGAACCTAGGAAGATTTTCAGGGTAGTCCCGCAGGCTGCTAATATTGTTGAAAAATCAGCTGATTTACCGCTTTATTGGGCTACTGCAGACATATGTCCAGGTGTTCAGTTGGTTTCGATTAGGGATTCCTGCCCCCGATCAGGTCGAGGGTGACGTTCCTTCGCAGGAATGACGGTGTGAAATATTCCGGACAGTGGTGCGCCTGCGCGGGAATGACGGCTTAAGTCAGTGCCATTCATCAAGGAGTTAAAAAATGAAGCCACGAATTTCCGTCTTGACCCTGGGGGTCGAAAATATCGACAAAGCCGTTAAATTTTACCGGGATGGCCTTGGTTTTGTCACCGAGGGCATCATCGGCGCCGAACTTGACCAGGGCGCTGTCGCCTTTTTTCAACTCAATGGCGGACTCAGGCTTGCCCTTTGGCCGCGGGACAGTATTAGCCATGATAGCGGCCTTGCCAGGGGGGCGATCTCGGCAACCGAATTTACCCTGGGTCACAATGTAAATTCGCGGGAAGAAGTGGATAAGGTCATGGCCGAGGTCAAAGGCGCTGGCGCCACCATCGTCAAACCTGCCCAGGAAACCTTCTGGGGCGGCTATGCCGGTTATTTCCAGGATCCCGACCAGCACCTGTGGGAAGTGGTGTGGAATCCGGACATGCTACCTGAAAATTAACCGCATTCGAGGTACCTCCAAAGGATTAGTCTGAGGAGCAACAGCCGTGCTACCATGAATTTAACAAGAAATGATCATTGATCCACAGGAAAACAATGTACGATTTGATGGTTTTATTGCATGTATTGGCCGCCACTGTGTGGACGGGCGGGCATTTGGTTCTCGCCCTGACAATTCTTCCTGGCGTACTTAAAAACAAGGATCTTGCATTTATCCAGCGCTTTGAATCCAGCTATGAAAAAGTCGGCATACCCGCATTATTGATTCAGATTGCCACGGGTTTGTGGATGGTGAATACCATGGTTGCCGAACATTCGGCGCTGCTCAACCTGGAAAACCCTGCCGCCAAACTGTTGTGGATCAAGCTCGGCCTGCTTGCGCTGACGGCTGTCCTTGCCGCTGACGCCCGCTTGCGCATTATTCCCAAGCTGTCACCTGCAAACCTGAGATCCCTGGCTTTTCATATAGTGCCGGTAACCATTATTTCGGTACTTTTTGTTGTTGCCGGGGTGTTGTTCAGGTTTGGTTGGCTGAACTAATCTGGCTGAACTAATCAAGGTGTTGTCAACGCCAGATTCCCGTCAATGTCAGTGTCGCAGCCAGCAAACTGGCGAAAAGCAGCGTAAAAAATGACATCGCCCGGTTCCAGCGCCAGGACGCCTCCTGAGCCGAATAACCGCTGAGCCGCTCCATCAATAATGCGTTGGCGGCATAAGGTGTACCAAAGGCAGTTATGCCCCAACCGGTGACTATGCCAATACCCAAGCCCAGTAAACCGTCTGTCGGCCAGACAGTGCCCAATATCCCCGCCACAATGGTGCCGGTAAGTATGGGATTGACACCGACCAGGCCGAGCGCAAAAAACAGCCAGGGAACAGCGGCAGCCACCAGAGGCCACCACCAAAAACCCAGATTAATTTCACCAACGATATTGATCACGCCAGTACTGATAACAGCGCCGATAAAAGCAGAACCGCCAACAATGGCAAGTTCGTTGCCAACATGGGACAGATCCGGCAATGGTGCCGATTTTTTCTTTACTCTGGTGATCACATGGCCAGACACAACCACCGCCAGACAGCTGAGGGCAACCGCATAGGCGTAGCTCAGGCCAAGCCAATGACTGCCCGCAAAAACACCGATGCAGATAATCAATATAATCAGCGCAAACCTGACCCACTCTGCCCACCCGGCCAGTTCTTGACCAGTACCCATCACCGCTTCAACTTCCTGTTCTCGCCACAGCAGTCCAGAGAGAGATATCAGCAGTGCGCAGGGAATCGCCCAGGCGAGCAGCTCAAAACTGCTGAGATCTGGCAGCAATGTCAGTGTCATAACCAAAGAGATCGACAAGGGAGAAAAGATAGGCGCAGCGCCAAAACCACGGAGCACCGCGCGGGTGGCATTGCGGGTTGCCGCTGAATCGCCAGTGCGGCGAATCCGTTCCGCCACCAGGCTGCCAATAACGCCCACAGAACCCACATTGATGGGAATGGCCAACAGAGTTGTGCCAAATGCCAAACTCAGATAGCGGCGCGAGGGTTTGCCATCAAAAAGGCTAACGGAGATTCGCTGTAAATCCCTGGTGCGCCCCAACACCGAAGACAACAAAGTGACCGACAAAATAAGGGAGGTCAGCGCCAGCATATTCGCAACGGCAGGTTTGAGCATCGCCGCATGGTTAACCCAGGCATATAGGGCAGCCAACCCCGCCATGGCAAATACCACCCTGGGCACCCTGCGCAAATGGCGCCATTCCAGGGCAATAACCAGGATCACCGCGCTTGAACCAATCAGTTTTGCGCCAGGGAAAAAGTGAAAAATACCTGCCAGCAGTGCCAGATACGCGATGGCGGAACGAGGTGTTATCACAATGATGGTGCCCAACGGGAGAAGTGAAGACTTATTGTAATAAAGCTGTGGCAATGTCGCTAATAACAACTTCGTAGGGGGCAACTGCAGAAAGTGGATCTAAGCTCAATCGGCAAAGATGAACGACTATTTCCTTGCGGAGATCAGCCTTCACACACTAAAATGAAATCAGCATCTGTTCGCGCAAAGAAACTTTGGCCAAGGAATTTCTGATGATTGACATCGCGTCCGTTTCGCGACAGAACCTCAGCCTCGACTCCGGTCTATAATCACGGATACAGCGAATTCAACAGATTATAGGTTCTCGCTCACATGGCAATGGCGTAAATCTGAGCTTGCCTGGATTGGCTTTCACTTGCATAAAAACCCACCAAATGACAACGGAGCACAGCACCATGACTGAGATTAAAGCCTACAAGGTTTGGGATGCGGGCACCCGCTGGTTTCACTGGATTAACCTGATCTGCATCCTCGGCCTGACGGCTGTAGGCCTGGTGATACTCAACGCGGGCAGCCTTGAAATAGCCAATACCGGCAAGCTTCAGCTGAAAACCGTCCATGTATGGATCGGCTATATCTTCGCCACCAACCTGCTGTGGCGCTTTGTGTGGGCGTTTTTTGGCAACACCCATGCCAGATGGCCTGCCCTGCTTCCCGGAGGCAAAGGCTACGGCGCCAGACTGCGCAGCTATATAGGCGCGTTTTTTTCAGACAAGCCCCAAGTTTATCTCGGCCACAACCCCGCCGGGCGCATTGCAGTTACTCTATTGTTAATCCTGCTCAGCATTCAGGCCGTTACCGGGCTGGTACTGGCAGGAACCGACCTCTTCATGCCACCATTCGGCCATTGGATTGCCCAATGGGTAGCAGCCCCAGGCATTGCCCCCGACACCCTGGTGGGCTATGCGCCGGAAATGTACGACCAAACCGCCTATGAAGCCATGCGCGCTTTTCGCAAACCCTTTATCACCACCCACCTTTACAGTTTTTATGCCCTAATGATTACGATTGTTGTCCATATCGCTGCGGTGGTTATCACCGATATTCGCGAAGGCGGCAATATCATTTCCGCCATGTTTACCGGTAAAAAGACGCTGAAGGGCAAACCGGAGGATGGCCAATAAAGCGCACCTTATTTCACATCAAAAAATACAACCGCGCTCTACCCTTATAACTCAATATAAAAAGAAAGTGACGGAAAATTTTTGTGCTGTATGTTGAGGTAGATGACAGGATGGGGCGCATTCTTCAAAAGTGCTACACTTCCTTATCAGTGACAACCAATAATTGTAGAAAACAGCGGAAATCCGTCATGATCGACCGCAATAGCCTGTCAAACGGTTCCACCATACACCGGCAAAACGCGAGTTTTGCCCGCGAGGTTATTGCCAAATCAAAGGCCAGTGCTGCCGCCATTTTTCTCTACGATAAAAGCCAGGCCAGCCCGGTTAACTTCCTCTACGAAACCGGCATCCCTGCCAGCATTACCGCGCTCTACACCAACGGCGTTTACCGTGACGACCCCATGCTCCAGTATTCAACGTCGCCAGAACGGGACTGCCATCGCTTTACCGGCACCAATTATTGCCAGCGCCTGGAACCCAATCTCGAACCCTATCAGGAACACAACGACCGCTACTGGCATGCCCTGGGTCGCGCCGGTTTCAGGGAAACCGCCACCAGCCTCAAGGCCGTGTCCAGGGATATTTACCTAGTGGTGGGTTTGTTGCTGGCGGAATCCCGAAGCAGAAAAGGCGCCCACCTCTGTGTGGAAAATGCCATGGCCGCCGTGGACAACTGGCTGGAGGCGTGCCATCACGCCATTGTCGATGCTGCCGTGAGGCAGTGTTTTTTCCCACCGCGACAACCACAGTTAAAAACAGATCTGCCAGCTGAGGCAGACAGAGTCACCGATAGAGAATGGCAGGTGATTGCCGAATTAATGGCCGGCTGCAGCAATAAGCAGATCAGCGCCAAACTGGGCGTTGCCGAGCACACCGTTGAAAACCACCTGAAAAATATTTACAAAAAATTTGCTGTCCGCAGCCGCACCTCATTGATTGCCAAAATAACCAGCACTCCGTAGCGTTTCCTGCCAAAAACTGAACAATAAGCCACAAGTTGGGATTCCATCCCAAGCCAACCGTAGCGGATTTCCGCCATAGACACCCCCTATTGGCGCCTATAGACTCCAGTCCTGTGTAATCAAAACTCAGTCACGGCTTCCGTTGCTTTTGCTCCCATCAGCACAATTGCAAAACCTTAAACTGCTGAAGGTGAGCGCAAGCCAACATTCGCGCCGGGAACATAATTCTAAAGGACGCACTATGATGGCAAGCCAACAACCCAGTGGCGCCCCTGTGGATATTCGCCAGGCGCCAACGGCGGAGTTTATCGCTGAACTTCGCCGCCGCTATCCCACCGAGGCGGAAATTGACCGCGTCCTGACGCGGAAAATGGCCCAGCGCGGCCAGGGCACTTTTGTACCGGTCACTTTTGAACAGATCAGCCAATGCCTGGAGGCCATGCTCCACAAAAAACTCAACCACGGCTTTCGCATTGTCAACGCCCGCTGGATGACAGGGGGCTCGTCAAAGCTGCAAATCAGTTTTGAGCTGGAATGGCAGGGGCTGGACGGCTCCCAAGCTCGCCACATCACCCCCATGGTGCTGCGCATGAGCCCTTCCGAGTCGATTGTTGAAACTTCCCGCCGCCGGGAGTTTCAGGTGATAAAAGCTTTGGCGGCGCAAATTCCCGTGCCCGCTTGCTATTGGGAAGATGAAGAGATGGAATTCTTTCCCTACCCGGCAATGGTGTTTGGTTTTGTTTCAGGGGTCGCCAAGCCCGCTTCCGATACCTCCCAGCAGGTTACGGGGCTGGGCATTAATTACGGCGCCAGACTGCGCACCAGGGTCACCGATGAGTTTATGCGTGGCGTCGCCGCCTTTCACAATGCCGATATTTCCACCATGGATCTGAACGCCTTTGAAATCCCCAAAGTGGGCACCAACGAAGGTGTTCGCAAACAGGTCAATATGTGGCGGCGAATCTGGGAGGAGGATCGCGGCGAAGAAGAACCCCTGGTGCAATTGGCAGGCAACTGGCTGGAAGACAACGCCCCGGTTCTCGATCATGTATCCATTGTTCACGGCGACTGCCGCAGCGGCAATTATTTGATCTCCGAAGACGACGGCCATATTACCGCCTGGCTCGACTGGGAACTGGCAGTGCTGGGCGACCGCCACCAGGATCTCACCTGGGCGACATCACTGGCCTACAGCCATATCGCAGAAGACGGCAAAACCCTGTTGGTCAACGGCATGCTGCCCCTCGATGAATTTTACGCCGCCTACGAAAAAGCCACGGGGCTGAATGTAGACCCCCAGCGCATCAACTATTTTCGCGTCTACAACGCCTGGGTGTCTTACATTGTTTGTGTAGCCACTGGCTACCGGGTGGCGAAGGGTGGCAAATCCCACCAGGATATTGTTCTCACCTGGCTCAACGGCATCGGCGGTCTGTTGATGGAACAGTTGCGCCACAACCTGATGGAGGCCATTCGATGATTCCCGAAATTGATATCCAGCTCGCCGCCGTTATCAAATCCCTGAGCGACAATGTGCTGCCCGCCGTGGATAACAGCAATCCCCTTGCTGGCGAGCAGATTCGCCTCTGCCTCGCCACCCTGGGAATGATCAAAAAACGCCTACCTGATTTGCACCGCTATCAGCGCCATGAGCTGGAGTTAAATCTCGACCTGCTGACCTCGCTCGCTGAGATTGCCACGAACGCAGGCCTTGCCGTTACAGATTTGACAACAGCTCTAAACAGTAGCCGCGAAACCCTGAACGACGCCACAATGGGGGCGACAGAGATCGAGCAACAGGTTCGAGTTGTCAAGGACAAGGCCGTCTCTGTTGTCAACGCCGCCAGGGGAACCGCAGCGGAAACCGAGGTGATGGCATTGGTGCTCAACTCCCAGGAAGCCATGGATCTGTGCCGCCGCGCCTGGACGCTGGAGATGGGTTTTGAGCCTGACCCGAGCCAAATCCCTGCCCTTAATCAATTACTGTGTCGCCAGGATTAATTGCCATGATAGATAAAGACCATCCCAGCGAAGCCTGGATTGCCGACCTTCGCACACGCTTTCCCTGCGAGGCGGAAGTCGACTGGGTGCTGACCCGCAAGCTGCGCAACCGTGCAGGCGCTGCCTACACCCCGGTAAAGCTCGACCAACTTTGCGACGCCGTCACCGATCTGCTCAATGCCGAATTGCATGACGCCTTTGAGGTGAAAAATCCCCGCTGGCTGTCTGGTGGCGCCTCCAAACTGCAAATGGCCTTTGACCTCGACTGGCATCAACCCGGCGTCGGCAGAACCACCACGCCACTGGTGTTGCGCATGGAGCCTGCGGCGTCCATTGTTGAAACCAGCAGGCTGCGGGAATTTGAACTGATCAAGGCCTGCGAAACGGTGGTTCCTGTGCCGCCGGTTTTCTGGGTCGATCGAGAAGGCAAATATCTGCCCTACCCCGCGCTGATTTACGGTTTTGCCAAGGGTGTCACCAAGCCCTCCACCGCCGCCAGTGGTGTTTCCGGCACCGGCATTAATTTTGGCGTTGAATTGCGCAAAACCCTCAGCAAACAATTTGTTGAACAGCTCGCCGCCATTCATACCTTCGACTGGAGCAAGGCACAGCTTAGTAGTTTCAGTGTGCCCGCCAAAGATTCCGCCGAAGGTGTGGAGTGGCAGATCAACTGGTGGGAGCGGGTGTGGACGGAAGACGCCAACGAAGAAGTGCCACTGATGCGTTTTGCCGCCAAATGGATGCGCGCCAATATGCCAATCATCGACCATGTCTCCCTGCTCCACGGCGATTACCGTAGCGGCAATTTCCTGTTCACGGAAGAGAACTCACAAATCAACGCCTGGCTCGACTGGGAAACCGGCCACCTCGGCGATCGCCACGAAGATATTGCCTACAGCATCTGCAAACCCTGGGGGCATTTGGCGGAAAACGGCAAAACCTTTCTGGTGTGCGGCATGATGTCGGAGCCGGAATTCTACGAGGCCTACGAAAAAGCCTCCGGCTTGAGTGTCGATAAAAAGCGCCTCAATTTCTACCGTATTCTCAACGCCTACAAACTCAACAGCATTGCCCTGGCCACGGCCTACAGAGCTGTAGCTGGCGGCAAAACCCATCAGGACATCGTGCTCGGCTGTGTGATGGGCGCCAGTTACCTGTTTATGGACGATCTTCGTCAAACCCTGGAAGAGGTGGCCTAAGATGGAAATTCGCGCTGATTTTCAGTTAAAAAGTATTATCAAAGCACTTAAAGACAATGTCATTCCCGCCGTTGACCCCAATCACAAAATGGCCGTGGAGCAGGCACACCTCGCCGTGCATGTGCTACAGGTATTGGCCGACAAGCTGCCCATGCAATACCGCTACGACCGCCACGAACTCAACCAGTATGTGAACCTTGCCGAGAAGCTGGGAACACAAATTTCCGGCGGCGCCAAAACCACGGACGCCCTCGCCCAATTGGAGGCGTTGGTGGAACCCGGAAAGAATACCCTCGAGCGCGCCCGCGCCGAACCCATCGAACTGGAGCAAGCGCTGTTGCACCTTCGCGCCAAGGTCGGGGATCTGGTGGCAGCCGCTCTTGAAGACGGCGATGAAACCAGCCAAAAACACCTGGAAAAGGAAATTATGGCGTCTGCCCGGGAGCAATTGACCCGAGAAAGATCCTGGCTGATTCCCATGGGTTTTGAGCCAGATCCCGCCGCACTCACCCCTGTCGAGCAACTGCTCGACCCCGTTAAATAAAGGAAGCTCTAATTAATGTCATTCCCGCGCAGGCGGGAGTGACAAATCAAAATATCTAAATAAAGGTATGACAATGACGACAAATATCGACCCCGAAGGCTATGTACCCGCCACCGATCACCTCAAGTGGAACCAAAGCCTGGTGTGCCACTGCTACGATCCGGATACCAAAGTGGGTTGTTTTATTCGCGTCGGCATTCAGGAAAATCTCAAGGAATCCAACACCTGGTTTATTTTTTTCAAAGACGGCAAACCCCTGTTTACCCGCGCCAATATGGACCTGCCCTACACCGAAGAGCGCATGAATCCCGGCATGAAAATCGCCGGCATGGAAATTACCGTACTGGAGCCTTTAAACAAGGTGCGCGTGCGCTTTGATGAAGCGGACTTTGCCTGCGACCTGGTGTGGAGCGGTATTTACAACCCGGCCATGAAAGACTGTGTGGCCATGAGCCAGGATCAGGACGGCTCCTTTGCCCGCGAGCTGATGAATGTTCACCTCGAAGGCCCCTACCGCATCACCGGCACCGTTACCATTCGCGGCAAGGAAACCCTCAACATTAACGGCACCGGCTACCGCGATGTTTCCTACGGCCCCCGCAACTGGGACGCCATGCAACACTACCGCCTCGCCTGGCCGTATTTTCCGGAAAAAAACATCACTTTCGCCACGGTTCACGGCGTCTCCACCGAAGGCCACAGCGCCTATCTGAAAATGATGCACGATGGAGAAGACTGGATCGGCATCAAAAGCGTCGATGCCAAAAATACCTACGGCGAAGACGATATGACCATCAAAACCATGGACTGGACCATTGTCGACGACAAAGACCGCACCTGGCAATTTACTGCCAACTATATTTTCAACTGGATTTTTCCCCTCGACACCTTTGTGCTCACCGAACAGTTTATGGAATACCGCCTCAGCGACGGCACTGTCGGCTATGGCCTGGCGGAAAGCGGCTACAGGCTGCCCTGGGAGGGCAACGGCGGTTAATGATTTATTTGGGGAAGCCCTGATTAATGTCATTCCCGCGCAGGCGGGAATCTATAATCAATTGATTTTTCTGGACTCCCGCCTACGCGGGAGTGACGAAAAAAGAGTTAATCAGTCAAGGAGGTAGCGTTCTTCCTTCGCAGAAATACCGGCAGAAGAACTGTTTAAATTTTGAACCAACAACGAGGTCAACAATGAATACCAAGACAGTATGGGATCCCGAAGGCTATGTTCCGGCCACCGATAACGAAAAATGGAATCAGAGGTATTTCTACGGCTGTTACGATCCGGAAACCCGTATCGGCTGCATGATTCGCGTCGGCATTCTCGAAAATCAAAAAGAGACCAACGGTTTTGTGATTTTTTTCCGCGACGGTCAGCCCCTGTTTACCCGCATCAATATGAACCTGCCCTACTTCAAGGAAAGGCTCGCCGACGGTTTTGAAATTGCCGGTGTTCATTTCAGTGCATCTGAGCCGCTGCAAACGTCGCGCATCCATTTTTCCAGCAAGGATTTTTCCTTTGATCTCACCTGGGAAGGTATTTATAACCCGCCCATGATCGACTGCGTGGAAATGAGCAAGGATCAGGACGGCACCTTCGCCAAGGAAATGATGAACGTCCACCTCGAAGGCCCCTACCGCATCACCGGCTCGGTCACCATTCGCGAAGAGGCTGAGGTCAACATCAACGGCACCGGCTACCGCGACCTCAGTTACGGCCCGCGCAACTGGGACATCATGCACACCTACCGTCTCGCCTGGCCGTATTTTCCCGCTAAAAATATCACCTTTGCCACCGTTCACGGCCAGTCTGTGCACGGCCAGTCCGCCTATTTGAAAATGATGCACGACGGCAATGAATGGCTGGGCGTAAAATCCATGACGCCGAAAAATGACTACTACGAAGACAACATGGGCATCAAAGCCATGCACTGGAAAGTGGTGGACGAAAAAGACCGGGAATGGCAATTTACCGCGAAAAATATTTTCCGCTGGTTTATTCCCCTGGATACCTTCTGCATGACCGAACAGATTATGGAATACCAATTGATCGGTGAAAACGGCGAAACCACGGTGGGTTACGGCCTCGGCGAATGCGGCTACCGTTTTCCGTTTAAAGGTAATGGCGGTTGAGCGGCGCGCTGCCGAGAAATTCCGCCATTTCTTTCAAACATTAAGGAAACTCTGATTAATTCTGCTTCCGTCACTCCCGCGCAGGCGGGAGTCCAGAAAAACCAAGGGATTATAGATTCCCGCCTGCGCGGGAATGACATTAATCAGAGTTTCACCATAGACATCAAAACAAACACTGAAAAAGTCATTTAAATTTCACAGGTACAGTTGCCATGATTACAGATCAAGACACCGAATATCACATTCCCCCGGACATCAACTACAAGTTCGCGGAAACCAATTATTTTATCGCCGTGATTCCCGAGGAGCGCATTCTCGCCACCTTTTACACAGTGACCCGCAAAAGTGTTGGCGTCTGCCTTGTCGACGTTGCCATTTACGGCTGCCTCAGCGACAACCGCGCCGAAATGCTCTATCTGGATTCACAGCAGCAATTACCCGCACCGGAAAAACTGTCCCGTTTCGAAACCCCCAACGGCATGAAAGTAATTGCCAAAAACGCTCGGGAATATGAGCTGGATTATGTGGGTTTTGACGATACCGAAGCCCACCTCTCCTTTGTCGGCCTTCACGAACCTTTCGACATTCACGACCCCAGACTCAGCCCCAAAGCCACCCCCGATGACGACAAAGCGCGGGAGGAAGG
>Ga0172382_10012185_pt1 | contig 11257 bp, 8 predicted proteins | sample Leawel138RmetaG_FD_122245 | JGI IMG/M metagenome (GOLD analysis project Ga0172382, IMG submission 122245) | Leachate microbial communities from a municipal landfill in Southern Ontario, Canada - Leachate well 138R metaG | ecosystem: Engineered > Solid waste > Landfill > Unclassified | place...
CCAACGAGGCGGTGCGCTCCTTGAACCACGCCCACTCCTCCTCGTTCATCCAGTCCGGCTTCTGCATCTTGTCTCGATTCGTTATGGTCACCATTGTCAGCCCCTCAAGGTAGATAGTGCGAGGTTGCGCCCGCACGGCGGGCAACGCCTGCGCTGCAGATACAAGCAAGGCGTTTGTTGCGAACGCGTCTTTTGCGGTGGCCAGCCCCGGCGGTCAACCCTCATTTGGGGTAGAAGCACGCTGGCAGCAGCACCACACACGCGGCTTCGCGCGCCCCAGCCCAGCACTCACCGCCTAACGGAGCCCATAACCTCATGGGAGGCGATGAGCAACTCGTATAATGGCCGCCGCACGCGTGTCGCCGACAGTGGGCGCCAAGATTCGGTGAACCGTGCTGTGCCGTGTGGCGGCGAAGTCGTGCAGGACCTTGCCGATGGGTCGCGAATACGCAGTATACGACGATCGCGCAAGCTTGGCAGCGAGCTGGAGCGCATCGCCCGACGTACTTAGCCTGCCGGGCTCGAGCAAGTCAGGGGATGATTCGGTAAGTTCGAACGGGCGCGCCATACTAGAACTTCAGCTTCACATCGACACCGTAGCGACGCGGCTCGGTGTAGAAGAGTCCGCCGAAGCCCAACCCTCCGAAGTCGATACCGTAGCCGACGTTGTCGTGATTGGTGAGATTGTCGCCCCAGAGCGCAATCTCCCACGTGCCGCTGCCGAGCGGCATCTGCGAGAGCGCGATCCGTGCCCGCAGGTTCTCCGTGCCCGGATCCTTCACGAATTCGTTGAATACGTTGACGAAATCGAGAGTATAGAAATAGCGATGGCTTTGCTCGGACCAGTCGAGACGCGCGGAGAACCGTGCGCTATCGAAAACTGGAACGGCGTACTCCAGGCCCACGTGCAGACTGTCCTTGGCGATATTGGAGAATCGCGCCTGATCGGAGACATCACGCTGCAAGTTCGTCTGTGGATCGAGGAACAGGTACTCCTCGTACTCCGGGTCGGTGTAACCGTAGGCGGCATCCAATGTCAGCCCGTCCGCAAGTAGCGCAACGATCTCCAACTCGAATCCCTTGATCGTCGCCTCTGCAGCATTCACCGTATCGGCAGTCGCCCCCCCGGAACCCGAGCGAAACTGTTGCACCTGCAGATCCTCGTAGTCGGTATAGAAGACCGAAAAATTCGTGCGCAGACGCCGGTCGAACCACTCCGCCTTCAACCCCAGCTCGTAGGCCGTGGCTTCCTCCGGCTTGAACCGCACGGGGGCATCGGATCGCGGCGAGAAGCCGCCCGCCTTGTACCCGGTCGAGATGCGCGCGAAACCCATGATGTCGTCGGTAAACTTGTAGTTCGCCGAGGCGAGCCAGTTGGTATTCGAGAAGCTCGCATCGGGCCGCTCTGAAAAGAGCGAGGAGAAGAACTCCTTGTCGTCCTGCGTATAGCGCAGCCCACCCGTGAGCTCCAGCTTGCCCGCAAGCACGGCGGGCGTATAGCTCAACTGCCCGAATCCGGCGATGGACTCCGTCTCGCCGCCGAAGGCCTGATAGGGCGCAAGGTTCAACGCGGCCTGTCCGCCGGGCAGCACGAAGGTAAGGCGCTGGTCGTTGAACTCGGCGGCACGCTCATAGAAATAGAACGCTCCGACGACGTAGCTCCATTGCTCTGTGCCACCCAGCAACTGCAACTCCTCGGAGTACTGGAACTGACGCTGCGGCGCATTGTTGCAGCTGTAAGGTCCGTGGAGATCTTGGATGCCGAGGGGCTCGACGGTCCCGTCGGTAAACAGCGGTATCGGGTCCAGCAGAAAGCCGCGCATGACACCGTTGCCCGAGAGGCTGCAAACCGTGTCCTGCTGGAAGGAACGATAGGCGCTGATCGACTTGAGCATCAGCCGATCCGAGGCCTCGTACTCCAGCGTGAGATTGTGGCCGACCGTCTCGGAAAGGCTGGTGAAACGCCCATCGAAGGGCGCCTGCTGGCCGGTATTGAACCGCTCGGTGCTCACCATGAACGGTGCTCCACCGAAAGCCGGCGACTGCCCGTAATACGTCATCAAGTCCGCGGTGGCGGCGGTGAGCTGGAAGAACATCGGCGCACCTTCGCGTTCGTTCCAGTCCAAGGTGTAGGAGGCAGTGAAGCGATCCCCGAACTTGCCGGTCAGCCCTAGCCACAGCGCATCGTTATCGAAGGAGCCAGGATCCTGATCGTCCGGCGCAAGTGTGTTGTTGAAGTAGCCGTCCCGCTCGCGATGCAGATAGGCAATGGTCGCCTTGACCGGCGAGCCGAACAGAAAGCCCGTGTCGACCCGCGTGCGGGTGTACCAGTCGTTGAAGCGGCCATAGCTCAGCTTTTCCTCGATGCTGAACTCATCGGTCGGCTTCTTCGAGACCAACTGCACCGCCCCACCGGTGGTGTTGCGCCCGAAGAGGGTGCCCTGCGGACCTCGGAGCACCTCGATGCGTTCGAGGTCCACCAAATCGAACACCGCGCCCGCGGTACGCGCGATGTACACGCCATCGAGGTATAGCCCGACGCCCTGCTCGGCAGTCGCCGCCGGCTCGGTCTGCCCGATACCGCGAAGCGAAATGGACGTGGCGGTTGTGCTCGAGGGCTGATGCGCGATCGTGAGATTGGGCACGAACTCCGAGACATTCGTCATGTCCTGAATGTTGAGTTGGTCGAGAAGCTCGCCGCTGACGGCCGTAACGGAGACCGGCGTCTCCTGCAGCGATTCCTCCTGCCGGCGAGCAGTGACCGTGATTTCCTGCAACACCCCGAAGGACTGCTGCGCCGCCGGCGTCTGGGCGCTAACGCTTGTTGTGGTGCCAAGCACGCCCGCGGCCACGCAGACGCCGGAAACGACCATCGACTTTTTTATGTTCATGACTTCCCCTACCGTAATGAAAACACCCACATGCCAGAGGTCACTCCAGTGGCTCGCCTCCCCTATCAATCATCCAGCAGATCCGAGTAGTCCTCGCCGTCCTCGGCGAGGACGGCAATCGTTGTGTAGAGTCTCCGAGAGATCGGTGATCCGATCTGGAATGTAACCGTTCAACAATAGAACGTCCACGTTACGAGCAGCGAGAGGGTCCCTGCCTCGCACGCACGGTCCGTCAAGCCGCCTCACGGACCAGAGTCTCTACAATCGCCAAAGTCGTCTGCCGCCGCCGCGTGCCGGGTACCCACATCCGAAAAACGCCGTACTGCACGCGGCACGGCGACTGCCGGGGCGTGAGCTACATCGATGGCGCCATGCGCAGTGGCGCAGACGCGGCGGCCGCGATCTGCGCGGCCTGAGTCGCACGCCGACTTCACTACCGACGCGGGGTGAAGTTGTGCCCGCCATCGATGTAGATGTGCTGCCCGGTGATCCACGCACCCTGATCGCTGCAGAGGAAGGCGACCATGTTTGCGATGTCCTCGCCCGTACCGGCGCGCCCGAGGGGCACGAAAGTCTTGACGATGCCCTCCCAGAGCTCGCCGTGACGAATGTCGTCGTGGCGGCTCGTATCGATCATCCCCGGGCAGACCGCATTCACCCGGATGCCGTGCGGGCCGAGCTCGGCGGCCATGACCGTCGAGAGCGCATTCACCGCGAGCTTGGAGGCCGTATAGACGCCCGTTTCAGCCGAGAGCAGCCGCGCGTAGAGACTCGAGATGTTCACGATGCTGCCGCCGCGCCCTTGCGCCACCATGCGCTGCGCGCAGGCTCTCGACATGTAGAAAGTGCCGTGCAGATTCGTGGCAATCACCCGGTGCCACTCCTCGATTCCCAGATCGACGATGGGCACGCGGTCGCTCCCGCGGCTCGACCCGGCGTTGTTCGCCAGCACATCCACGCCGCCGAGCTCGGCGCTCACGCGCGCGAGCAGCGCCTCGACCGCATCGGCCTTCGACACGTCGGAGACCACCGCGAGCGCCCGGCGTCCGAGGGCGCGGATCTCCTCGGCCACCGACTCGATGTCGCGCCAGTCCGCCGCCTGCTCGTCCTCGGGGTAGCGCTCGGGCGGGCGCCCGGTGCCGGTGAGTGCCACGTGGCAGCCGGCTTTGGCGAGGGCGACGGCAATCGGGCGGCCGATGCTTCTCATGCGCCCCGCGCCCGTGACAAGGGCGATCTTACCTTCGAGACCTGTCAGACCGATGGACATGCCTCTCCTCGGATACTAGATCACACCGCGCTCGCGCAGCTGCCCGATGCGATCCCAGTCGTAGCCGAGGAGGTCGAGCAGGATCTCCTCGGTGTGCTGGCCGAGCTCAGGGGCGGGCGAGCGGATCGCGCAGGGCGTTTCGCTCAAGCCTACCGGGAAGCCGAGCATGCGTGTGGGCCCGTGCTGCGGGTGCTCGAACTCGGTGACGTATTCATTGGCACGCACCTGGGGATCCTCCGGCAGATCCTCCATGCGATTCACGGGCGCGAAGATAAAATCCGCACTCCCCTCGCACAGCCGCTTCAGCCAGTCCTCGCGCGGACGGGTGGCAAACAGCTCGTCGAGCGCGGCCACCGCAGCGGCGGCTGGCTGCGCGGCATTCGCCCCGCCCCATAGCCTCTCGAGCTCTGCGTGCCCGAGCGCGCGGCAAAACTGCACCCAGTGCCGCTCGCCCTGCGCCATGCCGAGCGAGAGCCACAGCCCATCGGCACAGCGGTAGTGATTCCACAAGGGACTGGCTGCCGCGGCGCGCCGCACACGCGGGATCGCCGAGCCCATCATGAGCTTCGCCGAGAGGTTCAGCCCTTGCAGCAGCGCCATCGAACCGAGCTGCGAGACGTCCACTTTTTGCCCCACGTCGAGGCGCTCGCGGGCAACCAGGGCGGCGAGCACGCCGAACGCGAGCACAACGCCGCTCATCTGATCGGCTATCCCGCCGGCGATCGGCTGCGGGGGCGCATCGGGCTCGCCCACCGCCAGCATCATCCCGGAACGCGCAATTCCCATCTGATCCATCGCGGGGGCCGAGGCCTCGGGACCCTTCGGCCCAAAACCCGTCCCATGCGCATAGATGAGCTTCGGGTTGTGCCGCCGCAGCGTCTCATAATCGAGCCCCAGGCGCTCGGCGACGCCCATGCGAAAGTTCTGCACAAACACATCCGAGCGGGCCACCAGCTCATGGACGAGCCCGCACGCTTCGGGGATCTTCAGATCGAGGGCGACGCTTTTCTTGTTGCGGTTGTTGGCTTCGAAGTAGAAGTTCGGTCGATCGGCGAGCCCCATCCCGGAAAGCCGCGCGAGGCCGCGGCCCGGATCACCCTCCTCGCGCGCCTCGAGCTTGATCACCTCTGCGCCGAGATCGCCGAGGAGTGCGGTGCCGATCGGCCCCTGCTGCCAGATCGTCCAGTCGAGAACGCGGATGCCTTCGAGTGCGAGCGCCATGAGGTGACCGCCTAGATGGCCGTGCCGCCGTCCACGACGAGATTCCCGCCCGTGACGAAGCTGCCCGCCTGGCTCGCCAGAAACAGGGCCGCATAGGCGATCTCATCAGGCTGGGAATGCCGCCCGAGCGGCGTCATGCCGAGGCAGAACTCGTAGGCCTTCTCGTTCTTGATGGTCCAGTCGCCCATGGCCGTCTCCACCAGCCCGCAGGTGAGGGTGTTCACCCGCACGCCTCGCGGCCCGAACTCCTTGGCAAATACCTCGGTGAGTGTGTTCAGCGCGCTCTTCGAGACGCAGTAGGCGCCGATCAGCGGGGTCGTGCGCATCGCGCCGGCCGAGCTGATGTTGATGATCGAGCCCGCACCGCGCTCGGCCATCACCCCCCCGAGGCGCGCGGCGAGCAGAAACGGCCCGCGCAGATTCACGTCCATCACCTTCTGCCAGAGCTCAGGGGAGGTTCCGGAGAACGGCTCCTTCATCAGCGGGCTGATCCCGGCGTTGTTCACCAGCACATCCACGCGCAGCGCACGGCGCTCGAGCTCCGAGAGCAGCGCATCGACGTCCTCGAGCCTCCCCATGTGCGCCGGGATCGCCTGCGCCTTGCCGCCCGCCGCCCGGATCGCAGCGGCGACTTCCTCGAGTGCCGCGCCGTTGCGCGAGGAAACGATCACCTCGGCGCCGGCCTGCGCGAAGAGCTCGGCGGTAGCCCGCCCGATGCCGCGCGAGCCGCCGGTGATGAGCGCCGTGCGGCCCTCGAGAGAAAATCTGCTCCACCATGCCATCCCGGTTCTCCAGCAGCGGGCCCACTGGCCACGTGAGCGCGCAGTCTAGGACAAGGCGGCCGCCCGCAGATCTCGCTGGGCAGAAACCCTCTGTTCACCGTCGTGAACGGCCCACGCCACCCGCTGGCCCGTTCAGATCTCGGCCCGGCTCAACGGCCGAAAGTCCGCTGGTCGCGCGAAGTGCTCGCCCAGAAAATCCACCAGCAGGCGCACCTTGGGCACTGGAGGCGTACGCCTGGGGAACAGCGCGTACCAGCTGACGCGCCAGCGCGCCCATTCCCCCGGCACGACGACCAGTGCGCCTTCCTCGACGAGATCGCGCAGCGGGTATGCCGTCCTCCGCAAGCCGTTTCGCAGCCGCCTGCGCTACTTCGGTACCTCGATCGCCGCCATGCGGGCCGAAGCTGCTCCATCGACCGCGAGCACCGCGCCATTCACGAAGCTCGCCTCATCGGAGGCGAGAAAGAGCGCGGCGGCGGCGATCTCCTCAGGACGCCCGAATCGCCCCGGGAGGAGCGTCGCCTCATAGGCGGGCACGCCTCCTGGAAGACTCGCCGCCCACTCGAGAATCGCCGGCGTACGGATCGCGCCTGGGGAGATCGCATTGATGCGTACGCCACTGCGGGCGTTCTCCACGGCCGCAGACTGGGTGAGATTGTTCACCCCCGCCTTCGCGGCCCCATAGGTCGCGAGCCCCGGAGCGCCGCCGAAGCCTGCGCCAGACGAGATGTTGATGATGCTGCCCGTCTGCCGCGGCAGCATCACCCGGAGCGCGGCACGCGTGCCGTAGAAGGCCGAGGAGAGCGTGAGAGCGAGCACGTGTTGGTAATCCTCGTCCGTGGCGTCCTTCAGCCACCCGGCCACCGAGCGCCCGACGTTGTTCACCATCACATCGAGCTGCCCGAAGCGTCGCACCGTGTCATCGACCAGCGCATCGATCGCCGCGGACTGCGTCACATCGCAGCGCTGTGCGGTGAGGCCGGGCACATTGGCCGCGAGCTCCTCCACCGCCTCGTTTTGGATATCGGCGGCGATCACTCGAGCGCCCGCTTCGGCAAAACGGCGCGCAATGGCCGCCCCGATCCCGGAGCCGGCTCCTGTGACAATGGCGATACGATTCTCGAGTCTCATCGGCGCACTCCTCACGGCATGTAGACGCCGCCGCTCACCGAGATGAGCTGGCCTGTGATGTAGCTGGAGAGGTCCGAAGCGAGAAACATCGCCAGATTCGCGATGTCCTCCGGGCGCCCGAGGCGCTTGATCGGCAGATGGCTCATGTTCGGCAGCGTGCCGTCCTCGAGCGCTTTCTGCATACCCTCCGGCGTACCGATTTCCAGACGGTTCCAGAAGCTGCCTGAGGAGATGTTCTCGTCCCGATGGGGCACGATCCAGCCCGGCGCAATCGTGTTCACGCGCACGCCTCGCGGGCCCCACTCGTAGGCGAGCGCCTTCGAGAAGCTGTTCACGAAGCCCTTGGTCGAGCCGTAGTGCACGACCCGCTGCGCGGCCTCGCCGAGGAGCGAGGAATTCGAGGAGATGTTCACCACGCTCCCGTCGCCTCGCGAGAGCATGTCCTGGGCGACGGCGAGCGTACAGTTGACCACGCCATCGATGTTGAGCGCGAGCTCCCAGCGGCGCGACTCATCATCGAGTTCCTCGAAGGCGCAGTTACGCTTGACGCCGCCTGCGTTGTTGACGAGCACATTGATCGGGCCGAAGCGATCGTGCGCCTGCGCAATCATGGCGTCCACGCTGGCGCGGCTCGTGATATCGGTCGCCACCGGGAGCACCGTGCCTGCGCAGCCTTGCTCGCGCGCCCGCTCGGCGAGCCTTTCGCCCGTCGCGATATCGCGGGATGCGGAGACGACATTCGCGCCTTCGCGTGCGAACTCGACCACGAGCCCCTGGCCGATGCCGCCGCTGCCACCGGTGATGATGACGGTCTTGCCTTTCAATCCGAGATCCATATTGGTCTACTTCTCGTTCGGTACATCGAAATAGCGCTGATAGCGCAGCGCGCGAACAGCTGGCGCAACTCGCGACTGCCACCTCACCGGCTTGAGAGCCCCTGTGCCTTCGAGACGATCGCCTCGACCGTCAGACCGTAGCGGTCCAGGAGCTGCTGCGGCACGGCGACCGCGAGATCGTCGTCGGGCAAACCCACGGCTTCCAGCCGCGCCGCGATACCCCTGCGGCCGAGCGTCTCCGCCACCAGTGAGGCCAGTCCCGCAGACGTATTGTGTTCTTCCACGATGACCAGGCCGTATCCCTCCCCGGCCAGGCGGCAGAGGGTCTCGCCGTCGAAGGGTTTCAGATAGACCATGTCGATCACGGTCGCCGACACGCCGGACTCCTGCAGAGCGGCAGCGGCCTGCACGCACAACGACGTCCCGAGCCCCGTACCGATCAGCGCCACGTCCTTGCCCGTCACGACCACATTCGCCGCACCGCGCACGAAGGGAGGCGAACCTTTGTACACGTCGAGCGCTGCGGAGCTCGGGGCGCGGATGTAGAGGGGCAGGCCATCCGCCACACCGGCGCGCATGAGCGAGCGCATGGCGGCGTTGTCCGCCGCGGAGGCGATGGACAGGTGCGGCATTCCCCTGAGGATGGAGATGTCCTCGAGCGAGTGATGACTCGCGCCGAAATAGCCCATGTCGAGTCCGCCCCAAGCCGAGATCAGCGTCACCGGCAGCCTGTTGGCGGCGACATCGGTGCGGATCTGCTCCGCGCACTTGGGAGCCAGGAAGGCGCCGATCCCGAAGACGAAGGGGCGATAGCCCGAGGCCGCGAGACCCGCGGCGATCGACACCGAATTGGCCTCCGCAATGCCGGTGTCGATGTAGCGGTCCGGAAACGCCTCGATAAAGGACATCGTTGCGGGTCCCCGCCCGATGTCCGGCGCGATCAGCACGATGTCGTCGCGCTCGTGCGCGAGTTCGATCAGAGTGCGGCCGATGATAGCCCCTCCCTCGACCTCAGCAGCACTGGTGTAGGAGAAGGGATCGACCATCTCGATGGATTCGCTGCTCATGTCATTCGGCTCCTGATTTCCTCTTCCGCACGTTGCCGGTCGGCCGGCCCGAGAAACCCCAGATGCCAGTCGCGTGGAGAAGCTTCCATGAACGAGACGCCCTTGCCCTTCAGCGTGCGCGCCACGATGACCGTTGGCACGTCCGACTTGCTGTCGGGAAGGCCATCGAGGACCTCGACGATGCGGGCGACGTCGTGCCCATCGATCTCGACCGCACGCCAGCCGAAGGCCTCGAAACGGCCGGCGATCGGCTCGATGTTCATGACATCCGAGGTCGGACCGTTCGCCGAGCTGCCGTTGGCATCCACGATGGCGATGAGATTGCCGAGCTTGTAATGCGAGGCGAGCATCGCCGCTTCCCAGAGCTGACCCTCGTGAAGTTCGCCATCACCGAGCAGCACGAAGGCCCGCTCGCCGCCACTGCGGAGACGCGACGCCAGGCACATTCCTGCGCCCACCGACAGATTGTGGCCGAGCGATCCGGAGCTGAAATCGATGCCCGGAACGTCGCGCATATTCGGATGATCGGTGAGCGGCGCGTCGATCTTGCCGAAATCCTCGAGCCAGGCTCGAGGGAAATAACCCAGGTCAGCCAGGATCGGCCACAGGCCGACGGCGATGTGCCCCTTGCCCAGCAGAAACCTGTCCCGATCCAGCCATTGTGGATTCGCCGGGTCGAGCCGCAGCGTCCGGTAATAGAGAACCGCCAGGATTTCCGCGGCGCTGAAGGTGCTCGAGTAATGGCCGAGTCCTGCGCCGGCGATCTGCCGGATCGTCTCCAGGCGGATCCACTCCGCGCGCCGACGAAGCTCCTGGATGGAACAGGGGCGCTGGCGGGTTTTGGCCGGGCTTGGCGATTTCGTGCTATCTGGCATGGTGTCTCTCTCCGCTTGCTCCTCAATCGGGCAGGCTGTAGGCGACCATGTAGTCGCCGAGCGTGGTGCGCAGGTACTGATGACCACCCGCTGCGATCACGACGTATTGCCTGCCGGTCTTCGCCGAAACATAGCTCATGGGGGTGGCCTGCCCGCCGGCCGGCAATCGCCCCTTCCAGAGCTCCTCGCCCGTCGCGAGATCGAAGGCCCGGAGGTAATCGTCAAGCGCCGCGGCGATAAAGATCACCCCACCTCGTGTGACCACCGCCCCCCCCTGGGCGAAGGCTCCCGGCACCGCGATACCCAGGGGCGCATGATCGCGCGTGGTGCCGAGCGGGCGCTGCCATGACAACGTTCGGCCTTTCAGATCCACAACCGACAGCCGCCCCCAGGGTGGCGCGTTGCACGGCACGGCCAAGGGCGAGAGAAAGGGGCGCGCGGTACGCACGGCATAGGGAGTGCCGATCTGCGGCGAGATGGCGGCCTCGCCCTCGAGCGTGATGCGCTCGCCGGGGGGTGCTTCCCTGCGCGGGATGAGCTGGAGCGTGAGCGGCATATAGGAGGAGCTCACCACCATCAGCTGTCGCGCTTCGTCCACCGAGACGCTGCCCCAGTTCATGATGCCGTTGTTGCCGGGCCAGGCGAGGCTGGCATCCAGCCCTGGGGGCGTGAACTTGCCCTCGTAGCGGAGCTTCCGGAACTCGATACGGCACCAGAGCTGATCGAGCGGGGTCGTCCCCCACATGTCCGCTTCCGTGAGCGGCGGAGGCGTGAAGCTCGGCATCCCGACCGAGGCGGGCTGGGTGGGCGAGTAGCGCTCGCCGGGCACATCGCCGCGCGGCACCGGCTGTTCCTCGACCGCAGCGAGCGGCCGCCCGTCGCGCCGATCGAGGACGAATATCTCGCCGTGCTTGGTCGGCTGGATGAGGGCCGGCACGGCTACGCCCTCGATCGGCAGGTCCACGAGCACGGGCTGGGAGGCGACGTCGTAATCCCAGAGATCGTGGTGCACGGTCTGGAAAGCCCAGCGCAGCTTCCCCGTCGCCGCTTCCAGCGCGACTACCGAACTCGAGAAGCGATCGAGCGCGGCGCTGCGCTGTCCGCCGTAGTAGTCGGGCGTCGCATTGCCGGTCGGGATGTACACCAGGCCCAGCGCCTCATCGGCGCTGAAAATGCTCCAGGCATTC
>Ga0172382_10012187_pt1 | contig 11257 bp, 12 predicted proteins | sample Leawel138RmetaG_FD_122245 | JGI IMG/M metagenome (GOLD analysis project Ga0172382, IMG submission 122245) | Leachate microbial communities from a municipal landfill in Southern Ontario, Canada - Leachate well 138R metaG | ecosystem: Engineered > Solid waste > Landfill > Unclassified | place...
CAGCCTGAAACGGTATTCCCCTGCTTTATCCTTAAAAATCTCAAATACACCCGACATTCGTAGCTCCTTTCTGGTTTTTAAGCTAACAAGACATTGGTGATTCATACCGCCGCAAATCTGCACAAAATCTCGGCATATTCGCGTAAAGCACCACACCTACCGCACAGAACAGCAGTATGTCGCCTGGATTCGACGCTTCTATTCTGTTCCATGGCAAACGACCCCTCCGGCCGACACAGGTGCTGTGGAACTCGAAGCTTTCTTGTCATAACCTCGCGACAGCGATCCGAGAACGGAAGCGCAAGGATCTCAGTATCACCCAGGTCTATACGCATGTCATGGCGTGAATGCTACGCGCGATCTGCTGGAAAGGCCCGTCCGTTCAGGGCAATAGCATGGCGACCCGCTAAGGACGTTCCCGCTACGCCGCGCTCGAAGTGGTGCGGCCTCACCATGACATCCTGGAATTCATGGACAGCCGTACCGGGCCGCCGGAGACATGCGAGCCTTTCGGCAGGGCGAAAGCGATTGGCCCGGGATCGCGGGCACGACCGAACCGGAACCGCGACTACGAGCCGGAGCTATGGCCGTCCCAATTCACTTTCCCTAATCGGATGGAACTGGATGGAACAAATGGATGCCCCTTTCAATACCTCGACGCTGACGATCACGCCAGCTGTTGCTGGCGCTGATTTCCGGGCTGGATGAATTCAGGCGCGCTCGGCAGAAAGGAACCTCATCCTCTCCTTTGCATCGCCATCTTCTGGGGATCCACCCGTTTTGTACCCGGTTAGGACCCCCGTGGAAATGGCGCGCCCGACTGGATTCGAACCAGTGACCCCTGCCTTCGGAAGCCGAAAAAGATGGATTCCGATCAGTAAGTTACGCGCGCTCTTGTTTGGAATCAAGGAGATAGTTTCCCGCTGATTCCCGAGCATTCCCGCTCAAGTTCGTTCGAACTGTCCCAAATTTGTCCACTGGAAATGGGACGCTTATTGCCGCCTTTCATGCGAGCTCATGTTGTCAGCTTCTGCCACAACTGCGCGGGTTCATCCGATTGGCCTCCAAGCATCGCGGTATAGCTTTGAACGTTACTGCCCGCCGCCAGGACATCAATCATGTCCGTTGCCGCAGCCCGAGCGCGGCGACCGCGCGCGCCGTCGTTCACTGATCCGCCGGGTTACGCACGCCACCGTCCGGAATCGAAGCTGCTGTACCAGCTTGTCAAGCAGCACTATCCAGCTAGGCGCAGTGTCGAAGGCGTCACAAATTCTTCCGCCGACGTTCTCGTTTGTGATTGCGCTCCGAGAAGTCCGGACTGGCAGTCTCTATAGAGGGGTTGTTCGGGCTCACAATCAGTCAAAGATGAAGAAGAGCCGCAGACGCAATCCGTAACGAGCTGAATTCCTCCCAACAGGAACATTATCTATGCCCGCTCCATCTGTGTGGTTGGTAACGCTGGTCCTCTTTGCGGAGATCGTCGCCATCAGCGCCGCGCTTGTTGCCGCCGCGCTAGGGCGCTTTCCATGGTTGCCGCAGAATCTTGAAGTTGTGGCGGGCTGCCTGCTATTTGGTGCACTCGGCGGCTGCACGTACTGCCTACGCGGCGTGTATCTCAATGCCTGCGTTCGCAAGACGTGGGATATCGGCTGGTTGCCTTGGTATCTCATTCGCCCTGTCATCAGTCTAATACTTGGTGGCATTAGCTATCTCTTCGTGAAGTCAGGGCTCTTGCTATTTGGCGCCACTGAGCAACCCGATGCCAGTCAGCTTGGCATGTGGGCAGTAGCATTCTTGGCTGGCCTCAATGTGGACAAGTTCGTGGCCAAGATAGAAGCCGTGGGCCAAACCGTATGGGGAATCGAGCCTTCTAGACAGTCCAAGCCAGAGGCGGCATCCGAGAGCAACAAGACAGGGAGACAAAGCCATGAGTGATTTCTTTGAGATCGATTTTCTAGCAGTTGAAGCAAAGAAGAGTGGCGATGCCATTGCACTTAGATATGTCGTCAATGGTGTTCAGACAGTCCATGTAGTCGACTGCGGCTATGAGGGAACCGGCAAGAAGATGCTGGACCACATCAGCGAATTCTACGGAGCCCCAAAGAAGATAGATCACGTAGTTCTCTCTCACAGCGACGGCGATCACTCAAGAGGATTGCGGACAATTCTGGATTCCATCAATGTAGGTGCTCTGTGGATGCTTCGGCCGTGGCTTTATGCCGAGGAATTGTTGCCACGGTTCAGCCGGTTTACTTCAGCAGACAACTTGAGGGCGCGCCTTAAGGAGTTGTACCCGAACATTGCAGAGCTGGAAAAGATCGCGCTGGCTCGCAAGATTCCCATCTATGAGCCGTTTCAAGGCGCCGTCATTGGTGCATTCAGAGTTCTGGCTCCGACGAAGGTGCGCTACTTGGACTTGATCGTGCAGTCCGATCGGACCCCGGAAGCCGTTTCTGAAGATCACGCCGCGTCGTTGGTAAAGGCAGTTGACGGCCTGTTGCAGAAGGCGGCTGCCTTCCTCAAGGCGCTGTGGGGTGAGGAGGTATTCTCACCAGACGAGACAAGTGCGGAGAATGAAATGAGCGTCGTGCAATTCGCGGTGCTCAATGGCAAGAAGATACTGCTGACTGCAGATGCGGGGCGTGGGGCGTTGACTGAAGCCGCAGACTACGCTCCCGCTGCCGGCCTTGTGTTGCCGGGGATAGACCGCTTCCAGGTCCCTCACCATGGCGCTAGGCGCAATGTTTCGACGGAGATTCTCGACAGAATACTTGGGCCTAGACTTGCGTCCCCGCCGGCAGAGGGGCAAGGCTCGTTCACGGCCATTGTCAGCTCGGCCAAAGAGGACGCGCTACACCCAAGGAAGGCAGTGACGCGGGCCATGAAGCACAGAGGTGGACGAGTGTTTGCTACCGAAGGCCAGTCGATTCGGACCTCAGACAACGCCCCCGACAGAAATGGCTGGAACGCGGCGGTGGAGTTTCCGTATTCGGAGGAACAGGAAGAGTAGCCGCGCGAGGCCTTGTTCGTAGCTCCCACCGCGTGTCGCAATACCCTGCGACCGCTGCATGTGCGGTGCTATTCGCCGAGTTTCAGGGCTTCGCGGAACAGCGGGGGCATCGTGTCGAACCAGATTTCGCACTTGGTGCCGCGCACGGTGGCGCGGCTCTCCTTGGCCAGTGCCCAGGCGGCACGGCGTTCGCGCGCAGTCTTCAAGTCGATGAGCACGGCGCGGTGCGTGCTGCCGCCTTGTACCGAGTGCGCCTGCTCGTAGGCGGCCTGCCACAGGGCGTCTTTGTGAGCCTCTAGCTCGTGCTGGGCGTCCTCACGCCGCAGGCGGCGCAGGAGCGCGGCGTTGGCCGTGCTCGCATAGTAGATGCCGAGGCCGCCACCCAGCAGGCCGACAACGCCACCCACGATAGCAATCCAGGGCACCGTGTCCGCTAGCCATTGGGGCATTGCCATACGTCATTCCTCCGCTGGTTGTCCCGCGTCGGGTCCTCCCGCTGCTGGCTCTTCACTTACTGGCGCGGCTTTGTGAAGGCTGATGTCTGCACCCGGATACCCATTTGCTGATTGTAGGGCCAGCACCGTCATGCTGACGGCAAATCAAGGTAAGGGAATTGCCCTCAGAGCTAGCCCAGTCTCCGTGCTTTCGTTGCATGGAGGTCAAAAATGATTGCAAGGCGCTGCGTGCGTTGCGGCGGGATTTTTCATCCGCGCCCGCAGGTTCCCGATCAATCGTTCTGTTCTGGGCGCAACTGCCAGAGGGCGCGCAAGCAGTTGTGGCAGCAGTCGAGGCTGCGCGACGACCCCGACTACCGGGAGAACCAGCGCGCTGCCCAGCGCAACTGGCTGGCCCGCAATCCTGGCTACTGGAGAGAGTCTCGCGCCCGGCGCGCGCGCCAGATTGGGCAGGAGGGTGCTGCAAAGATGGACGTGTCGTTTGCGCTTCCAGGGGTCTTGTATCGCATCCGAAAATCAGTGGCTTCCAGCCCAAAAACCGGCGACTTGTGGGTCATCGAGGCCGTATCCGCCGACCCGACGGCCCCGTGCAAGATGGACGCGTCAAGAGAGGACCTGATCGACAGTCCGGCAGCGCAGCAATAACGTCGGATTTCAACGGGCTCGAATCTCCGAAACTCATGCACCGCAGTGAGGAGCGGCAGGCCCGGAAGCGCCAAGGGAAACCACCGGGTCTATGCAGACAGTTGAGTCGTCCAAAGTCACGCAGGTGTTCCGCGCCGCTCAGTACGTGCGCATGTCCACGGAGCACCAGCAGTACTCGACAGAGAACCAGGGCGACAAGATCAGGGAGTACGCCGAACGCCGCGGCATAGAAATCGTCCGCACGTTCGCGGATGAGGGGAAGAGTGGTCTCCGCATCGACGGCCGACGGGCTCTGCAGCATTTGATCCAGACAGTGGAATCCGGTCAGGCGGACTTCAACACCATCCTCGTCTACGACGTCAGTCGCTGGGGCCGGTTCCAGGATGCGGACGAGAGCGCCTACTACGAATACATCTGCAGCCGACCCCTCTGAGAGCGGCAGCGAGTTGGCCACAGGCGCAATAGCGGCTGAACGGAAGAAGGCCGTATGAACGTAAGGGCATCGTTCTCGCTGCGCGGCCGCAACCCAGATGTTCTGACTTGCATTGCCAACCTCTCTAATGATGAGGTTTTCACGCCGCCTGAGTTCGCCGCCCTGATATTAGATACGCTGTCCGATGTGTGGTCAGCCGACCACAACGGCGCCAGCATTTGGGCGGACAGGAACGTGAGATTCCTGGACCCATGCACGAAATCGGGCGTGTTCCTGCGAGAGATCACCAGTCGCCTAACAAAGGGGCTGGCAAGAGAGATTCCGGATATCGATGAGAGGGTCAATCACATCCTGACGAGGCAGGTGTTTGGCATTGGCATTGCTGTTCCCGTTGTCGATGTGGTGGGGAAGCCGGTCGATGGCGGCCACAGCCGGAGAGCTGATGCGTGTCCAGGCCGGGGGCTATGAGCGATTGCGGGAGCTGTCCAAGGCCGAATTCCGGCAATGCGAGGTGAACGGGTCGCAGCGGCTGTGCGTGCGCATCGAGCCGGGCGTGCCCACTACCGAGGGCAAGGCTGGCGCGGTCTATGCCGTGGTCCATGGATATGGCACGAAGTCGGTAGTGCCGAAGGAGACTGCGGAATTCACTCCTTGAATTGATGCTGCCGGTCAAACAGGCTTTCCGTGGCGATCCGGTATCCCATGGCTTTGTAGCCGCGTTGCCGTTTGTCCCACATGCGTCGTAACACTGGATGACCGGCATCGACGAAATCGATGATGCGTACATCGGCTTTACCGACATGCTCGCGATGGAGTCGTCCGGCGTACTGCTGCAGTGTGCCTTTCCAGGAAACCGGCATGGCGAGAACAAGGGTATCGAGGGGCGGGTGATCGAATCCTTCACCAACCAGCCTGCCTGTTGCCAGCAGGATTCGCGGAGCGTCCGGCGGCAGGGCGTTGAGTTGTGTAATCAACTTCGATCGCAGCTTCCTGGACATCCTGCCGTGCAGTACGAACGGCGCCGGTTCTCTGTCGCCGCATGCCGCGCGGATGGCATCAATGTGATCCGCCCGTTCGGTCAATACCAGAATCTTCCGGCCCCGGTCGGCGGCAGATCGGATTTCCGCAGCGATGGCCGCAGTTCTGTTCTGGTCACTGGCAAGGTGCCGAAATACGTCCTGGATGCCAGCATCGGCTGGAACATCAAGAGGCGCGTAGATAGAGCGAGGCACCACCTCCAGGTCGGAAGGGGCACCCGCTGGCTGGGTGGCCGTATGACGTACCGGCCCGCATTGCATGAAGATGATCGGCTGCTGCCCGTCCCGTCTGATCGGTGTCGCGGTAAGCCCCAGGACGAACTTCGCGCGGGCGCGCCGCAGGATGGCGTCGAACGACACCGCGCCAACATGATGACACTCGTCGACGATGATGTGGCCATAACTCTCGACAAGCGGGTCAATCTCGCCGCTTCGAGACAGCGACTGCATGACGGCGATATCTATGACGCCGGTTGGGCGGTTCTTGCCGCCGCCGATGACGCCCACCGGCTCCCCGGCGGTATTCAGGAAGGCGCTCAAACGTTCCTGCCACTGCCGCATCAGTTCAGTCCGGTGCACCAGTATTAGCGTGTTCACGCCGCGGCGAGCGATCAGGGAGGCCGCTGTGACCGTCTTGCCGAAGGCCGTCGGCGCACAGAGTACGCCAACGTCATGCGGGAGCATCGCCGTGGTTGCAGCCTCCTGATCGGCACGAAGTGTTCCCGTGAATTGGGCCCCTATGGGTTTGCCCGAGTACCGCTCATCGACGAGAGCAACACGAATGCCGTTCTCGGCAAGCAACTCGCTGACGGCATCGCGACAGCCGCGCGGCAGGGCAATGTGCTGCGGAAAGTTATCTGCGCACCCGATGACCCGCGGCTTGTCCCAAACCGACATGCGCATGGCCTGGGCGCGATAGAACTCCGGGTTCTGGAAGGCAGCCAACCGGATAAGCCGGTTTGCCAGCGCCTGTGGCAGCTTCGCCTTCTCGAAGTAGATCTGGTTAGCCAGGGTCACTGTCAGCGATTCCGGCATCTTGCCCGGCAGGCGCCGGGATGGGGCGGGCCGGGACTTCCAGGGCGCAGCCAGATCCTCGTCTTCGATGAAAGTCACATCAAGGGGATGGCTGTTGCCCGTGGCGCGCAGGATCGTCGAATCGATGTCATGCGCCGCCATCGGCTGCACGTTTGCGAGATACGCCCACTGATCGGTGTAGGGTTGCAGGGCGTCGTCGACGAAGACGCTGCAGCCTTGCTCACGCGGATGCTTCTGTAGTGGCAGAGCGATGAGGTTTCCGAACCCGCCCTTGGGCATGGTGTCCTGATTGGGGAACAGTCGGTCGTAGGAAGTGAGTGCAAGTTGACGCGTGCGCGCGCAGGTATGGCTGATGATGGCAGTTCCCAGACGGCGTGCGTCTCGTGCTGGCACCCTCCCGGAGAAGAAGACCCAGGCGTGTGCGCCATTGCCGGAACGGGAGATCTCCAGGGCGACCGGCACTCCCAGTTCTGCACACGATACGCGGAAGGCCTGGGCGTCTTCCCGCCATGTCGCTTCGTCGAAGTCGACAGCCAGAAAATGGCAGGTGTCGTCCTCCAGCAGCGGGTAGACACCGATGGTGTGCTTGCCGGCGAGATGGCTGTAGATGATGGAATCGGATACCGGAGTCAGGCTGCGGAAGTTGCAGTCGGCGCATCGGATACGCGGCTTGTCGCATACGCCGGGTCGCCACTCGTTCGCGCAGGCCGGGGCGTACCCTGACTTGCCAGTCGTCTTGCTTTCCCAGCGGACCGGGTAGACATCGTCGCGGCCACGGAACAGCCGCCGAAAAAGGGCCACCTTCTCATCGGCAGTGAGCCGGGAGGGTTCCGCCACCTCCGCGATTTGCGGTGGTTCCGGTGCCAGTCGCCACGGAATGCCGCGGGATTCGAGGAGTGCAATGAGCCTGATGTTCTCGGCCTGCAATGCGGCGAGATGGTCCGGCTCGTTCCCGCGGCTCTTGCTCATGTGTAGGCGTTTCGGACGCGGGCGAGAATTTCTGCCAGCGATCCGCGCAGGCCGAGGTCGGCCGGATTGATATCGCCCTCGGCCAGGACGCCGTCGAGGAATCTGTTGATGTCCGCCACAATCTTCTCCGTGGCGTTGATCCTGGTATCTGGTGCGAGCAGCTGGCTGAGGCGCAGCACATCGTTGGCGTGTTTGCGAATGCCCCTCGCATCGACGGCCTCGCCGCGGGATGCGCGGGCTTTCATGTCCAGCCAGGCGACTGCTTTCAGCGGAATGAGGCGGTCCTCTCCGACCCAATGCAACCCATCGAGTTCGCGCCGTCCGCTGAGCACGAACTCGTAGTAGTCGTTGTCCAGCAGGATCGCCGAGAGGCTCGCCACGGCTTCGTCGATCGGAATGGGCGTCAGGTGACTGCCGGGTGCAAGCGCGATGCCTTCCGGCGCGCGGCTGAAGAGTTCCAGCATTGCAGGGTAGTTCTCGTCCGCCGGTCTCTGGAAGCGGTAGAAGACGGGTTTGCCGGTGGCGCTTGCCTGGCGGATCTCATACTTGCCGGCTTCGATGAAGCGCCAGATGGACTCGCCGAACTTTGCATCGAGCGCCTCGATGTGCAGGACCACGTCAAGATCCTTGGTGGCGCGAAACGGCAGGCCTGCTGCTTCCATCGCAAGCGTCGCGGCCGTGCCGCCGATCAGTACGTACTGGTCGGCGTGCGCGGCGAAGAACTCCCGGAACAGATCGAGGCCCCTCACCATGGGAACTGCTCCCGTAATTCATCGAGTGCCATCTGTACGCGCTCGTCGGCGCCGGGATCAAGGCTCAGGGTGAGCGACAGCGGGTCCACGGTGCGGGCATTGGGTACGAGCGCCGGGTTGTATGTCCACAACTGCCATTCGCTGCACCCAGCGGCAGGCTCTCTCAGCAAATGGACGAGGGGCTTTGCCGCACGCCAGTCGGTGGGGCCAATGGCATACACCGGCCAAGGCGGGTCTGCGATCTGCGTCAAGTGCGCGAGCGCGCTCATGCCGGCGAGGCGCAAGCTGGTGGCTTCCCGCTTGGCAGTCTTGACCCATATGCTGCGTTTCACGGGTTTGCGCAGCTGTGCTCGCAAACTGTCCCACAGTTTTTCGGGCGGCTGATCCGTGTAGAGGTGGTGCTCACGGCCATGACGCCGGGTCTTCGCTAGTCCCGTGGCTGTCAGTTCGCGTAGCACGCGCGTCAAGGTCATCGGCGTATAGCCCAACTGCGCCACAGTTTCGCCAAGGGTCCAATTCTGCCGCCAGGGCTTGGTGAGCAGCATGGTGATGAGCACGGCCTGGGTTGCCGGGCTCAGGCCGGTTTCGATGGCGGGCGTGGGCTGTCGGAAATACTCCCGCAGGTCGATGCCAAGATCGGGCAGGTACAACTGGTTGCCTGGCACGAGGAACGGCACTCGCTGCTCGACCAGACGCTTGCGCTCGTAAGATGCCAGCGCGTCGGTGACGTAGATGACCGGAAGCTGCGCCGCGGCACGCAGGCGATCCATCTGGGTGCGCAGTTCTGCCAGCTTCGGCTTGTGGCCCCGCTGTTCTTCGGCAAGCAGGATGGTATGGCCGTGCAGCGTCAGCTCTCGGGTAGCGAAGGCTTCCTGCAGGAAGTACGGAAGCTTCCCGGCGCCGGACCATGGGCGCAGGCTGGTGGGCAGCCCCAAGGTGTCGCGCAGATACCGTTGGATGGCTGCATCGGTCGGCGGGTTGGAGATCGCCTTTCCTAACATAGGAAGGCACGATAACATTAAAGATGTTATCGTGCAATATAGTGTTATAAATTGGTGCTACCAGTCCCGCCACGCGCTGTCGTGCTCGATCACACGATGCAGGGCAGGGGGTGATTCCGGATGCGTAGGCTGCCTGCCAGTCACGATGCGACGCAACGTGGATTGAGCCGACTCCGTAGGGATTTCCCGCCGAATCCACGCCGCCGTACATGCCGAGCCCCGTGGCCGGATTGGTCTGCCCATCGCGCCTCATCCAGGCACAACTGCCCGGCACGAATACGAATCGGGGCATCCGGTTTCGTACCCGCTTGAGGAATGCCAAGAAGGCTCCGCGTTTCGGCTTGGACTTGCGGAGCGTCGCTATCGGATACACCGTCGGGACCTGCGCCAGCGGAACAGGCAACCGCCTGCGCCGGCGCGTCGAGCACCGTGCCCGATCACCGTCCTTCATGGCGGCTCTCTGTCATCTGGTGCACGAGCGGCTCGTAGTCCAGCGGCCGGTTCAGCTTTTCCGTCACCGCCAGCCCGCGCACATGCGAGTAGCGCAGCATCGAGGACATCGACTTGTGCCCCGTCACCGACATGACCTCGATGGGATTCAGCCCCTTCTCATGCAGCCGGCTGGTTGCCTCATGCCGCAGGTCATGGAACCGGAAGTCATCGAGCTTCCCGCGCTTCACAGCCCGCTGGAATGCCAACTTGATCGCCTCGTTGGTCACGCCAGCGAACAGCAGTCCATCCGGCGTCGGAGGCATCTCCACCAGTACCTTCTCGATGATCGCCTTGGCGACGTTGGAAAGCGGTACAGCCCGCGCCGATCCGTTCTTGGTGTCTGGCAACACCAGCACGTTGTGCTTGAGGTCGATCCGCTTGCGCTCGACGCGCGTGATCTCCCCGCGTCGCATGGCGGTCTCCAGCGCCAGCTTCACGACTGGCAACAGGAACGGCTTGCGCGACTCCTCGCAGGAAGCCAGCAGGCGTTGCTCCTCTTCCGGCGACAGCCGCCGCGAGCGCATCAACGGTGCGCGTAACCTGCGCACGCGATGCACCGGATTGTCCGGCATGTGGATTCCCCACTCCCTGCGCGCGGTCTCGATGGCATGCGAGATGATCCCCAGGTCGCGATTGACCGTCGCCGGCTTCACCGACTGCGCCCGCTCGTCGCGGTAGGCAGCAATGTGCGCACTGCTCAGCACCGACATGTGCAACTTGCAAACCGGAAACCGCAGCATCGCCCGGACCTTGTAAGTCTCGGGGATATGCCCTTTCTTGTGCAGCGATACTTCCTTCAGGTATCGCTTCAGTACATCGCCGAGTGTGTGAGCGTGCGCCTCGCTTCGATCCACCAGTTCACCGCGATCAAGCTTCCACGTCGCGCGCCCAGGCTTGGGCGAGTGACTTGGAGTTGAAGCTGCGTGTCTGGGGAGGAAAGCCGGCACGACGAACCTTGACGCGCCAGAAGCCCTTGCGCCGTTCGTAAGTAGCCATGATGTGGACCTCGAAAAGTTGTGGAAACGCAGATGCGGAGGTCCATCCGTTTCGACAACTGTCCCAAAAGTGTCCCAAATGGCCGAAAAAAGCCAGTTTAGCGATTGGAGAGGGGATTCACACGAAGGTGTGAAATCCTTTCCGATCAACATGAAGCTGGCGCGCCCGACTGGATTCGAACCAGTGACCCCTGCCTTCGGAGGGCAGTACTCTATCCAGCTGAGCTACGGGCGCGGCGGGACGGGAGTTTAGAGGGTCCGGGCGTCCGCTTCCAGCGGCCTTTTCCAGCGGCCCTGATGCCGGCGTCGGCGGCCCGAGTTTATCCGCGACGGCACCGCCGCTATACTGCGCGCCTCTTCGACAGGCGCTTGTAAGCCGCCATCTCCTGGGAGCCGCTGTGACCGCTGAGCACGACAAGAAATTCTACAACAC
>Ga0172382_10012196_pt1 | contig 11250 bp, 7 predicted proteins | sample Leawel138RmetaG_FD_122245 | JGI IMG/M metagenome (GOLD analysis project Ga0172382, IMG submission 122245) | Leachate microbial communities from a municipal landfill in Southern Ontario, Canada - Leachate well 138R metaG | ecosystem: Engineered > Solid waste > Landfill > Unclassified | place...
AGTTTGCGAACGATCTGTTCCGGATTGTGACGTTTCCTTTTCGACATAATCAAGTCTCCTTGCCCGAAGGGCAGATGCGAAACTCTCATTATACATGGACCAGTTTACGGGGGGCACACCACCACAAAACATGCTGGCATGGCCATTCAGGCTACAATAAAAGATCGATCCTAAATATCTTCATACCATAAGCTTTGATAAGGCACAGAATTTTCTGCTCATAAATACATTGCTGAAGAATTATCTGTAGAGATATATTTCGCATGTCCCTACTGCTCAAACGATCATGCTAGAAACGAAAATACCAATGGATTTTTAAGACAATACTTTCCCCAAAAGACTCGTTTTGATACAACTTCCGAAGAGCGGTTACAAAGGGCCATTCAAGATTTGAATAATAGACCAATGAAAACACTTCATTACAGCACTCCTGCCGAAGTCTTTTTTCAGGAAGGGGTTGCAATTCGAGTTTGAACCTGCGGCTTGAAACAATCTATTTTTTTCTGTACACTAGTGGCATCTGGATTGCTTTAGATCTATAGATTTTTATTTCAATGGATTAGAACAAATTAAGTGATCGAGTGTATAGCTTTTTGGAGTACGGTATGATTGCGTCAATTATTGTGGAAATATGACTGATAGACATAGGTTTCGGAATATAGACGCCTTTGCTTTTATACCGTGTGTTAAACCTTGGATATTTCGGAAGGGGATTCGAAATGACGACATTTGTCTCTCGAAGTGCGGCGTGGTCTATTCTCTTTTTGCTTTTCTATGGAGTCATAGGGGCTTCTTATACCTTAGCTGAAGAATCGGCCGGTATTCTTGAACCGGGAACAACACAATACCCCAATGGTGGTATGAGACGGATGGATGCCATTTCGTTCAAGACAGGCGATGGAAATCCTTGGTGTGCATTGATGGATCCCCTTGACGGGCATATCTATTTTGGGACCAATAATCAAAATCCGGGTAAAGTTGTAAAAATAAAGGTTGGTACAGCTGATACACTGCACCAATACGTTGAAACAAAATCGCTTAATGGCTTTAACAGTGACTATTTTAAAGGCGGCGCTATTGATCCCGATCATGGATTCGCCTATTTTGGCTCCAGCATGAAAACGCCGGGCCACGTGGTTCGGGTACGCCTTGATTTCAATTACGCACCTGCCCTCGAAGAGATTACCTTGCAAGATGTTGGATATCCCCGCGTTGGACTGATCCATAAACAAGAAGGATACCTGTATTTTGCCGCAGATAATACCAGTTCAGCTACAGGCGGACGGGTCGTAAAAATTGATATTCATCCGACCAGAACATTTAAGCAAGTCCAGAGAATCACGCTTCCATCGGGAGAAAATAGCGTACAAAGCGGCGTCCTTGATGAAATAAACAACTGCGCCTATTTTGGAAATGCGTCAGGTCGCGTTATAAAAGTTAATCTGGGAACAGGTGAAAGCGGTTTGGAACGAGAAGGGGCGCTAGCTATTGGGAGTGAAAACCTTCGTTGTGCCTTGATTGATGCGCAACGCGGTTATCTCTATTTTGGAAGTTATGTCGCTAATACCCCGGGAAAAGTTTATAAACTTTCTTGCGCCGGAACAGGAATGCCCATTCTAAAAAACACACTAACCCTGAATACCGGTGAAAATGGTTTGTGGGGAGCTATCATTGATACAGATGCGAATCGGGCGTGGTTCGGATCTTATTCAAATCCGGCCTATATTGTAAAAGTTGATCTTGGTGAAGGCGATGCCGCGCCCCTTCGTTTAGGAAGCTTGGCGCTCACGCCCAATACGGAAAAACAAGTTTTAAGTGCAGCCGGAGACCTGCATAATGGCTATGGATACTTTGCTACTCAACCGTCGGGGATTCCGCCCGCTATCGTTCGTGTTTCGCTCTCCCAAAAATCCTATATCAAAGGAACACGTGTTGCGCTGTCCGAAGCAGCGGATATTCACAGTATGTCCTTTTATTCACATAAAGCTTCCGGTAATGTGCGCCTTGCTATTTATTCCGATACGACACCGCCAAGCCTACTTTGGCAGAGTAACCCTGTGGCCAATACGATGAGCGAAGATTGGCTTACTGTTCCTATTGCAAACGGAAGTCCATCCTCTATAGCTTTAGAGGAAAAAGAGTATTTCTTGGCGTGGCAAGTAGATAGCAACGCCGATGTGCCAAGCTACCAGAGTTGCACCTTAGGAGATGGATTTTTAATACCTTATCAGTGGGAAGACTTTCCGCAAAGCCTGAGTGATAAGAACGCTCCTGTGTCGACCACTGAAGCGTGGAGTATCTATCTAAATTATGGCGACCTCCCGGAAGGCGAGGCTCCGACAGAGGGTGAAGTCCCAAGCGAAGGCGAAGCACCGAGCGAAGGCGAAGCGCCGAGTGAAGGCGAGACTCCGACAGAGGGTGAGATGCCGAGTGAGGGTGAGGCTCCGGCCGAAGGCGAAGCTCCGAGTGAAGGAGAGACCTCAGGCGAAGGTGAAGCGCCGAGTGAGGGTGAGACGCCGACAGAGGGTGAAGTCCCAAGCGAAGGCGAAGCACCGACAGAGGGTGAAGTCCCAAGCGAAGGCGAAGCACCGACAGAGGGTGAGACGCCAAGCGAAGGCGAGGCGCCGACAGAGGGTGAAGTCCCAAGCGAAGGCGAAGCGCCGAGTGAAGGTGAAGTCCCAAGCGAAGGCGAGGCGCCGACAGAGGGTGAAGTCCCAAGCGAAGGCGAAGCGCCGACAGAGGGTGAAGTCCCAAGCGAAGGCGAAGCACCGACAGAGGGTGAAGCCCCAAGCGAAGGCGAAGATGAATTTGCTTTACTATACACGGGTTCCAACCCAATACGTAGCGCAACGGGATCACGTGTTGAAATAAAGATTCATCCCGTCAACCCTTCGGGTCAGGTAGTATATCAATGGTACAAGATCGTCAACGATCATGACTTTCAATTATTGGAAGGAATGGATACTTCAATTTTACGTTTCGATCCTGTGGAAGAAGAACATGAGGGTAAGTATTGTTGTATTGGTGTAGATGAGGAAGGTTCAGCGCAGTCTCCCACGATAGTTCTGCAAATTCTGTCTTCCTTACCGGTATCCGGCACTCTGATCCTTTGCGCTATTGCTGTATTTTGCAGCGTCTTCTTTTTTATCCGCAGTACTGCTCAAACGAGCGTACCGGGAACAAAAACACAATAGACTTTTGAGACCATATATTCCCTCAAAGACAGGGGCTTCCCCGTTGAAGGCGCCCATGGGGGGGATTTGTCCAAAAAAATGGTGGAGTATGGTGGAGCAACACTTTTTTATCTCCACCACGCTTTCACCCAATATTATCAGGGGTATTTCTCATAGTGGTGGAGCATGGTGGAGCATTTTTCTATCCTTACACGTGAGAAATTAAAATAAGTAAGATTATATATATATAAGGGAGGGGAGTCCCGACTATCTCTACCATGTTCCACCACTTTGCGTTTCGCCTTTTATTACCAAGCCCAAATCGTGGTGGAGCACCATAAAGCTGTCTCCACCATACTTCACCATACTTCACCACGAAAGAAGCTTTGTTTGATGCTATGGACTATGGCGGTATGGAGTCATAAATTGTAGAAATAAGATCGGTATCGACAGAAATTAAATCTATCCAAAGGGAAAAAGGTAGAATCGATAGGTCTTAATCGGTGACTTTCCAAGGAGATTTTTGGTAATCCGGCCATAGAGAGGGGAGATGCCGCAGCTATCGTTCCCAAGGATCGGTTTGGTAGCTTCGCAAGGATTTCGGATGGCATTAATTCGCCCTCATAATTCCTAAAGGTCTCGTAAATAGGAAAGAAAAGCGTAAGTGTCCCTTCTCCGTTATCCTTAATCCTTCTGATACCGATACCTTGGCAAAAATCGTAGATTATATGTGTTTTGTCGTAATGAATCGTGAATGGAATTTGCCGGTGATACAGTAAGGAAGGAATCGCATTTAAAGGTATTAGGAAGGTTTATTTTCGACCGAATAATCGCTTAAAGGGAGAGATCAAACGCTGCCATAAAGACGGTTTTGATAAGGCTCGCTTCTTTTTGGCGGGCTGTCCGCTGTAAAACAATTTCAATAACTCTTCACGAAATTCAAAAGCTGATTGAAAACGTTGGTTAGGATCAGGTGCCAAAGCCTTCTCAACAAAAGCATCAGCTCCAGGCGGCAAGTCCGGACGCAACACAGACAATTTTTGTCCGGGAGCAGGCGCACGCCCCGTCAACAATTCATAGAACATGACGCCCATGGAATAAATATCGGCGCGCAAATCTACGCCGGCCGGATTCGATTGTTGTTCGGGAGCCATATAATGTAATTTCCCGAGATTGGAACCCACCATGGTTAGCCCTTTAAACTGATCGTCAAGTTTTGCCAAACCAAAATCTAAAAGACGGATCGAGCCATCACGTAATACCATGATGTTTTCGGGGGACAGATCGCGATGAATCGTGATTCGGTGGGCATGTGTTAAGGCTTCAGCAACGAGACACAGCACCCGTACTACCGATGGGAATGCCAAGCGGTGCCGTGTCTGAAGCCAACGGCGCAGCGTTTTGCCTTCAATATACTCCATGGTATAAAAGAGCATATTGTCTTCTTTGCGGGCGTCAAAAATCTTAACGATACCCGGATGATTAAGGTTTCTTGAGGTTGTTACTTCCCTGACGAATCGTGCAACGGCTTGACGGCTTCCCGAATATTTGGGATGCAACATTTTTAATGCCACGTACTGTCCGTTTTTTTTATCCAACGCCAAATAAACAGAACCCATCCCACCGCGTCCAATTCTGTTACGGAGTACGTAGCGTCCTGCCAATGTTTTGTTAGGCTCAAAGATAGTTTGATCTGTCACGGGCATCACTCCCAAAGTCAAAGTCTGTCGTGAAGGTCATCACTAGTATATACTTTTTCTTCCAATAATAATAACCCGGTAGCTGCCTCCATTTTTTTATCCATTACGCTATTCTTTTGGTTCCGTAAGGGACGGTTGACGCAATGGAAATACTCCAATCAGGGGCAGTATTTTTTAAGTTTTCAGAAATAAGAATTCCTTGCTCTTGAGATTCGCATAAGCCCAAGAGGGTCGGGCCGCTGCCGCTCATGAGCGCAGCTTTACAACCTGCTTTTATCAGGGCAAGCTTCATATCCATTAATTGGGGATAGCAGGAAAAAACGGGACGTTCCATGCGGTTAAACAACACACCTTCGTATTGGGATTGCTGAAGTGATCGAATTGCTTCACGAAATGCAGCTGTTTTCCCTGCAAATGGCTTTTCTCCCGTTGGGGCAAGCATGGGATGGTTATAAACCTCTTTTGCGCTTACGGACTGTTTTGGGTGGATAAAAAGAAACCACAGCTCGGGTAGAGGCGGCAAGGGATACAGTTCTTCGCCGCGTAAGACACCTGCTCGGGTACCACCATGGAGGCAATAGGGCACATCAGCGCCTAAATTTCGGGCGAAGCGCTCCAATTGCGTTGTGCACAGCTTCAAATCCCAAAGGCTATTCAGTGCCTGCAATGTTGCTGCGGCATTTCCGCTCCCGCCGGCGAGACCGGCACCAATAGGTATATTCTTTTCCAAATATATCGAAGCCCCTTTTTGGCATCCTGTCTTTTCTTGGAGTAATAACGCCGCGCGATGCACAAGATTTGAGGGCCCACAATTAAGATGGGCTAAATTACAAGAAAGCGTTAGCGTGGTAGCGGCTCTAAACGTGAGTTCATCAAAGAGTGAAACGGACTGAAAAATCGTCTCAATATTATGAAAACCGTCACGCCTCTTTTTTAAAACATCCAGATACAAATTAATTTTTGCGTAGCTTCGCCAAACATGTTGTTTCACTTCGCTTTGAGCGCACGAGATCATGAATAGTTCCTTTTAAGACTCTTTAGAGATCGGAATCAGTTTAGTTTCCTGCGATTTCAGAAAATATGCTGTCCAGCTCATCGGCTAAAATGGGATACAGATCTATACCTTTTGCTTTCAAAATATCCATTTCCCGCAACGTGGCTTGCTTATTTTGTTCTTTAAAAAAAGAAATAAAAAAAGCTTCGAAGAGCGCCTTATAGTCTTGGGATATTTCAAAGGCTTCATTCATATATTCCGTTGCTTGTTCACCATCACCGTAAAGGGCATAAATAAGCGCCATGAGACCATAAGCGCCGGGAGCTGAGGGATGAATAGAACTGAAATACCTTTCGAGTACTTTTTCTGCTTGCAAGGGATTATGTACCGACAACAAAATAAAAGCAAGAGCCGTATAGGCTTCTCCAAATTGAGGGTCTGTTTGTATGGCCTTTTCCAGGTGTGAAATCGCCTGTCCATAAAGCCCTGTACTTTGTTTAAAAATGCCCTCTTCATAAAGTTTCACGGCTGCGAGCGCTTTTTCTACCTTTCCTTGACGGTGTATGACGTCGATCAAATGTCGGAAGTAAAAATATTTCGGGTCTCTCTCAATGACTTGTTCCAAGGCATCGGCTCCCTCACTATAGTTCTTCATCGCAATCCGAATATTAAAAAGTTCCAGCCAGACTACGGTATTTTCAGGTTCAAGACGCAACGATTCCTCCAAATCCTGATCGGCAAACTTCATATGTCCCGCGTCCCTGTAACCGTAGCCTTGCCAGAGCTGTCTGAGCGCGGCAACTTGTTTTTCTATACCTTGCATGTCAATTAATGAATCGTACAGAGGTGTAAACATCTGCTGCCAATAGCCGTTTATTTGGAATAAGTCTTCTAAAAGTTGCTTCGCTTCTAATGCACGATTATTTTCTGATAACGCCAAGATCAGGTCGGAAAAGGCTTCTAAAGCGTGAGATTTTGTTGCCGCGCCGTCAAACAAATCATATTGTTTGTTGTTTTGCCAGAGATCACGAAGCAGCAAGAGAGATGCAGGGAGTTCCATCTTATCCGGTATCTTCAACTTATAAACATAAATTTCTCGTGTCGATGGAAAAAACCACCTTTCGAAAGAGATTCCCCAATCTTTGAGCTGTTGTTCATAGCGTATGGGGGGACCCGGATCAAAGAAGTGCATAGCGATCACAGCCCATACGTCGCCCGGATGATTTCCTTTCGACAAACCACAACAAAACACACTCTGCGCCGCAAGGAGAGGCGTATTTTCTGCGGCAACAACCGGAACCCCCAGAGAGCCTCCCGCAAGATATCTCAGATTGTGTTGAAACACATCGCGCCAACGCGAATTTTCCACAAGCACAATGTCATTGTTGCCTACCTGTTCATGAAGGAATTTTCCTGCTGAACGCCAGTCGGTACGTTGTGGACCCGGCTGAAGCCACAACCATTGCAGCAGCATGCTGACCAGAAGAAAGCCACCCAAGAAAAAGAACAGCTTAGAGCGGCGCCACGGAGACAAGGCTATTCCCAACAACAGATAAAGGGGGAGAATGCAATGGGCAGTGTAGCGCGGGAACATACAAGGCCGCAGGAGGACGGACATAAGAAAGAGAATAACCGGTGGTAACAGAAGCCACGAAAAGAGCAATTCAGTCTGCTTTAGCGTGCCTTTAGCAGGGGCATATTTTCGATTCTTATATAGGTTGAAAGCGGCAGTAAAAAGAAGTGTTACGATGCATGCAGCGAAAACAAAATCTGTCCCATACCGTATGAAAGCAAGCCGTTGAGCGATCCATGACAATCGGAATTGCCAATCAAAGGCGGAAATATCTTGAAAGAAAAGTTGTGCTCCAAGACTTGTTAGTGTCGGTGAGGCTATCCATTGGCTTGTGGATTCTACGGACCAAAATTCAAGGGTCGAGAGATAACCGAGAATCGGTACTAGAAGAAACCCTTGACACAAACACCACAGCAAAATAAATCTTAGTCGATACTTCCAATTCGTCAGTAAAAACGCTCCTATGGCGAGGGTAAGCAATCCTGCGAAAGGGTGCGTCCAATATAGCAGCAAAGAAATAAAGCCGTGTAAAATCCAAAACCGCACTTGGGGGCGTTCCAGCAACAGCAAAAATGACCAGATCATCAGTGATGCCAAAAATATAAAGGCAACATACATCCGGATCCCTTGGGAGTGGTGTATGTGTACAGGCGATAGAGCCAGTAGGGCAACAGCAATCAATCCTGCACGCCGTTGATGAAGCTTTTTTCCAATGCTGTAGACTACCGGAAAAGTTGCTAAAGCGATGGCAATACTCATGCAACGTAAAGCCACTACAGATTCGGAGATATAGTGAAAGAAGCCATATTCGAGAACATAATAAACAGGAAGGCTTAGGGGATCCAAGGTGCGGTTGAACGCCAAAAATGAAAGCAAGGAGGGGGCGTCAAGAAAGACATGGCTGGCGTATTCATCCCACCATAAGGACTCATGCGTAAGATGAAACAATCGCAAGGAAAGCGCAATAATCATCCAAAAGGATACAATTGCACAGGAAGCATATTGTTTGTATTTTTTCATGAACGCATCATACATAAAGCTATTTTTTTCGGCGTGAATCACGATTTTGAAACATCAATCAGAGAACGGAAAAAAGAGCGTACCGTTTTCATGCCCGGCGGACTCTGTTCAGGCCAGTCAAATATTTTACGCGGTATTTTATAACGCGGCAAAAAGGAAGATAATCGGGATAGGAGCCATTCTTGATCTCGGGCACAGCCGTCTTTCCAAAGGATAAACGCCACAGGCAACGCGCCATACTCATTATCAGGCATTTCTACAACGACAGCATCTTCAATTTCGGGCAGCTCTTTCAATTCTCCTTCTATTTCTTCAGGATAAATGTTTTCACCTCCTGAAATAAATAGGGTGTCTTTTCTGCCTGTGACGTGGAGCCGACCATAAGCATCGAAATAACCAAGATCACCGGTGGAAAACCAACCATCTGCCGTGACAAGCCGATCGATTGTTCCGTTGGGCTGATAATATCCGGCAAAAATCGCCGGGCTTCGAAGCTTAATAGAGCTGTCTTGATCAATCCGTATTGATTCCGAAACCAAAGGATAGCCGCTGCTGTACAATTCTTCCAGTGAAGCTCCCGGTTTTGTGGCGCAGAATTGCGCGGCAGTTTCCGTCATCCCGTAGCTGCGAACTAAGGGAACCTGCCGGGCTCGGGCTTCTTTAATCAAACTGCGGTTTGCAGGCGCTCCCCCCAAGAGTACACCTTTCAGCTCTTTCAATCGACGTGCTCCCGCATCCGTACGGAGTAGTCGCGCTAATTGGGTCGGCACAAGGGATACATGGCTAATCTCAGGATGCAACTGCAGCGTATCGCCTATATTTTTTCCCGATGAGATGAGTAGTGTTGCGCCTGCAAGGATACAGCGAAAGAGGAGAGACAAACCGGACACATGAAATAGAGGCAAGGAAAGGAGCCAAACATCACAAGGATTCAACGGAAGATTATTATTGGCGTGGACCGCGGCAAAGAGGTGGTTATCCAAGGTGTGGACTGCAAAGCGGGGCGTACCCGTACTGCCGGAAGTCGCCACGGCCGTGGTAAGTTGTCCTTCAGCCAAGAGCGGCAACGAATACGCCGGCTGTGAATAGTTCTGTGCATTATTGTGCAGGTCATCCATAGAAAGACCTCTACACCCCAGTGACTTCACTTTGGCCGCAGTCGAATCATCATAGAGGATAAGGGTAGGTCGAAGGAATGACACGATAGCCTTCAGTTTGCTTTCCGGCAATGCGGGATTAATGGGACAGGCAATTATTGCTCCGTAGAATAATGCCCAGAGCGCGATAATATAGTATTCGGAAGGGGAGGCAATAAGAAGAACACGGTCTCCGGCAACGCAATTACACTCGCGCAAAAGCTTAAGATAATTGTTTATTTGTTCCGGCAAATCCTTGTACTGCACAGTAGTTTTATAGGAACAAGCAGCAAGGTGGGGGAAGGATTGCGCCGCTGTATAAATGGGGTTGTTGTTTATGTGACACATAATGGATACGGTTTCAATGAATTCATTTTTACAGACCCACGCAGAGAATCAATAGATCTCAAAGAAATAGTAGGGCTGTCTATGATAGGAAGCATGTCTGTCAACACATCCTCTGCGAGTCGCGAATAAGAATCAATTCCTGCTGCAAAACGAGATTCGGAAAAAGCGGCTGCATAGTAAAGTATGGCTGCCGTGCCGACTCCGGATTCATAAGCACTACTCAATACAATAGGATTTGATCCCTTCATACCTAAAAGATGGGGAGGATAACATAGAGAAGGTTTCCAGACCCACACTTTTGTTTCTTCCGCCATAGCTCTTAATTTTATTATCTGAGGATCTGCACCCTCGCTTTCGTCTTTGTAAAGGCAGTGGCTGAGCTGTTGCAGCGTCTCATCAACGGCACAAGGGATACCTGTTTTTTCCTGAATCATGGGCAATTGATACGAGTCCCAAGTAGGCTCTTCCAAAAACTCTATTTGCTCCGTGGGAATAGCATTGCAAAATTGAAGCGTCTCTTCGGGACTCCATGCTTGATTCGCATCCAAACGAAGCTTCATTGAAGGGGACAGCTTATCCATCGCACGCCCTACGGTTTCAATATCGGTCTTGAGATCGTCTCTGCCCACTTTTAATTTTATGGTCTTGTAGCCTTGGGACGCGGCCTTTGCTGTCCCTCTAATCCGCGATTCCGGAGATCCATCTATAAGAGCGCACAACGATAAGCTACTCGGCGCAACCGGGCTTAGTAGTTGATGGGGTGATACACCGGCGGTACGGGACGCTAAGGATAGGACAGCACTATGGAGAGCAAAGAATATTGCAGGCGAGAAGTCCCTTCTCGATTCTAAAGAAAGACGCAGCTTTCCCAAAGGCATATTTGTTAATCCGCCTATCAACTTTTGGCTGTTGTGGTTTAAGAAGTTAGGCGACCATCCGGGAAAACCGGGTAAGGGCGCTGCTTCTCCCCACCCGCAAAATCCATCATCAGTTTGCAGCGCAATGAGAGCCCCTTCACGATGCTCCAGCTTATAGTCTCCGAGGTGAAGAGGATTTTTTAAAGGAAGCCTATACTTAAATATTTCGATCTTTTTTAGCAGCACCGTTCACGTTCCCATATTATTTTTCCCGATTCTAAAGTCATGAGAATCTTAACACAATCATCGAAATGAAACGGTACCTGTGTCTTGGCTCAGCGGCAATAGGACTTTCTATGATTTTTGTTAGGTAGTCCGTATAAGGCGGTCTCACCGTTTTTTTTGCGTTTTTTTAGGCATCGTCGGCTTTCGATCCGATGTGTATGGGG
>Ga0172382_10012198_pt1 | contig 11247 bp, 9 predicted proteins | sample Leawel138RmetaG_FD_122245 | JGI IMG/M metagenome (GOLD analysis project Ga0172382, IMG submission 122245) | Leachate microbial communities from a municipal landfill in Southern Ontario, Canada - Leachate well 138R metaG | ecosystem: Engineered > Solid waste > Landfill > Unclassified | place...
TGGATTGCCACGGCGGCTCCGCCGCCTCGCAATGACGAATGATGGCCACACTACCCACCCCGTCATTGCGAGCCGCAGGCGAAGCAATCCATGCACCCCGCCCATGGCTTGCCACACCGGCTCCGCCGCCGCGCGGGGGTGGCGAGAGCGGGCCGTCCGCTACCCCTGCCCGCGCTCGGCGCCGAGATAGCGGTCCAGCAGGCGGGCGAAGGTGACGAGATCCTCGTCGCTCCAGTTCGCGAAGATCCGTTCGTAGCGGTCCCACTTGCGATCGCGAAAGCCCGCCATCAGCGTCCGGGCCGCCGGGGTGGGCACGAGGATCGCCTTGCGGGCATCGCTCTGCGCGACCTCGCGGCGCAGGTAGCCCTTGGCGGTGAGCTGCCCGGCCAGCCGGCTGGCGCGCGAGGGGTCGATGCCCATCTCCTGCGCCAGCGCGCCCACCGTGGCCTCGGCGGGTGCGGGGCGGCCGATGCCGTGGACGATCCGGCCCACCGCCACCAGCGCGCCGAATTCGGCCACCTCGACATCGCTGCCCAGCGCCGCGAGCACCGCCGCCACCAGCTCGCCCTTCACCAGCGCCCGGCGCCAGACCAGCAGGCCCTGGTCGACCTCGAGCAGCGCCGCGATCGCCGCGGGCGAGCGGCCGGCGCGTTCGAGCCGTTCGGCCACGCCCTCGTGCAGCGCCGGGAGCGGATGGGGGGCATCTGTCATGCGTGACGTCATGCACAGCCATGTGCTGTTGTCAATTATTTGCCCTCGTCAATCATGTGCCACTGGCATATATCACCCCGATGCGCGCCCGGCTGCGGGTGCCCGCCGATTCCGACCAGTTCCCGACGATCCAGATCCAGGTCCCCTCATGCCCTCCTCTCCGCCCGCCGCAACCCAAGCCGAAGCCGCCTCGCCGCACAACCTGCCGCTGGTCATCGGCTCGATCGCGATCCTGCTGCTGCTCGCCTCGCTCGACCAGACCATCGTCTCGACGGCGCTGCCGACCATCGTCGCCGATCTCGGCGGACTCGAGCACCTGTCCTGGGTGGTGACCGCCTATATCCTGACCTCGACCATCGTGGCGCCGCTCTACGGCAAGCTCGGCGACCTCTACGGCCGGCGCAACATGGTGTTCCTGTCGATCGGGCTGTTCCTCGCCGGCTCGGCGCTGTGCGGGCTGGCGCTGGACATGACCTTCCTGATCCTCGCCCGGGCGCTCCAGGGGCTGGGCGGCGGCGGCATCTTCGTGCTGGCGCTGTCGGTGATCGGCGATGTGGTGAGCCCGCGCGAGCGGGCCAAGTTCCAGGGCGTGTTCGCGGGGGTGTTCTCGATCTCCTCGGTCGCCGGGCCGCTGATCGGCGGCTGGTTCGTCGATTTCGCAAGCTGGCACTGGATCTTCTACGTCAACATCCCCTTCGGCCTGCTGGCGGTCGCGGGCTTCACCATCGGCTTCGCGCCGCGCGGCATCCGGGTGACGCACCGGGTCGACTGGGAGGGGGCGGCGGCGCTTTCCGTCGCGCTCGCCTCGCTGACGCTGGCCACCAGCCTCGGCGGCACGGTGTTCGCCTGGGCCTCGCTGCCGACGCTGGGGCTGTTCGCGCTGGCGCTGGCCGGCGGCGCGGCCTTCCTGCGCATCGAGTCGCGCGCGGCCGAGCCGATCCTGCCGCTGCCGCTGTTTCGCGACAACGTGTTCCGCAACACCTCGATCCTGAGCTTCCTCGTGGGCGCGATCATGCTCGGCAACGTCACCTTCCTGCCGCTGTTCCTGCAGGTCGCCAAGGGGCTGACGCCAACGCAGTCGGGGCTCATGCTGCTGCCGATGACCGCGGGGGTGCTGATCTCCTCGAACCTCGCCGGCTTCTACATGAGCCGCTCGGGCCGCTACCGCATCCTGCCGGTGATCGGCCTTGCGGTGGTGACCGCGGGCGGGCTGCTGCTGGGCCTGATCGACCAGGATACCGGCTTCGTGCATTTCGGCCTCGTGATCCTCGCGCTCGGGCTCGGGATGGGCTGCATCTTCCCGGTGCTCACCACCGCGGTGCAGAATGCGGTGCCCTACCGCCTGCTCGGCACCGCCACCGCGGCGGGGGTGATGTTCCGGCAGATCGGCGGCTCGCTCGGGGTGGCGGTGTTCGGCTCGGTGTTCGCGGTCCGGCTCGCGGCGCAGCTTGGGGAACATGCCGGCACCGTCTCGCCGATGGGCGAGCTCGGCGCCTCGGCCGCCGCCCTCGACCCGGCCCTGCGCGAGATGGTGGGCGCGGCCATCGCCCATGCGCTGAGCCCGATCTACTGGATCACCGCCTCGATCGCCGTGATCGGCATCGTCTTTGCCCGGCTCCTCGCCGAGGTGCCGCTGCGCGAGACCACCGGGGCGATGTCGGAATGACGCCGGGCTGACCGGCACGAGAGTTGTCGTTGCGGGATGCGGCAATAGCCCCTAGAGATTGCTGCACCTGCAAACACCACCCGCAGCGAGGGGGCGCCCGTGGCCGATTTCCAGAAGATCCTGATCGCCAACCGCGGCGAGATCGCCATCCGGGTGATGCGCGCCGCCAACGAGATGGGCAAGAAGACCGTTGCCGTCTTTGCGGAAGAGGACAAGCTCTCGCTGCACCGCTTCAAGTCGGACGAGGCCTATCTGATCGGCGAGGGGCTGTCGCCCGTGGGCGCCTATCTCTCCATCGACGAGATCATCCGCGTGGCCCGGCTCTCGGGTGCCGATGCGATCCATCCGGGCTATGGCCTGCTCTCCGAGAATCCCGATTTCGTCGATGCCTGCACCGCGGCGGGCATCGCCTTCATCGGCCCGCGCGCGGAAACGATGCGCGCGCTGGGCGACAAGGCCAGCGCGCGGCAGGTCGCCATCGGCGCCGGGGTGCCGGTGATCCCCGCGACCGGGGTTCTGGGCGAGGATTTCGACGCGATCCGCGCGGAGGCGGCCGGGATCGGCTATCCGCTCATGCTCAAGGCAAGCTGGGGCGGCGGCGGGCGCGGGATGCGGCCGGTCGAATCCGAGGCGGTGCTCGAGGCGCGGGTGCGCGAGGGCCGGCGCGAGGCCATGGCCGCCTTCGGCAACGACGAGGGCTATCTCGAGAAGATGATCCTGCGCGCCCGCCATGTCGAGGTGCAGATCCTCGGCGACCGGCAGGGCAACATCTACCACCTGTGGGAGCGCGACTGCTCGGTGCAGCGCCGCAACCAGAAGGTGATCGAGCGCGCCCCGGCGCCCTATCTGTCCTCGGCCCAGCGCGAGAAGCTGTGCAACCTCGCCCGCCGCATCTGCGCGGCGGTGAACTACGAATGCGCCGGCACGGTCGAATTCCTCATGGACATGGATTCGGGCGAATTCTACTTCATCGAGGTCAACCCCCGCGTGCAGGTCGAGCATACCGTGACCGAGGAGGTCACCGGCATCGACATCGTGCGCGCCCAGATCATGCTCGCCGAGGGCCGCAGCCTGGTCGAGGCCACCGGCTGCGCCAGCCAATACGACGTGCGCCTCGACGGCCATGCCCTGCAATGCCGGGTGACGACCGAGGACCCGCTCAACAACTTCATCCCCGACTACGGGCGCATCCAGATGTATCGCTCGGCCACCGGGGCCGGCATTCGCCTCGATGGCGGCACCGCCTATTCGGGCGCGGTCATCACCCGCTATTACGATTCGCTCCTGACCAAGGTCACCGCAAGGGCACCGACGCCCGAGATGGCGATCGCCCGCATGGACCGCGCCCTGCGCGAGTTCCGGATCCGCGGGGTCTCGACCAATATCGACTTCGTGGTGAACCTGCTCAAGCATCCGGTGTTTCTCAACAACGAATACACCACGAAATTCATCGACACGACGCCGGAGCTGTTCGATTTCCCCAAGCGCCGCGACCGCGCGACCCGGATCCTCACCTATATCGCCGACATCACCGTGAACGGCCATCCCGAGGCCGCCGGCCGCCCCCGCCCCCCGGCCGAGGCCCGCGCCCCGCGCCCGCCGGTGGTGGCGGCGATGGACTGGCAGCCCGGCACGAGGCAGATCCTCGAGGAACGGGGCCCGCAGGCGCTGGCCGACTGGGTGAAGGGACAGGAGCGGCTGCTGCTCACCGACACCACGATGCGCGACGGCCACCAGTCGCTGCTGGCCACAAGGATGCGCTCGATCGACATGATCGGCGCCGCGCCAGCCTATGCGGCGCTGATGCCGGGGCTGTTCAGCGTCGAATGCTGGGGCGGGGCCACGTTCGACGTCGCCTATCGCTTTCTTCAGGAATGCCCCTGGCAGCGGCTGCGCGACATCCGCGCCCGGATGCCCAACATCCTGACCCAGATGCTGCTGCGGGCCTCGAACGCGGTCGGCTATACTAACTATCCCGACAATGTGGTGCAGTCCTTCGTCGGCCAGGCCGCGCGCGCCGGTATCGACGTGTTCCGGGTGTTCGACAGCCTCAACTGGGTCGAGAACATGCGTGTCGCCATGGATGCGGTGCTGGCGACCGGCCGGGTCTGCGAGGCGGCGATCTGCTACACCGGCGACATCCTCGACCCGGACCGGGCCAAATACGACCTGAAATACTATGTCGCCATGGCGCGCGAGCTCGAATCCGCCGGGGCGCATGTGCTGGGCCTCAAGGACATGGCCGGGTTGATGAAGGCCCCGGCGGCGCGGGCGCTGGTGCGGGCGCTCAAGGACGAGATCGGGCTGCCGATCCATTTCCACACCCATGACACCTCGGGCGCCTCCGTCGCCACGGTGCTGGCCGCGGCCGAGGCCGGGGTCGATATCGTCGATGCGGCGATGGACAGCCTTGCCGGCAACACCAGCCAGCCGGCGCTCGGCTCGATTGTCGAGGCGCTGGCCCATACCGGCCGCGAGACCGGGCTCGACCGTGCGGCGATGCGCACCCTCTCGAACTACTGGGAGGCGGTGCGGGCGCAATATGCGGCTTTCGAGTCGGGCCTCGCCGCGCCCTCCTCCGAGGTCTATCTGCACGAGATGCCCGGCGGCCAGTTCACCAACCTCAAGGCGCAGGCGCGCAGCCTCGGCCTCGAGGACCGCTGGCACGAGGTCGCCCGCACCTATGCCGAGGTGAACATGATGTTCGGCGACATCGTGAAGGTCACGCCGTCGTCGAAGGTGGTGGGCGACATGGCGTTGATGATGGTGGCGCAGGGGCTGACCCGGGCGCAGGTCGAGGATCCGGCCGTGGAGGTGGCCTTTCCCGATTCGGTCGTGGACATGATGCGCGGCAATCTCGGCCAGCCGCCGGGCGGCTGGCCCGCGGCCCTGCAGAAGAAGGTGCTCAAGGGCGAGAAGCCGCTCGCGGGCCGCCCCGGCGCGCGCATGGCCCCGGTCGATCTCGAGGCCGCGCGCGCCGGGCTCTCGGCCGAGCTCGACGGTGCCGCGATCGACGACGAGGATCTGCACGGCCATCTGATGTATCCCAGGGTCTTTGCCGACTACATGGCCCGCCGCCGCCTCTACGGCCCGGTGCGCACCCTGCCGACGCCGGTGTTCTTCTACGGGATGGCCGAGGGGCAGGAGATCTCGGTCGAGATCGACCCCGGCAAGACCCTCGAGGTCAGGATGCTGTCGCGCTCCGAGCCCGACGATGCCGGCGAGGTGCGGGTGTTCTTCGAGATGAACGGCCAGCCGCGCATGATCCGGGTGGCCGACCGCAAGGCCGCGGCGCTCACCGGCCACCGCCCCAAGGCCGAGCCCGACAACCCCGCCCATATCGGCGCGCCGATGCCCGGGGTGGTGGCGACGGTGGCGGCCGCGGCCGGCCAGGCGGTGCGGCCGGGCGACCTGCTGCTGACCATCGAGGCGATGAAGATGGAAACCGGCATCCACGCCGACCGCGGGGGGCGGGTGACGGCGGTCCATGTCCAGCCCGGCGAGCAGATCGACGCCAAGGATCTGCTGGTCGAGATCGAGTGAGGGTTGCCGGGCGCCGCGAGGGGCGGCCGCGCCCGGCCCCGTCGCGCAGGGGACCGGGCGGCTATGGAAGCGCCCTGCCCCGGCCTCAGAACGCCTTGAAGGTCAGCGTGGTCAGGGTGCGCTCGATCCCGTCGATATCGCCGACCACCGCATTGATGAAATGGCCGACATCGGCGCCCTCGGGGATGTAGAGCTTCATCAGCAGGTCATGCTCGCCGCTGGTCGAGTAGAGTTCCGAATGCACCTCCTTGAGCGCGATGGCATCGGCGACCCGATAGGTCGTGCCCGGGCGGCAGCGGATCTGGACGAAAACGCAGGGGGTCATCGGCGCTCCTCGGATGCCGGGCGCAGAGGCGCCCGGGCGGCGCCCCATCGAACCACCGCCACGCCGGCACCGCAAGGGGGCGGGGCGCCGGGATCGCCCCCGAGCCCCCACTCCGCCCCCGCCCCCTTGCGGTGCCGTCATTGCGAGCCGCAGGCGAAGCAATCCATGGCCCCCGCGTATGGCCAAGGCCGGTGGATCCGGCACAGGGATCGGGCGCACGGATCAGGTGAATGGCCCCGGCGTATGGATTGCCACGGCGCCTTCGGCGCCTCGCAATGACGGAGGGAGGAAGGCAGCCACATGTCCCCGGGCCGGAGCAGCGGGGCACCGCCCCGCCCGGCCCGCCGCCCGCAGCGCAAGCGGAGGGCGGGGAAGCCGTCGGCTCGCACATCGCTCAGGGCACGGACAGGGCCCGCCCGGCGGGCGCGTGTAGCGCCCGCCCCCCGCAGGGCGGGCGCTGGCCGTGCGCATGGCGCACGGCCGGTTCTGGCTGACAAGGCGGTGAGCGGCGCGAGGCGATGGCCTCGCGCCGGCCGGACGAGGTGCCCGCCTCCCCCGTCATTGCGAGCCGCAGGCGAAGCAATCCATGGGCCAGCCCTTTGGATTGCCACGGCCGCCGCGCCGCCCGGCAATGACGGCAGGGAACGGCCCGCCACCCTGCCCCGCAGCGGCTCCGGCGTCGGGAACCCGGCCCTCAGGCGAGCGTCAGTGCCGGGCGGCGGGCCGGCAGCCGGGCGAGGGCGAGGGCGCGGGCCGCGCGGCCGGCCGGCTCTCTCCGGTCCCGCATGTCGTCAATCCCCGGCCCCGCACCATCCCCCCTGCCGCCCGCCGCCGCCGCCACCGGCCCCGTGCCACCCCCCTGCGCCGCCACCGGCACTAGCCGGCCGCCGGGCACCTGTGCCGGGGTGACCGGCCGGCCCTCGAGTGCGGCGAGGGCGAGGCCGGCCAGGGTCTCGGGCGGCGTTGCCGGGCCCGCCAGCGAGCAGGCCGAGGGGATCAGTTCGAAGAGTTCCGCGGCTTCGGCGCCGTTGCGGGTGGTGAGGAAGATCACCGGCACCGCCGGCTCGCGGCAGGCGGCGAGCAGCGCCACCGGATGGCTGAGGCGGCCGCCCACCCGCTCGTTCAGGATCATCAGGTCGGGCAGGCCGAGGCGGACCATCGCCCCGGCCAGCGCCGGGGTTTCGGCGCAGAGCACCTGCATGCCGCGCGCCGCCAGCGCGCCCGCGATCCCGGCGGTGCGGGCCGGGTCGTCGTCGAGGATCAGGACCTGCATCGGGACCTCCGTTCTCCTGCCTCGTGCTGGCACCGCAGGGTTAAGATGCGGTGAAGATTCGGGGGCGGATGCCGGCCGCCGGCGAATCCGCCCGGCCGGCCCCATGGATTGCCGCGGCGGCTCCGCCGCCTCGCGGGTGACGACAGGAGAGGAGCCCGCCGATCCCGTCATGGCGAGCCGCAGGCGAAGCGATCCATGGGCCGGCATCCGGGCTCCGCCGCCTCCCCCGCAATGCGAACCGGGCCGGCCCCCGGGCATCCCCCCGCCCCCGCCACGCGGCCGGTCACCCCCTTGCCCCGCCGCACCATGGGCCTATAGGAGAGCCGGACCGACAGGGAGGATGCGATGCGCGAGGCCGAGATCACCCGGCGCACGGCCGAGACCGCGATCACGGTGCGGGTGGCGCTCGACGGCAGCGGCCGGCGCGAGATTGCCACCGGCGTGGGCTTCTTCGACCACATGCTCGACCAGCTCGCGCGGCATTCGCTCATCGACATGGAGCTGCGCGCCGAGGGCGACCTGCATATCGACGCCCATCACACGGTCGAGGATTGCGGCATCGCGCTCGGCCAGGCACTGGCGGCGGCGCTGGGCGACAAGCGCGGGATCCGCCGCTACGGCGAATGCGCGCTGCCGATGGACGACGCGCAGGTGCGTTGCGCGCTTGATCTTTCCGGCCGGGCGTGGCTGGCGTGGAATGTCGACCTGCCGGCGCCGAAGATCGGCACCTTCGACACCGAGCTGGTGCGCGAGTTCTTCCAGGCGCTCGCCACCCATGGCGGCATCACCCTGCATCTCGATCTGGTCCGGGGCGTGAACGCCCATCACATCGCCGAGGCCACCTTCAAGGCCGTGGCCCGCGCCCTGCGCATGGCGGTCGAGCCCGATCCGCGCCAGCAGGACGCGATCCCCTCGACCAAGGGGGCGCTGTGAGCCTGACCGCCATCGTCGATCCCGGCGGCGGCAACCTGCATTCGGCGCTCAAGGCATTCGCCCATATGGCGCGCGATCTGCCCGGCGCGCGGGTGGTGCTGACCCCCGACCCCGAAACCGTGGCCCGCGCCGACCGCGTGGTGCTGCCCGGCGACGGTGCCTTCGCGGCCTTCCGCCGTGCCCTCGACGCGATCCCGGGGATGGGCGCGGCGCTCGAGGAGGCGGTGATCGCGCGCGGGCGGCCGTTTCTGGGCATCTGCATCGGGATGCAGATGCTCGCCACCACCGGGCACGAACACGGGGTGACCCCGGGCCTGGGCTGGATTCCGGGCGAGGTGGTGCGCCTTGCCCCCGCCGACCCGGCGCTCAAGGTGCCGCATATGGGCTGGAACGAGCTGGCGCCGCAGCGCCCGCATCCGGTGCTGGCCGGGATCGGGGCCGGGGATCATGCCTATTTCGTCCATTCCTGGCACCTGCGCCCGGCCGATCCCGCGCATCTGCTGGCGAGCACCGACTACGGCGGCCCGGTGGCGGCGGTGGTCGGGCGCGACAACATCCTCGGCACCCAGTTCCACCCCGAGAAATCCCAGGCCACCGGCCTGCGGATGATCGGCAACTTCCTGCGCTGGGCGCCGTAGGGCGCCCGCCCGGCCGGACTGCGGCCCGGCCGGCGCTACCAGACCCGGTGGGCGTCGAGATCGGCGCGCAGCTCGCCCGCGAAATCGAGCGCGGCCGCGCGCGGCCGGGTCAGCAGGCTCACCCCCGCGAACAGCGCCACCGAGGCGCCGATCACCGAGAAGGCCAGCACCGGGTCGAACACGCTCACGCCGCGGCCGATGACGAGGAACAGCGCCAGCGCCGCCCCCCCGAGCAGGCAGGCGAGCGCCCCCGCCGCGGTGCCGCGCCGCCAGAAGAACGCGCCGACCACCGGCGGCATCGTCACCGCGAGTCCGGCGGCCGAGAGCGCGGCCAGCTGCTCGACGATCGCCGCCTGGCGCAGGGCGAAGATCGCGGCGAAGGCGATAACCAGCGTCACCACCACCCGCCCCCAGAGGATCTGCGCCGCGTCGCGCATCCCCGCCGGCAGCAGGTCGCGCGCCACCATCGAGCCCACGGTGAGCGCGATCGAATCGAGGGTCGAGACCGCCGCCGACAGGATCCCGAGGATCAGCGGCACCGCCACCCAGGCCGGCAGCACCCCCGAGGCCAGCAGCGCCGGCGTGGCCTCGCCGGGCACCGCCAGATCGGGGGCCAGCAGCCGGGCGGCAAAGCCCCAGATCACCGCGATCAGCGTGAAGACGAAGCCGAAGCCCAGCACCCAGAGGATCATCCGCCGCATCGCGGTCAGGTCGCGCAGCATGAACAGCCGCTGGCTTACCTGCGGATTGGTGATCGCGAAGAAGAACCACGGCACCGACAGCGCGAGGAAGGTCCCGAGGCTCCACAGCCCCGGCCCCGGCACGTCGAGCCAGAGCGCATCGCCCTCGCCCAGTGCCGCGACCATGGCCCCGGGCCCGCCGAGCGCCGCCACCACCAGCACCACCGCCAGCAGTCCCGAGGCCATCATCACCACCGCCTGCCCGGCATCGGTCCAGGCGACCGAGCGCAGCCCCGCGAACAGGGTCCAGATCAGCGCCAGCGCCGCGCCGGTCGCCACCGCGGCGGCCAGTGAAATCCCGCCGCCGGTGGCGCCCGAGAGCAGCAGCCCGATCCCGGCCATCTGCGTGGTGCAATAGGGGATCAGGAACACCAGCGACACCGCCGCCATCGCCGCCCCCACCGCGCGCGAGCCGTAGCGGGCGCCGATCATCTCGGCCGGCGAGATGAAGCCCCAGCGCCTCCCCGCCAGCCAGAAGCGCGGCCCGAACACCACCAGCAGCGACAGGCCGGCGAAATAGACCAGCTCGAACCCCAGCGCCCCGATCCCGCCCTGCCAGGTGAGCCCGGTGAGCACCACCAGCATGAAGGCCGAATAGGTGGTCGCGGCATAGGAGAGCCCCGAAACCAGCCCCCCGAGCCCCGATCCGGCGAGGTAGTAATCCGCCGCGGTGCCGCGACTGGCCCGCGCCGCGCGCCAGACGAGGACGAGGCCGAGCAGCAGGAAGGCGCCGATGGCCGCCCAGACGAGCGCGGGGGACAGCATCTCAGCCCCTCCAGCGCGCGACGGCGACGGCGATCAGGGCGATCACCACCAGCCCGAACCCGGTCCAGAACAGCGGCACCGCCAGCGCCACCCCCGAGCCCGAGAGCACCCCGTAGGGCACGACGATGCCCGCCAGCGTCACCACCGCAACCACGAGACCCCACACCAGCCCGAGGCGCGACTGCCCGTCCATGGCCATCCTCCCTGTGGATGGCCCGCGCCTTACGCCCGCCCCGGGGCGGGGGCAATGCCGGCCGGGCGGATTCCCCCGGATGTGGCCGGGGGACCGCGGGCCCCCTGCCGTCATTGCGGGTGCAGCGAAGCAATCATGGCCCTGCGATGGATTGCCGCAGCCGCTGCGCGGCCTCGCAATGACGGCAGGGAGAGCGGCAGCCGCCCCGCCCCGGGCCGGACCAGCGGGGCTCCGCCCCGCCCGGCCCGCCGCCCGGAGCGCGAGCGGAGGGCGGGGGAGTCTCGGGGCAGAGCGACGCTCAGGGCACGGCCGGCGCCCGCCCCCCGCAGGGCGGGCGCTGGCCGTGCGCTTGGCGCACGGCCCCGCTGGCTGATGCGCCAGGAGCGGCTCGAGGCGACGGCCTCGCGACGGCCCGGCCGTGTCTCTCCCCGTCATTGCGAGCCGCAGGCGAAGCAATCCA
>Ga0172382_10012200_pt1 | contig 11246 bp, 21 predicted proteins | sample Leawel138RmetaG_FD_122245 | JGI IMG/M metagenome (GOLD analysis project Ga0172382, IMG submission 122245) | Leachate microbial communities from a municipal landfill in Southern Ontario, Canada - Leachate well 138R metaG | ecosystem: Engineered > Solid waste > Landfill > Unclassified | place...
ACGCTGCGCGCGCTCCACGAACACGATACCCATGATGACCGCGACAACCATCACCAGCAGGAAGAGGATAACGGCAGTCGAGATCGCGCCCTGACGGCCAAGTTCCAGCGTGCCGGCAAGCGCACGAGGAAGCTCCGCCACGATACCGGCAAAGATGATGAGCGAGATGCCGTTACCCACGCCGCGGGCCGTGATCTGCTCACCAAGCCACATCAGGAATACGGTGCCGCCCACCAGCGTGATGACGGTGGTTGCCCTGAAGAAAAGGCCTGGATCATTGACGACACTGCCAATACCGCTCTGCGCGCCCTCAAGGCCGATGGCAATGCCATAGCCCTGCAGGATGGCGAGCAGCACAGTGCCATAGCGCGTGTACTGGTTGATCTGTTTGCGCCCTTGCTCGCCTTCCTTCTTCAGTTGTGCGAGATGCGGCGAAACAGACGTCATCAACTGAATGATGATCGACGCTGAAATATAAGGCATGATCGTGAGCGCGAAGATGGCCATGCGGCCCACCGCACCCCCCGCGAACATATCGAACACGCCAAGGAGACCAGACTGCTGCTGGCTGAAAACCTGCGCCAGCGCGGCCGGATCAATGCCGGGAAGCGGAATGTAAGTGCCCAGCCGATAGACGAGAAGCACACCCAGTGTAAACCAGATGCGCTTCTTCAACTCCGTCGCCTTGGAGAAGGCAGCGAAATTCAGGTTCGCTGCCAACTGTTCAGCTGCTGATGCCATTCGTCTCACCCTGTGCACACAAGCCGTGGCCTGCGCGCATATATGGAGTCCTGATTACTCGGCCGCAGCCTTCGCCTTGGGCTCGACCACGGTGACAGAGCCGCCAGCTTTCTCGACAGCAGCCTTCGCACCGGCCGAAACGCCTGCAACCTCGATATCGAGCTTTACGGTGAGCTCGCCATTGCCGAGAAGACGGACACCATCCTTCACGCGGCGGATGACACCGGCAGCAACAAGAGCTGACGCATCAACTTTCGCACCCTTATCCAGCTTGCCCGCATCAATCGCCGTCTGGATGCGACCGATATTCACCGCATTGAACTCCAGGCGGAACGGATTCTTGAAACCGCGCTTCGGCAGACGCATGTGGATCGGCATCTGGCCGCCCTCATAGCCCTTGATCGCGACGCCAGAGCGGGACTTCTGCCCCTTCACACCGCGGCCACCCGTTTTGCCCTTACCGGAACCGATACCTCGGCCGACGCGAATGCGCGATTTGCGGGCGCCTTCATTGTCGCGGATTTCATTCAGTTTCATCGTTCTGCCTCGCGAGCCCCCGGAATGACAAATCCCGGGCTCCTAAGAAAATGCGTTCAGGCCTCGTCCACAACACGGACGAGATGGGACACCTTGCGGATCATGCCACGCACCGCCGATGTATCTTCAAGCGTGCGCGTGCGGTGCATTTTGTTCAGGCCGAGCCCGATCAGGGTCTGGCGCTGGGACGGCTCGCGCCGGATCGGGCTGCCAATCTGCTGCACCGTCACCGTCTTGCCGGTTTTCTTGTTCGCTGCCATTGCCTCGTTTCCCTGCCTTACTCGACACCGGCCTCGGCGGCGGCATCCGTGCGGCGGCCAACAATGTCGCTGACCTTCTTGCCACGGCGTGCCGCGACCATGCGCGGGCTCTGCTCATTCTTTAGCGCATCGAACGTCGCGCGAACCATGTTGTAGGGGTTCGTCGAGCCGAGCGACTTTGCGACCACATCCTGAACGCCCAGCGTTTCGAACACGGCGCGCATCGGACCACCGGCGATGATACCCGTACCTGCAGGTGCAGCACGGAGAACCACGCGACCCGCACCATGACGACCATCAACGTCGTGATGCAGCGTCCGGCCTTCGCGAAGCGGAACGCGGATCATCGCACGCTTTGCGGACTCGGTCGCCTTGCGGATGGCTTCCGGCACTTCACGCGCCTTGCCATGTCCGAAGCCTACGCGGCCCTTCTGATCACCCACCACGACAAGCGCGGCAAAGCCAAAACGACGGCCACCCTTCACGACCTTGGCGACGCGGTTGATGTGAACCAGCTTGTCCACAAACTCGCTATCCCGCTCGTCCCGATCCCGGTCTCTGTTTTCCTTACGTGCCACAGCCAGTTTCCTTTAGAAGTTGAGACCGCCTTCGCGGGCGCCTTCGGCGAGCGCCTTGACGCGCCCATGATAGATGTAACCACCGCGATCGAAGACGACATCCGTGACGCCGGCTTTCTTCGCACGTTCGGCAACCAGCTTGCCGACTGCGGAAGCCGCCTCGACATTGGAACCGGACTTGGACTTCAGCGTCTCGTCCATCGTGGAAGCCGAAGCGATGGTCAGACCGCGTGCATCGTCGATCACCTGCACATAGATATGCTTCGAAGACCGAAAGACCGACAGGCGGGGCCGTCCGCTGGCGAGCCGCGCAATCTTCGCGCGGTTGCGCGCTGCACGGCGTTGAGAGAGTGTTTTCAGTTTGCTCATGACGCGCATCCGCTCACTTCTTCTTGCCTTCCTTGCGGAAGATGTACTCGCCGGCGTACTTCACGCCCTTGCCCTTATAGGGTTCCGGCCTGCGATAGCCGCGGATCTCCGCTGCGATCTGTCCGACCCGCTGCTTGTCGATACCACTGATCACGACTTCCGTCGGCTTCGTGCACTTGATGTCGATGCCTTCCGGGATCGGATAGAGCACGTCATGGCTGAAACCGAGATTGAGCTGCAGGTTCTTGCCCTGAACTGCCGCACGATAGCCGACGCCATTGATCTCCAGAGTCTTCGTGAAGCCCTCGGTCACGCCGTCGATGATGTTCTTCACCAGCGTGCGAGACAGACCCCACATCGCGCGAGCGCGCTGCGTGTCCTCACGGGGAGATATCTTGATACCGTCTTCGCCCTGCTCGGCAACAACTTCATCCACAAGCGTAAGCCGCAGCTCACCCTTAGCGCCCTTCGCGACCACTTCCTGGCCGTTCAGCGTCACCGTCGTCCCCTTGGGAACTGCGATGGGATACTTACCAATTCGCGACATGGTCCTGTTTTCCTGTCGTCACGTGTCGAACGCGCCTGCCTTGTCTTAGAAGACGCGGCAGAGCACCTCGCCACCCACATTCTGTTCCCGCGCGGCTGCGTCGGACATGATGCCCTTCGGCGTCGAAAGGATCGAGATGCCAAGGCCGTTATGCACGGTCGGCATCGTCTTCACAGACGAGTACACCCGACGGCCCGGCTTGGACACGCGCTCAATCATCTGAATCACTGGCGCGCCTTCGTTGTACTTCAGTTCGATCTCGAAGTCGCTCTTTCCGCCTGCATATTCGACGCGCGAATAGCCGCGAATGAAGCCTTCATCGGCCAGCACATCAAGCACCCAGCCGCGCAGCTTTGAAGCGGGAGTGACCACCTTGCTCTTGCCGCGAAGCTGAGCATTGCGGATGCGGGTGATCATATCGCCAAGTGGATCGGTCATCGTCATTCGCGTGTCTCCTACCAGCTCGACTTGACCATGCCGGGGATCTGCCCACGCGACGCGAGGTCACGAAGAGCGATACGCGACATGCGCAGCTTACGGTAATAAGCCTTGCTGCGGCCGGACACTTCGCAGCGATTGTGAATCCGGGTCTTGGATGAGTTGCGCGGCAGCTCAGCAAGCTTCAACTGAGCCTGGAAGCGCTCTTCCATCGACAGCGACTCGTCCTTCGTGGTCGCCTTCAGCTTCGCTCGCTTGGCTGCAAACTTGGCAACCAGCTTCCGCCGCTTCAGGTCCCGATTAATGGCGCTTTTCTTAGCCATTCAAACCTCCGTCGGCCCGCCCGCGCGGACCAGAGAAAAAATCATTTCGTGAAGGGGAAGTTGAACTTGCGAAGCAGCTCGCGCGCCTCGTCGTCCGTCTTCGCAGTGGTACAGACGGTGATGTCCATACCCCACACCTGATCGACCTTGTCGTAGTCGATTTCCGGGAACACGATGTGTTCTTTCAGGCCCATCGAATAGTTACCGCGCCCGTCAAAGCTCTTCGCATTGAGGCCACGGAAGTCGCGAACGCGCGGCAGAGCAATCGTGACCAGGCGGTCAAGGAACTCATACATCCGGTCCTTGCGCAGCGTGACCTTCACACCGATCGGCATGTCTTCACGCAGCTTGAACGTCGCGATCGACTTCTTCGCCTTGGTAATGACCGGCTTCTGACCAACAATGGCCTGCAGGTCTTCAAAGGCGTTTTTCACCTTCTTGGAGTCACCGACAGCCTCGCCAACACCCATATTGATGACGATCTTTTCGAGCCGCGGCACTTGATGCATGTTCTTGTAGGAGAACTGCTCGGTCAGCTCCGGGCGGACCTTCTCAAGATACTGCTGCTTCAGCCGCGGAATGTAAGTCGCTTCAGCCATCGATCAACTCTCCCGACGCCTTGGCAACACGAACCTTGCGGCCATCATCCAGCGTCTTGAAACCCACGCGCGTCGCCTTGCCCGTCTTCGGATCCTGGATCGCGATATTGGACAGATGGATCTTCGCTTCGCGCGACACGATACCGCCAGTCGTCGTCTGAGACGGTTTCTCGTGGCGCTTCACCATGTTCACGCCCTGCACGAGCGCCTTATTCTCTTTCGGGAAGACAGCGATCACGCCGCCCGTCTTGCCCTTATCCTTGCCGGTCAGGACGACGACCTTGTCGCCCTTCTTGATCTTCGCGGCCATTTAGAGCACCTCCGGCGCCAGCGAAACGATCTTCATGTGGTTCTTCGCGCGAAGTTCGCGAGTAACCGGGCCGAAGATACGTGTACCAATGGGTTCACCCTGACCATTGATCAGGACAGCCGCATTGCGGTCGAAGCGGATGACGCTGCCGTCGGCGCGGCGAATATCCTTCGCCGTGCGCACGACGACCGCCTTCATGACGTCGCCCTTCTTCACCTTGCCGCGCGGAATGGCTTCCTTCACGCTGACGACAATAATGTCGCCCACGGAAGCGTACTTCCGCTTGGAGCCACCGAGAACCTTGATGCACATCACGCGGCGTGCACCAGAGTTGTCGGCAACATCCAGGTTGGTCTCTTGCTGGATCATGACTTCATCCGCCTTGCTCGGAACGGTTCCTGAACTCGATTGGGATCAGGCTTCGTCCGTGTAAACTTCCCATTTCTTCAATTTCGAGAACGGACGGCACTCGCGAATCTTCACGATGTCGCCGACTTTCGCCGCATTGTTCTCGTCATGGGCGTGGAACTTCTTGGACCGACGCACAATCTTCTTGAGAAGCGGGTCCTTGAAACGACGCTCGACATTCACGACGACCGTCTTGTCGTTCTTGTCGCTGACCACGACACCCTGAAGGATTCTCTTCGGCATTTCGCTATCCTCAGCCCTTGTTCGCTTCAGCGGCGCGCTGACGCTGGATCGTCTTGATCCGCGCGATGTCGCGGCGCACCTTGCGCATCTGATCAACCTTCTCGAGCTGTCCGCTCGCACCCTGGAAGCGCAGATTGAACTGCGTCTTCTTGAGCTTCAGCAGCTCGTCAGAGAGCTGGTCCGGCGTCATGTCTCGTACTTCGCTGGCCTTCATGGCCCTACCCTTTCATTCGACCGCACATGGCGGTATCGGATGCCTCAAGCATGGTCCCCGGGGCGCGCCACAAAACGCGTCTTGATCGGAAGCTTCGCAGCCCCCAGACGCAGCGCCTCTTCCGCCACATCAAGCGGAACCCCGTCAATCTCGAACATGATACGGCCCGGCTTCACGCGCGCGGCCCAAAATTCCGGCGCGCCCTTGCCCTTACCCATGCGGACTTCGGTCGGCTTCGACGACACCGGCACGTCCGGGAAAATCCGGATCCAGACGCGACCCGCACGCTTCATGTGACGTGTGATCGCGCGGCGCGCCGCCTCGATCTGCCGTGCCGTGATACGGGCCGGCTCCTGTGCCTTGAGGCCAAACGCCCCAAAGTCGAGATTCATTCCGCCCTTGGCCTTGCCATGGATCCGGCCCTTATGAGCCTTCCGGAATTTGGTGCGCTTCGGTTGCAACATGATCGAAACTCTCTTCGCTCAATTCTTTGGGCGCTCAGGCGCGCTCTTCGCGGCGATGACGGCCGCCGCTGTCCCCGCCACCTTCCAGCGCACGGCGCTCGGAAGCCATCGGGTCGTGCTCGAGGATCTCACCCTTGTAGATCCAGACCTTCACACCACAGGTGCCATAGGCCGTCTTCGCTGTCGCCACGCCATAGTCGATATCGGCGCGAAGCGTATGCAGAGGCACCCGGCCCTCGCGATACCATTCGGTGCGCGCAATTTCTGCACCACCAAGACGTCCCGCACAGTTGATGCGGATGCCGCCGGCGCCAAGGCGCATCGCAGACTGCACCGCCCGCTTCATCGCACGGCGGAACGCCACACGACGTTCGAGCTGCTGGGCGATATTCTCGGCAACCAGCGTCGCGTCGATCTCGGGCTTGCGCACTTCAACAATGTTGAGATGCACTTCAGAGCTCGTGATCTTGCCAATGTCCCGGCGAAGCTTCTCGATATCCGCACCCTTCTTGCCGATAACTACACCGGGGCGAGCCGTGTGGATCGTTACGCGGCACTTCTTGTGCGGACGCTCGATCACGATCTTCGAAATACCAGCCTGCTTAAGCTGATCGTTGAGAAGCTCGCGAATCTTGAGGTCTTCATGCAGCAGTTGACCATATTCATGGCGACCAGCAAACCAGCGCGAGTCCCATGTGCGGTTGATGCCGAGCCGCAGACCGATCGGATTTACCTTGTGACCCATCAGGCTTGCTCCTCGACTTGCCGCACGACGATGGTGATCTGGCTGAACGGCTTCTGAATACGGCCCACACGACCGCGAGCCCGCGCATGCCAGCGCTTCATGACCAGGTTCTTGCCCACATAGGCCTCGGAGACGATCAGATCATCCACATCGAGGTCGTGGTTGTTTTCCGCATTCGCGATCGCGCTCTGCAGAACCTTCTTCACATCGCCCGCAATCCGCTTGCGCGAGAAGGTCAGGTCGGCAAGCGCCGTCTCCACCTTCTTGCCGCGAATAAGCTGAGCGACGAGATTGAGCTTTTGCGGGCTTACCCGAAGCATCCGGCCCGTAGCCAACGCCTCGTTATCAGGCAGGCGGCGCTTGCTTGCAGCTTTGCCCATGATTAGCCCCTCTTCGCTTTCTTGTCGGCTGTGTGGCCGTAATAGGTGCGCGTCGGCGAGAACTCACCAAACTTGTGGCCCACCATATCTTCGGTCACGAGCACCGGCACATGCTTCTTGCCGTTATGGACGCCGAATGTCAGGCCGACAAACTGCGGCAGCACAACGGAGCGGCGGCTCCACATTTTGATAACTTCCTTGCGGCCCGAAGAGCGTGCGGCTTCTGCCTTCTTGAGAAGGTAGCCGTCTACAAAGGGGCCCTTTTTCAGAGAACGTGACATGACAGTGGTCCCTTAACCCTTCTTCTGATGACGGCTGCGGACGATGTACTTGCTCGTCGCCTTGTTGCTGCGCGTCTTCTTGCCTTTGGTAGGCTTGCCCCAAGGCGTAACCGGATGACGGCCACCCGAGGTGCGGCCTTCACCACCACCATGGGGATGGTCAACCGGGTTCATCACAACGCCGCGAACATGCGGGCGCTTGCCGAGCCAGCGATTGCGGCCCGCCTTGGCAATAGTGATATTCGCGTGGTCGGGGTTCGACACGGCGCCAATCGTCGCCATGCAGGTGCCCGGCACCATGCGCTGCTCCCCCGACGAAAGGCGGAGAAGCGCATAACCACGGTCACGGCCTACCAGCTGCACATAGGCACCAGCGGAACGAGCGATCTGGCCGCCCTTGCCCGGCTTCATCTCGACATTGTGCACGATCGTGCCGACCGGGATGTTTTGAAGAGGCATTGCATTGCCCGGCTTCACGTCCACGCGGTTGCCCGAAATGACCTTGTCGCCAGCCGCAATGCGCTGAGGCGCAAGGATATAGGCCAGTTCACCGTCTTCGTACTTGATGAGCGCAATGAACGCCGTCCGGTTCGGGTCATACTCAAGCCGCTCGACGGTGGCCGGAATATCGGCCTTCGTGCGCTTGAAGTCGACCAGCCGATAGCTGCGCTTATGCCCGCCACCACGGAACCGGACCGTGATCCGACCATGGTTGTTGCGACCGCCAGACTTCGTCAGTCCTTCGGTCAGGCTCTTCACCGGCTTGCCCTTATGCAGGCCAGACCGGTCTACGAGCACAAGACCGCGCTGCGCGGGGCTTGTCGGTTTGTATTTTTTCAGTGCCATCGTTCTAGGCTTCTCGCTTTAGAGGCCGGAGCCCGATCCTCAAAGTCCAGTCGTCACGTCGATCGAATGGCCCTCTTCCAGGGTCACGATCGCTTTCTTGAAACTCGTCTGCCGCCCCGCAATGCCGCGGAACCGCTTTGTCTTGCCCTTCCGGATCAGCGTGTTCACCGCCTTCACCTTCACATCGAAGAGCTTTTCCACCGCTTCCTTGACCTGCGGCTTGGTCGCATCAGGTGCCACCTTGAAAATGACCTGGTTTGCTTCCGAGGCCATTGTCGCCTTTTCGGTGATCACCGGCGACACGATGATGTCGTAATACCGCTCGTTCATTTGAAGCGAGCCTCCAGGCTTTCCACCGCGGCCTTGGTCAGCACGAGCTTCTCGCGCCGCAGGATGTCGTAAACATTGATGCCCTGCACCGGCAGCACATCGACATTCGGCAGATTGCGCGCTGCGAGAGCAAAATTTTCATCGACCTCCGCGCCATCAATCACTAGCACCGAAGTAAGGCCGAGCTTCGCAAAGGCTTCCTTCGCGTCCTTCGTCTTCGGCGATGAGAGCTTCGCCTCATCAAGAACGATCAGGCTACCGGCCTTCGCCTTGCTGGAAAGCGCGAGACGCAGAGCGAGCGCACGGACTTTCTTCGGGAGGTCAAAAGCATGGCTGCGAACAATCGGGCCAAAGGCCTTGCCGCCACCGCGGAACTGCGGCGCCTTACGATCGCCATGACGAGCGCCGCCGGAGCCCTTCTGCTTCACAAACTTCTTACCCGTGAGAGCAATCTCGGAGCGACCTTTGGACTTGTGTGTACCGGCCTGACGCTTGGCGAGCTGCCATGCGACCATGCGGTGCAGAATGTCGGCGCGCGGCTCAAGAGCGAACACTTCGTCTGCGAGATCAACGGAACCAGCCGCCTTCGCATCAAGCGTTTGAACGTCGATCTTCATCACGCACCTTCCTTCGGAGCTTCAGCTTCCTCGGCAGGCGCCTCAGCCGGAGCTTCCACGGCAGCAGCCGGAGCCGCAGCCTCTTCACCCTGCCGGCGGAATGCGCCCGGAACCGGTGCGCCTTCCGGCAGCTTACCCTTCACCGCATCGCGGAGCAGTACCCAGCCACCCTTTGAACCCGGCACAGCGCCCTTCACCATGATCAGGCCCTTGTCGACATCCGTGCTGACGACTTCAAGATTATGAGTGGTCACGCGCTTGGCGCCCATATGCCCGGCCATCTTCTTACCTTTAAAGACTTTGCCCGGATCCTGACTGTGGCCCGTCGAACCGTGGCTACGGTGGCTGATAGACACACCGTGAGATGCGTGAAGACCACCGAAATTGTGGCGCTTCATGACACCGGCAAAGCCTTTACCGATCGACGTGCCGGACGCATCAACATATTGCCCCGCCACAAAATGGTCGGCTGTGATCTCGACACCCACATCAAGCAGGTTATCAGGACTCACGCGGAACTCTGCAAGCTTCAGCTTGGGTTCCACCGACGCGCGCGAGAAGTGGCCGCGCTGTGCGTTCGACACATTCTTCGCTTTAGCACGGCCAACACCGAGCTGCACGGCTGTATAGCCGTTCGTTTCTTCCGTGCGCTGGCTGACAACCTGACAGTTATCCAGCTTTAGCACCGTGACCGGCACATGACGTCCGTCTTCCGTGAAGAGACGGGTCATTCCGACCTTTCTGGCAATCACACCGGAACGCATGGGTCCCATTCCTCGTTCTGTTCGCGATCAGACTTCTTAGAGCTTGATCTCGACGTCCACACCGGCAGCAAGATCGAGCTTCATAAGCGCGTCCACGGTTTGCGGAGTGGGATCTACGATGTCGAGCACACGCTTGTGTGTCCGAATTTCAAATTGCTCGCGGCTTTTCTTGTCGATATGCGGGCCGCGCAGCACGGTGAACTTCTCAAGCCGGGTCGGAAGGGGAATCGGACCGAGCACCTGCGCACCCGTACGCTTCGCGGTGTTTACGATCTCACGCGTCGAAACGTCGAGCACACGATGATCGAACCCTTTCAAACGGATGCGAATTTTCTGCCTTTGCATTTTCGTACCTGTGCCTTTCGGCCTTGCGCTTTCGCGGCTTCAAAAGCCGGGGCGCGGCGAGCCGCGCCCCGATAATTCTGATTACTTCAACACCTTGGACACGACGCCGGCGCCGACGGTGCGACCACCTTCACGGATGGCGAAGCGGAGCTTCTCTTCCATCGCGATCGGCGCAATGAGCGTCACATTCATCTTCACGTTGTCGCCCGGCATGACCATCTCCGTGCCTTCCGGAAGCGTCACGACACCCGTGACGTCCGTCGTGCGGAAGTAGAACTGCGGACGGTAGTTCGTGAAGAACGGCGTGTGACGGCCACCCTCTTCCTTCGTCAGAATATAGGCTTCCGCCTCGAACTCCGTATGCGGCGTGATCGAACCCGGCGCGCAGAGAACCTGGCCGCGCTCAACATCTTCGCGCTTCGTGCCGCGCAGAAGAACACCCACATTGTCGCCCGCCTGCCCCTGATCGAGCAGCTTGCGGAACATCTCGACGCCCGTGCAGGTCGTCTTCGTCGTCGGGCGAATGCCAACGATTTCGATTTCTTCGCCAACCTTCACAATACCGCGCTCGACGCGACCCGTCACAACCGTGCCACGACCCGAAATCGAGAACACGTCTTCGATCGGCATCAGGAACGGCAGGTCAACCGGACGCTCCGGCTGCGGGATGTACTCGTCCACCGCCTTCATCAGCGCGAGAACAGCATCGTGACCGATTTCCTTGTTGCTATCTTCAAGAGCAGCAAGCGCCGAGCCCTTGATGATCGGAATATCGTCGCCCGGGAAGTCGTAGGACGACAGAAGCTCGCGGATTTCCATCTCGACAAGCTCGAGAAGCTCCGGATCGTCCACCTGGTCGACCTTGTTCATGAACACGACGAGAGCAGGAACGCCAACCTGGCGCGCA